>Ga0213839_1001693_pt1 | contig 13662 bp, 7 predicted proteins | sample SWPATP21_FD_160075 | JGI IMG/M metagenome (GOLD analysis project Ga0213839, IMG submission 160075) | Coastal seawater microbial communities from Marineland, Florida, United States - SWPA TP2 #1 | ecosystem: Environmental > Aquatic > Marine > Coastal | place: USA: Florida | collected 2016-08-14 | reverse complement strand
GGACTTTTGCCCCAAAATGGGAAAGCTCCATAGCTTCTTCATAGCTGATATGCGAAATACATTTGGCCTGTTTCACCAATTTTGGGTTGGCGGTATACATTCCACTCACATCAGTCCAGACTTCAAGAAGGTCCACTTGTTCCGCCGCAGCAATGATGGCAGCGGTATAATCCGAACCACCCCTGCCCAAAGTAGTTGAGTCCCCAGAATCACTTGAAGCCACAAATCCAGGGAGTAAAACTACCTTATGATCGTTAGCTTTAAAGAAGGCGTGGCAATTGGCATGGGTCTTTTCAAAATCAACATTGGCCTTGCCGTAATTATCATCCGTAATGATAAGCTCACGGCTATCCTTAAAAATGGCATCCAGCCCCTCTGCTTTAAAGAATTCACTGATGATGTAAGCAGAAAGCAATTCGCCATAACTTACAATTTTATCAGAGAGTTTTTGGGTGACCTCCCCAATCAAGAAGGAACCTTCCAATAGCGTTTCCAATACGTTGAGGTCGCTTTTAACCTTGCTCAAAACCGCACTTTGATGTTGCACGGGAATGAGTTCCTTAATGGCATTGAGGTGCCGGTTTTCTATTTCTTGCAGGGACTCCTTGTAGGCCACATCTTGGTCCGAGGCCAGCTTTAAGGTATTGAGAAGTAGGTCTGTAATCCCGCCAAATGCGGATACCACTACTGCGGAATTACTGCCCTCAAGGTTCTGTACGATGGACTTGACCTTGCGTATATTTTCTGGATTGGCTACTGAAGTGCCACCAAATTTTAAGACTTTCATGATGAAAAAAAATGTAAAACGTTGTGAAATGGATTAAAAAAACGGACGGATGATATATAGCAGATTTACCCCAAAGGGGTGGTGGTAATCAAAGTGAAGATAGATGGAGTGGTTTCCATTGTAATAAGATTACTATCCGTTTGTTTAATTTGCATTGTTCAATAATGAGGTGATAAAAGTAGTACTTTTGAAAACTTCGTCAAATGATTCTGGTCGTTTTTACGAAATCCGTACAAATAATCAAATTTTTGTGTTGAATGAAAATTTTTTCTGCCCAGCAAATCTATCAAGCTGATAAATTCACAATAGAAAAACAGCAAATTACCAGCGATGTTCTCATGGAGCAGGCTGCCACCAAAATTTTTGAATGGATACATGCCCGATTACGGGGCACCAGTGTGAAGATTCAATTGTTTTGTGGGATAGGCAACAATGGAGGGGATGGAATAGCCTTGGCCAGGCATCTTCAAGAACATGGATATGCCATTACGGTGCATGTGGTGAATTACAGTGAAAAACGGTCCAAGGATTTTCTGTTGAACTTGGAAAGACTAAAGGACCGGAAGATTTGGCCGGATTTCATCAATGCAGAAAGTGATTTGCCCGAAATCTCACCAAACGACATTGTGGTGGATGCTATTTTTGGAATTGGTTTGAATCGTTCACCAGATGATTGGGTAGGCCAATTGATTGGGCATATAAATGCGTCCCAAGCCTTTGTATTGTCCGTGGATGTTCCTTCTGGATTGCCGATGGATAGGGCGCCATGGAACCCAAAGTATGTTATAGAGGCAAGTTATGTTCTTAGTTTTCAGGTGCCTAAGTTGGCTTTTTTTCTACCAGACACGGGTGTTTATCTGAACCAGTGGGAAATTCTGGATATTGGATTGGATCCTGAATTTTTAACCCGCGAAGAGGCTGATTATGAATTGGTGGGGAGGCATCAAATAGTGTCGCTATATCGACCTAGATTAAAATTTTCCCACAAGGGAACTTATGGTCATGCCATGATTATTGGAGGTAGTTATGGTAAAATTGGAGCGGTACAATTGGCCAGTAATGCTTGTTTGTCCTCTGGTGCGGGATTGGTAACGGCCTTTGTGCCGCAATGTGGTTATCATTCCCTTCAAACGGCAGTGCCCGAGGTAATGGTCTTAACGGATACTGATGAGCATTGCATTACCGAAATCAGTATGCCATTTACACCTAAAGTAATCGGAATAGGGATGGGGCTGGGAACGCAGGAACAGACGGTAAAGGCGTTCAAAGATTTTTTGAAAAAAGTGGAGGCTCCTTTGGTGGTGGATGCTGATGGGCTCAATATTTTGGCGGTTAACCCAGACATGTTAAAGGATGTTCCCCCACAGTCCATCTTTACACCACATCCCAAAGAGTTGGAACGTTTGATCGGTACTTGGAAGGACGATTTTGAAAAATTGGAAAAAGCAAAGGCATTTTCAATCGACCATGATATGGTTTTGGTAATCAAAGGGGCGCATACCATAACCCTGTACAAAGGGAAGGGGTATGTGAATACTACGGGCAACCCGGGAATGGCCACTGCGGGCAGTGGAGATGTCCTTACGGGAATGGTAACAGGGCTAATGGCCCAGGGCTATACACCGTTGGAAGCCGCTATTTTTGGGGTTTATCTGCATGGCTTGGCGGGCGACATCAGTGCTTCGCAAAAAGGGTATGAGGCCCTAAAGGCATCGGATATGGTAGACTCAATTGGCAGGGCCTATGTGGAAATTTTGAGCCCTCCAGAAGCGGAAGAAAAAGATCAAGGGTAAATTAGGAATCCTTTATTTTTTTTGGTTTGATTCTTTTCTTCACCCATGCCAAGGCATTTTCAAACTCAATGAAGAACTCCATGGGCTTCTTATAGAAAAGCTTTTCTATTTTGAAGTTGTGCATATCTATCTCTTTTTTGGAAACGATGGCAAAGGCCTTTAGGTTTTCCAATCCCCTTAAGTAATTGTAGATGGTGGGATCCACGGCATAGGAATTTTTCCGAAGGCTGATATAGCCAAATTCCCTGTCCCTGAAATGTATTTCAGAAATCCCGATGATTTGATAGGCACGTTCCAGCGTAACCGTGGCACCTTCGTCAAAGGTTGCGACCATGTAGTTGTCAAAGACCTGTACCGATCCTATGTCCAATTGGTACTCTCGTACCACTATGGTCTTCTTTGTAGAAGTAAATTTCATTCCCCAAAAAGTTATAGTGTCTCAAGGCGAAAATATATTGAAAGGGAGGGGGGGTGAAAAATATTAGATTAAAAGCGCAAATATCGTTTGTATGGTAATATTGGGGTATAAAAAAAGCTGACAATTGTCAGCTTTTTTTGATTTGTAACTTTCATTTTATTTTTCGGCTTCCGGAGATTTTTCCGTTTTCTTTATTTTGATGGTGAGTTCTTCTTTCTTTTCATCCAAATCCATAAAGATGCTGTCTCCTTCTTCCAGTTTGGAGTTTACGATTTCCTCTGCAAGGGCGTCCTCAATATATTTTTGGATGGCCCGTTTAAGAGGTCTGGCCCCATACTGCTTGTCAAAACCTTTATCGGCTATATAATCCTTGGCTTTGTCCGTAAGACTCAATACGTAACCAATATCCTTGATTCGCTTGTACAGCTTGTCCAATTCAATATCAATGATTTTGTGGATATCCTCTTTTTCCAAAGGATTGAAGACAATTACATCATCAATACGGTTAAGGAACTCGGGGGCAAAAGCCTTTTTCAGTGCGCTTTCGATAACGCTTTTCTGATGGCTGTCTTCCTGCGCTTTTTTGGCAGCAGTACCAAAACCGACACCTTGTCCAAAGTCCTTCAACTGGCGAGCGCCAATATTGGAGGTCATGATGATGATGGTATTCCTAAAATCGATTTTTCTACCGAGACTGTCCGTCAAGAAACCATCGTCCAATACTTGCAACAGCATATTAAAGACATCTGGGTGGGCCTTTTCAACCTCATCCAAGAGAATAACGGAATATGGCTTACGACGTACTTTTTCGGTCAACTGACCACCTTCTTCGTATCCTACATACCCGGGAGGTGCTCCCACCAATCGGGAAATGGCGAATTTTTCCATGTATTCGCTCATGTCTATTCGGATAAGCGCATCCTCGGAATCAAAGAGTTCCTTGGCAAGAATTTTGGCCAATTGGGTTTTACCAACCCCTGTCTGACCCAAGAAAATAAATGAGCCAATGGGTTTGTTGGGGTCTTTCAACCCGGCGCGGTTACGTTGGATGGCCTTGGCCACTTTGGCAACGGCCTCATCCTGTCCAATAACAAAACCTTTGATCAAATCGGGCAATTTGGCCAATTTGTTGCTCTCGGTCTGTGCTATTCGGTTCACGGGAATGCCACTCATCATGGAAACCACATCGGCTACATTGTCCTCACTTACGGTCTCTCTGTGGAGTTTGCTTTCTTCTTCCCAACGTTCTTGGGCAGAAGCCAATTCTTTTTCGAGACGTTTCTCGTCATCCCGGAGCTTGGCGGCCTCTTCGTATTTTTGTTTTTTGACGACGCTGTTCTTCAACTCACGAACGTCTTCCAGTTGACTTTCCAGTTCCAAAATCTGTTTGGGCACATCCATATTTACAATGTGCACACGGGAACCAGCCTCATCCAAGGCATCTATAGCCTTGTCCGGCAAGAAACGGTCCGTCATGTACCTATTGGTCAACTTAACGCAGGCCACAATGGCCTCATCGGTATAGTTTACATTATGGTGGTCCTCGTACTTGCCTTTGATGTTCATCAGGATTTCAATGGTCTCCTCAACGCTTGTGGGCTCTACCATTACCTTTTGGAAACGACGTTCCAAGGCGCCATCCTTTTCAATATATTGTCTATACTCATCAAGGGTGGTGGCCCCGATACATTGAATTTCTCCTCGGGCCAAAGCAGGCTTGAACATGTTCGAGGCATCCAAACTTCCTGTAGCGCCACCGGCACCTACAATGGTGTGGATCTCGTCTATGAAGAGGATAATGTCGTCATTTTTTTCAAGCTCGTTCATTACCGCCTTCATACGTTCTTCAAACTGTCCGCGGTATTTGGTTCCTGCTACCAATGATGCCAAATCCAAGGTCACAACACGCTTGTTGTACAGGATACGGGATACTTTCTTGTTGATGATGCGCAGGGCCAAACCTTCGGCAATGGCACTTTTTCCCACTCCCGGTTCTCCAATGAGTAGGGGGTTGTTCTTTTTCCTACGGCTCAAAATCTGGGATACACGCTCAATTTCCTTTTCCCTTCCCACAACCGGGTCCAATTTATTTTCCTCGGCCAAACGGGTAAGGTCCCTTCCAAAATTGTCCAGAACCGGGGTTTTGGATTTTTTGCTTCCCTTTTGGGATGAGCTGGAGCCGAATGTACTTTCCTTGGAATCCCCTCCTTCATCAGGATCGCTGGGAAAGGATTCAGCCTGTGGGGAATCTATGTAATCATCATCGCTGGTAATCATGGATTTGAACTGCTCTTTTACATTATCGTAGTCCACCTTTAGCTTGTGCAGCAATTTTGTGGTGGGGTCGTTTTCGTTTCTAAGGATGCAGAGCAACAGGTGTGCTGTGTTTATAGAGGAACTCTGGAACAGTTTGGCCTCTAGGAAAGTGGTTTTCAATGCACGTTCCGCCTGACGGGTCAGATGCAGGTTTTTCTTGTCTTTTTGCATGGTTCCCGAAGTGGGATTTGCAGGACTAAGAATTTCCACTTTTCTGCGTAGGTGGTCCAGATCCACATCAAGGGCATCCAAAATACTAATGGCCTTGCCGTTACCATCTCTTAAAAGACCGAGCATCAGATGTTCCGTACCAATAAAATCATGGCCCAAACGTAGGGCCTCCTCCTTGCTATAAGCTATAACATCTTTTACTCTGGGGGAAAAATTATCGTCCATACCTTTCTTTTTCGCAACTAAAATTAATAAAAGTATTGTTACTGTGGTCAAATACCATACCCATTATCGATAAACTAGTGGTAAATGTCGAAATAAAGGTCTTTTTTTAACAGTTTAACAAAGCTTTATCAAAAGAAAAGAGCACTTGGATAACTGTTGATAATTTTTTTAATAAAGTAGAATCCAATGGTTTGGAAAGGGCCTATTTTCCGTATATTGCCATGATATTTTAACCACAAAAAAACTATAAGATTTTAGCATGGCGGAAGGAGAAAAGTTAATTCCTATCAATATTGAGGATGAGATGAAATCTGCCTACATTGATTATTCAATGTCGGTCATTGTGTCACGTGCCCTGCCAGATGTTCGTGATGGACTCAAACCAGTTCACAGAAGAGTGCTTTTTGGAATGCATGAATTGGGAGTTAGATCAACCAGTTCCCACAAGAAATCGGCCCGTATCGTTGGGGAGGTCTTGGGTAAGTATCACCCGCACGGGGATACTTCGGTTTATGATACTATGGTGCGTATGGCCCAAGAGTGGAGTCTTAGGTACATGCTGATCGATGGTCAGGGTAACTTTGGTTCCGTGGACGGTGATAGTCCAGCGGCCATGCGTTATACCGAGGCAAGGATGCGCAAGATCGCAGATGAGATGTTGGCCGATATTGACAAGGACACCGTTGATCACCAGCTTAATTTTGACGATTCACTACAAGAACCAACCGTATTGCCCACTCGCGTTCCCAATCTTTTGGTGAACGGGGCTTCCGGTATTGCCGTGGGTATGGCCACCAATATGCCACCCCATAACCTTTCTGAAGTGGTGGACGGGACCGTGGCCTATATTGATAACAGCGATATAGAAATCGATGAACTTATAACACACATCAAAGCCCCTGATTTTCCAACTGGAGGTATCATATATGGGTATGATGGGGTAAAGGAGGCATTCCATACCGGTAGAGGTCGGGTGGTCATGAGGGCCAAGGCCTCTTTCGAGGAAGTCCAAGGAAGGGAGTGTATCATTGTCACTGAGATTCCCTATCAGGTGAACAAGGCGGACATGATCAAGAAGACCGCCGATCTGGTCAATGAAAAGAAAATCGAAGGAATTGCATCCATCCGTGATGAATCGGATAGGAAGGGAATGCGTATCGTGTATATCCTTAAGCGGGATGCCATCCCCAATATTGTGCTGAACATGCTGTACAAGTATACGGCACTTCAGTCTTCCTTCAGTGTCAATAATATTGCATTGGTCAATGGAAGACCACAGTTGTTGAACCTCAAGGAAATCATACATTACTTTGTGGAGCACCGACACGAAGTGGTGGTTCGACGAACCAAATATGAGCTGCAAAAAGCTGAAGATCGTGCCCACATTTTGGAGGGACTTATCATCGCATCGGACAATATTGATGAGGTGATTGCCATTATCCGTGGCTCTGCCAATGTGGATGAGGCACGTAACAGTTTAATGGAGCGTTTTAAGCTCACCGAAATACAGGCCAAGGCCATCGTGGAGATGCGCTTGCGTCAGCTTACAGGTCTGGAACAGGACAAACTGCGTGATGAGCATGCCGAGCTGTTGAAGACCATTGAGGATTTGAAGGACATTCTGGCCAAAAAAGAACGTAGGATGCAGATCATCAAGGATGAACTTCTTGAAGTCAAGGAGAAATACGGTGATGAAAGAAGGTCAGAAATCAACTTTGCGGGGGGAGACCTTAGCATTGAGGATATGATTCCGGATGAGCAAGTGGTCATTACCATTTCCCATGCCGGGTATGTCAAGAGAACACCACTCACCGAATATAAGACCCAAAATAGGGGAGGTGTGGGCCAGAAAGCGTCCTCTACCCGAAATGAAGACTTTTTGGAGCACCTATTTGTGGGTACCAACCATCAGTATATGTTGTTCTTTACCCAAAACGGAAAATGTTTCTGGATGCGTGTCTTTGAAATTCCGGAAGGATCTAGAACCTCAAAAGGTAGGGCCATCCAGAATTTGATCAATATAGAACAGGACGATAAGGTGAAGGCCTTTATCTGTACCCAAGACCTTAAGGACGAAGATTACGTGAACAGCCATTATGTGATCATGGCCACTAAGAAGGGAACCGTGAAGAAAACCTCATTGGAGCAATACTCACGACCTCGTCAAAATGGAATCAATGCCATTACCATAAAAGATGGTGATGAGCTTCTTGAAGCCAAATTAACGACAGGGACAAGTCAGATATTCCTAGGGTTGAAATCCGGTAAAGCCATTCGATTCGAGGAAGGCAAGACCCGCCCAATGGGAAGAAACGCATCTGGTGTACGAGGTATTACCTTGGCCGATGACAATGATGAAGTGATTGGAATGGTCTCCGTCCATAATTTTGAGGACGATATTCTGGTAGTTTCTGAAAATGGATACGGAAAACGTTCCTCCCTTGAGGATTATAGGGTTACCAATAGAGGCGGTAAAGGGGTCAAGACAATCTCCATTACCGATAAGACCGGTGGTCTTGTGGCCATTAAAAATGTTTCGGACACGGATGATCTTATGATCATCAATAAGTCTGGAATTGCCATTCGAATGAGTGTCGAAGATCTTAGGGTCATGGGAAGGGCAACACAAGGTGTGCGCCTTATCAACCTGAAGGATTCGGACTCCATTGCTGCGGTTGCCAAAGTCATGAAAGAAGATGGTCCCTTGGATGAAACCAATATCATGGATATAGAGGTCAAGGGGGAAGATGGCACGGCTATTGATAATGACAACGAGGAAAATAAATAATCGATAAACACTAAATAATTACATTTTTGACATGAAGACTAAATTTTTGATACTAATTGCCATGGGGGTTTCAGTTATGGGTTACTCCCAAAAGAATGAGATCAAGGATGCGGAAAAAGCCCTGAAAGGCGGAGATGCCGCAGCGGCCAAGACAGCTTTGGAAGCGGCTGCATCCACGATTGATGCTGCTGATGAAAAACTTCAGGCCCAGTATTATGCCGTAAAAGGAAATGTGTATTCCGATTTGGCCCAAAAAGGGGATGAAACCGCATTTCAGCCCGCTATTGATGCCTACAACAAAGTGATTTCAGTTGAAGAGGCCAGTGGTAAGGAAAAATATACCACTGTGGCGAAGCAGAAATTGGCACAGATCACAGGTGATTTGGTAAATGCTGCCGTTGAGGACAACAACAACCAGAAGTTTAAAGAAGCTGCGGAAAAATTGTACATGAGCTACAAATTAAGTCCAGCCGATACCATTTACCTTTATTATGCGGCCAGTAGTGCCGTTAACGGTCAAGACTACGACAACGCATTGAACTATTACAATGAGTTGAAAGAGATGGGTTATGATGGTAGCGGGGTTACCTATACGGCGGTAAACATTGAGACCGGAGAGGTTGAGACCATGGATAAAGCAACTCGTGACCTATATGTAAAGGCCAATACGCACAAAGATCCAAATGAGGAAAGAAGTCCTTCCAAAAAACCAGAGATTGTAAAAAATATCGCTTTGATCTACCAACAATTGGGAGATAATGAGAAAGCACTTGCCGCATATTCCGAGGCTAGGGCAGAAAACCCAGATGACGTAAACTTGGTTTTGGGAGAGGCCAACCTTCACTACTCCATGGGAGATAAGGAAAATTTCAAGAAGTTGATGGCGAAGGCGTCTGAAATGGCTCCTGACAATCCTGATTTGTTGTACAACATTGGTGTTATCAATATGGAACAAGGAAACTTGGAAGATGCTCGTGAGGCCTATAAAAAGACATTGGCCATTGATCCAGGATACATCAATGCCCTTTTGAACCTTTCCACTACCTATGTGAACGAAGGTAACGGACTTATCGATGAAATGAATGCGTTGGGAAGCTCAAAGGCCGATATCGCCAAATACGACGAGTTGAAGGGAAAGAAGGACAGTTTGTTTAAGGAAGGTGCCACGGTTTTGGAAAATGCCGTAAAAACCAATCCTGATAACCAAAGTATTCTATCACAATTGAAGAACATCTACGGAGCTTTGGGAGATACCGAGAACTTTATGCGTATCAAAAAGCTTTTGGGAGAGTAAACCGCTCCAATTTGTAAAAATAGAAAGGGACCATTTTGGTCCCTTTTTTTATTATATGATTTTCTTGATTACCCTAAGCTGATGGGTGTACCGTTTTTCTTCGGTATTGAAAATACCTGTGTGGTCCAAACGATCGATTCGGACATGCCCGTAGGTGTGGATAATGTAATTGTCCTTTAAAATAATGCCAACATGGTCTATGACCCCTTCGTTGTTATCAAAAAAGGCAAGGTCGCCCGGTTCGCTTTCCTCAATAAAACTTAAAGGCTCTCCTTGCTTGGATTGTCCTTCCGCATCCCTGCAAAGGGCAACCCCGTTGATTTTATAGACCATTTGGGTGAACCCTGCACTGTCTATACCAAAAGGCGTTTTGCCTCCCCAAAGAAAAGGGGCCTTTAGGTAAAGAAAAGCCACATCCACCAGTTCATTTTTTTGGGCATGACCGGTAACAGAGCTGCCTTCAAAAGTATGGTGCAAAAATGTTGATGAAGAAACCATGGAACCCAAAACAATGGGGAGCAGCATACCATCTTGGCTGCAGACATGGGAAACGATATCCGGGGAAAGTTGTTGGTTTTCGGGACGATCTAACTGTTCGTAATCCTCCTCGGTGATGAATTTAAATTGATGATTGGAAACCCATCCTTCGCATTTGTCATGCGCCACCCTAATGCGGCTCCATTTTTTCCTACTTTCCAAAACCTTGAAATGTTCCCCATACAAGAGCTGGGAAGTCATTTCGGAACTATCCTCGGGAAGTGTTCTAATGGGCACAATGCTCAGTGGGCAAATTCCATATTGCATTTACTGGTGATATTGGATGGCTAAATTCTTTCCAAAACTATGGCCGATGCACCACCACCTCCATTACAGATGGCGGCCGCACCTAATTTGGCATTGTTCTGTTCAAGGACATTGAGCAGTGTTATGGTGATCCGTGCACCGGAACAGCCCAAGGGGTGTCCCAAGGAAACTGCACCGCCGTTGACATTCATATTGGAATCCTGCAGTCCCAAAATCTTCATATTGGCAAGGCCCACAACAGAAAATGCTTCGTTGAACTCAAAGTAGTCGATATCTTCCAAAGATACCCCTGCACGGTCCAACGCTTTGGGAAGTGCTTTTGCTGGTGCGGTAGTAAACCATTTGGGTTCTTGGGCCGCGTCGGCATATCCTTTTATGTAGGCCAAGGGTTTCAATCCCAGTTCCTTTGCTTTGTCCTCACTCATCAGCACCACTGCGGCAGCTCCATCATTGATGGTGGAGGCATTGGCGGCAGTAACCGTGCCCTCTTTGGTAAAGGCAGGTCGCAATGCCGGAATTTTATCGATTTTTACATTGGTGTACTCCTCATCCTCGCTCACCACAATGGGTTCTCCACGGCGTTGCGGGACTTCAACAGGCACTACTTCATTTTTGAATTTTCCGGCTTTCCACGCCTCCGCAGAGCGCTGGTAGGATTGTATGGCAAAGGCGTCTTGGTCCTCTCTACTGAATTCATATTCTGCGGCACAAGCATCGGCACAGACACCCATGGCATTTTGATCATAGGCATCCACCAAACCATCTTTTTGCATTCCGTCCAGCAAGGTGGCGGGGCCAAATTTCAACCCATTGCGCATATAGGCATAATGTGGGATAAGGCTCATATTTTCCATGCCTCCCGCCACTACAATGGAGTTTTCTCCCAATGCAATGGATTGGGCGCCTTGCATAATGGCTTTCATTCCAGATGCACATACTTTGTTCACCGTTGTACATGGGACCGTGTCGGGAATACCGGCATAAATGGCGGCCTGTCGGGCAGGAGCCTGACCCGTGCCGGCCTGTACTACATTCCCCATTAAAACTTCTTCGACCTTTTCTGGAGAAAGTCCGATTTTGTCCAGTGCCCCTTTAATGGCAACAGCTCCCAATTTGGGTGCCGGTATGGTGGACAATGCTCCCATAAAACTTCCTATGGGCGTTCTAACAGCTGAAACGATGACAACTTTGTTCATATGTGCATTTTTACGGTTACGAAAATACTAAAATTAAATCCAAAGGGTAAGACGTGATTGTGCCATACTCCTTAATATATATTTTCTATTTTTGGGATATCAGCATACGATATGGGAAAAGCTTTAGACAATGTATATAAACATCAATCACTTGCCTACAAGTATTTTCTCTATCTGATATCTGTAGCCCTCATCGTTTTCTTTTTCCCTAAGGGCGGAAAATTCAAGTACGAGTTTCAAAAAGGAAAGCCATGGCAGTATGAAAACTTATATGCTCCCATTGATTTTTCCATCCAAAAAAGTGGAGATGAAATAGCCCAGGAACAGCTCTCCATTCGCAATACCAAAACGGACTATTACAATTTTGATGCATCCATAGTCGCTACGCTAAAGAGCAATGTACAGAAGGAACTGGAACAGTTGGCCACTTCCAATGCGTATTCTGCCCGGCAGCAACGAAACATGCTCAATACAGGGATGGCGGTAATCGACAGCATTTATGCCAAAGGTGTTTTTGAAAATAAACCGGGTTCCAATACCATTGTTTTGGTGCGGAACAATGAGGCCATACCCATGGCGCCCAATGATTTTATTGATTTGGAAGGAGCAAAAAGGCGGGTGTCGTTACATGTTTCCCGTTCCAACGTGGTGGATAAGGCAGGGTTGGAGAATACGGTTCAATCCCATATGAAGCCCAATCTTTTCTATGATGAAACCTTGACGGAAAGCGCCTTGCAACAAGAGCTATCCAAAATATCCTATACAAGGGGGGAAGTGTCGGAGGGGAGATTGATCATTGCCAAGGGCGAAGTGGTAGAGGCTGAAAACTTTAAGATCCTCAATTCTTTGAAGGAAGAATATGAATCCGAGCTTTGGCAAGGGAACAACTACTATTACATCATGTTGGGCTATACCATTTTGGTGGCACTGGTATTGATCATGCTGTTTCTTTTTCTCAAGCGGTATCGGAATGAAATTTTTAAAAACAACAATAAGGTCACCTTTATCTTTTTCAACATATTGCTCATGGTGTTGGCCACAACACTCATGGTAAAGAACAATGAGAGTTATGTGTATGGGGTTCCGCTGTGTATCCTACCCTTGGTATTGAAGAACTTTTTTGATGCCCGGTTGGGGCTTTTCGTCCATGTGCTTACCGTATTGATTCTTGGTTTTGTGGTACCCAACAGCTTCGAGTATATTTTTCTACAGATCATTGCGGGTATTGTTACCATTTTAACGGCCTCAGAACTGTATAAGCGGGCCAATCTCTTTATTTCGGTAGGGCAGATTACCTTGATATACATTATAGGCTATTTTGCTTTCCACGCCATCCATGAGGGAAACCTGGAGAACATTGAGTGGATATTGTTCGGGGTATTTGTGTTGAATGGACTTTTGACGCTTTTTGCCCAACCTTTGATCTATATGTTCGAGAAATTGTTCGGGTTGATATCCGATGTATCCCTGTTGGAACTTTCAGATACCAATTCCAAATTGTTGAAGAAGCTATCGGACAAGGCACCGGGAACGTTCCATCATTCATTACAGGTGGCCAACCTTGCCGAAGCCGCCGCAAATGAGATTGGGGCCAATGCCATGTTGGTTCGGGTGGGAGCCCTGTACCATGATATTGGGAAAATGGAAAAACCGACCTTCTTTACCGAGAATCAGGTCACCAATGTAAATCCACATGATGATCTACCGCCAAGGGAGAGTGCCAAGATTATAATAGACCACGTGATTCAGGGAATAGAGATTGCGAGAAAGAACAATCTCCCGGATCGGATCATTGATTTTATTAGGACCCATCATGGTACCACATTGGTGTACTATTTTTATAAGAAACAACAAGAACTGGAAGCAGAGG
>Ga0213839_1001692_pt1 | contig 13666 bp, 7 predicted proteins | sample SWPATP21_FD_160075 | JGI IMG/M metagenome (GOLD analysis project Ga0213839, IMG submission 160075) | Coastal seawater microbial communities from Marineland, Florida, United States - SWPA TP2 #1 | ecosystem: Environmental > Aquatic > Marine > Coastal | place: USA: Florida | collected 2016-08-14 | reverse complement strand
ATCCTCCGCGGGCACATCGAGCTGCGAGGCGACCCCACCGCCGCCCGACGGCGCCTGGAGGCCCTGACGCCCACGGGGCTGGAGCGGGGGCTGCCCCTGTGGCCCGCGGTGGTCGACGCCCTCGACCCCTCCACCAACGAGGCCGGTCCGGTCCGCCCCTTCCACGCACGGGTGGAGCTGTCGGCGCTCACGGTGACCGGACTCGACGGACGTCCGTGGCTGCTGGCGGTGCTGGCGGCGGCGGGCGCGGCTCTCCTCGGGGGGCTGATCACCTCGGCGGGGCTCCGCCAGCTGCAGGCGGCGCGGGCGATGCGCAACCACTACGAGGCGAGCGTGCAGGAGCCCCTGCGGCAGCGTCCGCTCTCCCTGGTGCTCGCCGAGGCCCAGCAGGACGTGGCGCGGGCTTGGCCGACCCGCGCTGCCGCCGGATTCGCCGTCGCCCTGGTGCTGCTCTCCGGAACCTTTGTCACAGTGATGCTGATGTACCGGGTGATGCGTGGCTGAGGTCGGACTGGTGTTGGTGGGGGAGAAGGCGTGCGAGCTGGCCCGGCACGCGCCGCCCGACGTGCCCCTTCTGCAGGTGCACCCCGACACGATCGTGCCGCTTCCCGAGGACCTGCCGGCCATGGTGGGCTACGCCGCCGACGCCACCTTCCACGGCGCCGACGCCGACCGCTGGCGCGCCCTGCCGGCCAAGTACCTGGAGCACACGACCCGTGCGCTGTGGGCCTCCTCCCAGGTCCAGGCGGCGAACCTGCACCGGGCCACCTCCGGCTGGGACAAGGTGCTGGTGGTGGGTTGGCAGGACGAGCCGGCGATGCCGGCGGCGGTGCGGGCCTGTGTGGAGCGGGAGCGGCCCGTGACGGTGCTCCTCGGCGGCTCGGACCACCAGGTGGAGCCATCGCTGGCCCAGACCACGAAGGTGGTGCTCGCCGAGCTGGTCCGCAAGGATCAGGTGGCCACGGTGATCTGCAACCCGGAGCCGGGGGAGGTCCTCGACGTCACCCTCGACGCCGCCCGGAACCCCGACCCCATCAAGGTGCCCCGGGTGCGTCCCGTCGACGTCGGCCCGGCCCTGAACCTGCCGTCCACCTGGTGCATGCCGGCCCCCGCGGTCCACTTCTTCCGGCTGGTCCACGTGCCGATGGGGCACGCCTCGCGGCTCCCGGAGCTCGCCACGTACGTCGCGGCCTACAAGGCGATCCGCGACCTCGTGGAGGGCCCGCCCGTCGACGTAGAGGGGGCTCGCTTCCTCTCTCCCCAGGAGGTGCGTGCCCGCCTTCCCGCGGAGGGGGTGGCCGCCCAGGTGCAAGCGCGCATCATCGACGCCCTGGGGCGGGTCCGCTTCGCCGGAAGCCGTCCCCTGGTCGACGCCATCGAGGCGGCCCTCCGTCCCGTCGCTGCGGAGCTCGACGGCATGATCAGCGCCCTCAAGGACGTCGAGCGCCTGCGGCTCCAGCACCTTCGGGCCTTCAGCGCCACGGGCATCGCCTTCACCGTACAGGCGCTGTCGTCCCGGATCGACGCCATCACCGACCCCTACCCCCAGGAGCGCATGGACAAGCTCCAGGGCCTGCTGGCGGGGGAAGGGGAGCGGAGCAACGGCGATGCCGTCCACATCACCGCGTGGCGTCACGCCTTCGCGGGGCTCTCGAGCCAGGTGGCGCTGCGGGGAAGCCCGGGCTGGCGGACGGCCCGCTCGCTGGTCCAGGAGCGCTTCAACCTGTTCCGGGGGGAGTACGCCGCCGCCGTGTCCCGCCACCTCGACGTCCTCGTCCGTCGCGCGAGGCAGCCGGACGCGGCCCCCTCCACCGCCGAGCTCCGTGCCCTGCGGGACCGGGCCGACCGCATCCACGAGGCACTCGGCGACCTGCAGGAGCGTCTTTGGAAGCGGGTCCTCGACGAGTGCGAGCTCGCCGTCCGGGAGGACCGCATCGTCCGCTGGACCGCCTCCGAGCCCCACGAGCTGGCCAACCTGCTGATGGCCCGCATCTCGTCGCTCCCGGTGACCAACGACCTGGAGCGACGGGCCACCGAGATCCTCACCCGGCGACCGCTGGGCATGGCCGACGACCGGGACTTCGAGCGCTACCTCCAGGAGCTCACCCGAGAAGCCCACGCCCTCGTCACGGTGGTCGACGAGGTCCCGTCCTACGAGACGGTCCTGTTGCTGCTCCTCCAGGGCCGCGACCCGCCCGTGCTGCGGCAGGCCCTGGCGACCTCCCAGGGGACGGAGGTGGAGCTGCTCCTGCAGCGTCCTGTCGAGCCCGCGCTGATGAACTGGCTGACCGCGACCGGCATGCTGGTGGTGGTGGCCCCCCGCCTGAAGACCTGCGCCATCTACTGGCAGCGGCTGGAGTCGATGACCGTCGACGGGGCCCAGGTGCGCCGCTCGGCCATCACCGAGCACCGGCTCGCCGACCTCTCCATGCCCCTGCCGGAGGGGGACTCGGTGGAGACCCTGGCGGCGTTCACCAAGGCCTCGGTCTACCTCCTGTGCGGGCTGCTCCTCGGCGTCCTCCGGCTCCGGGCCAAGGAGGGCCTGGCGGTCTACGAGCTGCGCGGCAAGCGGGTCGGCGTCCCCAGGGGGACCATGCTTCCGTACGGCGGCGTGCACGCCATCGCCTCCGACGACGAGGTCCTGGCCCGCCTGGAGCAGCGAGTCCACGCGGCCATCGCCGCGCTGCCGCTCCGACGGGACGGCACCGAGATGGTCCGCAAGCTCATCGAGCTGTCGCACCTGGGGCCGGCGCCCACGCTCACCCAGCAGCTCGGGCTCACGGGGGCCCGCTTCGAGAACGTCGACCATCCCTTCGGGGCGATGATCGGCCGTCTCACGGAGCTCGCGGTAGCTGTGATGATGGACTGCCTGCACACCAGTGAGATCGATCAGCTGCTCCGCCTGCCCCGGCGTCGTCGCCTGGTCGACGTCATGCAGCTCGTGCCGTCGGTGAACGCATGACCGACGTCCGCGTGGACCAGCTCGTTCCCCGGGAGCCGCCTCCGGCGCGCACCTTGAGGCAGCGCTTCGATCCCGACACCGGCACCCCGATGCGCCTCGGGCGGGTGTGGCCCCCTCGGCTGATGCTCCACAACATCGCCACCAAGGGGGGAGGGGACACCGTCGAGGTCCGCACTCAGCTGTGGGTCATGCACGTCCTCCAGGCCGAGGCCGAGGTGTGGATCCGTCCGAGCGACGAGCCGGCGGTCGACAGCGAAGGGCGGACCATCTCCGGGCTGGAGGTGGGGGTCGGACGCCTGGTGGTTCCCACCAGCAGGGCGCCAGGGCTCGGCCAGGGGCTGCTGATGGAGCCGGAGTGGCGGCCCGTGCCCGTCACGGTGCGCTGGTCGTCCCGCTTCGCCCAGGACATCCAGACGGTGGAATGGGTCCGGAAGGGCCTGTTCATCGAGCTGACCGACGGGCGCCACCGCCGGGTCTTCCAGGCCTACCTGTACCTCACGCCCCACGAGGCGGAGCTCCCCGGGCAGACCAGTCGCTTCGACGACCATCCGCACTACTGCTGGGTCGACGACGGCGACGTGCCCCTCGTGGTGCCCGGGGTGGCCCGCTCGTGGGTGGAGCTGCCGTCTCCCATGGGGAGCCCGCGCCTCGCCCCCGCATGCTGGGTGCAGCCACCGTCCCCGGACGGGCGGCCGGGGGCTGCTCACGTGCGCGGTGGACCGGCGGACGTCACGCTGGTGCCCGTGTACCCGGTGGAGCCGGCGATCGCGCCAGGGGTGGAGGCGGTCGGCTGGAACGGCGCCCTCGGGGGACACGATCCCCGTCCGCCAGTGCAGGCCCTCGCCGTGGACTCGGACCACCAGGCGGGCCAGTGGAGCACCCGTCTGGAGTACTGGGACACGCCCCTCCAGGGAGCGCCGTGCGGCACGCAGCACCTGCGGCCCACGGTGCTGGAGGAACCCACCCCGTGCGTGTGGCCCGTGGTGGATGCCCGCGACGGTCCCAACATCGTCTTGTACGACCTGGTCGGTGCGCCGGACGCCGCCTGCGAGGTCACGGTGAACGTGCGGGTCGGCCTTCCCCCGGACGCGGAGTCCGTGCGGCTGGAGGGGGCCACCATCCGGCTCGGCGACGACGTCGTGGGCCACTGGCGGGGTGGCCCCATCGACATCCACGCGGGCCAGACCGTCAACCTGCGCTGTGCCATCGATCTGGGCCTGCTGACCGACGCCGCCGACGGTCGCCTGAAGCTCACGGTGGCCTTCGAGGGGCGCCCCCTTCGGGGCATCGTGCCCAGGTCCCAGATCTTCCGCACCGAGAACGGACCCTTCGCCCGACTCGTCCGCACCCGCAGCACTGAGCCGCAGCGAGAGGACCGTGGCCGCAGCGGTGTGCGCTCCCCCTGGCTGTGCATCGATCTCGGCACCGAGGGCACCTGCGCGTCCGTCTCCTTCATGGACGGCTTCGTTCCGCGGGTGATCCAGGTCCCCTTCGACGAGGGACCGGTCTACCCGAGCAAGGTCTACCTCTCGCCGGCCCTCGGGGGCGTCTACGGGCTCACCGACGAGCCTGCCGACGACGCCCTGTACACGACGATGATCAAGCTGGGGCTCCGCTTCGGCGACGGCGCCCATCCAGGCTGCCCCGACCACATCGCGGCCACCGAGGTGGCACGGTTCTTCCTGAAGCGCTTCCTCCTGGAGGTGCGGGAGCGCATGGCGTGGTTCCCCCTGGACGAGGCCGACGTCCTTGTCTCCTTCCCCCCCCGTCTGTCGGCGATGCCTCGCTTCGTCCGCTCCCTCCACGAGACCTTCGCGAGCGTGCTCCAGGAAGTGGTGTGGGCCCCCGACGTCCCCCGAAGCCTGGTCTTCCGGGAGGAGGCCTTCCTCGTCAGCGTTCCCTGCCTGTACCGGGACCTGCAGATCAGCCCGCTGCGGCCGGGGGCCAGCCGCTACTACTGGGTGATGGACTTCGGCGGGGGCACCACCGACGTCTGTGGCTTCCTGTGCACGGCAGACGAGCACGGGGAGGAGCACGTCGTCGAGCGAATGACCTACCCGCAGCGGCTCCCTCACCACCTGTCGGGGAACGACGTCACCCGCGCCTTCTACCGGGTCCTGTACCAGGAGCTTGTGGGGGCCGGGGTGGTGGCCGGACCCTCGGACGCCGATGTGAAGGGGCGCCGGTTCGCCTTCCCGCCCGACCCCTTTCCGACGGCTCGCGCGACCGCTGCTGCGCTGCTCAACCAGACCGCCCTGAGGGAGCTGGCGGACGCCCTGAAGTGCCTCTCCCGGGAGCAGTGGAACTTCACCACCCTCCGCACCCTCGCTCGCACCCTTCCAAGGGCACGCCTGAAGACGGTCGAGGGGGTGAGCACCACCCTCGTCGGCCTGCTGGGCAACGAAGGGAAGGGCCTCGGAGAGAGCACGGCCGCGGAGCTCCACGCCAAGGCCCTGGACCCGTCGGTCCACGCGAGCCGCCACGATGATCCCGCGCACCCCATCGCGACCACGGCGCTCACCTGCAGCGAGTGCGGCACGGAGAACCCTCTGCCTCGGTGGGTCTTCGCGTCGAACCGCAGCTTCCGCTTCCGCTGCAGGGCCTGTGGGGTGTCCCAGCGGGGGCGCCTGGCCGCCGATCCCTTCCCCGCCACAGTGGGCGACGAGGGGGCGCCGGTCATCACCGGCTACCGGGACGCCACCGTCAAGCCGGCCAAGGACGACGCCGAGCCCACCGAGCTCTACCTGGACCAGGACGGGCGCACCTACGTCGTGAAGGACATGACGACGCTGCGGCGCTGGGTCGAGGAGCGGCGCGTCGGCGGCGACGACCTGCTCTCTGAGGGTGGGGTCGGCTGGGTCCCCCTCAAGGAGCGACCCGAGCTGTCGGACCTGTTCCGCAGCGCCGAGGTGCTGTCGGTCGACATCACCCAGGAGGTTCCGCGCCACCACTACAAGGACATGGTCTATCCGGAGCCCACCGCCGTCCCCATGGACGAGGACCTCCCGATGCTCGGGCGGGACATCCGCCTGTTCCTGTCGGCGTGCCGCGAGGCCCTGGAGGAGGCTGTCGGCGAGCTGGGCATCCCCGAGGAGGACCTCGACGTGGTGGTCCTGGTGGCCGGGCGAGCCTCCTTGTACCCGCCGATCGCCGACGGCGTGACGACCTTCCTGCCCGGTCGGGTGGTGCACCTGACCAACGCCTGGGTCAAGCGGACCTTCGCCCACGCCGGGCCCATCGATCCCGCCGCCGATCTGAAGACGATGACGGTCAACGGTGGCGGGCTGTTCGCGTTGCTCCACACCAACCCGGAGACCAGCCACCTGGCGCTGTCCTTCGAGACCTTGCAGATGGACTGCCCGGTGTACCTGCAGTCCGTGGCCGCGAGCCGCCCATGGCTGCTCACCCATCGGCTCGACCTGCGGCCCGGCTACGCGATGGAGCTCGTGGAGGCCCCTCGCCCGGACCTGTTCTCCACCGAGGAGGAGATCACCCAGGCCGGCGAGCCACCGGCCCGCCCCCTGCCGCCGCGGACACCGATCACCGGCGACCTGCGGCTGGTGGTCGACGGCCTCCCGGAGGACAGGGGCTGGGAGCCCTACGTGGCCATCGCCCAGGGCACGGCCAAGCGACGTCGGGGCCGCCGGGCACGGACCCTTCGCGACACCCGGCTCGTGGCCCACGAGCGCAGCTTCGAGCTCGGTCCGCTGACGGATGAGCAGACCGTGGTGTTCCATCGGATGCTCCCCGAGCTGCCGCTGCTGGGGGGCGCCAGCACGGCCCGTGGCCCCTTCGAGGCACCGAACCGGTCGCCCTTCGACCCCGTCACCGACCTCTCGGAGGACGGGGCCTTCGAGCACACGTCCGACGCCACCACCGATGTCGTGGGGCACGATCCCATGGACCCTGTCGAGCCGGCACGGGCCCGCACCGTGGGGCATCGGCCGGCCAACCCCGTGGCCGGAGGGGAGGTCGCCATCGGGGACTCCGATGCGCAGGAACTCGGCTGATGTTCGACGTCCTGTCCTTCCTGCTCGGCCTGGCCCTCGGCGCGACCATCACCTGGCTGTACGCGCGCTGGGCCATGGCTCGGATGCGGAAGAACATCCAGGACAACGACATTGCCTGGGAGCAGGAGGAGGCGGCCATGGAGCCGGTCGCCGCGGTCGCACTCCGGGAGGACGAGGGCGAGGTGAAGGCCTTCGACGAGGCGGTCGACGCAGCCGCAGCAGAGGGGTGGGTGTCCCGGCTTCCCGACGGGCGACACCTGTCCGCTCGCCTCGGGGAGGGCGACGACGGGGCCCGGGCGGTGATGGGGGCGCTCGAGGAGGCCGCCAAGCGGGGGGTGAGCCGTCGGGAAGACCTCTTCGCCCGGCAGCTGGCCGTGGAGCGTGTCTGGCGCGCGGCGGAGGGCCTCGCGGATGCCCACGGGTTGGAGCTGCAGGTGGAGGCCCCGCGAGCGGTGGGGCCCAGGCACCAGGAGCACTGGATCATCGACGAAGACCTTTCCCGGCGGCTCGGGTCTTCGTCGGACAACGGCTTCGTCCAGCCCGTCCTCGTCTTGCGCCCGGCGCTGCTCAGGGAAGGTCGGGTCCTGCTCGAGGGGGTGGTGGTATGAAGCGACGGTCCGAGTCCTGGCTCCCCGTGATAGCTTGGCGCTCGGCGCGGGCGGCCTACCGTGGGTGGCCTGCCCCTGCGTCCAGTGCGCGTGTTTCGTTTCGCATCTCGCCTTCGGAGGTCCCGTGTCCGCGCTGCTCGTCGTGACACCCGACGGCCCCGATGCCGATGCCCTGTGCGCGAGTCTCAAGGACCGTGGATTCACGGTGTACTCCGCCAGGAACGGGGCCGAGGCGGTGGGCGTGGCGATTCGTCATCAGCCCGACGTGGTGCTGATGGACCCGTCGCTGTCCGCAATGGACCGGTGGCATGCGGTGAAGCGGCTCAACACCGAGATGGCCACCGCACGGATCCCAGTGCTGACCCTCGCGTCCGACGCCTCCTCCCCGGCGGGGCTGCAGCGTGTGCTGTCGAAGATCGAGCGCACCCTCGGCACCCTCCCGGCGGCGGCTCGTGGGGCCACCCGTAGTGTGTCCACGCCGCCGCCGTCGGCCACGCCGCCGCCTACGAGCACGCCACCCCGTCCGGCCCGGGTGGCTTCGCTGTCGCCGCCCGCCGACCGACGGCCGATGTCCAAGAGCCCCGCCGCGCTGGGGGCGATCACCAAGCCCCCGCCCCGCAAGGCGGAGCCTGCGTCCATGCGGGTGTCGGCCCCGCCGGCCTCCGTGGCCGTGGCCCCGCCGCTCCAGGGGGCAGGCACGCCGCCGATGCCGGCCCGTCGTCGCCAGAAGGAGCCCACGCCCCGCCTGCTGGTGGTCGACGACAACGCCCTCAACCGCGACATGCTCTCTCGCCGTCTCAAGCGCAGGGACTACGATGTCCTGGTTGCAGAAGACGGGGAGTCGGCGTTGGAGCTGCTCAAGTCCGAGCCCGTCGACCTGGTGCTCCTCGACTGGATGATGCCCGGCCTGTCGGGGATCGACGTGCTGGCGAGGATTCGCGCCACCACGTCGCAGGTGGAGCTCCCGGTGATCATGGCGACGGCCAAGACAGAGGCCGACGACATCGTCGAGGCGCTGAAGGCCGAAGCCAACGACTACGTCACCAAGCCTCTCAACTTCGACGTGGTCCACGCTCGGATCCGTACCCAGCTCAACCTCGCCCGGGCCCATCGGGAGCTGGTGGCGTCGGAGCAGCGCTTCCGGGCGCTGCTGGAGAACACGGGCGACATGATCGTCCAGTACGAGCCCGATGGCCACGTCCACTACGTCTCCCCGGCGAGCCGCATCCTCCTCGGGTGGGAGGCCGACGAGCTCAAGAAGCGCTCGTTCTACGACTGGATCCATCCGATCGACCGACGGGAGCTCGAGGAGCAGCAGCGCAAGACGCCGACGCTGCCCCCCGCGTTCACGTTCATCGCCCGCATGCAGCGCCAGGACAACAGCCACATCTGGGTGGAGACCAGCTGCCGCGTGCTCCGGGAGCAGGACCGGGTGCTGATCCAGGCCGCCTGCCGTGATGTCACGGAGCACATGGAGAGCCTCTCGGGCGACGAGCCGCCGCTGCCCCTCGGCGGCGACATCATGGCGCACCCGGGATGGCGGGGGATGTCCTCCAAGCCGGCCCCCGAGCGGGAGGCGGGGCCTGCAGCGGTCCAGGTCGCACCGGCATCGCCGCCGCCCGTTGCCGAGCCCGCTCCGGAGCCCGTGGTCCCCTTGGTCGTGGTCACCACTGCCGGGGCCGAGGCGCTGGCGGGCCTGCTGCAGGACGGCGCGCTGGACGGTGGCGCCGCGGGTGTCTCGGAGGCGGTCGAGAAGCGCCTGCTTCAGTGGCTCGCCAAGCGGGCCGATGAGTAGGGGACGGCGGTGGACGACGCCAGGATGTTCGGCACGGCCATCCACGCTATGCTACACCGATGCGTCCGGGCGCCAACTGCCCGCAGGGGGTCGAGATGCCGAGGATTCTGCTGGTCGAAGACAACGAGATGAATCGCGACATGTTGTCGCGGCGTCTGCGTCGTCGGAACTACGAGGTCGACCTTGCAGTAGATGGTGGTGAGGCCGTAGAGAAGGCGAACGCCATCCCGGACGTCATCCTGCTCGACATGTCCCTGCCCGTGATGGACGGTTGGACCGTCGCCGGCAAGCTCAAGGCCCAGGAATCCACCAAGGGCATTCCGATCATCGCGCTCACGGCCCACGCCATGGTCGGGGACCGCGAGAAGGCCCTGGCTGCCGGCTGCGACGACTACGAGACGAAGCCCATCGACTTCCCGCGGCTGCTCTCGAAGATCGACGGACTGACCAACAAGTAGGGTCCGGCCATGAGGGGGCCCGCCCCCTCCAGCACCCCGCCATCCGGCCACGAGGGGGCCTGCTCTGGCCACGAGGGGGCCCGCCCCTCCGGGACAATCCGGCCATGAGGGGTCCCGCCCCCTTGCCCCGGTCTGGACGACGCCTCGTCCGCGCTCCTCCGTGCCGGAACGTTCTGCGGTGGCGTGACGCCTCCAACCTGCGCTTCGCGTGGCTTTCGTGCCGGAAGCGGGCTAGCCTTGGGGGAAGCACCACGAGGCACACGAACCATGCTGCAGGCCCTTCCGCCCGTCTTCGCTGGATTGGAACCCGACGACGTCTCCATGGCGTCCAACATGCTCCAGCCGCTGACCCTCAACGCCGGCGACGTCATCATGGAGCGCGGTGAGGAGGACACCACCGTCGCGTTCATCACGAGCGGCGCGGCGTCCATTCAGGTGGGTGACGTGCGGGTCGGTGGTGCAGGCGCCCGGGATGTCCTCGGCCTCGTGGAGCTGTTCACGGGCATCCCGCGGGTGGCCACGGTGGTTGCGTCGGGCCCGCTGCAGCTCCTGGTGCTGGCTCCCGAGGCGTGGATGGAGCTGTGCGAGACCGGCCACCCGGCTGTCTACAACATCGAGCGCGCGGCCATTCGCCGCCTGAGCGACCGCCTTCGTCAGTACAACCACGGCATCGCCGAGCGCAGCCGCGGGGAAGAGCTCAAGCTCCAACCAAAGAGCGGCATCTTCGCCCGCATCAGCAAGTCGCTCCGCGGCAAGTCGGCCCCCGATGTCGATGCCGCCGATGTCCTGCAGCGCTCCAGTCTGTTCTCGTGGGCTCCGGGCACCATCCTCTCCGAGATTGGTCAGAGCTTCACCGCCGAGCGCTTCGATGCCGAGCACATCCTCTGCCGCCAAGACGAGGATGCCGAGCGGATGTGGATCGTGGCCGAGGGCCACGTCGACGTCGTGCTCCTCACCGGCCAGGACCGCGCCGAGAAGCTGGCCACGCTCGGGCCGGGTGAGGCCTTCGGCGACGCCACGATGGCGATGGGCACGGCCCGCACGGCCAGCTGCGTCACCCACGAGGAGGGCGTTGCCCTGGTGCTGGAGCGGGAGAAGTACCTCGAGCTCTTCTCCGTCGACGACCAGGCCGGCTCCGTCTTCCGCCAGGGCATGGTGCGGAACCTCGTGCGTCAGCTGCTGGCGGCCCAGGAGCGCTTCGTGCAGCTCGCGGCGGTCGACGAGCACCAGGAAGACATGATCCGGGGCACGCCGGTCAGCAGCGTCTGGCGCGACTGAGCACGGTCCCGCAGCAGGGCCTGGGGCATCGGTTGCCGCGCCCGATCCGGCACAGCCCGAGCCAGCCCGCCGGGGTATGGGAACGCCTGCTCTGAGAGGTGCCCGTGTCCGAGTACATCCGTTGGTTCGACGAGGTCGGCAAGGACGACGTCGAGGTGGTCGGGGGCAAGTGCGCCTCCCTCGGGGAGATGATCCAGAACCTCGTGCCTCGGGGGATCCGGGTGCCGAATGGCTTCGCCGTCACCGCCGAGGGCTACCGCACCTTCGTGCGGGAGGCCGGTCTCGAGGCCCTGATCCTCGAGCAGATCGTCCTCCTCCAGGCGGGCGAGCAGGACCTGCCCACCACGGGGCGCACCATTCGTACGGCCATCGTGCAGGCTCCCTGGCCGACCGACCTGGCCGAAGAGCTGAAGACGGCGTACCGCAAGCTCTCCGAGCAAGACGGCCGGTCCGCGACCGATGTGGCCGTTCGTTCCTCCGCAACGGCGGAAGATCTTCCCGACGCGAGCTTCGCCGGCCAGCAGGACACCTACCTGAACGTCCTCGGGACGGACGCTGTGCTCGACGCCACCCGGCGCTGCTTCGCGTCGCTGTTCACCGACCGGGCCATCATCTACCGGAAGCACCAGGGCTTCGACCACCTCTCCGTCGCCCTCGCGGTGGCCGTGCAGAAGATGGTGCGGAGCGACCAGTCCTGCGCGGGCACGATGTTCACCCTCGACACCGAGACCGGCTTCCCCCACGTCGTCGTCATCGACAGCAGCTGGGGCCTCGGGGAGTCGGTGGTCGGTGGTCACGTCACCCCCGACGAGTACCGCGTGTTCAAGCCCCTCCTCGATCAGGCGGAGCTCCTGCCGGTCATCGAGAAGCGCCTCGGCGCCAAGCAGTCCAAGCTCGTCTACGGCGACCTCGGCGGCCACACGGAGCGCCTCCGCTGCTCCAAGGGAGAGCGGGACACCTTCACCCTGTCGGATCAGGAGGCGGTGGAGCTGGCCCGCTGGGCCACCCAGATCGAGGCCCACTACGGCCGCCCGATGGACATCGAGTGGGCCCGCGATGGCATCACCGGCCAGCTGTTCGTCACCCAGGCGCGTCCCGAGACGGTCCACAGCAAGACCCGGGCGTCGGCCACGGTGAAGACGTGGACCCTCGAGGAGACCGGCGAGGTGCTGGTCGAGGGCGTCGCGGTCGGCCATGGCATCGCGTCCGGCCAGGCGCGGGTGCTCACGGATCCCGCCACCGCCATGGACAGCTTCCAGGAGGGAGAGGTCCTGGTCACCCCGATGACCGACCCCGACTGGGTGCCGCTGATGGAGAAAGCGGCCGCTATCGTCACCGACCATGGGGGGCGCACCAGCCACGCGGCGATCATCAGTCGCGAGCTCGGCGTGCCGGCCATCGTGGGCTGTGGAGATGCCACGCGTCGGATCCAGACCGGCCGCACCGTCACGGTGTCCTGCGCGGAAGGGGACCGGGGGAACGTCTACGATGGCGCCCTGTCGTTCTCCAGCCTCGGGGTGGACACCGGCGACCTCCCGGAGACGAAGACCAGGATCATGATGATCGTCGGCTCGCCCCAGACCGCCTACCGCTGGTGGCAGGTGCCCTGCGAGGGCGTCGGGCTGGCGCGGATGGAGTTCATCATCAACAACGTCATCCGGGTGCATCCCCTGGCGTTGCTCCACTACGACGCCATCACCGATGACGAGACCCGGTGGGCTATCGACAAGCTCGTGCGTGGATATGCCGATCGATCCGAGTATTTCGTCGATAAGCTTGCGAGGGCCATGGCCGGGATCGGCGCCGCCCAGTGGCCCCATCCGGTCATCGTGCGGATGAGCGACTTCAAGTCCAACGAGTACGCGGATCTGCTGGGTGGGCGTCAGTTCGAGCCGGTGGAGCACAACCCGATGCTCGGATTCCGGGGGGCGAGCCGCTACTACAGCGACAAGTACCGGGAGGGCTTCGCGCTGGAGTGCCGTGCCCTCCTCAAGGCCCGCCAGGAGCTGGGCCTCACGAACCTGATCCCGATGATTCCGTTCTGCCGCACGCCCGAGGAGGCCGACAAGGTCCAGGTGGAGATGGCGAAGCACGGGCTGGAGCGCGGGAAGGACGGGCTGAAGATGTTCGTGATGGTCGAGGTGCCGAGCAACGTCATCCTGGCCGAGCAGTTCGCAGAGCGCTTCGACGGCTTCTCCATCGGCAGCAACGACCTGACGCAGCTGGTGCTGGGGATCGACCGGGACTCCGGGGACCTGGCGCACCTGTTCGACACGCGGCAGGAAGCGGTGAAGACGATGATTCGGCAGGTGATCGAGGTGGCGAACCGGACGGGGACGAAGATCGGGATCTGTGGGCAGGCGCCGTCGGACCATCCGGAGTTCGCGGCGTTCCTGGTGGACTGTGGGATCGATACGATCGCGGTGAATCCGGACAGTCTGGTGGCGGTGCGGCAGATCGTGGCGGAGGCGGAGGGGGCGTAGGCGCGCTCTTCCCCCTGCCCCTGCCCCTGCCCCTGCCCCTGCCCCTGCCCTTGCCCGGGTAGGGGCGCGGTT
>Ga0213839_1001690_pt1 | contig 13674 bp, 8 predicted proteins | sample SWPATP21_FD_160075 | JGI IMG/M metagenome (GOLD analysis project Ga0213839, IMG submission 160075) | Coastal seawater microbial communities from Marineland, Florida, United States - SWPA TP2 #1 | ecosystem: Environmental > Aquatic > Marine > Coastal | place: USA: Florida | collected 2016-08-14 | reverse complement strand
CCACCGCCAGCAACAGCAGTGTAAAGATCGCAATAAAAGGCACACCGCCTTCAATACCGAGATAACCGATGCCCAGTTGACCGATAGATGAACCGCCATAAAGTGACGCCATATAAATACCCAGACGGCGAGCGCGGCCTTTCTCATCCCCATGCAACAGCCAGGATTCTACAATCACAAACACGCCAGCTACAGCGATACCCGCGATAAAACGTGCAGCCAACCAAATGGTTGCTTGTGGCAATAAAGGAAGCACAAGAATGGTCGCGATAAATGCACTCAGGCACCAAACAAATGCTTTGCGGTGTCCGCATTGATGCACCAGAGGTTCGATAACAATCGCACCAACTAAGAGACCTGCGTAGAAAACACTCGCCAGCCAGCTGGCCAACTGACTATCAAGACCATAATGAGGCAAAACCAGAGGAATTAAGCTCATTAGATAGCCAGAAGCTACAGCATATAGCGATAACGCAATAACAGGCACGGATATGCGTGCTTTTTGCGCAGTTTCAAAAGTGTTTTCCACCGCTGGATCCCCAAAAGAAAAGAGTCAAGAACATTATGATTTTCGGGGCGACTATGCAGATTTCACAGATAAGGGTAAAACGAAAAATATCGAACTTTACGATAAAAATTATTTATCGTAACTGAGTGTGGAGTAATTATAACAAAAGTCGGCATATTTAGTGAAAATATGCCGACTTTTTATGCATTTATATGAGATGGTGTTATTTAGAGGCTGCTGAGTTAAGCCATTGATCAAATTGTGACTTTGGCAGAGCGCCATTAACCATATCGACTCTCTGACCGTTCTTAAATACCATTACTGTAGGAATGCTGCGAATCTGATATCTTGCCGCAATGTTTTGCTGAGTCTCGGTATCGACTTTAATAAATCGCATCTGACCTTTTCGCTCTGCGGCAACATCAGCAAAAATAGGTGCAAATCCCACGCAAGGATTACACCAAGGCGCCCAAAAATCGATCACGACAGGTTGTTGGCTAGTAAGTAAAGCGTCCAGGTTGGCTTCAGTACCTTCAATAGGGGCGCCGTCAAACAGAGGTGACTGACATTTACCGCAGATTGGGTTTTCTGAAACACGTTCTACTGGCACTCGATTCAAACCATGGCAAGACGGACAACGGCTGTTAAATGTAGACATAACTTTCTCTCGAAACTTTTATTTGTTATCGGTTGAATTATGACATGAATCTTAAATAGAGCGTATCGGTACGCCGCGATACTGAGTATACTTCGGTGAAAAAGATGTATAAAAAGGTTATTAATGACTCAATATTACGCAGAAATTACCGGTTGGGGTAAATGTCTCCCGCCGGCTACGCTCTCCAACGACGACCTCAGCACTTTTCTCGATACTTCGGATGAATGGATTCGCTCTCGTACCGGCATCGAAAACCGTCGCATCAGCCATGTAAACACTTCGGAAATGGCGACCGTTGCTGCAAAACACGCTTTAGCGTGTGCTGGAATCAGCGCGAATGAGATTGATGTGCTGATTGTTGCGACCTGTTCACCGGATTCGCTAATTCCTAACATTGCATCTAAAGTATCGCAAAATCTGGGCATGAAAGCGGCGGCTGCATTTGATCTCAATGCCGCTTGTACTGGATTTGTCTACGGGCTCGAAACAGCGACTCGCCTGATCCAGGCTGGCAACTATCGCAATGCACTGGTTATTGGTGCAGAAAGGCTGTCATTCTTTATTGACTGGACCATGCGTGATACTGCTGTCCTGTTTGGTGATGGGGCAGGCGCTGTAGTGCTGAGCCGCACAGAACAGAAAGCCGGGTTGCAAAGTGCACAATTAGGCTGTGATTCTGCAGGTCGTGACATCCTGGCGGTACCCAAGTTCGGTACATCGATGGATCGTTTTGCTGCGGACAACGGTTACTGGGAATTCGACTTTATCGGTAAAGAGATTTTCAAACGTGCGGTAAAAGGCATGGGAGCGGCAGCCCAGAGTGTATTGTCTCGTTCCGGTTTGTCTACTGAAGAGGTTGATGTCGTGATTCCTCACCAAGCTAATATCCGGATTATTCAGACGCTGTGCGATCTATCAGGTATCAGCCAGGAAAAGGCGTTTGTGAACATTCACAAATACGGTAATACTTCCGCGGCAACCGTGCCTATTGCCTTATGTGAAGCGCTTGAGCAGGGAAAAGTGAAACCAAATGACGATTTGCTTTTGGCCGCATTTGGTGCTGGATTGACCTGGGGGGCTGGGCACATAAAATGGGGTGAGCGTGTCACGCCGATAGGGCAAAGTGATGCAGCTCTTCCAGAGTGCCCACACAGTGCACTTGAGCTACTTGCCAATGCAATTGAGCATTGTAAAAGTAAGCCAGAGTAAAAACTCGACCGTCGCCGCCAATTTGTGCGGCGACTGTGTTTTTGCCTAGGGAAAGCAAACCTCTGCTGGTATTATCTACCTCTAAAAGAAAAGTATAACGGCACGTCCTCAATGAAGTTTCTTCACACCTCCGACTGGCATCTTGGCCGCCAATTTCACAATGTCTCTCTTCTTGATGATCAACGCGCAGTGATAGAACAGATCATCGATTATATTGCCAATCATCCGGTTGATGCTCTAGTGATTGCTGGTGATATTTATGATCGTTCGGTTCCACCGACCAGCGCCATTGAGTTGCTGAATGAGACCGTCAACCGGATTTGTGGTGAACTCAATACGCCAGTCATTCTGATCTCTGGCAATCATGACGGCGCACAGCGGCTGGGTTTTGGTGCAGAGCAAATGCGCCATGCCGGTCTGCATATTTTAAGGAGTTTCGATGATCTGTTGAATCCGGTGGTTATTCACTCTGAGACGAGCGGAGACGTTGCATTTTACGGTATGCCTTATCACGATCCGGAACTGATCCGAAATTTGTATCACGAGAGCGTCTCCGATCATGATGAAGCTCATGCATTCCTTTCTAAACGAATTCAACAGAGTTGGAACGTGGACCAGCGTCATGTGCTGATCAGCCACTGTTTTGTCGATGGCGCCATTGAGTCGGAATCCGAACGTCCGCTATCCATTGGTGGCTCTGATCGAGTCAGTCATGAACATTTTGTTGAATTTGATTACGTAGCGCTGGGCCATTTGCATCAACCACAACAGAAAGGTGAAGAGTACATTCGCTATTCAGGTTCATTGATGAAATACAGCTTTTCTGAACAGCATCAGAAGAAGGGGATGACATTGGTTGAGTTGGACGAGAAAGGCTTTAAGTCGGCAACTCACATTGATCTGAAAGCGCCTCATGAAATGCGAATTATTGAGGGTGAACTGAATGATATTATTGCTCAGGGAATGACCGACCCGAACAATCACGATTATGTGTTGATTCGCCTGCTGGATAAGCATGCGATTCTCGACCCGATGGAAAAGCTGCGTAAAGCGTATCCGAATGTGCTTCATTTGGAAAAGCCCGGCATGTTGATTGGCGTGGATCAAGAAATGGGTAGAGCCAGGCTAGCCAGAGGTGAAATTGATATGTTTCGGGATTTCTTTCTGGAGGCCAAACAGGAATCGTTGACACCTGCTCAGGAAGAAGCAATGGCCAGTATTATCAGCAAGCTAACTGGTGATAAGGAGGTCCGCTCATGAAACCGATAAAACTAATACTTCAGGCGTTTGGTCCGTTTTCGGGACAAGAGCAGGTCGATTTCACCAAATTGGGTGCCTCTCCGCTGTTTTTGATCAATGGCCCGACCGGCTCTGGAAAAAGCTCTATTTTAGATGCTATCTGTTTTGCACTCTATGGCGAAACCACAGGCAGTGAGCGGACTGGTGATCAAATGCGTTGCGATCATGCTGAGCCTGACACACTGACCGAGGTCAGTTTTGAGTTTTCTCTCGGCAGTAAAGTCTACAAGGTTGTTCGGACGCCCGATCAGGAAGTGCCCAAAAAGCGAGGTGACGGTACCACGAAGAAAACGCACACAGCGTCACTGTATCTGGTTGCGAATGGAGAGGAGCAACTCATCGCTAGCCGCCCGACTGCGGTGTCTAAAGAGATGCTGTCTATCATTGGTCTGGATGTGAAACAGTTCCGCCAGGTCATGGTGCTGCCTCAAGGAAAGTTTCGTGAGCTATTGACCGCGAACTCAAAGGAACGCGAGCAGATTTTTGGACAGCTATTCCATACACACATTTACACTCAGATCGAGAAAGCACTGTTTGATCGAGCTGCCGGTATACGAAAAGAAAAAGACGAGTTTGATAACCAGATTAAAGGGGCACTGGATGTCGTCTCGGTCAACAGCGAAGAAGAGCTTCAGGCAGAAAAAGCGCGTTTGGCTCCTATCTTGAGCGAAAGTGACCAGCAATATCAGAATGCCCAAAAACAGTTAGATCATACCAAGCAGCAACACTCGGCTGCCTTAGAGCTGAGTCACCAGTTTGCCCAGAAAGCGAAGTTGGATGCGGAATTGAAAGAGCATCTGGCTAAACGTGAGGGTATCGATAAAGTACGTCTGCAGAAACAACAGGCGCAAAAAGCCATGCAGCTTGATCGCCCTTACGATCAGATGAAGAGTGCTGAGAAACAGTGCGAGACTGCCAGAAATAGTATAAAAGATAAATCTCTGCTTCTGGAACAGGCTCAGCAGCAGCTAAAAGACGCGGAGAGTGCGTATCAGGCAGCCGCGAAAAATAGCGATCAGGTTAGTGAACTCAATCAGCAACTGTTCCAATTGGAGTCAGTAGGCAAGAAATTCGCCGCGTTGAATGAGCAACAAAAATTGCTTGAAAGTGCTAATCAAGCCTTTGTCGCAGCCACTTCGCATCATCAGAAATCTGAGCAGACATTTAAGCACCTGGATACTCAACTTCAGGCGAAACGAACTGAGCGTGAACAAGCGCAGCAGCAAAGTGCGACGCTGGATGGTAAACGACTGTCCCTCACCAATACCATTGAGCTGATTGATCTTCGCCTGAAACATCAGCAACTCATCCAGCGCCAGAATGCTGAGTTACAGCGGTTCCAGCAAGTGGAAAAGCAGTATCAATCCGCTCAAGAGCAAACCAACCTTGCGCGTCAAACTGCAGATAAACTCGAGTTTGTCTGGCACAGCAATCAGGCAGCAGAGCTGGCGGCAAGATTGACAGAAGGTGAGTCTTGTCCAGTGTGTGGTAGTCACACGCACCCTCAGTTGGCTCAGTTTATGGGTGACGCTGTAACAAAAGAACAGGTCCAACAAGCACGTGAATACCAGCAGCAGCAAACGAACCGCGAGCTTGAACAGGCAAGTTTACGGCAAAAGCTGGAAAGTGATTTACAGTACTTGCAGCAGGAAGCCGCGCAAGTCGAAGCCTCTTTGCAGCAGAAACAAGCACCGGATTTGGAAACGTTACAACAACGGAAACTATCGCTGGAAAACGAAATTCAGCGTTTGTCTGCTATTGACTTAGTTGCGCTAGAAGACCAGTTGCGCCAATTGGAAATCAAACTGGTTCAGGCTCAGCAAGAGCACGACGCTCAGGGACAAAGCCTTGAAAAAGCGCGGCGAGAGTTAACTGAATCAGAAACCAAAGTCGCGTCGCTACAGTCGGATATTACGTCCGACTTTACGCACGTTGACCAAGTCAGACAAAAGTACAGCTCAGTTCAGAAGCAGATACAGAGTTTGACTCTGGCAGAACAGCAGGCACGTACGCGATTATCGGAGATGCAGAACCTGGTTGCGTCGTCTCAATCTGCCCATATCAGTGCCAAAGAGCAGCTTCAATCCTGGACAACGGAATTGGAAGGGGCTCAGGCGCAATGGGAACACGCTTTAGCCCAGACAGATTTTTACGATGTGGATGCCTACCTAAAGGCGAAGTGGGACGAAGCCCAACACACAGCTGCAGATGGTCGCCTCCGTCAGTTTGATGAGTTACTGGCGACTCTGAAAGGGCGGATTGATAACGTTGCTCTGGCGTTAGAAGGTAAAGAGCCGCCTAATTTGGCGTCCATTGAAAGTGAATTAGCTGGCAAGCAAAAAGTGGTGAGTGGTGCGTTTGATATGCTGGCATCCCACCGCTCTCGTATGGATAGCTTGGTTCAGGTGGAACAGAAGCTGGCGCGATTGTACGAGAAAAACGCCGAACTCGAAAAAGCCTACCAAGTGTACGGTACGCTCAGTGACATTGCTAATGGTCGTACTGGGGCCAAAGTCAGCCTACATCGTTTTGTGTTGGGAGTTTTGCTTGATGATGTATTGATTCAGGCATCTCTGCGCCTCAGAGTAATGACTAAAGGCCGCTATGAATTACGTCGCAAAGAGGATAGAGCGAAAGGGAATGCGGGCTCTGGTCTCGATTTGATGGTCGAAGACGGATACACCGGAAAACTGCGTGATGTCGCCACGCTTTCTGGCGGTGAATCATTTATGGCTGCATTGGCCTTGGCTCTGGGGTTGTCGGACGTGGTGCAGTCATACAGTGGCGGCATTCGCCTCGATACACTGTTCATTGATGAAGGTTTTGGCAGCTTAGATCCTGAATCCCTTGAACTCGCAATTCAGACTTTAATCGACCTGCAACAAGGTGGCCGCACGATAGGCATCATCTCTCACGTCAGTGAGTTGAAGGAACAGATGGCTTTGCGTGTGGATGTATCTTCAAGTCGAACTGGCAGTAAAATAAAAGTACTGGGAAATCAGAGTCTGGTCTATTAATCAGGATTTTTATTGTGTTAATACGCAATTACTGGCTATAAAGAAATAAAAGAATCAAAATTCAGTCACGGTTAACGTCTCATTAATAAGACGTTAGAAACTCGGTTCTATGGATATTAATCGTGTCGGTAATTAATTATAATTAACAAAGTTTTATAAACCGGAACAATAAAATAGTTCAAATGTCCGGTAAATCAGAATGGCTAGGATCATGGATGTAATCAGGAAAATCTATCAATATGCAGAACCAAATCTGTCCTTGGTTGGGTGGATGGGCTTTATTGGTTTTCCCATTTACTACTATGTGTGGGGTTATGTGTTTCCGGAAGCATACGAGAGTGCAGGGCTCAGAGGCTTTTGTGCTCTTTTGTTACTTGGATTAGCCTTGCGAGAGCATCTGCCTGGTTATCTAAAAAAGTACCTACCGTATTATTACGTCGCGGTGATCACGATATGCTTACCATTTTTCTTTTCATTCATGATGTTTATGAACGATTGGTCAACGGTTTGGGTGATGTCGTTCATGGCTTCGATTTTTCTGCATATCCTTTTAGTGCATGAAACTAAAGTGATGTTAATGCAGGCCATTCTGTCTGTTTTCGTGGCATTTTTGCTGTCTTATTTCATCAATGACGGACGCGTTGACACGATCGTTGTATGGCCATATGTGCCTATTTTCTTGTTCACCTACATATTCGGTAATTTATTTTATTTCCGAAATCAGGTTGAACATGAAACGAAAGTCTCAATCGCGAAATCTTTTGGCGCTGGAATTGCGCATGAAATGAGGAACCCTCTTAGCGCACTGAGGACTTCAGTTGATGTACTTGAAACGCTCATACCTAGCCGGAAAGCGGACCCTAAGACCATATATGAACTCAGCGAGGCAGAGGTTGAACGAGTACATGAAGTGCTCAGAAGCGCGGATGAAGTAATTAAAAATGGTAACGAAACTATTGACTTATTGCTGACCTCGATCGACCAGAACCGGGTGTCGCGTTCAACATTTATCAAACACTCGATAGAAAAAGTGGTTCGTGAATCACTAGACAGTTTTACCTACTCAAACTCTAACGTTTCAGACAACGTCAAGCTGGTTGTGGAACAGGACTTCGATTACTTTGGTAGTGATACGCTAATGAAGTATGCCCTGTACAATCTGTTAAAAAATGCGTTTTTCTACCAAAAAGATAGTGATTTTGAAGTCATTATTACTATCACATCTGCAAACGGAGTTAACCAGCTTCGTTTCTACGATAACGGCGCAGGAATCGAACCAGACAAGCTGGATCATATCTTCAAGGATTTCTATACATCGGGGAAAAATGGCAGTTTCGGTTTAGGTTTACCGTTTTGTAAGCGAGTGATGAGTGCGTTTGGAGGTTCAATCCATTGTGTATCTTCGTTCGGTAAGTGGACGGAGTTTTGTCTGCTGTTTCCGCCGTATCAATCAGAAATCATCGATAATATTAAACACGAAATTATGCGTTCAAAATCTTTGCTTTATGTTGGCGATCATTCTTTGGTAAGCCGTAAACTGAATGAACTCTCGTTCTATTCTGGTTTTACGCTAACAAGCCTTTCCATCCAGGATGCTATTGAGCTTGAAGAATACGAATTTGAGTTCGACTTGATAATCGTCGATTTGGATTGTTGTCGGGAGCTTGAATACCGTCAACTGGAATCAAAACTGACGTTTACGGAAGCGAAGATCGCGTTTCTTTTTGAAAACCATAAGAAATATCATGATCAATTCAGCCGCTATCTGACATTTTATCCTGTTGAGCGCAGTGCCCTGCTTGAGGACTCTGCTGGCGTAATTGAAAAGCTAGTGTTTGAGTCACCGGAGCCCGACAGAAATGTTCTCCCTCGTAAAACTAATCAGTTCGGCAAACGTGTACTGATTGCTGATGACAATGATTCAGTTCGCTCGTTTACCGCGATTCTTCTTAACAAGCAAGGTTATCAGGTCACCGAAGCGACGAATGGTGAGGAAGTGATTCAGGCTCTAAACTCGACTCCAATTGATCTGATCCTTATGGATTTAGAAATGCCCATTATGAACGGATTTGATACAACAAGTCGTATTCGGTGTTCTTCGCAAACGTATTCTAATGTACCGATAGTGGGGCATACAGGAGATAACCGAGAAGATACATTATTCCGTATTCGTGAGGCTGGCATGAATGATTATTTGATTAAGCCAACAGATAAAAATAGATTGTTAGATAAGTTGGAGCACTATCTTTAATATTTTATTTAGCGCCACTAAAGTGGCGCTAAATTATAGTTTAAATGAAATATAGTTCAGGGTTGTTAAATGCGGATTCGCAAATGTTTAATATTTTATTGACTTGGTCTCTGGATATTCCACTATTCAATGATAATCTTACGATGTTTTTATTATCTGGAGTGGCGGGAGTACAGAATACTGAACCATATACTCCGTGTTCCTCTAAATAATCTCTGACTTTACGAGTGTTTGTTTTCTCCCCAGTTTCTAAAGCAATAATCTGCGACTCACTGCGAATATCAAAGCCAATCTGTTTTAAGCCAGACACCAAATAATCGGCGCATTCAAATAAGTGTTTTCTGGCGTTATCACTTTCTTTGATCACGGAAAGTGTGGCATCGATTCTGTCGAGCTCGCAAGCCATCATTGCAGAGCTGAAGATGGACGGAAATGATACGTATGGCATTACTTCCCCTGTCGCATTGTTGCTCCATACTGCGCCTGCTCGATAAGCAAAAGTTTTAGCCAGACTGGCTGTCATAAAATCGACTTTATGACTGATTCCCAATGATTCTAATAAGCCAGCACCGTGTGTACCGTGGGTACCTAAAGAGTGCGACTCATCAACAACAATCGCGCAGCCAAGCTCTTTGGCTACATCAACTATTTGAATGAGGGGAGCAACAGTACCAAGCGTACTATAGATAGAGTCAATTAACACCACGCCAGGGCCGTTGCGTTTTACCAGTCGCTTTAAATGGCGAACATTGTTGTGCATAAATGGATGGATGTTGGCACCAGCTATTCTGGCCCCTTCCCACATAGACATATGGGCGAAGAAGTCGATGTATACATTCGTATCTGAATCACAGATGGTCTGGAGAAGACCTAAGTTTGCAATCCAACCTGAAGGAGCGACCACGCAACTTTTGAAGCCTGTAAACTCTGCCAGTTTATGCTCAATCGTTTTATCCAGTCCATCGTCATGAAGGAAAACGTTAGACATAAAAGCGGTATCTTTTCGCGAAATAAGAGAGCTGACATGAGCATCTATAATTTTTGGATGAGTAGACAAAGCAAGGTAATCGTTACTTTGCAGTACAATATCTTGTGAACTGGGCTTTTTACCTAAAACAAGATTTCGTCCATTGTCTTCTTTTTCTATCAGATCTTTTACGAAGTGGTTAATTCGGCGTTCAACAAAATCTGGTAGTGTCGGATAACGATTTTGCATGTTCATAATTTTATATCCTTGGTTGAATTATTAAAAGCCAGCTGACCTGGATATATATGAACTGCGTTAAATATTAAGTCGAATGGGAATGATTATTTTCTTGCGCAGAGTTGCAAACAAAAATATACTAAATGTTAAATCTCTTATAAATAATTACCTTTTGGAAGTGTAATTTTTTAAATATTTATTAAAATTAACTTATTTATCAATAAAATAACTAATAATTTTAATAATTAAGATTGGGGTTTGGCAAACAATTCCGGCCAGTACATTCTGATATAGCCGACAGATACCCAGACAACAAGCAGAGTGGCGATCGTTAACTCAAACATGCCGAAGTGATGCATCCAATGCCATTGTGGGTGGTATTCTTGAAAGAACGTAGTGAGGCGGAACATTGCCACGGCGCTGATCACGGACGGAAAGGTGACGGCAGCAATGGAGGGTTGAAACTTGAGCTTAAGCAACCTGAAGTAGCATAGGTAGATTAACAACGTCATGGTAATCGCTATCCCAGCCAAAGCGCCCGTTAGAATCGGGTCCGGTTCAGGAAAGTTTACCAAGTAAGTCGCTAAAGTCAGGTTAATGGGGGCCGCCATGATCGCTAAGGTAGGGCGGGCGCGTCTGGGAAGCATGCCGAGAAATACCAGGCGATACAGAACCACTGGCAACATAAAGAAGTAAATAGTGATACAGGTTTGAACGAGCGTTTCGGAGAATACCGTGTGCTCGAACTGGTTACCAGCCAGCGAGCTGCTGATCAGGCCGACTGGATACAGAAACCAACTGGGGACGATATTCGCCATTTTGAAGTTGAGTAACTGAAAACTGAAAAACAGCAGCATCATAGTGAAATGCAGAAGAAGCGCGGCAAACCAGATCGGGTAAGCAATCGCCGGTGAAATCACCGCCAGATAATCACACAAAATCAGGATAGCCATACTCATTGGCGCCATTAAGCTTCCGCTCAGTGGATGACGAATATCTGCGAGAAAAGTCTGATAACTGGTAAAGTATTTGAGTAAGACTGGGATCAGGAGCAGGGCACCAAGCGCAGCAAGATAAGGGCGTATCAGTGTACCCACTTCAGGTACATAGAGTGACCAGGCCTGACCAAGACCTATCATACCCAGTGCAAGGGCTGCCTGAGAAGGGGGAACATTTTGTACACGGATCAGTCTGCGCCAGTTCAATTACAACTCCATTAAGAACTTATACTTCGAAAAGCACTGCCCAATTCCTTTCAGACAGTGTGGCGCGAATAATACCAAGTGAATGATATAACTGGCAATCACCCTTGAGCTTCGGTTGGGACATCCTCCTGTCGCAACTTCTCATTTTTCAGAGTTCGGTGAAGTAACTGGCTATAAATCGGCTGTCCGCCCAGCATCTGGGCAAAAATGACGGCGCCGAGACTGGTAATGATGAGCGGTAGAATCAGGTAATAGTTGTTGGTCATTTCAATAACCAGCAAAATTCCAGTGATGGGCGCACGCACGGTCGCTGCAAACAGGGCACCCATGCCCGCAATGGCAAACATCCCTGGCTGAATGTTCAGCTCAGGTAACAGTGTACTGGCGATAAGGCCGAACGCGTAGCCAAACAAAGTGCCAAGTGCCAGCATTGGGGCAAATACACCGCCGGGTGCGCCCGAGCTAAAACAAATCATAGTGGTAATGATTCGGCCTAAAAACAACAGCAACAGCAATCCAGCGCCATATCCTCCATTGGTGATATTTGGGATGAGGTCGATACCGCCTCCAGTGAGCTCGGGCATGTAGAGCAACATCAGCCCGAAACAACCACCAATTAGTGAACCTGTCAGCAGGTAGCGTTTGCGGTCATTCTTGTGGACACGGATAAACATATCCTGAGAGAAGGTCACCAAGCGGTTAAAGATGACACCAAATACACCAAAGAGGGCACCCAGCAACAGAAACAACCATAGTGCGGGCAATTCTGGCGCATGATACTGAGGCATTGTGATCACGGCATCCTGGCCATTGATGTAGCGAAAAACAATATTGGCTGCAACCGCGGAAATGATTACCGCGCGGATAGAGATCAATGAGTAGCGGAATTGCGGACGCATCTCTTCAACTACGAACATGATGCCGGCCAGTGGCGCGTTAAATGCGGCCGCCAGGCCTCCTGCGGCCCCGGATGCCAGTAACGAATGTCGTGTGTCGTCGTTTTGAATCCGGAAAAGGTCGGTGACCATACGACCGATGGCACCGCCCATCTGTACTGTCGGACCTTCTCTTCCCAGCACCATCCCTGAGCCTAACGCGCCCATGCCGCCAAAAAACTTCACCGGTAAAACGCGCCACCAGCGTACCGGGCGCATGCCATCCATTGCCCCTTCTATTTCAGGAATACCGGAACCTGCGGCTTCTGGAGCAAAACGGTGGACCAGGTAGTAACCAATAAATGCCAGAGTGGCGGAAATTAAAAATGCTGCAAGCCATAGAGGAAGGACGCTGCCAATTTCACTCTTCAACCATTGAGTGCGGGTTTCAGAGACAAAGTGAACCGCGATTTCGAAGTAAGTGCCGACCACACCGGCCAAAACACCGACCAGTAATGCCATGAGGAGAACGGAAACTGGCGTTTTATCTTTTGAGAGAAATTGATTGATGGCATCTTTAGGAACATGCGCTAACAGGGAATGTTTTAACTTCTCTCTTTTGGTCATAAAAGGAAAAACCTCGAAATGGGATGGGGCAGAAACGACGTGCTTGAAATTATACGCCTGTCATCAGGTAACTATAGTTGTAAAGATGGAATATTGATTTGCATATATGGTGAACAAGTATTCTTCAAATGGATATTTTAAGCATACAAAATGATGCATGGATCACATTCTCAGCTTGCACTTTTCTGGTTTTGAACCATAGTTAATTTGTAAGGCATCTGAACCGACTCGCAGGGAGGATACAATAGCCTTACCTAAAATTTGGATGGATTCAAAAAACTCATTTCCATAGCCTCGTATCTTGATTGGGTCGCACCAACAGACTTCCCAATCCGCAAACTCACGATTGAGTCACGAGGACAAGGCGCACCATGATGTGCGCCTTTTCGTTTGCGCTGAATTTTACTGACCCCGTGTAATAATGAGCTGCTTGCTGAGGCTTATTTCCGTTATACTCAGGGCGTTAGTTAAGGAGCGTAACATGACCGTAAAAGTACCCACCAATATCATCACCGGCTTTCTTGGCGTCGGTAAAACCACCGCTATACTGGAACTATTAAAGAACAAACCACAGGATCAAAATTGGGCCGTTCTGGTTAACGAATTTGGTGAGGTTGGTATTGACGGAGCGATGATGACTGATCAGGGCGCGATGATAAAAGAAGTGCCTGGTGGTTGCATGTGCTGCACGGCAGGTGTGCCGATGAGTGTCGGTATCAATGCATTACTGCGTCAGAAACCAGACCGTCTGTTGATTGAACCAACTGGGTTGGGTCATCCGAAGCAGGTGGTTGCGACGCTTACTTCTGCGCAGTACGAAA
>Ga0213839_1001687_pt1 | contig 13695 bp, 10 predicted proteins | sample SWPATP21_FD_160075 | JGI IMG/M metagenome (GOLD analysis project Ga0213839, IMG submission 160075) | Coastal seawater microbial communities from Marineland, Florida, United States - SWPA TP2 #1 | ecosystem: Environmental > Aquatic > Marine > Coastal | place: USA: Florida | collected 2016-08-14 | reverse complement strand
CAGGCTGCCCAGGGCGTTGACCGCGAGGGTCCCCCAGGGAAAGTGCTCACCGAGCAGCAGCTTCGCCCCGAGACCCACGCCGTGACGCGCCATGGCGCCCACCGCTCCACCGGCGCCGATCCACACCCACTCCACCACGTCTCCTCCACCGCCGTCGGCACCATGGTAGGGCCTACGGGGGGCTCCGGGGCCCTGAAATACGGACTGGATCCGGGTCGTAGACTGGTTCGAATCGGCCACCCTGATCCTGACATCGACGAGCGGTTGCCCGGCTGCGACCGCTCGACTAGGCTGCCTACACGTACGGAGCGTGACCATGGGTTTCTTCGACCGCCTCGCCAACGTCTGGAAAGGCTTCCTCTCTCTGTGGGTGTCCGACATCGAGTCGCGCAACCCCGAGGCAGTCTACGAGGCGGCCATCGACGAGCGCGTGCGGAAGCATCGCGACCTCAAGAAGGCGGTGTCGGGGATCGTCTACCTGCGCAACAAGCTCTCCACCGAGCTCGAGGGCAAGGAGCGCGAGCTCAAGGAAGTGATGGCCCAGCTGCCCGTCGCCATCGACGACGGCGAAGACGAAGTGGCCCTCGTCCTGATCCAGAAGAAGGACGAGCTCACGTCCCAGATCGAGTCGCTGTCGGCTGAGCTCAAGAAGGTGAGCGACCAGGCGGAAGAGGCCAAGTCGGGCCTGCTGTCCTTCCAGGCGGAGATCGAGAAGCTGAAGCGCGAGAAGGAGCAGATGATCGCCAAGAAGGCCAACGCCGAGGCGCGCATCCAGATCCAAGACACCCTCGACGGCCTGTCCACCGACGCCGATGTGAAGGCGCTCGACAACGTCCGCGAGCACATCTCGAAGCTCCAGGCCGAGGCCGACATCGGCTCCGAGATCCAGGGCGACTCCCTCGACGCCAAGCTCAAGAAGATCAAGGACAAGGCGGCCAACAGCTCGGCACGCAGCCAGCTCGAAGAGATGAAGCGGCAGATGGCCGCGCGCAAGACGGCCGCCGAAGGCGCTGGCGCGGGCGTCAAGAAGACCATCTAGATGCCGCCGTCCCTCGAGCTACCTCCCCGCACGCGTCCGGCCGAAGACGCCTACGTGGAGGCCTGGCTCGAGGTCGACGACCCCGACCTCATCGCCGAGGCGGTGGAGAACGCGATGGCCGCGTCGCGGCCGCAGCTCGCCGCGCGACTGGTGGGGCTGCTGGGCGACAAGGCCTACGTCGAGCCCGGGTCCGACCTCGATCGTGCGCAGAAGGCCGCCAAGCTGTTCCTGATGGCGCCCGAGGCTCCCGAAGATCGCAGCTGGTCCACGTTCGAAGACGCCTGGTCGCGGGTGCGCAGCCGGCGCATGCGACGCATCAAGGACCGGATGCGGGCCTCGATCACCGGGCGGCCCACGTCGCGCACGAACCGCCTCGGAAAGAAGTCTAGGCGGTAGCTGGTTTTCGTCGGGAGGCCTCCGCTCGTGGAGCCAGCCGGGGCCCAGGTGCGTTAGAGTGCATTGAAATTGATTTTCAACTTCGCTCGCTCCGTGAGGCGACCGTGCGCACTCCTGCCCTGCAGCTTCCCTCCTGGCTCTCCTGGTCGACCCTCGGGGTCCTCGGAGCCGCTGCGTGGTGGCTGCCCGGGGGCTGTGCTGGCCCCCTGGAGGAGGCCCCCAGCACCACGGCGGGGCCCGCCGGCGACGTGCTCGAGCTCACCCTTCGCCGCACCGCCGACGAGGTGATCCTCCCGGCGCTGCGCGACGCCTCGACGGCCGCTGAGGCGCTCGTCGTGGCCACGGAGGCGTGGGAGGCCAATCCCTCCGGCGATGCCGAGCGCGACGCGGCCCGCGACGCCTGGGAGGCCGCGATGGCCGCCTGGCAGGTGGTCGAGGTGATGCAGGTGGGTCCTGCCGGTTCGTCCCTCACCGCGGCCGGTGGGGAAGACGTGCGCGACTACGTGTACAGCTGGCCGAGCGACAACCCTTGCCGGGTCGACCAGGAGACGGTGGAGGAAGACTACGCCGATGCCTCGTTCGTCGACGACGAGCTGGTGAACGTGCTCGGTCTCGATGCCCTGGAGCACCTGCTGTGGTCCGGCGACGACAACACCTGCCCGTCGCAGGTGGTGATCAACAGCGAGGGCACGTGGGACGACCTCGGCGACACGGGCGTCGCAGCGAACCGCGCCGCCTATGCCGCGGTGCTCGCCGCCAGCGTGGACGAACGAACCGAGGGCCTGGTCGCCGCGTGGGAAGCGGGCTTCGCCGAGCAGCTCGCCACGGGAACGGGGGTCTACGACAGCCCGCAGGCGGCGCTCAACGCGCTGTTCGACGGGCTGTTCTACCTGGAGAAGACCACCAAGGACCGCAAGCTCGCCACGCCGCTGGGGCTGCTCGAGTGTGCCGAAGCCACCTGTCCCGAGGAAGTGGAGGCGCAGCTGTCGGGCACCAGCCATCGCTGGCTGCAGGCCAACGTCGATGGCTTTCGTCGCGTGTTCGAGGGCGGCGAGGGCTGGGGCTTCGACGATCTGCTCGCCGATGCAGGTCATGCCGACGTGGCCTCCGACACCCTCGCGGCGCTCGACGCGGCGGATGCGGCCCTGGCGGCGCTGCAGGGTCCCGTCGACGAGCAGCTCGTGGCGGCGCCCGGCGACGTGGAGGCGGCCCATGCGGCGCTCAAGTCCGTGGGCGACCTGCTGAAGGGCGACATCGCCACGCTGCTCACCCTCGAGATCCCCGCCGAGGCCGCGGGCGACAACGACTGACGTGGACCGCCTGTCGCCGCTGGTCGAGGCCTTGATCGAGCCGTTCGTCGACCCGGCGAGCCGAACGGTGTGGTTCGCCTGGCTCCTACCTGTGGTGCTGGCGGTGGCGGTCCGCTGGCGGGCCACGGGTCGCTGGTCGCTGTCGTCCTTGTTCGGGCGCGATGCCTGGGGGCATCGCAGCACGGTGCTCGATCTGCAGCTGCTGCTCGGGCGGCAGCTGCTGCAGGCGGCGGGCCTGTCGGTGGCGGTGGCCTCCGCCCATGGCTTGGCGACCTGGCTCGTGCTGAGCCTCGACGCCACGCTCGGGCGACCGGCGCTGGCCGGACCCGCGCTGTGGGCATTCGTGGCCTTGTTCCCCGTGGTGCTGTTCGTCGCGTGGGACCTGTCTCGCTACGTGCTCCACCGGCTGATGCACGAGGTGCCGGTGCTCTGGGAGCTGCACCAGGTGCACCACTCCGCCGAGGTGCTCACACCGCTCACCTTCCACCGCGTGCATCCGTTCGAGGGCGTGCTCTATGGGCTGCGCGGGGTGGCGGTCACCGGCACGGTCACCGGGGTGGGGTTCTGGCTCGTTCGGGGCGAGGCCCACGATCTCACGCTCCTCGGCGTCAACGCGGCCGGGCTGGTGCTGAACGTCGTGCTGGGAAACCTCCGTCACAGTCACGTGTGGCTGCGGTTCCCCGAGCCGGTGGAGCGCTGGCTGGTGAGCCCGGCGCAGCACCAGCTCCACCACAGCGCGGGCGAGGGCGACGATCGGGTGAACTACGGCACCTGGCTGGCGGTGTGGGACCGGGTGGGTGGAACCTGGCGTGCTGCCCCCGAACATCCGCCCGAGCGCTTCGGGCTGACCGGCGCGCGGAACCACGGCGACGACCTCGTCTCGGCCTGGCTCGGGCCCGTCATCGCGATCGGACGTCGCCTCCTTCCGTCGTGGGGGGTCGCGGGGGCGCTGGGCGTCGGGGCGGCCATGGCCACCACGTCCATGCCTGCGCGAGCGCAAGATGCCGCGCCCGATGGTGAGCAAGACGCCGACGAAGCCGACGATGCCGACGTCGAGATCGTGGTGCTCTCCGACCAGCGGGTGCCGCGGGTGGCCGGGTCGGCGCACGTCCTCGACGAGGAAGACCTCACCCTGTTCGAGCACGACGACATCCACCAGGTGCTCTCGGCGGTGCCGGGGGTCTACTTCCGCGGCGAGGACGGCTTCGGCCTGCGTCCGAACATCGGCATCCGCGGGGCGAACTCCGAGCGGTCGAGCAAGCTCACCCTGCTCGAAGACGGCGTTCCCGTGTCGCCGGCACCCTATGCGGCCCCGGCCGCCTACTACTTCCCCATGGTCACCCGCATGGTGAGCGTGGAGGTGTTCAAGGGTCCGGCGGCGGTACAGACCGGGCCCCAGACCGTGGGGGGCGCGCTGAACATGGTGACGCGTGCGGTGCCGACCGACGGCACGGCGGCGGCGGCCGACGTGGCGACGGGGCTACGCGACACCGGCAAGCTGCACGCCTGGGTGGGGCATGGCACCGAGCGGGTCGGGGCCCTCGGGGAGGTGTCGCTGCTCGGCACCACCGGCTTCAAGGAGCTCGATGGCGGGGGGCCCACCGGGTTCCTCCGGGGTGAGGGCATGCTGAAGCTCCGGGTGGCCTCCGACCCCGCCTACGCGGTGAAGCACGCCCTCGAGGCCAAGGTGGGCTACGCCTCGGAGCGCTCGAACGAGACGTATCTGGGACTTTCCGTCGACGACCTGGGCACCCCCTATCGCCGCTATGCGGCCACGCAGCTCGATCGGATGGGGTGGGAGCGCACGCAGCTCGAGGTGTCGTGGCCGGTGCAGCTGGGGCGTGACGTGTCGGTGCGCACCACGGCCTACCACCACGAGCTGCAGCGGGCGTGGACCAAGGTGAACCGCTTCTCGGGGGGGCCCGACCTCCACGATCTGCTGCTCACCGACGACGTGGCTGGGCAGGGCGCGGTGTTCCTCGACATCCTCCGAGGGGTCGAGGACACCCAGAGCCCCTCGCAGCGCATCCAGCTGGGCACCAACGACCGCCACCTGGCCAACTGGGGCCTGCAGAGCACCGCCCGCTGGACGGCCGAGGCGGGGCGACTGAAGAGTGCGCTGAAGGCAGGCCTGCGGCTCCACGCCGACCGGGTGGAGCGACTGCACACCGAAGACCCCCACGACATGCTCTCGGGCGAGCTGGTGTCGTCGGGCGAGCCCACGCTGGTGCTGCTGAACGCCGTCACCCGGGCCCAGGCGCTGGCGGGCTTCCTCCACGAAGACCTCTCCTACGGCCCGCTCACGGTCCTGCCGGGGATGCGGGTGGAGGCCATCCGCACCGAGCGCATCGACGCCGGTGTGCCCCCCGAGGAACCCGTGGTGCGCATCGCCACCCTCCCGGGCTTCGGTGCCCTGGTGGAGGCGGCCCCCACCGTGCAGCTCTTCGGCGGGGTCTATCGGGGCTTCAGCCCCGTGGCGCCGGGCGAGCCCGAGGAGATCCAGCCCGAGACGTCGTGGAACTACGAGGCGGGCACGCGCCTCGGTGCGCCGGCCGCGGCCCACGCGGAGCTCGTCTACTTCCAGAACGAGTACCTCAACCTCACCGGGCAGTGCACCGTGTCGGGGGGCTGCCTGGGCGACCAGGTGGATGCGCAGTTCAACGGCGGCGCCGTGCGCCTTCAGGGGCTCGAGGCCGTGCTCGGGCATCGGCTGCTCCTCCCCGCGCAGCTCGTGCTGCCCGTCGACCTCACCTACACCCACACCGAGGGTCGCTTCCTCACCTCGTTCACCTCGGCCTTCCCGCAGTTCGGCGACGTCGCTGCGGGCGACGGCCTGCCCTATGTGCCGCGCCAGCAGGGCTCTGCCCGGGTGGGCCTCGAGCACCCCCGCTTCCGCCTCGGCCTCGGGCTCACCGGGCGGTCGGGCATGCGGGACGCCGCTTCGGCGCCCGAGGAGCCCTTGGAGGTGCCGGAGCTGTGGTTGCTCGACGCCGCCGTCCACGTCGCGCTGCAAGAAGCGTGGGAGGTCTACGCCACCGGGTCGAACCTCACCGCCCGCACCACGCTGGTCAGCTGGCGTCCCTTCGGAGCGCGCCCAACGGCGCCTCTGCAGGTGATGGCGGGGCTGAAGTGGACCCCGCCGGCGTGGTAGAACAGCCCCTGCCTCGTGGAGTCCGTCGTGCGCGAAGACCTGGTGTGGAACGTCTCGCCGGAGCGCCTGTACATCGACTGCTACACCCGGGTCTTCCTGCGGGATCACCTCGAGCCGTCCGGCCTGGCCACGGCCTGCAACATCGGCATCGGCGCCGGCACCTTCGACGACTGGCTCGGCCACTGGCTGCGGGGTCACGGCACCATGGTGAGCGTCGACATCGACGGCGACTGTGCGCGCGCGTTCGCCGAGCGTCAGGAGGCCGACGGGCACCCCAACCGGGCCGAGGTCGTGCACGGCGACATGATGCAGCTGCAGCTCGGCCCGTTCGACCTGGTGGCGGTGGTGGGGAGCACGCTGCACGAGACCCACTCGCCGAGTCGAGCGCTCACCCACGCCCGCAGCTGGGTGAAGCCGGGGGGCTGGCTGTTCGCCACGGTCGTGCACAACCTCGGGAGGGCCGAGCACCTGTTCGTCGACCTGCCGGGGGTCGTGCACCGAACCCGCTACGACGACCTCGTGGGCGCTGAGCTCACCGCCGTCCTCGCGCGCGTCGAGGGCTGAACGGCGCCGTCACGATGGGTCACGGCGTGTCGGTGATCCCATGACCCACCGCCGCGCGGAGGCTCGGATGGCGCAATCGCGATAGGCAGCGCGCCATGGCGAATCCCTTTGCGAACCTGACGACGAGACAGAAGGTGCACATCGCGGTCGTAGCGGTGTGCACGGCCGCGGCCATCGGTCACCACGCCGTATTCTGGGAGTGGTTCGTCGAAGACACGGCCATCACCTTCGCCTTCGCCAAGCACTTCGCGGAGGGCGAGGGCTTCGTCCCGTTCCCCGGGGGCGAGCGCGTGGAGGGCTACTCGAACCCCACGTGGACGTTCCTCATGGCGTTCCTGCACTTCGTGGGCTTCGATCTGTTCGAGGTCACCAAGTGGGTGCAGGTGCTGCAGATCTGCGTCACCGTGCCGGTGAGCTACCTCATCGGCCGGGAGGCGTTCCGCAACCGCCCGAACAACGACGCGGTGCTCCTGGTGCCAGCGTTCGTCGCCGGCAATGCACAGTTCGCCATCTACAGCAGCGCCGGTCTCGAGAACGGCATGCTCAACATGTTCATGTCGCTGGCCATCTGGCGGCTGCTGGTGGAGGCTCGCACCGGCGGCTTCCCCTGGTCGTCCACCCTGTGGATGCTGGTCGCGATGACGCGGCCCGAGTCGATCACCTACGCGGCAGTGGGTGGCTTCCTGTCGATGGTGTTCCACCTGCACGAGGGGCGTGGGCTCAAGCGCACGCTGCAGTGGCTGGCGGTGTTCTGGCCGCCGTTCCTCGCGTACCACGCGTGGCGCTACAACTACTTCGCCTGGCCGTTCCCCAACACCTACTACGCTAAGCTCGACCACCGCGACCCCAAGCCCGGCCACTGGAACAAGATCCCGTGGAACTGGCAGCGGAACTGGGCCAACGAGATGGGCCACGGCTACTTCTACGCGGTCTACATCTTCGGGGTGATCGGCCACGGCAAATACTGGCGCTACCTCGCGACGGCCGTGCTCGTCGCCTTCGTGGGCGCCTCGTTCACCCTCGCCGACGACCAGCGCTGGCTGCTCGCGGTGGTGCTGGGCTCCACCTACCTGTTCTTCGCCCTCGGGCTCACCTGGAACGACAACGAGGCGCCGCGCGGGCTGGTCGGCGGTGGCTTGCTCGCCGCCATCGGCCTGATGGGCCTCGCCGAGGCCCTCCGCTACAACGGCTTCGAGCCCAATGAGCTGCCCACCACCGACTTCATCAAGCAGACCCTCCCCAAGTACGCGCTCATCGGCGGGGCTGCCCTCGTGCCGCTGCTGTCCTACGGCTCGGAGGGCTGGCGCACGCGGGTCACCTGCTGGCTGATGGCCTGCGCCGGCACCTTCTTCGCCGTCTGGGCCGAGTTCGACTGGATGAAGGGCTACCGCTGGTATGCGACCGTGGCCGTGCCCGGGTCGGTGATCCTCGCCCTCGGCATCGACAGCATGCTCTACGCGCTGGCCGACTTCCTGCGCGCCCACGACCTCAAGCCCGCCCGCTACCTCGGTTATGGCTGGGCGCTCACCGTCGTGGCGGGGTTGTCGACCGTCCATGGACTGCACACCAAGCGCGTGGCCGAGGGCAAAGACCCGTCGCCCAAGGCGGTGCGGGTGCGGGTGAACTTCGTCGACTCCGTGCGCGACCGGCTGTTCGTCGACGACGAGCGGTGGATCGACCTCGATGTCGACCAGGGGGCCCACCTGTACTGGAGCGACTTCGAGATGCTCGATATCGCCGGGCTCATCGACATTCCCATGGGGCACCACAAGTTCGACAAGCCGTTCATCCGCGAGTACCTCTTCGAGGAGAAGCGCCCCCACTACGCCCACGTGCACGGCGGCTGGGCCGGCAACTCCAAGATCCCCACCCACCCCGAGTGGCGCCGCGACTACTACGAGATCCCGGGGTTCCCCGTGGGCGGCGGCAACAACCACATCGGCAACTTCGTGCGCAAAGACCTCCTGCTCGTCGACGAGTCCCCGTTCCCGCGGGAACAGCGGAGGGTGGCCGAGGGCGGTGTGGTGCTCGAAGGCTTCCGCATCCCCGTCTCGCCGGCCAAGGCCCGGTCGATGTACCTCGAGGTCGCGGTCAGCAAGGCCGCGGGGCGCAAGATCAAGGCTGGCGACTTCCGCCTGCTGATGGCCGTGAAGGGGCCGGGCGGTGTGGCGAGCTTCGACGTGCCCCTCGCCTACGACTGGTGGCCCCCCGGTGACTGGCCCAACCTCAAGGTGCACCACGGCAAGCACGCCATCTCGCTGCCGCCGAGCCTCAAGGTGGGCACCTACGACGTGGCCTTCGTGTTCGTCGACGCCGACGGCAAGGTGCTTCCTTTCCCCGACCGGCCCGACGAGCCAGAGCGTGCGCCGATCTTCGCCCACGGCGAGGCACGGTTCGACGGTGCGCTCACCATCGTCACTGTCGAGCAGCGGGCTCAGGAGGCCAAGGACGACCGCGAGGCGGCGATCGCGGCCGCCGAGGCGGGCGACTGCGAGCAGGCCACCGAGCTGTGGTACCTCTCGCGGCGGCGCCGTCCGGCCGATCCCGACTGGTTCGAGCGGCACCGCCCTACGGTCAATCATGCGCGCGCCGGCTGTCGCATCGAGCAGGCCCTCGCCACCGACGACCGCGACGAGAAGGTGCGCCTGCTCGAGCGCGCACGCTACCTCGACCGCCACCACCCGGCCCTCGAGCCGGCCTGCCAGCCCCTGGCCGACGAGCTGCAGGCCGAGGGCATGGCCGCGCTCGCCAAGGCACGGGAGCTGCAGCCCACCGCGGCGGGGCAGGCCAAGCAGCACTGGGAGAAGGCCTACCGACGGCTGGCCGACGTGATGCGCCTCGACCCCATGCGGTCGTGGTCGCGGCGCTACGCCGAGGAAGCCCGCGCCTACCGCCTCGGGATCGACCCCGAGAGCGAGGCGAAGGAAGAGGCCGAGAAAGCCCAGAAGAAAGCCGAGCAGGAGAAGCGGCGGCAGGAGCGCGAGGAGCAGCGACGGGAACGCCAGCGGCAGCGCGACGAAGCCGAGGCAGAGGCCAAGGCGCGCGCCAAGCAGAAGGCCCGTGTCGACTAGCCGAGCGCGCGCGCTGTCCGTGGTGGTCGCCCTGGCGGTGGGCGCGGCGGCTGCGGTGGCCGCCGATGCCGAGCGCGGCTGGACCGACGGCACGGTTGCCGTCGATGCCGGCAAGATCATCGCTGGCCACCCCGACACCCAGACCATCGAGCTGCCCAAGGCGGTCAAGGTGGTCGAGCCCACCGTCCTGGTCTACTTCTCACCCACCTGTCCCCACTGCATGGCGGTGGCCGCCGAGCTGCAGGGGCTCCACGAACGGCTCCAGGCCGGCGGCTGGGGTCGCGTGCTCGGCATCGCCTCGAGCCGCTCCACGCCCGACACCCTCGCGACGTTTCGCGAGGCCTACGGCATCACCTTCGACATCCTCACCGACACCGACCGCAGCATCGCCAGCGCGATGGCGGTGCGGTCCACCCCCAACGCGATGCTCGTGCGCCCGGTGAAGGGGCGGCAGGTGGAGATCCTCGACCTGTGGTACCCCTACGTCCCCGGGCTGGCACCGCTGGTCGAGGGCCGGGCCCGCGGCAACATCATGGCGGTGTTCGAGCCGGGCCCCGAGGGCCAGGAGCGCTACCTCGGCACCACCTACTGCGGCACCTGCCACGGCCAGGAGCACCAGTCGTGGCAGCTCACCCACCATGCCGTCGCGTGGCGCACGCTGCAGCGCAAAGACAGCACCACCGACCCCGCCTGCGTCGGCTGCCACGTCACCGGGCACGAGCAGCCGGGCGGATGGAACCCCGACGACGTCGACAGCGTGCTCGTCGACGTGGGCTGCGAGGCCTGCCACGGGCCCGGGGGTCCCCACGACGGACAGCGGGTCGAGGCGAGCACCACCTGCGAGGGCTGCCACGACGACAAGCACAGCATCGCCTTCGAGCTGGCCACGGCCGTGCCCCTCATCGATCACTTCGCGGCGGTGGGGATGAGCGACGAGCAGCGCAAGGAGCGCCGCATGGCGCTGTTCGACGGCTCCGCGCCGCAAGAGCTGGTGCAGTTCCCCAGCGGCACCAACGTGGGCGCGGCCAAGTGCCTGTCGTGCCATCCCACCGAGCACGCGGCCTGGCTCGAGGGTCCCCACAGCAAGGCGATGCACACGCTGAAGGCCGACGACAAGCACAAGGAGCCCGGCTGCGTGCGCTGCCATGCGACGGCGAAGCAGGCGGGGCCCGCGCCCACCGAGCTGGCGGGCTTCCACCTGCTCGACAGCGTGGGCTGCGAGAGCTGTCACGGCCCCGGCGAGGCCCACGTGGCCGCAGAGGGTGGCACCGACAACATCGAGGGGCTGGGCGACGACTGCCCGGTGTGCGTCATCGAGGCCGTGTGCACGTCCTGCCACACCGCCGAGATGGACCCCGACTGGAACCTCGACGAGGCACTGCCCAAGGTCAAGCACGGCGCGAAGTAGAGCCTCACAAGCGCACGGCGAGGTCGAGCTCGGGGTAGGGGAGCCAGAACCACCACTGGTAGTGGCCCAGGGTGTAGCGGTCGTATGGACGCCCCATCAGCAGGCCCACGCCGGCGGCGAGGTGCACGCGGCGGGTGGTGTGGGTCCACGCCGCGGAGGCGCTCGCCCAGCGGAGGCCTTCCCCGTGGTCGGCGATCGGCAGTCGCAGCTTCAGCCGGCTGTGGGGGGTGTCCCACAGGGCGAGCACGTGGGACTGCAGACGGTCGTAGGCCAGCTCGTGCGACAGCTCCTCGTCGATCACGAGCTGACGGGTCCAGCGTGCGTCCACCGCCAGCTGGGCCGTCAGCGCGTGGGCGCCCGTCGTCCACGTCCCGGTGGCCTCGAGCCGCAGCGATGCTCGCTTCCCCGTGCCCTTCAGACCCACGCTCGGCGTGGTCGACCACCGGATGTCGCCCAGCCGACCGCCGTGTTCGAGCCCTGTTCGTGGGCCTCCGATGGTGGGGTCGAAGGGCGTGACGAACCAGCCGATGCGGTCGGTCAGGCCCACCGCCGTGCGTCCCAGCGGCCAGCGCACGGTGGCGCTTCCGGCAGGGAGGAGGGCGGCCGTGTGCGGGCGAACCGCGGTTCCTGCCGCCGTCGGATCGGCCGCGAGCGCCACCGCCAGCCAGATCATCGGGTCACCTCCTGCAGCCAGTCCACGGCAGTCTCGAGCACCACGTCGTCGCCGGCATGGTGGCGGAGCACGAGGTCTTCGGTGGACGGCACGCGCTGGTCGGGCCGGTTGCCGCCTTCCAGGGTGTGATCGCTGTCGAGGAGGATGCGCCCGTGGCGGTCGAGGCCCCGACCCCCGGGGAAGGTGAGGGTCCATCCGCCCGGGAGCAGCACCCGGCTGCCGGTGGAGCCGAAGCTCGCAGCCGTCCCCTCGAACCCGAACACCTGTACCTGCGGCATCTTCTTCAGCAGGTAGGTGAGCCCTTCGCCCGACGACACCGTGTCGGCGTCGACGAGCACCGCCGTGGGTCGACCCCAGTACAGCTCCTGCGGCTCCACCCACAGCTCGGCGATCACCTCCTGCTCGTAGGTGCGGTGGTTCAGGAACGTGACGGTCTCGTAGAAGAACCGGTGGGTGCTGAACATGCCCGCGATGTTGGCCGCGGGCATGTCCATGCCGCCGTCGTTGCCGCGCAGATCGAGCACCAGGCCCGGGGCGTCGCGCATCGCCACCAGGGCACGCTGGACGCGGGTCTCGGCGAGGTAGGTCTCCTCCCAGCCCAGGGCGATGTACGCCATACGCGACGGCAGTCGTTCCGACTGCACCAACGTGGTGGGCAGCTCGATTCCGAAGGCTGCCCGGATGTCATGGGTGTCGGCCTGGGCGTGGAGCACCTCGGTGTGCAGCACCCCGTCGCGGGTCACCTCCACCTCCACCTCGCTGCCCACGGGGCCACGGGCGAGGGCACGGAGCTCCACCTGGCGGCGCCGCTCGGTGGTCGCCGCGCCCAGCGGGAAGCACCATGTGGGCGACCTCGTTCGGGCCTCGGCCACCGGGAGGCCGGCCCACGTGATCACGGTGTCGCCGACCTGCAGGGGCCCGCGCGGGGCGTGGGCGACGATCACCCGGCCGTCGTCGAGGTCGGCGAGGGTGGGGCCGAGAGCGTGGCGTGCCTCGGGGCATAGATCGTGGGACGGGTCGTCGTGGAACAGCTGCACGTGGGCATCGGGCAGGTGGGGCACCAGGCGTCGGAGCACGTGATCCCGTTCTTCGTCGGTGCGGGCAGCGTCGGCGAGCGGCTGCAGCTCGTGGCGCACTTCGTCCCAGTCCAGGCGCTTGTGGTCGGTGAAGGCGTAGGCCTGCTCGAGATGGTCGAGGGTGAGGCGCACGGCCTCGTCGATGGGCTCGTCGGACAGGTCGAGGGTGCCCGGCGTCACGGCGCAGCCCGCCGCGAGCAGGCAGAGCAGGGGGATCGGTGATGGCATGTCGGTTCCTCCGACCGTTCGATGCCGGCAGGCCCCGAGGCTGTCCCTGCGATCTTCTGTGCAGGGATCGACGGGCAGGGGTGACACCCGAGGCCTGCTGCGGCATCCAAGGGATGCAGGAGGCGCAGGGACCGTGGCTGCGGACGTCGCACAGCTCTTCGAGAGGTATGGACCGATGGTGCTCAGGCGCTGTCGGTCGATGCTCGGTGACGAGGAGCTGGCGGCCGAGGCGATGCAGGAGGTGTTCACTCGGCTGGTCGTCAAGGACCTCGACGTGCGGCATCCTTCGGCCCTGCTCTACCAGATGGCCACCCACGAGTGCCTCACCCGGCTCCGGTCGCGGCGGCGGCGTCCCGAGCACACCGCGGACGACCTGGCGACCTGCATCGCCCACACCCCCAGCGTGGACGATCGGCTCGACGCCGCCCGCGCCCTCGACTGGCTCTTCGGGCGTGAGCCCCCATCGACCCAGGTGATTGCGGTGCTCTTTCTGATCGACGGGATGACCTGGGAGCAGATCGCCCGTCAGGTGGGCATGAGCGTGAGCGGGGTGCGCAAGCGCCTGCGTCGGCTGCGTGCCCACCTTCCCCAGCTGGAGGAGCTGTGACCGTCCCCGACTGGCTGCTCGAGCGCTACCTGCTCGACGAGGTCGACCCCGACGAGCGGGCGCTGGCCGAGGCCGACCCCGACCTGCCGCACCAGCTGGCGGCGCTGCGGTCGAGCAACGACCAGGTGCTCGACGCCTACGATGCCCACCAGGTCGCCGCCCGAGCCCTCAG
>Ga0213839_1001685_pt1 | contig 13708 bp, 8 predicted proteins | sample SWPATP21_FD_160075 | JGI IMG/M metagenome (GOLD analysis project Ga0213839, IMG submission 160075) | Coastal seawater microbial communities from Marineland, Florida, United States - SWPA TP2 #1 | ecosystem: Environmental > Aquatic > Marine > Coastal | place: USA: Florida | collected 2016-08-14 | reverse complement strand
TGGCGGGTGCGTCGCCGCGGGCCAGGTGGGCACTGCGGGCCGTCACGAAGGCCTCTCGACCGCCCCGCAGGGCCTCGCTCGCATCGACCGGCAGGTGCTCGGCACAGCCCCGAACGCCGGTCACCTGCTCGAACAGATCGAGCCGCTTGGCCTCGAGCCTCTCTGCCCGGTACAGCCACTGATGGGCGACGGTCCAGGCCAGGGTGGCGATGCCCACCGCCAGGCACCATGCCGTCACGCGCGTCCCCGTCCACCACGGGTCGACCCGTCGCGGCAGGTGCAGCGTCAGGCCGTCGTGGGTGGTCACCACGCGGGCGCCGCTCATGCCGGGTCGTCGACCACGCGGGGGCGCACCCAGCGGGTGGTGAAGATCTTGGTGAAGTCGAGCCCGAGCTGCGCGCCCACCCAGAACGGTGGATTGACCGAAAGGTAGGTGAGCAGCCACTGAGTGGGGCTGGCACGGAAGCAGAGGTGGGGAGGGAACCAGCGGAAGCCGACGCCGATGCTCACCGTGGGGTTGGACACCTTGTGCCACCAGAAGGGCGGGTTGTAGAGCACATCGCCCGGACCCAGCTCCACCTCGTAGGCCGGCAGCGCGCTCGCCTCGGGAAAGGCGTCGGCGTCGGGGGCGTCGGGGTCGAAGCGCGAGGCGAAGTACATGGCGCGCTCCATCGGTGGGCGGAACGCTGGGCTTGCGCTGGGCGGGTAGATCACCCAGCGCTTTCGTCCGTGTACCTGCACGAACAGGTTCGCCGGGACCGCGCTGTGCAGGCCGGTGTCGGTGCCGGCGCCGCCGATGAACAGGTGCAGGTTCCCCGGGGGCGACAGCGGTCCTCGGTGGGCGCTCAGCCAGGGCACGTCGAGCATGTCGCGCAGGTCGGGGCGCTGCACGAGGGCGGGGACGAACCGCAGGTAGGCGGCGTTGCCCTCGTCGAGCCGGGCCAGCGCCTCGCCGATGGTGGTGTCGACGCCGTCGGTGCGGCCCGAGCCGGCGTCCTCGGGGTTCATGTGGAGCAAGCGGACGGGCTCGTCGCCGAGGGTGCGGGCGAAGAAGGCGGGCGTCCACTGCCGTACGGCCGGCCACCGTGCCGCGGCACCTCGCAGCACCACCGGCTCTCCCCGCGGCAGCACCTCCGACACGAATGCCTCGGGGGAGCCCGTGTAGTCGGGCACCGGGTGGCGACGTCCGAGGAGGCCCGCCACGGCGTCGGCCATCGTGGTGTCGGTGCGGTCGCGGACCGACCCCAGCAGCCGGTGGGTGAGACGGCGTCCCAGCACGTGGTCGGACACCCACAAGGCGTTGCGGACGCGCCGCGCGCGGCGGGGGAACGGGGGGTCGAGCGATGTGGGCTTCACGCGGTCACTGGGTAGGGCAGTTCGCCGCGGCCTCGCTGCTGGAGATCGTCGTGAACTCGTAGCCGCCGCGGTCGGCCACCATGCCGGCCAGCTCGAGATCGACGCAGCTGACCGAGCCGTCGCCACAGTCGGCGCAGTCGAGCGCGAGGTTGGCGAAGGTGTCGCACAGCGACTCGACGTCGTCGAAGCCTGCGAAGCCCACGGCCTGGCGCAGGTCGACCGTGCCGTACAGCGCCAGATCGTCGAGGCTCGTGCCGTCGGAGGCGATGGTGCCGGAGCCGCCCATGTCGTTGACCACGAAGCTGGTGGTGGTGGTGTTGATGTTGGTGTCGGCGGGGCCGAACGAGAAGGCGCTGTCGTCGCCGAAGGTGACGTCGGGGAAGTCGGACGTGGGGGCGCAGTCGTCCTGGCTTCCGTCCGACAAGGCGTAGCCCATCTGTACGGAGGCGCCGCTGTCGGTCTGCCCGGAGGTGTGCAGCACGATGGTGCCGCTGAAGAACAGGCTGATGATGTCGGCGAGGGCCTCGTCGGCGTTGGGGACGGTGAGGTCGTCGATGTTCAGCGCGAAGGTGGCGCCCTCGATGTTGGCCACGCCGTCGTCGCCAGGGGTGCTGCCGGTGGTGCCGTCGTCGCCGCCGCCGCCGCAGCCGGCGAGGAGCGAGAATGTGGTCGCGACGAGGGTGAGCGCTCGGTTCATGGGGGGCCTCCAGCGGGGGAAGTCTACCACTGGCGGAGTGCCGCGAGAGCACCAGCGGCATCCGTGGCTCGGGGTCGACGTCGGCCTCTTCGGCGCCCGCGCAGAGAGAGGGGCCGCCCAGAAGATGGGACCTGGCGATTCCGCGACCACGTAGAGAGAGGGGCCGCCCAGAAGATGTGACCTGGCGATTCCGCGAACACGTAGAGAGAGGGGCCGCCCAGAAGATGCGACCTGGCGATTCCGCGACCAGGCGGAGAGAGGGGCCGCCCAGAAGATGGGACTCACGGCTTCTGGGCGGCCCATTTGGTTGGGAGGAGGGAGAAGATCGACAGGCGCTCCGCTCCTGGTGCCGCTCATGCGAATTTATCTGGCTTTTTCCTAGGCTATTCTCAACTGACGGCCTCTCGGAAGCCGCGAAACGAAATCCTGAGGGGGAGTGCCCCCACGACCGTTCCCTCCCCGGCTACACCGCTTCCCCGAAACAGGAGCGACGATGCCGTTCGACGAGACCGAAGACCCCTGGTGGCAGCGCCTGTCCTTCGACCACCTCCTCGACCCCGACCTCACCGAGCGCGACCTCGCCTACGAGCTCGCCGTGATGCGCTGGGGAGAGGGCGGAGAGGTGCCCCTGTGCCCCCAGTGCAGCGAGCCCCTCTGGCAGTCCCACAAGCGCCCCCGCCTGTTCGGCTGCTCCTACCACCGCTTCCGTCGCTCCGTCACCGCCGGCACCCTGTTCGCCTACGCCAAGCTCCGCCTACGACAGATCTTCTGGATGATCGAGATCCTCCGCCGCGAGCGCCCCCCCAACAACGTGCAGATGGCCGAGGAGATCGGCGTCGACAAAGACACGACCTACCTGTGGCGGCAGCGGATCATGGCGGCCATCGGTCAGGCGAGCGAGCCGCTGGTGGGCATCATCTGCGCAGCGCAGGTGGGGGTGCCGGTGTGTGGCCCGCAGCCGGCGCCCCCGCCACCGTGCGACGAGGCCTGCCGCGAGGTCCTCCGCACCTACAACGTGCACCACCGGTTCTGGCCCCTGACGATGCTGGCCGACTACGACGGGGCGTCGCTGCAGTTCGTCGTGCAGACCGGCGCGCGCATCCGCGTGAACAAGCTGGCCGGCTACGAGACGGTGCTGTGGCCCAACGGGCGGCCCAGCCGCCTGCTGAAGATCCGCCACGAGGTGCGCTACTCGCACTTGGGGGTGAGCGTTCGCTGGCTGCCCCGCTACGTGAAGTACATGGCGCGGCGCGCGAGCTTCGGCTCGCTGTGGGAGGTCGCGGGTCGGATGCTGGCCCTGCCCGCGCTGACGCTGAGCCGGCTACGCCCCGGCGGCTCGCCACCGCAGGTGGTCGATGCGTCCTTCGTGCCCCAGCTCCGCCACACGCCGCCGGCCCTCGACCTGCGCCGCTTCCACGACAGCTTCTACGCCGGCCGCCCCAGCCCACGACCCGAGGCGAGCCCGGCGTAGATGCACGCTCAGCGCTGACAGCTCGGGCAGTGGTACATGGTCCGCCCGCCGACCTCGCTCACCACGATGTCGTGCCCGCACAGCTTGCAGGCCGAGCGCTTGTACACCCACAGGCGGTCCTTCCGCGGGCCGTAGCGGCTGGGCACCTCGAAGTCCGCGGGGTCGACCTCGGCCGACCCGGGGGGCCCCACGACGTCTTCGCCCACCACCCGGATGCTGTTGGCGCGCGCGCCGACGGCCAGGAGCGTCACCGCGTCGTTCCACAGCTTGTGGAGCGTGGCCTCGGCCACCTCCTTGCTCGGTGTGGCGGGGGCCAGACCGGCCAGGAAAAGCAGCTCGGCCCGATAGACGTTGCCGATGCCGGCGATGATGGACTGATCGAGCAGCGTCGCGCCGATGGGTCGCCGCGTGCGGCGCAGCTTGGACAGCGCCCGCTCGGGCACGGCGTCGTCGCGGAGTGGGTCCTCCCCCAGCCTCGCCCGCTGCGCGGCCGCGGCCTCCGTGGTGAGCAGCTCGCACTTCGTCGGCCCGATCAGGTCGAGCACCCGACGCTCACCCACCACCCGCAGCCGCACGGCCCCCTTGGGCTCGCGCTCAGGCAGCGGGTGATCGACGAAGCGACCGTACAGGCCGAGGTGGACGTGGAGCACGCCCACGTCGGGCACGGTCCACCACGCGTGCTCCCCACCGCCTCCACTTGCGACAGCACCTGCCCATCGAGCTGACGAGCCCCCTCGGCGAACCGCCCCTGGGGTGAGGAGCAGCGCAGCGGTCGCCCCGCGAACCAGCGATGGTGCGCGCGGCAGTAGTGGTGAAGCGTGTGTCCCTCGGGCATGGGCCCTCCGTGCGCCCAGGCTGTACCACCGCGTCGCCGACATCGCGTACCATGGCCGTCCATGCCCCCCGACGACGACGACGACCACCGCGAGGCGGAGGCCACCGACCCGCCGACTCCCCCCGAGTCGATCTCGCCCACCAGCCTGGCGATGGTGCCCGCGCCTCCGGAGTCGGGTCCCACCGCTCCCCCCGACCTCGTCGAGAGCTACGTCCGCTCGGCCATGCACTCCGATCGATCGCCGAGCAACGTGCTCGCGGTGTGCCACCCGCTGCGGATGTACAAGGTCCCCCGCGGGCTCTTCGACGCGCTCCGCGCCCGCGGCCACGAGCTCACCGTGGTGGAGACCCTCCCCGACCGGGTCGCCAGCATCACGGCCATCCGCGACGCGCTGCTCGCCACACGGGAGACCCCCGGACCCCTCGACGTGGTCGTGTTCTCGGGCGACGGCAGCCTCGACCACCACGTCCTGGTCGCCGCCTTCTGGGCGTTCTACCCCGACCTGGTGAGCCACCGTCCCGGTCGCTTCGCGGTGGAGCCCCCGTCGGCCGAGGAGCGGGCCCGCCTCGATCCGGCGCTGGTTCGCGCTTTCTGCGAGCCCCTGCCCGACCCTGGCACGATGACGCCCACCGAGCATGCGGTGCAGCAGCTGTGGGTCACTCGTCGGCGCATCGAGCGGGCCGTGCGGCGTGGCAGCCGCCCCAGCACCATCGCCCGCAAGGCAGGGCTCGACGAGCGCGACCCGCGGCTGCGCCTCGCCGTCTACGCCACCCTGCTGCCCCACCGGGTGACCCTGCAGGCCGAGGGCTTCGACCTGTCCGGCCTGGCCGCAGCGAGCCAGGAACAGGCGTTTCAAGGGCTCTACCCCTTCATCCGTAGCATCGCGGTCTACCCGGCCGGCACCGCGGCCGACAACGCCCTGTACGCGGGCATCCCAGGCTACGCCTACGCCCAGGCCGTCCGGTGGCTGGAGCGCCTCGGCCTCGCCACCCTGCGGGAGAGCTGGGAGCGACGCACGCAGGAGCGCTTCCTCGAGACCTTCGAGCACGGGGTCGTGGTGCCCGGTCGCTTCAGCATCATCGCCTTCGACGGCGACTGGAGCGTGCTGTCGAGCCACGCCGCCGGAGGACCGGGGGGCGGGTCGTTCTTCGCCGCCGACCTCGAGTCGAAGACCGGTGGCCTGCTGGGCTACCTCGCCCGGATCCCCGGGATGATCCTGTTCGAGGGCCTCCTGGGCAGCACCGTCATCCGCATCACGGCCCGCGAGGCCGACGGCCGCGAGCGGTTCACCCACCAGTCGCGTCTGGTCGAGGCGCTGTACACCAACCGCGCGTTCATCGCCGGGGTCGGCTCGGTCCCGTCCACCAACCCCACCGGCTTCGCCGGACAGTCGTCGCTGGTGGTGGCGCCGCCCCTGTGGTTCCGCGACGGCACGGGGGCGCTGCAGTTCGACACCTCGGGCCTGCTCACGTTCACCGAGGCCATCGTCAAGGGGGTCACCGGGCGGATCGCCCACAGCCTGGGCCTGGGCGTGGGCAAGCTCGCGGGGGGCGGCCGCTTCTGGTTCGCCCATCCCGAGAACCAGGTGACGCTGCAGGAAGGGGAGAGCTGCGAGCTGGCCTTCCTCGGGCCCGCGGGGCACCCCCGCGCTGTCGCGACCCAGGTGTCGGGCGACCCCTACCAGGCGTGGCGCATGGACGTGCGGGTGGCCTGGGGTCCCCTGCCCCTCCTGTCGGCCCCCGACAGCCTGCTCATGGCCGCCGCGCAGCGCAGCCTCGCCCGCCTCCGACAGCTGCAGGGCTGGCAGCTGCAGACGGTGTTCATCGCCGGCCTGGCGTGGTTCCGCCACCGGGTGGGCCAGGAGTGGACGCGCGAGCTCGCCGACCAGACCGGGCTGTTCGTCCCACCCCGCACCCTCCCTCGACGCCTCACCCCGGCCCACCAGCGCCTGCTGGTGCGCTGGCAGCGCCTCGGCACCGGAGCCTTCGTCGACACCACCGAGCAGGGGATCGCCCTGGGGCGGCGGGGCCGCTACGCCCACAACTCCGACGGCACCGCCCACCTCATGCTGCTTCGCGAGCGAGGAGCCCTGCTGGTGCGCCAGGTGCGCCAGACGCCCCACGCCGTGTTCGAGAACCGCACCACCTACCGCAGCTGGTGGGGAGGCTGGGTGATCCACGACAGCGAGACGCGGCGCTACGACGCCGACCAGCCGCCGGTGATCATCCAGGAGGAGCACTACTTCCGCGACGCCGACGCCTTCCGTCGCGACGCCCCCAGCTTCTTCCCATTCGTGGACTCGGAGCGCACCCTCGCCGACATCACCGACGAGGTCGAGCGCTAGTCCGGTCGAGAATGTAGCCAATCGCTCCAGGCTGCCGTACCTTGGGACCGAGCCACCTCACGGAGCCTCCGTGCGCTTCCTCATCGCCAGCCTCCCCATCGTCTTGTGCGCCTGTTCCGGCAGCGATCCCGGCAGCACCTCGCAGCCCCCCGTGGGCACCGACACCTCGCTGTCCACCGGCACGTCGGCCGACACCACCCCCACGGCCGACACCGCCTCCACCCCTACGCCCACCGTGTCCGCCACCCTCGACATGGGCGACCAGGTGGTGTGTGCCTCGCCCACCACGCGCCAGTCGGTGCCTTTCGACCGCAAGATCTCGGCCCCCGTGCAGCCCGTGGGCCGCGACGAGGCCGGCCTCGCGGGCGGCGGTCTCATCATCGCCGACCTCGACGACGACGGCCACCAAGACCTCTTCCTGTCGAGCCTCGCCCCCAACGACGACCAGCTGTGGTGGGGCGAAGGCAGCGAGACCTTCGACGAGCAAGGCCGCACCGCGTTCGCCAACCTCAACCTCTCCGACGCCGTGGGGGGCAGTGCAGCCGACTACGACGGCGACGGCGATCTCGACCTGTACATCACCCGCTACCTGCAGCCCGATCTGCTGCTGCAGAACAACGGCAACCGCACGTTCACCGACGTCACCCAGCAGGCCGGCCTCGGAAGCCACGCCACCGACCCGCCCCTGCCGCCGGTCCCCAAAGACCCCACCCGCTGGGCCGACGGGCGCCTGTCGAGCCAGTCGGCGAGCTGGGCCGACATCGACGCCGACGGCGACCTCGACCTGTTCGTGGGCACCTACGGTGTGCGCACCGTCCTCGACGTCACCGAGCCCCAGGCCAACTGCGACGACCACCTCGCCGACCCCAGCGAGCTGTGGCGCAACAACGGCGACGGCACGTTCACCGACATCGCCCACCTGCTGCCCCACGACACCCACGACGGCTACCTGTTCATGAGTGGGTTCTACGACCTCGACGGCGACGGCTACCCCGAGCTGGTCACCGCCGCCGACGACGGCTACTGCGCCCCCAGCCAGGTGCTCCACAACCAGGGCGGCGAGGCCTTCGTCGAAGACAGCTACCGCGAAGACTTCGACATGGGCATGGGCGTGGGCGACCTCAACGGCGACGAGCTGCCCGACTTCCTGTTCTCCACCTGGAACGGCGTGAGCCTGATCGAGTCGGCCCCCGGCCTCGGCTTCGGCCCCACCGAGGTGCTCTACGTCGATGCCGTCCCCAAGTACAAGCTCACCGTCGACGGCCCCCCGCGCGACAACCCCGGCCAGGCGGCCAACGGCGACCAGGTCTACGGCTGGGGTGCCGAGCTCGCCGACGTCGACAACGACACCGACCTCGATGCGGTCATCTCCTTCGGCTACTGGTCCTACTACGACGGGGCCGGCGACCCGCTGATGCAGAACGACGGTCTGTGGGAGCAGCGCGACGGCCAGTTCACCGACATCGCCCCCGACCTCGGCATGGCCGACTTCGGCGTGGGGCGCGGGGTGGTGTTGGCCGACCTCAACGGCGACGGATGGATCGACGTGGTGAAGCGCCACCTCAACCAGGGCGCCGCCATGTACATGTCGAACTGTGGGGCCGAGAGCTGGATCACGGTCGACCTGCGGCAGCCCGGCACCATGAACACCCACGCCATCGGCGCGAAGGTGCGGGTCACCACCAGCGGAGGAAGCCAGGTGCGGTGGATCCAGTCGGGGAGCAGCGGCCTGTACAGCGGCGGCCCGATGCAGGCCCACTTCGGCCTCGCCGACGCCGAGACCGTCGACCAGCTCGACGTGATCTGGCCCGACGGAGCCACGAGCACCTTCGCTGCGGTCGACGCCCGCCGCCACGTCACCATCACCCGGGACTGACCATGCCCACCGTCGCCCTCGGCATGCTGCTCGCCTGCGGCGGGCCTGCGCCGACGCGTCCTCCGCGCCATGACGAGCACGCCGAGCACGCCGAGCACGCCGAGCACGCCGAGCACGCGAAGCACGCCCGCCACGGAGAGCACGCCGAGCACGGCGAGCACGGACACCACCGCTTCGACGATCCCGAGGAATGGGCCGAGCGGTTCGACGCCGACGACCGCGACGCCTGGCAGCAGCCCGACAAGGTGATCGCCGCCCTCGACCTGGCGCCCGGCATGACGGTGGCCGACATCGGTGCCGGCACCGGCTACCTCAACGCCCACCTCGCCCGCGCCGTGGGCCCAGACGGCAAGGTGCTCGCCCTCGACGTCGAGCCGAACATGGTGGCCTACATGACCGAGCGTGCGGCCCGCGAGGGCACGCCGCAGGTGACGGCCCGCACCGTGGCCCCCGACGATCCGGGCCTCGCCCCGGCCTCGGTCGACCGCATCCTCGTCCTCGACACCTGGCACCACCTCCCCGACCGCTCCACCTACGCAGCCAAGCTCGCCGCGGCCCTCAGACCCGGCGGAAAGCTGGTGGTGGTCGACTTCACCGAGGATGCCCCCGACGGGCCGCCCCCGGCCATGCGGCTGTCACCCGACGAAGTGAGCGCGGAGGTCGCACCGGCGGGCCTCGCCCTCGGCGGGCAGGTGGCGCTCCCACATCAGTACGTGCTGGTGTACACCTCCAAGGACTGAGCCCACGCCGTCTCGGTGGGCGGGATGGAGGACCAGGAGCCCGATGATCCGCACCCCCCTCGTGCTCGCCCTCCTTGCGCTGACGACCGCCGCCTCCGCGGCCGACCCCGTCGACGTGCCCCTGTTCGAGCTGGCCCCCGGTGAACTGTCGGCCCTGGGCGACGAAGGCACCGACGAGATCGAGGTCTACCTCGAAGAACACCAGTGGGATCTCGACACCGAGGGGCGCTGGACCCAGGCCTGGCGCCGCCGCTTCGTGGTCCGTTCGGAGCAGGCGGCCCAGGGCATGGCCATGCTCGAGCATCCCTGGGTCCCCGAGCGCGAGGCTCGTCCCCAGGTGCGGGCGCGGGTGGTCGACCGGGCCGGCAAGGTGTGGGAGGCCGATCCCACCTCGTTCCAGGAGGCCGTCGACACCGGCGAGAGCCCCGACATCGTGCAAGACACCCGCACCCTGCGCGTGCCGCTGCCCGGCATGGCCCCGGGCAGCATGGTGGAGCAGGAGGTGGTGGTGCGCGAAGAGGTGTCGCTGTCGCGGGTGGCCCGCACGGTGCTCTTCCCCACCGACCTGCGCCTGCCCGCGGCCGTCCACCGCCTCGTGATCACCGCACCCGCCGGCACGGGCCTGCGCAGCGAGGCGCCCGACCACGTCTCGGTCGAGCGCACCGAGCAAGGCGGCCGCGAGCGGCTCGTGTTCACCATCGGCGAGCGCGAGCCGGCCGATCACCTGGGCTGGCCGCAGGTTCCCGACGCCCTACGGCTCGAAGGGATCATCCGCGTGGGCACCCGCGCCACGTGGGCCGAGGTGGCGGCCGACTACCACCGCACCCTGGCGGCCGTGCCCACCGGCGACATCCGTGCCCTGGTGGCGCGTGTCGACGCCGCCGCCACCGAAGACGAGAAGATCGCCCTCGCCACCGCCATCGCCCGCGACGAGGTTCGCTACACCTCCATCGCCTTCGGCATGGGCCGGGTGGTGCCCCGCACGCCGGCCACCACCCACGGCAGCTCCTTCGGTGACTGCAAAGACAAGGCCCTGCTGCTCTCGAAGCTGCTCACCGCCACCGGGATCGACGCCCGCGTGGCGCTGCTCGCCACCCGCGACGGCATCCCCTTCGACGACACCATGCCGAGCCTCGACCTGTTCGACCACGCCATCGTCTACCTTCCCGAGCGCGACGTGTGGATCGACGCCACCTCCGACTGGTCCGCCGCCGGCGAGCTTCCGTGGATGGACCAAGACCGGCCGGCGCTGGTGGTCCACCCCGACGACGGCGCGCTCCTCCGTACGCCCGAGCAGCCCGCCACCTACCAGGTGACCACCCGCGTAGAGATCGACGAGCCCGGACGGGGCAGCCTGAGCGAGGTCACCACCGCCTCCGGCTGGCCCGCGACCCGCGTGCTCTCGGGGCTCGGCACGATGTCGGAGGTCGACCGCGAGCGCGCGCTGGTCGACTACGTCCGCAATCGGTACGGCGTGGAGACCGCCACCGTCGAGCTGTCGAGCGAGCCCGGCCCCGCCCGCCTCGCGATCGTCTCTCCCGGGGCCACCGCCGCCACCGCCAACACCCGGGGCGGCCGTGCGAACCTCGATCTGTCGAGCATCGCCGAGCAGATGGAGCCCGCCTCGCTGACCGAGGTGGCCTACCGCACCGCTCCCCTCGACGGCGTGCCCGCCGTGCACCGAGCCGTGATCGAGGTGCGCATGCCCGAGGGCTACACCCTCGACGCGCCGATCGACGACGGCACCTGGACCATCGGCGACGCCACCCTCAGCCGAACCGCCACCGTCGACGGCCGCGACCTGTCGATCGTGCTGCAGCTCGACACCGGCGACGGCGACTTCGAGAGCCACGAGCTCGTCGAGCTCGAGCAGGCCTTGCTGAAGGGCCAGGAGCTCCCCCCGCTCACGTGGACCGCCCCCGGCTACGGCGACGGCGCGGTGTCGCGCCTCCGCACCTTGTTGGCCAAGCCCGAGCCCGACGGACCCACCCAGCTCGAGATCGCCACGCTGCTGCAGAACCTCGGCCTGCGAGAGGCCGCCCAGCCGTTCGCCGAGGCGGCCGCAGCCGCGCTGCCCAGCTCGGCCCACGCCCAGGGGCTCGCCGGCTTGCTGCTGTCGGGCGCCCGCGACCCCGGCGCCATCCGCTACCTCGAAGCCGCCTACGCCCTCGACCCCTACTGGGGCGGCGCGGTGCTCGCCTGGGGCGTGATGGGCCCCGACCAGGTCGACCACAACGGCGACGAAGACCCCGCGCTCCGCGACCGGGTCTACGGCGAGCTCGTCGAGGCAGGCACCGTCGACCCCGAGCTCGCCCAGGGCGTCTGGCTCGCTTGGCAGCGGGAGGGCCGCTGGGCCGATCTGCTCGAGGTCGAGGAGCTGCCCGACCACCTGAAGCAGGCTGCCCGCTACATGTCGGGGGAGCCCACCGGTCAGCTGGTGCCGGCGGCCGGTCTCGCGCTGATCGGCGCCGGCCACGAGGAGGGCTTCCCGCTCCTCAACCAGCTCCCTGCCGCGCGCCTGCCCACCTTCTACCGGGGGGTCCGCAAGCTCGCCGACCTCACCGACCCTCCCAGCGACGCCGTGCAGGCTGCCGCGCTGGCCTATGCCGCCATCGCCGTCGACGACCGCGACGGCGCCGAGACCTGGCTGCGGGGCGGCTACGACCGATTCCGGAGCGACCTGCTCGAGGGGGCCGGGCTGATGGGCGGCGACCTCGACGTCATGGACGACGCGCTGCAGCGCAAGATGATGCACAGCATCGTCTTGTCGGCGGAGGCCGAGCCCCACGGCGACCAGTGGTGGGGGGTGCTGCCGGTCAACGACAACCGCGTGCCGCTGTTCGTCGCCTGGAAAGAGGGCGACGACTGGCGGCTCACCTACCCGTCGGGCGACGGCCTCGTCCGTCTCCTCGACGATCGGCTCGCCGACGACGACCTCGACGGAGCCCTGGCCCTCGCCAACTGGGCCATGCCCCGGCCCGAGCCCCTGCGCACCCGGGCCGAGGTCCTCGCCATCACCGGCCTCACCCTGCTGCCCGAAGAGGTCGACCAGGCCGTCGAGCGGCTGGTCGAGGCCAACCTGCCCTGGGCGCCCTACGAGGCCGTGAAGCGCTGCACCCTCGACACCGACTGGGCCTGCGAGCTCGCCGTCACCAGTGCCTTCCCCGACCCCGAGCTGCAGTTCCTGCGGGCCGTGTCGCTCGCCGAGACCGGCAACTGGCGCAAGGCCCGCAAGGTGGCCCGCTCGCTCACCGGCAGCGCCCGCGACGAGGCGATGGCGGTGGCACTCACCTCCAAGGGCGACTGGGACGAACTCGAGAAGGTGGTGGCCCGCGGTCAGGTCGACGTCGACCGGTGGACCAACGATCTCGCCTGGGGCTTGCTCCTCGACGGACGACCCACCGACGCCCTGCCCCACGCGCTGCGGTCCCTCGACATCCGCCGCGACCCGCCGCTGCTGCACACTCTGGCCTCGGCCTACGTGATGCTCGAGCGCTACGACGAAGCGGCCGAGCTGTACAGCGAGGTGCAGGGGCTCGTCGACGACCCCGATCCCGACTGGGCCTACGTGCAGGCGAAGATCGCCCAGAGCGTGGGCCTCGATCCCGACCCCATCTGGGACCGCCTCGACGAGGAGGTGGCCCCCGGGCCGCGCTCCACCCGGCGCCTGCCTCGCAAGTAGGTGGCCGTGCGCTACCTCAACCACGCGGGCACCAGCTGGCCCAAGCCCGAGGCCGTACACCTCGCTGTCCGCGACGCCGAGGCCGCCTCGCCCGACACCTGGGCCGACCGCTTCGTCGCGGCCCACGGTCGCATCGCCACCCACCTGGGCGTCCCCGCGGAGACGCTGCTGCCGACGCCCAGCTGCACCGCAGCGCTGGCGGTGGCCGTCGCCGACGTCCCCTGGACCCCCGGCGACCGCGTGCTCACCTCGTCGATGGAGCACCACGCCCTGGTGCGCCCGCTGGCCAAGGTACGCGACCACGTAGGCATCGAGGTGGTCGAGGTGCCGCGGGCCGCCGACGGTCCCCTCGACCTCGACCGCGCCGAGGCCGAGCTGCGGCGGGGACGGGTGAAGCTCGTGGCCGTCAGCATGGCGAGCAACGTCACCGGCGAGGAGCTGCCGTGGCGCGAGCTCGTCCCGCTGGCCCACGATCACGGCGCGCTGTGCCTGCTCGACGGCGCACAGGTGGCCGGCTGGCACCCGCTCGACCTGACGGCCGAGGAGGTCGACGTGTTCGCCTTCGCCGGGCACAAGGGGCCCCAGGCCCCCGTCGGCATCGGCGGGCTCTACGTGCGTCCCGGCGTGCCCCTGCGCACCCCCGCCGCCACCTGCGACGGCGAACTGTGCCGCACCGGGCCGGGCTACTGCGACACCGGCTCCGTCTC
>Ga0213839_1001682_pt1 | contig 13718 bp, 13 predicted proteins | sample SWPATP21_FD_160075 | JGI IMG/M metagenome (GOLD analysis project Ga0213839, IMG submission 160075) | Coastal seawater microbial communities from Marineland, Florida, United States - SWPA TP2 #1 | ecosystem: Environmental > Aquatic > Marine > Coastal | place: USA: Florida | collected 2016-08-14 | reverse complement strand
GTAAACCAACGATGCCACATTTAAAACCCATGATAGTAACCTTTATTCAGCTTTGAACGTGTGTAAGCGGTTTTGTGCTTTTGTCAGACCATCTTTGACTAAGATGTCCAGGCAGCGGACCGATTCATCCACCACCGCGTCAAGACATTCCTGCTCTTTTGCAGGTGCCTTGCCTAACACATAACCGGAAACTTTGTCTTTGTGCCCCGGATGGCCGATGCCAATCCTCAGGCGGTAAAAATCTTTGTTGTTGCCGAGCTTACTGATGGTATCGCGCAGGCCATTGTGACCGCCGTGTCCACCACCTTTTTTAAACTTAGCGACACCCGGAGGTAGATCCAGCTCATCGTGCGCGACCATGATTTCTTCCGGGTTTATCTGGTAAAACTTGGCCAATGCGGCGATGGCTTTACCGGATAAATTCATGAAGGTGGACGGGATAAGCAGACGGAGATCGTGACCGTTCATGCTGATTCGACCGGTCAGACCAAAAAACTTCGGCTCATTTTTCAACGTGATGTTGTGAACACGAGCCAGTTCCTCCACGACCCAAGCGCCAGCATTATGGCGAGTTTTTGCATACTCAGGGCCTGGGTTCGCCAGTCCAACCAGCAATTTTATCTCTTGACTCAAGACGGGATCTCTCTGGTATCTCAAAAAGCGCCGTATGATAGCACAGAAAAGTTGCGTGTAGCGAGATTCGCACACGCATTCAACAGAGCGGAAAACAAAAAGCACCTCATCAGGAGGTGCTTTTTCTCAGTAAGGCTGAACTCGAATTACGAGTTGAACATCGCAGAGATAGACTCTTCATTGCTGATGCGGCGAATCGCTTCAGCCAGCATGCGAGACAGGCTTAGCGTGGTCACTTTACCGGTCGCGGCCATCTCTTTAGATAGTGAGATGGAGTCGGTCACGATAACCTGGTCCAGTACCGAGTTTTTGATGTTTTGTGCAGCGTTGCCAGAGAACACAGCGTGAGTAGCGTAAGCAAATACGCGTTTAGCGCCACGCTCTTTCAGCGCTTCGGCGGCTTTACACAGTGTGCCACCGGTGTCGATCATGTCGTCAACGATGACGCAGTCACGTCCTTCCACATCGCCAATCAGGTTCATTACTTCAGACACGTTGGCACGCGGACGGCGCTTATCAACGATAGCAATGTCGATATCGCCCAGGGCTTTAGCTGTCGCACGAGCGCGTACAACACCACCCAGGTCTGGAGAAACCACTACTGGGTTTTCAAGGCCACGAGATTCCATGTCTTCCAGCAGAACTGGCGTACCAAAGATGTTGTCGACCGGTACGTCGAAGAAGCCTTGGATCTGCTCAGCGTGCAGGTCGATAGTCAGAACGCGGTCTACACCGACGTTAGACAGGAAGTCGGCCACAACTTTTGCTGTGATTGGCACACGCGCAGAACGTACACGACGATCTTGGCGAGCGTAGCCGAAGTAAGGGATTACCGCAGTAATACGGCCTGCTGAAGCGCGGCGCATTGCGTCAATCATAACCACCAACTCCATCAGGTTGTCGTTGGTTGGTGCACACGTTGATTGAATAAGGAATACGTCACTACCACGAACATTTTCATTGATTTGTACTGCAACTTCGCCGTCAGAAAAACGAGAAACAGTTGCATCACCAAGGGAGATGTAAAGACGGTCAGCAATACGTTGGGCTAGTTCAGGTGTTGCGTTACCAGCAAATAGCTTCATATCAGGCACGGTGGAAACCTCAGGGTTGCGTCCAGTTTGTAAATAGAGTGGTTTGATACCAAATTATAGACAGTTGGTATGCTGTCAGGCTGACTGATAGTTGGCCAAAGTCGCTTTAAGAGGCGAAATGTTGCGCCCTTGAGCAACGAAAGCCGAGACATTATCAGGCAGTTGTGCAAGGATTTGTTCCGCTTGTTTCTGGCTGGAAAACTCCGCAAAAACGCAGGAACCGGTCCCCGTCAACCTAGACGGCGCGTATTGTAGCAGCCATGAAAGTTGCTTATCAACCTCTGGGTAGAGCATTCGCACAATTTTTTCGCAATCGTTTTCGTAGCTCGTGTCCAGAAGCGTTGACAGTGCGCATTTTGGCGTATTGCGCGTCAAATCCGGGTGAGTAAATATATCTACCGTAGCAATGGCGACCTCTGGTCTTACCACTAAATACCACTTTTCTTCCGGCTCGGCTGGAGACAGCTCTTCGCCAATGCCTTCGGCAAACGCTGAAAAACCGCGCACGAAGACCGGCACATCCGCCCCCAGTGTCAAGCCAATTTGCGCTAACTCGTCATCGCTCAAACCGGTTTGCCATAAATGATTCAGCGCGACCAAAGTGGTCGCTGCATTGGAGGAACCGCCGCCAATGCCACCGCCCATCGGTAAGATCTTGTTCAGTTCAATATGGGCGCCATAGGGACAGCCGCTGTATTGTTGCAATGCCGTGGCGGCTTTCCAGATCAGGTTATCCTGCAGGGCTACGCCTGGGATCTCGGGGGTCAAACTGATAGTGCCGCTGGTGTTGGCGCTAATTGTCAGTGTGTCGCCGTGGTCGAGAAACTGAAACAAGGTTTGCAGTTCATGATAGCCAGTATCGCGGCGGCCGGTAATGTAAAGAAACAGGTTCAGTTTTGCCGGAGAAGGCCAGTGGGTTGCGTGCGTGATCATTGATTCAGCACCCATTTGGATACCACGATGTTGAGTGTGGTGTCACCTTGTTTGAGTTTCATTTTGCTCGGCAGCGGAACGATCTGCTGAGACAAGGGTTCATCACGATAACTCAAATAATCCAGATGCCAGTTTTGCCAGCTGACCTGTTTTTCTAACGATGCCAGTGTGTTGGTGTCATTGAGCAGGTAATGGTCGGCATTGGTCGGGTTACCGAGTAACCAGTTTTGCAACTGTTCTACCGGGATCACCAGGCCCGTGAGGCGATAGACCAATGCATCGGCACTGGGGTCTGTAAACACTTGATCGTCGTAGGTTTCGACACGGGCGCCCTGAGGGCTGATGGAGAGGTTAAGGACGGTCTGACCGAGAAAGGTGGTCAGGCGTAACTGGCTCTGGGCTGCGGAATGGCGCCATTGAAAATTGAGAGACTCGCGCTGCTCGGGGGAAATATATCCCAGCTTGCCAGTAACCAAATAGTTGTCAATGCTGGCCAGTTTCTGCTGATGGGATTGCCACTCGACGCTGGTTATACTGTCGGGAACGGATGTACAGCCAGCAAATAACAGGGTAGCCAGCAGCAATGGAATAAGTTGGCGAATTTTGATCATGGTTGCTCGCAATTTGCACAATGTATCGTTTTGAATGAGCTAACTATATCATTGATCTCACGGAGTCAGGAAAGAAATCGGCCTGACTCTTTTAATAAATCTGACCATCAAGTAAAATTCCGACCTTACTGACTTTCCTGAATCGAGAATCCTGCACACATGTCCTTGCTTGCTATTGGTATCAACCACAATACAGCGTCGGTCGAATTGCGCGAAAAAGTGGCATTCGGACCTGATAAGCTGCCTGAGGCACTAAAGCAACTTGAGGAAAGCAGTATCGTCAACGGCAGTGTGATCCTTTCCACCTGCAACCGGACTGAAATCTATTGTGATGTAAAACCTGCCGGGAAAGCGAAGATGATCGACTGGTTGTCGCGCTTTCACAGTGTCAGCCCGGAAGATCTTAAACCCAGTATTTATATTCATGAAGAGCAGGCGGCGATCCGTCACCTGATGCGGGTTTCCTGCGGACTGGATTCTCTGGTGCTGGGTGAGCCTCAGATCCTCGGTCAGGTCAAGCAGGCGTATGCGGATTCGAGAGAGCACAAAGCGGTGGATACCGCGATGGAGAAGCTGTTTCAAAAAGCCTTCTCGGTTGCCAAACGGGTACGTACCGAAACAGACATTGGTGGCAACGCCGTGTCTGTGGCCTACGCCGCCTGTACCTTAGCCAAACACATTTTTGAATCGCTCTCTGAGGCGACGGTACTTCTGGTTGGGGCCGGTGAAACGATAGAACTGGTGGCCAAACATCTGGCCGGTCACAACTGCAAACGCATGATTGTGGCGAACCGCACTAAAGAGCGTGCCCTGAGTCTGGCTGAACCTTTTGGCGCGGAAGTGATCACCTTGCCTGAGATCCCGGAACATCTGGCGCACGCGGACATCGTCATCAGCTCCACCGCCAGCCCACTGCCAATCATCGGCAAAGGGATGGTGGAAACCGCACTGAAAGCCCGTCGTCATCAGCCGATGCTTTTGGTGGACATTGCCGTGCCGCGTGATATCGAGTCTCAGGTTGGTGAACTCAACGACGCGTATCTCTATAGCGTCGATGATCTCCAGTCGATCGTTGAGAACAATATCGAGCAGCGAAAAGTCGAGGCCATTCAGGCCGAAGCCATCGTCAGCGAAGAAAGTGCCGGCTTTATGAGCTGGATGCGTTCGTTACAGGCGGTGGACAGCATTCGTGAATACCGCAAAGCGGCCAATGATATCCGCGAAGATTTACTGAGCAAGAGCCTTCAGGCGCTTGCTGCCGGGGCGGAACCGGAGAAAGTGTTACTGGAATTGAGCAACAAACTGACCAACAAACTGATTCACGCCCCAACCCGGGCACTGCAGGTAGCTGCAGAGCAGGGAGAACCCGCTAAACTGACTGTCATCAGACAAAGCTTGGGTCTCGAAGACCCGCAATAACCGAGTTAAGAAAATACATTTATGAAAGCGTCTATTTTAGTAAAGCTTGAAACCCTGGTTGAGCGCTATGAAGAGGTACAACACCTGCTTGGCGATCCGGATGTGATCGGTGATCAGGACAAATTCCGTGCCTTGTCCAAAGAGTACTCTCAGCTTGAGGAAGTCACTAAGTGCTTCCAGGCTTACCAGCAAGCACAGGAAGACCTGGCCGCCGCCGAAGAGATGGCGCAGGAAGATGACGCTGAAATGCGCGAGATGGCTCAAGACGAGATCAAACAGGCCAAAGCGGAAATCGAACGCTTGAGCGATGAGCTGCAAATTCTGCTGTTGCCGAAAGACCCGAACGATGATCGCAACTGTTTTCTGGAGATCCGTGCTGGTGCGGGCGGCGACGAAGCCGGTATTTTTGCCGGTGACCTGTTCCGCATGTACAGCAAGTTTGCAGAGAAAAAAGGCTGGCGTATCGAAGTGATGTCGGCCAGCGAGTCCGAGCACGGTGGCTACAAAGAGATGATCGCCAAAGTGGCAGGCGATGGCGCTTACGGTATCCTCAAGTTCGAATCGGGTGGTCACCGCGTACAACGTGTACCGGCCACGGAATCTCAGGGCCGTGTGCACACGTCGGCGTGTACGGTGGCCGTCATGCCGGAGATCCCCGAAGCCGAAATCCCGGAAATCAAAGCCAGCGATCTGAAGATTGATACCTTCCGTGCGTCGGGCGCGGGTGGTCAGCACGTCAACACCACCGACTCTGCCATTCGAATCACTCACTTGCCGACCGGAACCGTGGTGGAGTGTCAGGATGAGCGTTCGCAACACAAAAACAAAGCCAAAGCGATGGCGGTGTTGGCGGCCCGTATCATCCAGGCGGAAGAGGCCAAACGGGCGGCGGAAGTGTCTGATACCCGTCGTAACCTGCTTGGCTCGGGCGACCGCAGTGACCGGATCCGTACTTACAACTACCCGCAAGGGCGCGTTTCGGATCACCGTATCAACCTGACCATCTACCGCTTAAGTGAAGTGATGGAAGGGGATATGGTCAGTTTGATTGACCCGGTAATTCAGGAACACCAAGCCGATCAGTTGGCGGCTCTGGCCGAGTCCAACTAACCGATGTCTGACCCAAACAGCGTCGAAAACACACTCAAGACGGCAACGCAACAACTGAAGGAGAGTGGCAGTGACTCTCCTTCACTGGATGCGGCGGTGCTGCTGTGTCACGCGCTTGACAAACCGCGTTCTTTTTTACTGACCTGGCCGGAAAAAGCGCTCAGCGAATCGGAGTTGCAGGCGTTTGAGGCTTTGTTGACTCGCCGCCTGCAAGGTGAGCCGGTGGCGTATATTGTCGGCGTACGTGAGTTCTGGTCACTGCCGCTGCAAGTATCGCCTTCGACATTGATCCCGCGACCAGACACTGAGCGTTTGGTCGAAGTGGCGTTGGCGATAACCGCGTCAGACGGCGGCGACATTCTGGACCTGGGAACGGGGACCGGCGCGATTGCGCTGGCTCTGGCGTCAGAGTTGCCAACTCGCCGCGTCATTGGTATTGATCTGCGCCCGGAAGCTCAGGCGTTGGCGACGGACAATGCCCGTCAGTTAGGTATTGGCAACGCCACCTTTTTGGCTGGCAGTTGGTTTGAACCGCTGGAAGCGGGTACAAAGTTTGCTTTGATTGTCTCTAACCCGCCATACATTGAAGAAAGCGATCCGCACTTGTCTGAAGGGGATGTTCGTTTTGAGCCTAAGTCTGCGCTGGTCGCGCAAGAGCAAGGGCTGGCGGATATTCGTCACATTGCCACGCACGCCAGAGCTTATCTCGAACCTCAGGGATGGCTGGCGTTTGAGCATGGCTATGACCAGGGCAAGGCGGTGCGTGAGATACTGAGCACATTGGGCTATCACCAAGTCAATACCGAACAGGACTATGGCGGCAACGACCGGGTAACATTCGGACAATTCTTGCCGCAGTAACAGAGAGAAGATTATGTACGAAGGATTAAAACATTTTCACCTGCTGACGATCGTGCTCAGCGCCACCCTACTGTCTGTGCGTTATGCGCTGATGATGGCGAATTCTCCCATTCTAGAAAAGAAGTTTCTTAAAGTCTTTCCCCACATCAACGATACGTTTCTGTTGTTGTCCGGGATTGGTCTGGTGTTTATTACCGGATTTATTCCGTTTACACCTGCAGCGCCCTGGATGACCGAAAAGCTGACCTGTGTACTGGCGTACATCGCGCTGGGCTTTTTTGCGTTGAAACTGGGCCGCAACAAGCTGCTGCGTACTTTCTCCTTCTTTGGTGCCCTGGGTTGGTTGTTGATGGCCGGTAAAGTGGCCGTAACCAAAGTGCCGATGTTTTTAGGCTAAGCGGAATCGATGAATGCTTGAGTTATTTGATGAAGACTTTGATGCGATCGAACTGGCAGAAGGGGCTTTGATCCTCAATCAGGCTGTGAATCCGCAAACGAAGGTCAGTTGGGCAGAGCGAGAGCTGGAACGGCTGCTGAAAGACGCCGAACTGGCCTTGGTGAACGAGGCCGATGAGCAAGTGCGTTTTGACGCATTTCTGCGCCTGTTCTACTTCGACTGGGGATTTCGCGGCGATCAGGATGCTTATTTTGATTCCAGTAACGCGTTTATCGACAAGGTTCTGGAACGACGTAAAGGTATCCCGGTCAGTCTGGGCGCACTGCTGCTGTATTTTGGACGTAAACTCGGTTTCCCGGTCGAAGCGGTGACGTTTCCGACTCAGTTTTTAATCAAGGTTTGCTGGTACGGTGAGCCAGAGCGTTACCTCAACCCATTTGATGGGGAGTATGTTTCTCGGCATACTCTGGAGTCCTGGTTGATTGGCCACAGCGGTCCGCTGAAAAAGCTCAAAAGCGAGCATCTTAAAACGGTTGATAACCCGACTGTGATTGGGCGCTGGCTGGCAGTGCTGAAAAGTGCGCTGTTACGTGAGGAGCGCTATACTCTGGCCTTGAGATGTACCGATCTGGCGCTGACGTTTGTGCCCGATGATCCGTATGAAATCCGCGACCGTGGCTTTATTTATCAGCAGTTAGATTGCCACCAGATTGCGTTGATGGACTATCAGTATTTTATCGATCAATGCCCGGACGACCCTGCGGCTGAACTATTAAAGAATCAGGTGAATGCCATGCGTGAAAACGCCATCACCGTGCATTAACCCAGACTAAAGAGAGATAAAAATGGAACAAAAAGTTGTTCACGTTGGTGATATTCCTGTTGCTAACGATAAGCCGTTTACTCTGTTTGCCGGAATGAACGTGCTGGAATCACGGGATCTGGCAATGCAGATCTGTGAGCACTACGTGAAGGTGACCGACAAACTGGGTATCCCGTACGTGTTTAAAGCGTCGTTTGACAAAGCCAACCGCAGTTCAGTGAACTCTTACCGTGGTCCAGGTCTGGAAGAAGGCATGAAAATCTTCCAGGAACTGAAAGATACCTTCGGCGTTAAGATCATCACGGACGTTCATACCGAAGCACAAGCTCAGCCGGTGGCTGACGTGGTTGACGTGATTCAGTTGCCAGCCTTTTTGGCGCGCCAGACCGATCTGGTGGAAGCGATGGCGAAAACCGGTGCGGTGATCAACGTTAAGAAACCTCAGTTCATGAGTCCGGGGCAGGTGGGTAACATTGTCGAGAAATTTGCGGAGTGTGGTAACGAGCAAATCATCCTGTGTGAACGCGGTTCATGTCATGGTTACGACAATCTGGTCGTGGATATGCTGGGTTTCGGTGTGATGAAAAACGCCTCACAAGGTAGCCCCATCATCTTTGACGTGACGCACTCACTGCAGATGCGCGACCCAAGTGGCGCGGCATCAGGCGGTCGTCGTGAGCAGACGGTGGAACTGGCAAAAGCGGGTCTGGCAACGGGCATTGCTGGTCTGTTTATCGAAGCGCACCCCAATCCGGATCAGGCAAAATGTGACGGCCCATCAGCATTACCACTGGATAAGCTTGAACCATTCCTGGCGCAGATGAAAGCGCTGGATGATCTGATCAAGAGCTTTGAGCAGATCGACATCAACTAAATGTTCTGCTGAATAAAAAGCCGACGACGACGTCGGTTTTTTTATGCCTGATCTCCCCAGGTTTTAGGTGAACGATTGCTTGTGATCCACCAAAATCGTTTGTGTAATCCAGACAACCGATTGCAGTTGGCGGTGGTAATTAACATGATCCATACGACATAAATATGAAATCAGGCTGTCAGCATGAAAAGGTTACTTTAGACTGAATCAAGTTTTGTCTGGGTTTCAGAGAGTGACCATCGTAGTGTCAGACAAGACGGCAGTGGATTCCAAACAAGTTCAAAGGTATGACAACAATGAAGCAAGGCCTAATTCTAAAAACAACGCTAAGCGCAGCAATTCTGGCAGCCCTTGCAGGCTGTGCGTCGCAACCCGCCCACGAGTGGCAAAGCGACACCACTTACAAACTGACGGTGTTACACACCAACGACCATCATGGCCGCTTCTGGCAGAACAAATACGGCGAGTACGGCATGGCCGCACGTAAAACGCTGATTGATGACCTGAGAAGCGAAATCGAAGCCGAAGGCGGCAGTGTACTGCTGTTGTCCGGTGGCGACATCAACACCGGAGTGCCTGAGTCGGATTTGCAGGATGCGGAGCCGGATTTCAAAGGCATGAGCAAGATCGGCTATGACGCCATGGCGCTCGGCAACCATGAGTTTGATAACCCGCTTGAAGTGCTCTTCAAGCAGGAAGAGTGGGCGAATTTCCCGATGTTGTCGGCGAATATTTACGATAAAAAAACAGGCAAACGCTTGTTCCAACCGTATCAGATGTTCGAGAAGCAGGGGATTCGAATTGCGGTGATCGGCCTGACAACAGAAGACACTGCGAAGATCGGCAACCCAGAATTCATCAATGGCATTGAATTTCGCGATCCGAAAGTAGAAGCCAAAGCATTGATCGCTGAGCTCAAAGAGAACGAAAAACCGGATCTGATTTTTGCCGTGACGCACATGGGGCACTACGAAGACGGTAAGCGGGGAGTGAACGCGCCGGGTGATGTCGCTTTAGCGCGTTTCCTTGGCCATGGCGATCTGGATATGATTGTTGGCGGTCACTCACAAGAGCCGGTGTGTATGGAAGGACCGAACGTGGTCAACAAGCACTTCCAACCGGGTGATGAGTGTAAGCCGGACGTTCAGAACGGCACCTACATCGTACAGGCGCATGAGTGGGGCAAATACGTTGGCCGTGCTGATTATGAGTTCCGCAACGGTGAACTGAACATGGTCAGCTATAACCTGATCCCGGTTAACCTGAAGAAGAAAGTGGAACTCAACGGTGAGAAACAACGGGTGTTTATTCAGGATGAAATCGCTCAGGACGCCACCATGCTTGATTTCCTGCGCCCTTATCAGGAAAAAGGTCAGGCTCAATTGAATGTGAAGATTGCTGAAACCAATGGCAAGCTGGAAGGCGATCGCAATGTGGTGCGTTTCGAGCAAACGAATCTTGGGCGTTTGATTGCGGCTTCTCATATGGAGCGTGCGAAAGCGGATTTTGCGGTCATGAACTCAGGCGGCGTGCGTGATTCCATTGAAGCTGGAGATGTGACTTACAAAGATGTACTGAAAGTACAGCCGTTTGGCAACATCGTCACGTACACCGACATGACCGGTAAAGAAGTGATGGACTACCTTAATGTGGTTGCCACCAAACCGGTCGATTCGGGTGCTTATGCTCAGTTTGCTGGTATCTCTATGACGGTTGAAAACGGTCAGGTATCGCATGTGTTTATCGGCGGAAAACAGCTGCGCATGGATAAGACTTACCGCTTTACGGTGCCAAGTTACAACGCGGCGGGCGGCGATGGTTATCCGAAGATCAATACCCATCCAGGGTACGTCAATACCGGTTTTGTTGATGCTGAAGTACTCAAAGAGTTCCTCCAGTCTCACAGCCCGATTGACGTCAACAAGTTTGCCCCGTCCGGGCAGATTGTTTACAAGTAAGATTGACGGCAAGGCCCTGAAATGATTAACCTAAAGCGGCGCACTTTGCGCCGCTTTTGTTTGATTTAATACTCATCACTATAGTTAGTTGCCTGACAGCTGGTTATCCTGATGGGTAAGGATAGAAAATGACCCCAGCGATCAATCTGGCCAAGAAAAAGAAAGTGGCCCACACCATCCATCAGTATGAACACGATCCTCGTGCCCAGAGCTATGGTCTGGAGGCTGCCGAAGTCCTTGGTCAGGATCCCAGGCAAGTATTTAAGACCTTGTTGTTTGCGCTCAACGGCGAGGCGAAGAATTTGGCGGTGGCAGTGATACCGGTCGACCAGATGCTTAACCTTAAACTGGCGGCGAAAGCCGCGAAAGGGAAGAAAGCGGAGATGGCCGATCCGGAAATCGCGCAGAAGACGACAGGTTATGTGGTCGGCGGGATCAGCCCACTTGGTCAGAAAAAAGCCTTACCGACGTTCATTCATGACAGTGCGCTTGAGCAAGAGACAATCTGTGTCAGTGCCGGCAAGCGAGGGCTGGAAATCGAACTGGCACCTCAGGATCTCGCTAAGCTGACGCGGGCAGAATTTGCCTGTTTGTGCCAAGAGTAGTTGTCAGACAAAAAAGCGGCTGTAAAGGCCGCTTTTTATCTGAATCAGGCAGATTTGACTTCGTCTTCTTCCATCTGCGCATTGTCTACAACGTGGTTCTCCCCCAGATCATTCGGCAGGACCAGGTTGAGTACAATCGCCACGATGCCACACAGGCTGACGCCTTGCAGGCTAAAGTCACCAATACCGAAAGCCATGCCGCCGATGCCAAAGACCAGAGTCACAGCGACAATCACCAGATTACGGGATTTATGCAGGTCTACCTGATTTTTGATCAGAGTATTAAGACCGACGGTCGCAATCGAGCCAAACAGGAGGATCATGATTCCGCCCATGACAGGCACAGGGATGGTTTGTAGTACCGCGCCCAGTTTGCCGACCAATGCCAGGACAATGGCGGTGATGGCTGCCCAGGTCATGATGACTGGATTGAAGGCTTTCGTCAGCATTACTGCGCCCGTCACCTCGCTGTAGGTGGTGTTTGGTGGTGCACCAAGTAGAGAGGCGGCCATGGTGGCAACGCCGTCACCAGTGATGGTGCGGTGTAAGCCTGGCTTTTTGAGGTAGTCTTTGCCGGTAACGTTTGAGATCGCCAGCATATCACCCACGTGTTCCACGGCGGGGGCAATCGCTACCGGGATCATAAACAGAATCGCATTGATGTTGAATTCCGGGAAGGTAAAGTTTGGCAGGGATAGCCAGGCGCTTTGCTGGACCGGATTAAAGTCAACCACACCAAAGTACAGACTGGTGGCGTAACCGGCCAGAATACCGCCACAAATGGGCAGTAGCTTTAAGAAACCTTTCGCGAATACACTGATGCCGACCGTCACCAGCAAAGAGATGCCGGAAATCCAGAGTGCGGCGTTGGCGTCTATCAGTTGAACTGCGCCATCGCCCGTTTTACCCAGCGCCATGTTCACCGCGGCGGGGGCCAAACCCAGGCCGATCACCATAATAACCGGACCCACGACCACAGGTGGCAGCAGCTTATGGATAAAGCCGACTCCGCGCACTTTGATGACCGCACCTAAAATGACATACACCACACCGGCTGCCATCAGGCCGCCCATTGTGGCCGGAACCCCCCAGTTTTGAACACCGAACATGATGGGAGCAATAAACGCGAAAGAAGAGGCAAGGAAAATGGGAACAGAGCGACGAGTAATGAATTGGAAGAGGAGAGTGCCGACACCAGCGCCGAACAGCGCAACACTTGGGTCGAGACCGGTAAGAAGCGGGACCAGTACCAAGGCTCCGAAGGCGACAAACAGCATCTGCGCGCCCTGAATCGCATTTTTCATATGAGTTTTCCCTGACTGTAAAACAAAATTCGCGGGATTCTATCACTTTGGCAATCGTTTGCAATGCCAATTAGATCAAATATTGATGGGATTGTTACTCAGAAAAACCAGAGTTATGAGCGATGGTGGACACAGCGCGAGTCGTCAACGCAATGCGACGCTATTAAGCGTGAACTCAGTAGAGTTTAAATTCTAACCGTTTTGGGGCGCCCCTTTGTTGCTAGTAAAGAGAGAGTTGCTTATTATCTTGTTTCTCAATAAATCCAGAGTGGTAACACTATGCGCAAGTTTGTTTTATTGGTGATGGGACTGTTCGCATTGCCAGTTTATGCCATGACTCATGTCAACCTCTATCAGTCTGAGGTGATACTGACTCAGGAACAGGGCGACGATGCTGCCCACACGCAAGGGATGAAAGACGTGATAATCCGGGCGTCGGGGGAGCCGGCGGCGGTCAGCAACCCGGTGATCAAAAAAGCACTAGCTCAGACGAGTCAATACCTGACTCAAATCAGTCAAAGTCAGCAGAGCGGTCAATCAACATTAAAAATGGGCTTCAGTGAACCGGGTATCCGGGCGTTGCTGACGCAGGCACAATTGCCTTATTGGCCGGCCGAACGTGCCAATGTGCTGGTGTGGCTGGTTGAAGACAATGGTAGTCAGCGGAGCATTCGCTGGGAAAACGCCGCTTCTCCGCTGTTGCAGGCGATGAAATCCAGTGCCAGACTGCGTGGGTTGCCGTTGACGGTACCCGTCGGGGATATCGATGACATCACCAATGTCGCTGTTTCTGACTTATGGGGTGGATTCATGCAGCCAGTCAGCGTGGCCAGCCAACGTTATCCGGCTGATGCTGTGTTGATTGTACGTGCGGATGGGAGCCATTTACGCTGGTCATTGTATGATCAGGCGCCGGCTGGCCTCGCGGATAGCACCCGTGCTCCGGTGACAGGCTTGGACAGCGGCGCGGACGCTGCCAAAGCGATGATCGATCAGATCAGCAACTATTACGCAAAGAAAAATGCGGTAGTGGTTGCGGCGAGCTCTTCTGAAGCCGTCAAAGCCCAGTTCATCGCTATTGATGGTGCGCTGGACA
>Ga0213839_1001680_pt1 | contig 13738 bp, 13 predicted proteins | sample SWPATP21_FD_160075 | JGI IMG/M metagenome (GOLD analysis project Ga0213839, IMG submission 160075) | Coastal seawater microbial communities from Marineland, Florida, United States - SWPA TP2 #1 | ecosystem: Environmental > Aquatic > Marine > Coastal | place: USA: Florida | collected 2016-08-14 | reverse complement strand
ATAACAGTAACCGTATAAAGGCTATCGCTCAAACAACCCCTTATTATCTTGCACTATCAATACAAGACCACACTTGCTGGAACAATATCAACTCACTTACACTCAAAAGCCCCCACCTAATCTTGCGTGGAAGCATCTTTATGATTCATCGGCTAACAGCCCAACTACCCCAAATTCGAGAAATTGAACGCATAGGGCAAATTATTTTCCTACGCCCCGTCTTCTTTGGCCTATGCTGCAGTGCAGTTTGGTTCACGTTCACTCTACAATGGGAAATGCTTTTGAAAGTGACGTCACCGATGGTCATCACCATGGGCGTCATAATTGCCTTAGATAACCTAAAAGCAACCGAAGCCTCAAGAAGAACAGACAAGTTACGTGAGGAATCAAGATTCAGATACGATATAAACTTGAAACACCTAGAGGAAATCAGTGAATTAATAGAAAATTTTAATGCCGATAGGAAACTAACCCCCTCCCCCTCAGGACAGTGTACCTACACTTTTCTGACACGTGTAAGCCAAATCATTGAGAACTATAAAATACTAAAGTCGGGCATCATAGATGAGCATGCAGCAGCGTTAGAAGTTGAAGAAGATATGCTGAAAGAAAAGCTTCTCCTGTCTATCGAACAACTGAGCGAACTTGACCTGTATGGCAACTTTGAAAGTGATTTCCATACTCTGATCCACAGAAAACGAGAACGAATCCAGCAACTTTACAAAGATTCTTCCCATTTGCTTTCGAACACTATCCCCTTACCTGCTGTAACAGAAGCTGTAGAGTTCATTTTCCCTGACGTAAGAGCAAACCCCCAGCCCACGTACCATGAAACACTAGACCAACTTATTCCCCTAGCTAATAGATGCCATGAGTTAGGGCTGGAAGTGATCGCAGATTACATACTCTCTCACCATTCTGCCCTATCACTAGACCAAAGCCAGACTGTGAACCTCCCCTAAAATAGCGGCATACACATTTAGAGTTCTCCGGCAAACACTACGCCAATACGAAGCGCTAGCTGTAGTTGATGCGTAACGATGAAGGAGTTGGTATAAAGGCTTTGTAGATGTAAAAGGAATTACTGAGCATGGAGGAATCGTGAGCGGTTTATTGCTACCATTTGCGCGACACATACCGACAGGCAAAACCGTGGCACCAGAGGAAGTAGATCGTGGAAATGCCTGCGACTGTGAATGCTTGTTTTGCGGCGCCCCTGTTCAGGCCAGACACTGCTCCTCCAAAGCCAATCATTTTGCCCACCAACCTAAAGTTGTGGATGACGATCATCCGTGCCCAGCCAGCTTCGAGCGCTGCATTTTCTGGATGACTAAAAGGATACTTGAAGAAGGTACCGAGATATCACTTCCAGAATATAAGCTAACGCTTGTTGATAACTGGTATGACCTGCAGCATGAGTACACCATCACCAAGGCACAAACCCACCCCTACGTACTCACAAACTTTCCCGATATTTCTGCAGCAAAGAACGAGCAAACCACCATCACTATTGATATCTACGGACATCCGCTACACCTCTTGATGTCCTATGAACGTCATATTATTCAAACCAAGGAATCTTCGGTCCATATATCCTTGGATTACTTAATGAAGATGTATAAGGAACAAAAGCAAGGCTTCCTGCTCGCAATGAGAGACCTTATTCTTGAATCAACTTCGGCAAAGGAGTGGCTTTTTCATTCTGAGGAACGTTACGACAAATGCGAAAAGCACTTTAACGGCCTGATAGAAGACGAGAAACAGCGAAGAAATGCTTTACTGCAAGCACAACGGAGAGAAGTAGAACGTGTTATCGCACTTCAGCAGACAAGCCTAACTATTCGAAAAGACCCTACTTTTCCGGGAAATGCCACAAGACGACTTCAGGAACTGGTAAATATCGCCAAGGAAGCTGCCAATAGAAGTCACGGATCTGGATGGCAGTGTAAGTCATGTTTCGTGGTTACATGCTCAAAGCCTGAGAGGTGTGTCCACTGTGAGAGCCATGAGTTCGTAGACTTCGATTTCTCCAGAGAAAACATGAGAACAATCTACAATAAGTTTTACTGCGCAAATTACGGTGCTCGCTCTCTTGCCGCAGCACCACAACTCACTCGTTGACTACTACATCATTAATCTTTGTGGAAACCTGCACCGGGACTCCCCTTAGTAACCTGCGAAATTAAGATAGGGCCATCTTTATCACTCACCACTTCGGATGGACACAGAGTTCCGTTGTCCACCCTCAATAAGCGCAGTATAAATTTTACGCCTGACATCAGATTCCTAACTTTGTAATGACCTGCAACCACATAAAGAGATTAGTCCAGCCAGCCAACATGCAGATAACTTCAGAAACAGCTGCACGGAACTGCCAGACTTAATACAGGGCAAGAAAAAAGAAGAGATAGTTTTCGATACCGAGACGCCCCACTTATACCAAGCACAGCGAGCTATCTTTAAGAAAAAACTATTGAGGAAAACTGGGGGTGATCCCACCAGCCGCATCCCGGCACACGAATCCACCGCTGTGGCTGCTCCCTTCCGGGCCTGACCAGGTTCACGGCTTATCGTTGCGGGAGGACCGGCAGGACCACCACAACACGGCTTAGAAAAAGCCTCATCAGGAGTTGAATAACTCAAGATAGGCGCGCAGTATACCAGCATGATCTTGATTATCAAGGAGTTTCTGATGAGTGGATCGCGCAGCAATATGCTACGCCTGATTCGGTGCTTTACCCGGGTTGTAGACGCAGGGAGTTTTAGCGCAGCGGCCTATCAATTGGGCATGAATAAAGGCTCTGTCAGCCAGGCAATAACAACGCTGGAAACCGAAACTAAGCTTCGTTTATTGAACCGGGATACCCGTCATGTCAGCCTCACCGAAGCCGGACGTCATTTTTATAATGGCTGCCAGGATGTCTTACAAAGTGTAGAACGATTGGATGAGCTGACCGATCACCTGACCGGGGAAAACAGCGGCACCCTGCGTGTGGCCTGCAGTAACTTGTTCGGCTCCCGTGTGCTGGTTCCCGCTATCGGACACTTTATGGATTTCCACCCCCACCTGAAACTGGAGCTGTGTGTTCAGGATGATGTTGCCAGCATGGCAGATGGCGCAATTGATGTGACGGTGCGTATCGGTTGGCCACAGGATTCCTCTCTGGTGGCACGCCGATTGTTTGAAACCCGGCAGCTCATTGTTGCCACACCTCAGTACCTCAGCAAGCACCGCGCACCAATGTCGCCGGAAGAGCTTCGAGATATGAACTGGCTTAGCCTCACCCGCCACCGCTTTCGCACGAACCTGACGTTGCAGGACGAACACAAACAGGAGCACAGCATTCCGTTGCGGGGCCGGGTACTGACCGATAACTCCTCAATGCTGTATAGCCTACTGATGTCCAACAACGGCATTACTGCCCTGCCGGAATGCAATGTGATCGATGAGCTGGACCGAGGTGAGTTGGTGCATCTGCTACCGGAATATCTGCTCGAACCGCTGGGGGTCTATGTGCTTTATCCATCACGGGATAATTTGCCACAGAAAACCCGCTTGTTTGTAGACTTCTTACTGGATTACTTCCGCAGTTATCCGTTCACACCTGAGTTCTGAAGACCCACAAAACACTTCGTAGAGACGCTCTGATGACAGTCCAAATTGATTCAGAGCAACACCTTAGTTAAGATATTAATAAATATATTAACTAAAAGACGACTATGCTGCTTCTGTCTCGCCTGCTTCCCAAGACCACCCCGGCTTATTGGCCATCAACCCAGTTGACCGGAATGATGCTATTCAGCATGTGGGCGTTAACCCTACTTTCCATTCTGTCTCCGCTAAACGCTACCGTACTCGCGACGGTACTGGGCTGGAGCTTTGTGCTCTTTGAACTGCCCCGCCTCAAACCTAAGCAGCGTAAACAGATCCTGATTCTGGGCGGCATCGGTATGATTGGCGCGATCTGGGCCTGGAGCCAGGGCTCCAGCGTGTCACTGATTGATCTGTTGGATGAACACCTGAAGCTGGCCATGTTGCTGACGGCCGTAAACTTTATTCCGTTGGCGACACGTCTGGAGCGTAGTGATCAGCTGCGTGGCTTCCCAAGTTTTTCACTGACACTGGGTGGCATGCATCTGTTTGCATCGATCGCAAATTTCTCATCAGTGATTCTGGTTGGCGATCAGATCAAGCGAAACGAGCGTCTGAATACCCTTTCCCGCATGATTCTTTCACGCGGCTTTGGACTGGCGGTGCTTTGGTCGCCGTTTTTAAGCATTTTGCCTTTGGTACTGGAACAAGTACCTACTGCGCAGATCTACGATATTTACCCCTTTACCGTCGCACTAGCGCTGTTGGGCTTGATGCTCACGCTGCTTGAAGCACGCTGGCGGCGTCAGGAAGACTTGGCGGCGTATGACGGCTACCCGTTGAAAGCAACAACACTGCGCCTGCCTGCCCTGCTGATCGGCGGTGTGCTGCTAATCGCCTGGATGTTCCCAACATTACCAACCGTGGCAGTTGTATCTTCTCTGGCGGTTGCGGTGCCCGTGATTGTATTGGGTCTGCAAAAAGGTATGTCCCATGGACTAGGACAAGGTGTGAAACACATTACCGGTAAGCTTGCAGATGCACGTGCTGAGATTTCATTATTTCTGAGCGCCGGTTTGCTCGCGGGCGGAGTCAAAGCCTGTATCGGTGTGGGTTTATTTGCGCTGCCGGTCAGTAGCACTGATGCCACGATTGCCGCTGCTGTGCTCTGGGCGATCGTGATTCTGGCTATGCTGGGCATCCACCAGCTGGCGTTGGTTGCGATCTTTGCGGGTTTACTGGCAGATGTCACCACCACGCCAACATTGATGGCGGTGGCGTATATTCTGGGCACTGCGCTCTCCATGTCGGGTAGCACCTTCAGTGGACTGAGCTTTATTCTGCAAGCCCGCTATCACAGCAGCGGGCGTGAAATCTTGCAGAGCAATACCGGTTACACCTTTATTATGCTCTGCCTCGGCACCGTGATGCTCTATCTGATGGAGACATTAGGCATTCAGTAATTGAACAGCCCAACGTCGCTAAACAAGAGGGAGAAAGTGGCGAGCCTAGTCCTCGCCGTAGTGCTTCAGCAGCTTACGAACATACCACCAGAGCACACCCGCAATCAGCGGAACGGAAAAGCTCAACACCATAAGAACATCATCCCTTGGACCATCAGCAGGCACAGTGTTGCGAATGGTGCGTTCGATCAAATCAAACGCATAGTATGTCACCACGATGATGGTGAAACTTTCCAGCTTGGCCTGCAGACGTAATTGCCGCCGCGCCCGTCCGTTCAGCGCTTCTAACAGGTCTCGATTTTGCTGTTCAATGCTCAGATCAACCTGTGAACGGATCAACTCACTGACGCGAGCAATACGTTTGGAAAGACGCTCTATACGCACATCTGCAGCCCGGCAGGTTTTGCGCGCAGGCTCCAACCGGCGTTCCATAAACTGAGTGACCGTCTGTAAGCCTTCGATACGTGTCTGGCGCAGTTCGCTCAGACGCGTATCCAACAACGCGAAGTACGCATCCGCTGCTGAAAATCGGTTGGCGGTATCCGCAGACAACGTTTCCACTTGCGCAGCCAGTGCTGCCAATTCATCCAGCAATTCAGAGGCCTGACTATTCGCCTGATCCGCCATTTTATGGGTGATATCCGCCAACTGCTGATCCAGCGCGGTGATTTGTGGCATCACCTCACGCGCCACAGGCAGTGCCAGTAGCGCCATATGGCGGTACGTTTCAATTTCACAAATACGCTGCAGCAACCGGCCAGCCTGAAACGGTTTCAGACTGTGGTCTTCCACCAAGACACGCACCCAGCCGTTATCATCGCGACGGGCGAAGTCAGTCCACAACATCGCGCCACCACTCATCACCTCAGCCGCCGCCAGTTGCAAACCATTAAAGTGCGTTTCACACCATTGTTGGGCATCGCCCTGGGCCTTACGGAATAGAATATCCACCCCAGAGAGCAGCTCTCCCGGCAGCAACCCGGTCCAGTCATCATCGACAATGCTGGCCGCTTCGGTATTAAACCGGTACACGGTCAGACTATAAAACTCGTTGTGCGGCTCAAACCGCACCGCCATGGTGTCACTGCGTACAAAGAAAAAGCCCGATCCTTCGGCTTCGATCTGAATACCAAACCTCTGCGCCAGCATATGAGCAGCCTGCGCGGCTTCAGCCATGCGTGATGCATCTAAAATCACCGCAAGATGCACCATGTAGAGCGGCGCCTGCAGCTTCTGAAAAGGACGGGCGTGAACTTCGTTACTGATACAGTCGTGTAACGGGTGCTGCCGAATTGTCACTAAATTACATCTCCTGATTCGCCGGAAACTGCCCGACGATACCTTCATCTACTTGAAATACCCTGAACATGACAGGACAATATAAACAGATAACATCTTAAGGATCACCTGTTTCCATGCGTAAGTTCGAAGACTCTATCCCCCTGCAACTACTCAAAGCCCGTGAAGCAACCATGAGTTTCTTCCGTCCGATTCTGCAGGAGATGTCCCTGACCGAGCAGCAGTGGCGAGTGATTCGTGCGCTCAACGAATACAACGAGCTGGAATCAAAACAGCTGGCAGAGCGTTGCTGCATCCTGAGCCCAAGCCTGACAGGCATTATTAACCGCCTGGAACAGCAAGGCCTGATTCAACGCCGAAAATCCCCGGAAGACCAACGTCGTGTACTACTAAGCCTGACCGACACGGCAAAACAGATGTTTGAAGAGGTCAGCCCGCGTCTGGAAGCCCGCTACAAAGCGATGGCAGAACAGATCTCGGAAGAGAAGCTTGATCAGTTGAACGCGCTGCTGGCAGAGTTGTGCGAGCTTAAGCCCTGACCCAGCGTTTTACCCTACCTATCACCACTGTCCTGATCAGGTTGCTACGATAGTTATGCCTGACAACGACAGTGGTGGCGTGATTTTCCGCGGCAAACTGCGCTTTACCCACTGCACCTGAACTCTCCTCAAAACGCCCTTTTCATGACGCCTGCGGGCCATTCCCGAACGCTAAGCACAGGCCCCATTAGATCCAGCCAATCCTATACTAAAGTCGAAACGTTACAGATTACACAACTCTGTGTTGGGTTCCCATCGACTTGACATTAGATAACATCTTAATTAATTTATTAACATATTAATTAAATACATCTCCACACGCCCCCTACAGCGAGCAAACGGAGATGCGCACGACACATAACTAAAAGATAAAAACAGGACCTAGAGGTATCTGAAGATGGGCGAGATCGTACTGGCAGCAAAAATTACACACGTTCCTACCATGCTGCTGTCAGAGCAGCCGGGCGAGCTGTATGGCTGCCGCCAACAGGCAATTGAGGGACACCACGAGATCGGTCGCCGCGCACGCGAAGCAGGTGCAGACACCGTTGTCATTCTGGACACCCACTGGCTAGTAAACGCGGGTTACCACATCAATGCCAATAATCACTTTAAAGGCAAGTTCACCAGCCACGAGTTCCCACACTTTATCCAGAATCTGGAATACGAATTTGACGGCAACCCGGAACTGGGCGATGCCATTGCTGCTAAGGCGATGGAGAAAGACGTATTCACCCTGTCTCATCAGGTAGAAACGCTGGATCTGGAATACGGCACCATCGTACCGCTGCGTTACATCACACCTGAGTCGGACCTGAAAGTGGTTTCCATTGCGGGCTGGTGTACCGTTCACAGTCTGGAATCTTCCCGTAAGCTGGGTGAAGCCATCGCAGAAGCGATCAAAGAGAGCGACAGCAAAGTGATGCTGTTGGCATCTGGCTCCCTGTCTCACAAGATCTGGGCAAACGACGACTACAAAGCAAACAACGGCACCTTCACTATCTCCAGCGAATTTAACCGCCAGATGGACCTGCGTGTTCTGGAACTCTGGGAAAAAGGCGAAATCGCGACCTTCCTGAAAATGCTGCCGGAATACGCACAGTACTGTTCCGGTGAAGGCGGCATGCACGATACCGCTATGCTGTTTGGCGCATTGGGCTGGGATCAGTACGAAGGTAAAGGCGAACTGATTGGTGAGTACTTCCCAAGCTCCGGTACTGGTCAGGCAAACGTTGTGTTCTCCCTGTAATTTCAGGCGAGCAACAAACCGGACATAACCGGACAACAAAAGACGTGTGGTGGGGGTGCATAGCATCCCCACTTCTGTTTCTGATGCCTTGAAATACGCCACCTGAAACAGCTCACCCAACACTCAGTGTATAAACCACAGATCAATTTCAGAGTCCCCCATGCTGACCACTTACCATAGCCTGAACAACGCGCTGGCCACCCAACTGACAAACGCAGCCTGTGACTATGCTGCCCAACAGGGCCTGAATATCTGTGTCTGGATTCTGGACCACGCAGGTCATCCTCTGGCGTTTCAGCGGATGCCTGGCGCACCATTGCACTCGATCCAGATCGCTCAGGACAAAGCGTATACCGCGGTTAGCTTTGGCTTTGCCACACACCTTTGGCAACAGCGCCTGCAGGATAAACCTGCGCTGCGGGACGCCCTATCACAACAGCCTCGCTTGCTCATGTTCGGCGGTGGTTTTCCACTGCTGATGGACAAAGAGCGCATAGGGGCCGTGGGGATTTCCGGCGCATCGGAGCAGCAGGATATCGAGTGTGCAGAACACGCCCTGCGCTGTTTCGAAGACGCGATACAGCAATACAGATAGCCGTCTGTTAAACGATTGTTCTGAGTTAAAATAACCGCACCCCGTCCTTCCACCAGAGACCTGTTTTCCATTGCAAAACCATTCGGTACAAACGCCCCCCACCGTTTTGCTAGCCGCCATCGCGTTGGCCAGCCCACTCGCACTCAACGCATTTGTACCGGCAATGCCCGATGCGGCAACCACACTAGGCGTGAGCACCGGCACAATACAGCTGACGTTTACGCTTTATCTGCTGACACTCGCATTGGGACAACTGATCTGTGGTCCACTGGCTGATAGCTTTGGTCGTCGCCCGGTATTGCTGATTGGCTTCGCCTTGCACCTGTGTGGCAGTGTGCTTGGCGCCACCGCCGGGGATGTGGATCAACTGGTGATTGCCCGCGTGCTGCAGGCGCTAGGTGGCTGTACCGGAATGTTTCTGGCACGCACTATTTTACTGGACCTGCACGGGCGTGAAGGCAGCGCCGGACGCATGGGATACATCGTTATGTCGATCGCTATCGCCCAATCGATCGCACCTGCGATCGGGGGGTATCTCAATCTATGGTATGGCTGGCACTCCGTGTTCTGGCTGTCACTGATGATCAGTGCGTTGATCTGGCTGCTGGCACTGACCAAACTCCCTGAAACTGCACCAACACCGCGCAAACCGTTTTCACTGGGCGCGCTGCCACAACAATATGCAGCGGTACTAAAAGCACCTCGCTATCTGGCGTATGTCTCCGCGACTACCTGTATCGCCTGCGCCTTTTACCTGTTTATTGGCAGTATGCCCTATATCGTCACTCAGCAACTTCAGGGTACATCAGCCGATTTTGGCACCTGGTTTTTGCTGGTGTCGTTGTCTTTTATGGCCGGCAGCTTCACATCCACCCGTCTGGCAAAACGGATATCACCCGACAAAGCGATGTATTCTGGCAATCTACTATCACTCTTTGGCGGCGTGGTAATGCTGCTGAGTGTCCTGATATATGGCCCCGGATACATCAACTTTTTCCTGCCAATGGCTCTGGTCATTTTTGGACGCGGCCTGAGCCAACCCAACGCACAAGCCAGCGCTATCAGCTGCGCGCCAAACTCAGCCGGCACAGCATCAGGATTAATGGGCTTTATCCAACTGCTAATTGGCGCCACTATCGCACAGCTTACCCCACTGCTTCTGGCACAAGGTATTCTGTTCGTGATTGTACCGCTGGCACTGTTGCCGTTAGGCGCATTGATATTCCATCATTTTGCACGCCAATCCATCTAACTAACGGGCTGCGCGGTCCCGAACGCAAGTTTCTCGTCTATAGTTCAGTACAAAGCATGCACAATACGACACAATAAAACCGGCGCTCAGATCAAAAGCCCTATCGTTTCTACCGGAATTTGTATTACAACGGTTGTTCAAACACCCGAAGGATGCTTGAATTGAGAAAATTTTCTGGATCTGCTCTGTAATGGAAGAACAACCCAACGAGATTCTGATGGCGCGCCAGCCAATCTTTGATAAGGACCTGCGCGTTGTTGCTCATGAACTGCTGTACCGCTCCTCAGGCGAGCGGAATGTCGCCAATGTATTTGATGGCAACCAGGCCACCTGCGATGTTCTCGTTAACAACTTTACCAGTATCTTTGATAAAGGGTGTCAGCGCGCTGTCCCTGTATTTATCAACCTCACGGAAGACCTCATAAGCGGAAACAAACTCCCGGCTCTGGACAACAAAAAGTTGTGCTGGAAGTTCTGGAAGATGTCGAAGTCACAGAACAAGTCGTCGATGCGGTCCGCCACCTGGCCAAAGCGGGCTACCGGATTGCACTGGACGACTTTGAATACACACCTGCCCATGATCCCCTGCTGCACTTAGCACATATTGTGAAAGTAGATCTGACCATCACCCGCGGTGATGATCTGATTCAGCTGGTCAAGCAACTGCGTCCGTTTAAAGTCGCATTGCTGGCAGAAAAGATTGAAACCGACGAAGAGTTCCAGCAGTGCCTTTCCCTTGGCTTTAAGCTATTTCAGGGCTACTTCCTCTCCCGCCCTCAGGTGGTCGAGGGCCGTAAAATCTCGGACAACGAGTTAGTACTGCTGGAGTTAATCAGCGCGCTGGACGACCCGCAAACCACACCAGAGACGCTGGAGTCCATTATCGCGCGCGACCCGAACCTGACCCTGAAACTGCTGCGTATCGTGAACTCCTCCCGCTACACACTGGTTCAGCGTATCGAAAGCCTGGCGCAGGCGATTGTTCTGATCGGTTTCGCCGAGATTAAAAAGTGGGCCACACTGATCTCTCTTTCCAGCGGCAGCTCAACTCCATCAGAACTGACACTACAAACCCTGACCGTCAGCCATATGTGTGAATACATTGCTGAGCGGGAACCAGGTAGCAACTCTAGTTCAGCATTTTTGGTGGGTATGCTGTCAACAGTGCACACCGTGCTTGGCATCAGCAAAGAGGAACTGCTGGAGCGTCTGCCGATGAGCGAGGAGATTACCGGTGCACTCACCGACCGGACCGGCTCTCTGGGTATGATTCTGCACAACTCTGAAAACTACATGGCGGCACAGTGGGATGACATGCTGCCAAACTCGGACATTTTGCTTTACCGGGAAGCCTATGAAGCCAGCGCGCTCTGGGCAAGTGAGTCCATCGGCCTGATGAACGAATAACCACAGAATTCCCGCGTACTGCCCCCTGCACGCAATAAAAAACCGAGGCCCTAACAGCCTCGGTTTTTTATGGGTCAGTCTTTTATTGATCAGCCTATGCTGCAATCGATCAGGAGGTTGTTACAACCCGCGCAGCTAACCCCATCAGGATTCCACCAGTAATCCGGTCGACCCATTTGCCATGCTTTTGCAATCGGGTCAGCACGGCCGATTGCGAGAAGATCAGTGCCACCAGAATGTACCAAAGCCCATCGATACCCCCCGCCGTCGCCATCATAATCAATTGATCACTCAGGGATTGATCAGCGGACACAAACTGAGAAAACAGCGCGATAAAAAACAGCGCTAACTTAGGGTTCAGCAATGAAATCATCAAGCCATCCAGTCCCGCTTGCCAATAGGACACGGGGGCTGCATCACCAACTTTCATCACACCCTGCCCTTTCGACGTCAGCGCTTTATAACCCAGCCACGCCAGATAGCCCGCACCGCCCCAGGTAATGATATTAAACAGCACCGGACTTTGAGCCACCAACAACGCCAACCCCCACACCGTTAACAGCGCCCAAAGCGCAACACCACCGGCATGAAATACCGCCGCAGCAAAACCATGCTGACGAGAGTTATTAACCGTGTGCCGTAACACAACCGCCAGACTCGGGCCCGGCGTTATTGCGCCAAGTACACAAATCGCAACGATGGAAAGCCATATGGTGAAAGTCATAAAGAGTCCTTAAAGAACAGGAGGAAATATTCAGAACGGTATTATTGGCTGATTCGATCAGGCGTGGCCAATACTTTGTCGGTATGACGTTGCCTTAGCCTGGAAAGGTCTGGAAACAATGCGGTTACGGCCTTCAGATTTAGCCCGGTACAGCAGCTGATCTGAAAACTGTATCAGGGACCACGGGGGTAACTCCCGCGATGGCACACAGCCACTCACCCCGGCGCTCACTGTCACCACTGCCGCCGTAGGGGATTTATCATGGGGAATGTTGAGGTTCTGCACCGCTTCGCGAAACGTCTCTACCCGCAGTTCCGCCTGCTCTAGTGTCGTATTACCGAACAACAGCACAAATTCTTCACCACCAAAACGCGCATGCAGATCCCCCGGACGTCTTGAGAAACGCGACATCACCTCAGCTATTTGCCGCAAGCAATAATCACCACACAAGTGCCCGTTGAGGTCGTTGTATTCTTTGAAGTGATCGACATCGATAAGCGCCAACGCTACCGGCAGCTGCAATCTTTGGCAGCGTCGCCATTCCTCTTCAAAGAAGCTGTCGAAGTAACGCCGATTGGGAATACCCGTCAGGCCATCGGTGCGGGACAGATCCAGCACACGCTCCTCTGCCAATTTACGCTCGGTGATATCCTGATGGCTCACCACGTAATAGATAACGTCTTCATGCTGCAGCGGAGAAACCCGCATCATATACCAGCGCTTGGTATCGGGGCTGTGGCAGGGATATTCGATATAAAACGTTTCTTCAACACCATCGATAACTCGCTGTATCCCTTCAGCGGCGTTGGCCCCAAAATCGTCACCCATCTCTGCGGCCTGCTTACAAACCTCCAGATAGTTGATACCTCTCCAACCATCCGGCATCGCCAGTTCATTTTCTTCGGCAAAACATGACCAGCGCGCGTTAACGAAGCAGATCTCACCCTGCCGATTGATGACGGCAATATGGCTGTCGATGGTGTCGAGTAACGCTGAAAAAAATGAGGGCGTCTCTATCACTGCTTCGCTTCCTGCAAATCAACCCGATAACAATAGCACAGGACATGCTTATCAGGGGCGCAACACCCTATTAAGCCGACCGCTGTCAATAAAACCGGCAGTACATCTCTGGTATTCCGGCGTGGAGCAAGCAATACTGCGCAGCAAAGCCTATCGCTATACGGTAACAAAAGATCAATATGGAACTGGCTCAGATAAATCTTAACCTCCTGATATCGTTGTATTATCTGCTACGCACACAGAGCGTCACCCTCGCTGCAGAACAAGCACATATCAGTCAGCCTGCGATGAGCCGGAACCTGGCGAGGCTCAGAGACATCATGCAAGACCCACTGCTGGTGCGTGTCGGCAACGATATGCATCTGACACCCCGTGGCGAAACGCTCTGGCAGCAATTACCCGCAACCCTGAACCAGCTGGAAGCGCTGTTCACACCCAATGAGTTTGAACCCACCGGCTATCAAGGTACGTTCAATGTAGCCACAACGGATTACGTTACTCAGGAACTTATTCCCGGATTTCTCGCAGAACTGCAGCAACAGGCTCCGGGCATCAGCATCCACTTTCACCTTTGGCAGCCCTCTATGATCGACGGCCT
>Ga0213839_1001678_pt1 | contig 13747 bp, 9 predicted proteins | sample SWPATP21_FD_160075 | JGI IMG/M metagenome (GOLD analysis project Ga0213839, IMG submission 160075) | Coastal seawater microbial communities from Marineland, Florida, United States - SWPA TP2 #1 | ecosystem: Environmental > Aquatic > Marine > Coastal | place: USA: Florida | collected 2016-08-14 | reverse complement strand
CCCGGGAAGAAGGAGAAGAACCTGGGCCAGCGGTGCAGCGACACCCGGGCCGTCGCCTTCAACGACGTCCGCATCCCCAAGGAGAACGTCGTCGGCGAGGTCGGTCGTGGCTGGCAGCTCGCCATGGGCGCCTTCGACCACACCCGCCCGATGGTCGCCTCCGCGGCAGTCGGCCTCGCCCGTGCCGCCTTCGAGCACGCCGCGGAGTACGCCCTGCAGCGCAAGACCATGGGCCGTCCCATCGCCCGGCACCAGGCCATCGCCTTCATGCTGGCCGAGATGGCCCGCGACATCGAGGCGGGCCGTCTGCTCGTCCAGAAGGCCGCGTGGCTGAAGGACCAGGGCCAGCGCAACACGATGGAAGCGTCCATGGCCAAGGCCTTCGCCGCCGACAACGCCCACCGCATCGCCTCCGACGCCGTGCAGATCTTCGGCGGCTATGGCTACAGCCAGGAGTACCCGGTGGAGAAGCTGCTGCGGGACTCGAAGATCTTCCAGATCTACGAGGGCACGAGCCAGATCCAGCGGATGATCATCGCCAAGGAGCTCTTCGAGCGGGGGCGCTGATTCGTGGATGGTGCCGGGTCGGTTCGCTGAGCCGACCCTGGCGACCTCGTTGGGTCGGAAGGTCCTGGGGGTCACGAAGACCGCGAAGGAGACACGAAGGGCACACGAAGACGGCCCGAGAAGGGCGACGGTTGTGTTGCCAACCCGTAGGCCCCGCAGCCAACTCGCAGGCCCTGCAGCCAGCTCGCAGGCCTCGCCCGACACGGGAGGGCCAGGAGGGCTGGCCCTCCGGCGGGGGTCAGAGGGGGCGGAGCCCCCCGACAACTGGTAGTGATGGGCGGTGGCCCGACCACCCGGCCGGTCGCCGAAGCACCCGTTGGCGCTGGCATCGTCCGTCGCGGGAGCACCCCTCGCCGTGGCGCCCACGTCCGAGGTCATCCGCCGCGGCCGGGCGCCCGACCGAGCCCGGGTGACCCAGAGGACCACGCACGCGTCACCGCCAGCGCTCGGCGCCCCTGGGCCTGAGTGTCACCCCAACCACTCCAGAGCGGTCAAGCCCACGACTTCACCACAGAGGCCCACCGAGGTTCACAGAGGACTTCAAGGAAGAGGATGTTGCCTGCCTCGCCGCCAACTCGCAGGCCCCGCACCCAAGTCGCAGACCTCGCCCAACACTGGAGGGCCAGGAGGGCTGGCCCTCCGGCGGGGCCAGCGTACCGAGGGTGCGTCGGACCGCTTGCGGGCCGGCGGACCGTTGGGATCGGCGAAAGCCTGCCCCTGGAGGTCCGCTTGCGGACCGAGAGGGGCTGGACCGTAGGGGGGCGGAGCCCCCGACAACTGGTAGCCAGGGCGGTGGCCCGACCACCCGGCCGGTCGCCGAACCACCCGTTGGCGCTGGCATCGTCCGTCGCGGGAGCACCCCTCGCCGTGGCACCCACGTCCGAGGTCATCCGCTGTGGCCGGGCTCTCGACCGAGCCTGGGTGACCTAGAGGACCACGCCAACGTCACCCCAAGCGCACAGCGGAACGTGTCAACATGAATGAGACACCGATCGTTCCTCCCTCGCAGTGTCGTTGATGCCATGACCAAACGCCTGATCACTCTGACCGTTCTCTTCTCGTGCTCCTGCAAGGTGACCCACCGATGGGGCGAGGGCCTACACGAGACCAGCCCCTCGCCCGACTGCGCTCGGGTGGATGGTGCGGGCGTCTCCTCGTCGGACCCCATGTTCGACACCACAGCTGATGCGCTGCTCACCGCGGCCGAGAACACCGCTACAGGTCGCGGCGACACCGACCTCGTGCTTCCCGACATCGAGGAAGACTTCACCGTCACCCACGCGTTCACCTTCCTGTCCGCCAACGAGGCCGAGTTCGAGCGGACCGGTGGAAGCTGCCCCGTGGGCCACGGCTACGTCATCGAAGCAGAGCAGAGCACGGTGTTCAGCTTCGGGAACCAGACGGTCGAGGGCGCTGCGCGGGTGCGCTTCTTCGTGGGCGAAGACGACCCGGAGGCATTCACGGCTGAGCTTGTGGAGGACCTCGGAGTCGACGGCATCACCCAGGACTTGCTGGATGCGGTCGCCGCCCTCTACGGGGCTCCCCAGTGTGGGTCTGACGACTACGGCATGCTGCCTCATCCAGACCGCGAGCAGTGGTCCGCCCACCGCAACGCCGCGCGGCTCGTGGCCAACCGCGGTTCATGTGACGACGCAACGACATCGGCTATCGCCTTCAACGGGACGCTCGCTTCGCTCGAAGACGACAGCCAAGCGGCGAGCACCACGACTAGCGATACCCCCTGAGGGGCCTCACGCGACGAACCTCCGAGCCCGTCCCTTCCAAGGGCGCTTCTCTTCGCCGCGGCGGAGCCAGCGGATGGTCGTCGCCAAGGAGCTCTTCGAGCGCGGGGGCGCTGTGCCGACCCCGGCGACCTCGGTGGGTTGGAAGGTCCAGGGGGGTCACGAAGACCGCGAAGGAGACACGAAGGGCACACGAAGGGGGCCGTGGCGGGTACAGTACCGGCCATGCGCCACTCGCACCTTGCTCTACTCCTGCTGTCGTGCTCCTGCGCTGTGGAGCACCACATCGAAGACACCATCACCGCGGGCGCCGAGCCCCGATGCCCCCGTGTGGATGGCGACGCCCTGACCGCGACCGACCCCATGTTCGACACGACGGCTGATGCACTTCTCTTAGGAGCCGAGTACACAGCCACCCGACCAGGCTCTTCGAGGCTGGAGCTTCCCGACATCGAAGAAGACTTCACGGTCCGCCACTCGTTCACCTTCCTGTCGGCCAACGAGGCCGAGTACGGAGGCCCCGGAGGCTACGGCAACTCGCGCTGCCCGGAGGGCGACGGCTACGTCATCGAGGCAGAGCAGAGCATCGTGCTCAGCTTCGGCAACCAGACGGTGGAGGGAACGAACCACGTCCGCTTCTTCGTGGGGGAGGAGGACCCAGAGGCCCTCACGGGCGAGCTGGTCGAAGCCCTCACGGTCGACGTCCCGCAAGACGTGCTGGACGCCACGAGAGCACTCCACGGGGCCCCAGCGTGTGGCCCTGACGAGTACAACCTCGAACCCTTCCCTACCAGCCACCTTTGGGTGGAGAGCAGCAGCGAAGGGGCGCTCTGGATCCTGCGAGACCAAGACTGTGACGACGCTGGGATGCTCGCCGCTAGTGTGCTCGCGAGGATGGAGGACGACAGCCAAGCGACGAGCGCCACGACCGGCGATACCCCCTGAGGTTCCCCAGCGACGAACCAAGCGAGCCCTTCCCTCCCGGGGGTTGTTCTTCGCCAAGGAGCGCTTCGAGCGCGGGCGCTGACTCGTTGCGGGGCCGGTGCGCCGAGACGACCCCGGCGACCTCGCTGGGTCGAAAGGTCCAGGGGGTCACGGAGAACGCGAAGGAGACACGAAGGGCACACGAAGAGGACCCGTGAAGGGCGACGACGAAGGTGGCTGCATCTCGCAGGCCTCGCAGCCAACCTTGAAGCCCTCTGTGAACCTCGGTGGCCCTCTGTGGTGAAGTCGGGGGCTTGACCGCTCTGGAGTGGTTGGCGTGAAGCTCACAGGCCGTGGACACAGGTCGCTGGCGGTGGCGCGGGCGTGGTTCTCTGGGTCACCCGGGTCTCGGTCGAGAGCCCGGCCGCGGCGGATGACCTCGGACGTGGGTGCCACGGCGACGGGTGCTCCCGCGAGGGACGATGCAGGCGCCAACGGGTGCTTCGGCGACCGGCCGGGTGGTCGGGCCACCGCCTTTCACTACCAGTTGCCGGGGGCTTCGCCCCTCTCGACCCCACCGGAGGGCCAGCCCTCCTGGCCCTCCCGTGTCGGGCGATGATGCCGACCCCTCGACAACCCCTCCGTGTGTCCTCCCGCGGAAACTCGGACCTGCACGCACGTGGGGCGCCCGTCGCTATCGCCGGCACGACCACGACCGCCCCGGGCCCTCCGTGCTCTCCGTGTCCCCCAGACCGCCGTCGCCGACCGCAGTCCCGCCGCCGACGCGACCGCCCAGGGGAGCTACCTCCAACCCCTGTCACCAAGGCGCCAAAAGCCACACCGACCAACGGTGCCGCTGCGAGCAGGCGCTTCGGCGACCGGCCGGGTGGTCGGGCCACCGCCCTTCACTACCAGTTGCCGGGGGCTTCGCCCCTCTCGACCCCACCGGAGGGCCAGCCCTCCTGGCCCTCCCGGGCTGGCGATGATGCCGACCCCTCGACAACCGCTCCGTGCGTCCTCCCGCGGGACCACGGACCTGCACGCACGTGGGGCGCCCGTCGCTATGGCCGGCACGACCACGACCGCCTCGGGCCCTCCGTGCTCTCCGTGTCCCCAGAACGCCGTCGCCGACCGCAGCCCCATCGCCCACGTGACCGCCCAGGGGAGCTACCTCCAACCCCTGTCGCCACGGCGACGTAGCCACACCGACCAACACTGCCGCTGCGAGCAGGCGCTTCGCCGACCGGCCGGGTGGTCGGACCACCGCCCTTCACTACCAGTTGCCGGGGGCTTCGCCCCTCTCGACCCCACCGGAGGGCCAGCCCTCCTGGCCCTCCCGGGCTGGCGATGATGCCGACCCCTGCGACAACCGCTCCGTGCGTCCTCCCGCGGGACCACGGACCTGCACGCACGTGGGGCGCCCGTCGCTATGGCCGGCACGACCACGACCGCCCCGGGCCCTCCGTGCTCTCCGTGTCCCCAGACCGCCGTCGCCGCCTCAGCCCCGTCGCCGACGTGACCGCCCAGGGGAGCTACTCCAACCCCAGTCGCCACGGCGCCAAAGCCACACTGACCTGGTCGAGAGCAGCACCGAATCCGCTGCGTTAGGGTCGCTCCACCTCTCGACCAGGCCCAACATCCCGTGCACAAGCAGATCTCCATCGCCCTCGCCGCCTGCCTGCTGACCCTGACCCCCAGCTGCAAGAAGAAGGCCCCCGAGGTCGCCGCAGAGGGCGAAGGCTTCGAGATGCCCACGGTCGACCAGTCCCTGCAGCTGGTGGCGGTGAGCCCGTCGAGCATCCCCCCCAACGCCCCCGCCAAGGTGCAGCTCACCGGCTCGGGCTTCGCCGCCGGGGCCGCCGTGCAGGTCGGCACCATGCGCATCCCCGCGGTGCAGGTCCTCAACGCCAACGTGCTGGCCATCAGCCTGCCGCCGATGGCCGTCGGCACCTACGACATCACCGTCGCCCTCCCCAACGGCGAGAGCAGCACCCTTCGGTCCGGCCTCTTCGTGCGCGACGCCGGGGTCTCGGTCAGCATCGACCGGGCCCGCTGCGGCAACGTCGTCGTCTACTTCGACACCGACCAGGCGGGCCTCTCCCCCACCGCCCGCTCCCGCCTCGACAGCGTGATGGACTGCTACACCAACGGCGGCCACACCGTCCGCCTCACCGGCCACGCCGACGAGCGCGGCACCACCGACTACAACGTCGCCCTCGGGCAGCGTCGCGCCGAAGCCGTCCGCGACCACCTGATGCGCGCCGGGGTCCCCGCGTCGCGGCTCCCCATCACCAGCTACGGCGAAGAGCAGCCCGCGGAGCGGGGCTACGGCGAGCAGGTGTGGGCGAAGAACCGCCGCGTCGAGCTCACCATCCCCTGAAGCCCGAGCGGCGCGACGGTCGGGTGGGCGGAACGGGGAGCCCCCCCCGACAACGCAGCTGGTAGACGCCTCACCAGCTACCCCTTCCGCTCTGACCCCCCTCGACGAACGGGGCGGTGTCAGAGCAAAGGGTTGGGCTCGCGGACTACCGGACTCGCCGCCTCGACGCCGTCGGGCGGAGGCATCTCCCCTGGCTGCGACACGCTGAGGAGGCATCCCCCTTCGTTGCGACACATCGCAGCGTTGGCGCCGACGTGGCCACGGAGGAAACGTCGTTATGGCGAAGCCGAGCCCCGAGGGGTTGCCGATCTGTCGCAACGAGAGGACATGCCTCTGGTGCTTGTCGCAAATCCAGGGGATGCCTCCGGCGAGGGAGACGCACTGGCAAGCCAGCTCTACCCCTTCCGCTCTGACCCCCGACGACGCAGCTGGTAGCGGCCTCGCCAGCTACCCCTTCCGCTCTGACCCCTCTCGAGGCCGTGACCAGAGGTGCATCCCGGAGACATCCCCTCCTCAGCCCTCGCTGACCAGCTCCACCAGGTACCCGCCCTGGCTCGCCGCCTTCCGGTTGAAGGCGGTCCACTCGTCCAGGTAGGTCTGCTGGTTGCTGGAGATCTTGTGGCGCTTGGGCTTCCGCGCCCCGCTCGCCTCGGCCAGCACACCCGCCTCCTTGGCGGTGACGATCCACTCGGAGCCGTCGGCCAGCTTGTAGGCAGCCACCGCCGTGCCGTCGCCGTTCTCCTTGGCACGGTCGGGCTCGGAGAGCTCCATGAACATGTCCACGAAGGCCTCGAACTTCTCGTGCTCCGGATCCGGGATCTCCTCGAGACGCAGGCGACGACTGGCCCGGTAGGCCCAGCGCTGCAGATCCGGCGGCGGGATCAGCTTGTCCATGACCTCGACCTCGACCATGCGCCACACGATGTAGCGAGTGGCCGCGGGCACCATCTCGAACTCCTCGCCTCCCTCGCGGGTGCGCAGGATCAGGTGACGGTCCGGCATCGGGGCCTCGGCCTCGGTGGCCTGCTCGACCTCGGTGTAGCCACGACGCAGGTGGTCGCGAATGAGCCGGTCGAACTCCTGCTCGGCCGCCATGTAGTCCGCGAGCTGCTTCGTCTTCTTCTTGGGAGACTTGCCGATCTTGCCGGAGGCGGTGGTGATCACTGCACCCTTGCGGACCACTTCCCAGAACTTGGCCTGGTTCCCGCGGATGTACTCGAACCTGCGCACGCGCTACCTCCCTTCGTGATGTGTCTTCGCCCGCCACACGCTCCTTCCGGGAGCGACACGGTGCCGGCCCCCGCAATGAGCGCTTTTCGCGATAAGCATCGCTAGAAGCTTCACTTTGGGAGGCCGGCACCGCTTCGGCTGGCCATTCCGACGCCGAGTGAGGCGCCGGAACGAGACCCCTGGCGGGGCCTTCGTCAGCGGAGGCTAACCGAAGTGGAGGGCGCAGGCGACCCATCGCGCAGCGGTCACCGTCGGCGGCGCGGCCACCACCCATACGACGCAGCCGACACCTCGCTGCAGCCACAGCCCTCCTTCGGCGGGTCGTCCCCTTCCACCTCCGTGGGGCCATTGGTCGGTCGGTCGTCGCCCTGCTGCAGCCACACGTGGCTGGTGACCGTGGTGGGGTGGTCGTCGACCCACCACTCCGCCCGCACCCGCACGCTGTCCGGGCCCGGCGGCGCATCCACCGCCAGGATGGACTCCCCGTCCTCCACCTCTCCCCCACCGACGTCCTCTCCATCGACGAACCAGTGGAGCTCTCCGTCCTCGTCGGGCAGCACGAGGCGCACGCCGGGGGCGGGATCGACGAAGACGCCGTCCTGCTCCCCACCGGCCGGCACCACCTCCAGCAGCGGCGATGCGCGCCCGTCGAGGAGCACCTGGGTCCGCTGGGCCCGGATCCCGTCGAGCACGCCCTCCACCGTCAGCTCCTCCACCCAGACGGCCGTGCGACTCGTCCCGATCGGCGTGTCGAAGGTGCCCAGGTTCTCCCCCGCCCGGTGATCATCGCTCCCGCCGAGGGCCGCGAGCCGATGACCGTCGGCGCAGAGGGCGTCCCAGAAGGCGATGGCCGACGGCGTGAACAGCGACCCGGTGGGGCTCCAGCTCCCGTTGCCGATCTCCACGCCCCCCACTCCCTCGGGGATCTCGAGGTCCCACGCGCAGCCGATGCACAGCTGGCCCAGGTCGAGGGTGGGATGGTGGATCGAGAACACCGCCCCCTGGTCGGTGACCGCGTCCGCAAGGTCCTGGGCGTCGACGACCCCGTCCTCGTCGGTCTGACCGAGGCGGTGATCGACCCAGGTGGTGGCCCCGATGGCGCCGGCGTGGCCCTGGTAGGTGGTGACCTCGATCCCGGGGATCAGCAGCACGTCGGGATGACGGGCCTGGGCCGCCGTCAAGAAGTCCGAGCCGCTCACCACGTTGTGCTCGGTGAGGACAACGAAGTCCAGGCCCTCGGCCCGCGCCAGGTCGGCGATGGCGTCGAGGCTGGCCGACGCATCGCCGGAGTGGATGCTGTGGACGTGCAGGTCCCCCTGCACCCAGCGACCACCGGCGCCGATGGGCCCGGCCGGCTCGTACGGCCCTCGGTCCGGGTCGACCGCCAAGGTCGGCGCGTCCCGGAAGGTGATCTCGACGTGGTACGACGCCGTGGGGCCGGCGAGCTTGGCCTTGCCCACCACCACCTGCCAGGTCCCCGGCTCGATGGGGCCGGCCTCGTAGGATCGACTCGCCGCATCGACGCCGATGATCGCGGCCTCGGTGTTGCCGCCGCCCCAGCCCCGGTGGCCGCTCGGGTCGTCGACCCCCCAGTCGAGGATGGTGTCTTCGTCCATGTCGTCGAGGTGCACCTCGATCTCCACCGTGCCGGCGGGCACCTCGAAGGGAAGGAAGACGTGGTCGAGCCCTCCCTCCTCGATCGTGCCGTCCAGCACGACGTCCTGGGCGGATGCCAGCAGGGGTAGGACCATCCACATCGCTTCGCTCCTTCCCTCTCATCCTACGACGCCTACAGACCGGGCCGCTCCGCCGCCTCCTCGAAGAAGCGCTGGTGCTCCTCGATGAGCGCCTCCACCAGGGCCTGGTCGGCGGCCGGCAGCCCGGTCACGTCGATGGGAGGCCCCACCTCCACCGGCGCCGCGTCCAGGTCGTACACGGCCAGCGGCGCATCTTCGCTCACCTCGATGACCTTGAAGCGCGCCTCCCGGGTCATCCGCCAGTCCAGGTTGTAGGGCCCCGGCCCGTTGGGGCTGAACTTCTCGCTGTGGAGCCAGGTCCGCTGCCACGACGCCCCCGGGTCCCGCAGCAGCGGCCACAGGCTGGCGCCGTCGATGGTCACCCCCGCGAGGTCCCCGCTGGCTTCGTCGCCGAGACCGACCCCTGCGGTGTCGGCGACGGTGGCGAACACGTCGGCGATGTGGACCAGCGCATCGGTCGTGGCCCCCGCCTGCACCCCGGGGCCCCGGATGAGCATCGGGACGCGGATCCCCCCCTCGAAGGGCGAGTTCTTGGCGCGGCTCGGGTCCCACGGCGGCAGCACCACATCCGCCGGGGTCCCGTTGTCGGCAGCGTAGATGACCAGCGTGTCGTCGCGGTGGCCGCCGTCGTCGACGTGGCGCAGCAGCCGCCCGATCTCCTGATCCAGCGCCTCCACCACCAGCGGGTAGCGCTCGGCCTTCGGGGACCGCTCGTCGGCGTCCGTGGTGGGGGTCAGCTCGTCCGGCGGGATGTCGAAGGGGCTGTGAGGGGCGTGGAAGGCCACGTACACGAACCAGGGCTCCGGCAGGGTGTCGATGAGCCGAATGGCCTCGTCCACCTCGAAGGTCGTGGCGTAGGTGTCGTTCTTCACCAGCGTGCCGTCGACCGCCTGCTCCCAGTGGTGGTAGCCGTGGTCCAGCCCGTCCTGGAGGACGAAGTCGCCCAGGTTGCTCATCGTGCCGGTGAAGCTCCCGAAGCCCATGGCCAAGGGGTGGTTCACGTTCTCCTCGCTGTTGTAGGCCGCCAGGTGCCACTTGCCGACGGCGGCGGTCGCCCACGAGTCCACGGCCTGATCCAGCATGCGAGGGATCATCACCTCGTCGGTGCGCACCTGGTTGGACCCCAGGTAGACGTAGGTGTCTCCGGCCCCGGTGCGACGCCCCACCCGCCCCGTGAGGAGCGCCGCCCGGGACGGCGAGCACACCGGGTGGGCCCAGGCGTTGTCGAAGCGGACCCCCTCCGCCGCGAGGGCATCGAGGTTCGGCGTGGGAGGCGGAGTGGGGTGCAGGCCGTAGACGCCGATGCTGTCGAGCCCCTGGTCGTCCGCCAGCAGGACGAGCACGTTGGGAGGGGTCGACGCCGCACCGGTGTGGCCGGTCGCCTCCCCCGTCGTGGTCTCGAGCGGCGAGGTGTGCATGGGGTCGTCGCCCTGGCAGGCCAGCAGACCCAGGACAAGCAAAGCGCTCACGGGACGACGGGCTCCGGAAGGGGGCTCGGCAGCCACGCCTCGGGGCGCTCGGGGGCGGCAGGCTCCGCCGACTCGGAGAACTGCAGCTCCACGGTCTCCCCGGGCCACACCCACACGGTGCCGTGCCACACGAGCTCCTGGCGGAAGTCCCGCACCTCGAGGAAGTGGGGGCCACTGCCCAGCGTCAGCTCCTTGCTGCGCTCCCCACGGAACGGGACGTCCTCCTTGTCGAGGACCAGGTTCGCCCAGCTGGTGGTGCGGTTGGCGAGCCTGAGAACCCCGTCGCCCAGCCCGGGAGCCGGTCGAGACAGGGCCTCTTCCTCGGCCGCCTGCTGGCCCCCCGCGCCGGCGGTGGAGCCCGCCTCCTCCACCGCCCCCAGGAACACGTCCTCCTTGGGACCCGTGGGCTTCGGGGCCTCCTTCGGGGCCGTGACGTCGCGGGGGTCGCGACCGGGCCGGTCCTTCACCCACCCGCCGTCGACGTTGTACAGCCCCCGGTCCGACAGCTTGCGCCGCTTGATGCTCTCGGGCTGGGACATGGCCACGCGGCGATTCACGTAGGACAGGGTGACCCGGTGATGCTCCGGCACGTCGACCTCGCCGGTCCAGATCAGCTCCTGGAGGACGTTGCGGATGGCCACCTTCTGCACGCCCCCCTTCCCGTCGGCCAGGTCGAGGGTGACCTTGTGGGAGCCCCCCTTCAGCGGATGGGGGGCCATGTTCACGTAGGCCACGACGGGGCGGTCCGACGTGAGCACCAGCTGCGAGCCGGCGAGCGCAAACGAGCACAGCCAAGCCAACAACAAGCGCACCTCCCGCGGGACAGGAACAGCCCCTGTCGAAGGATAGCCCGGTCCCCCCCCGCCCGCGTCCGCGCTGGGATACACTCGCGGTCCGGTGAACCCACGTACCGCGCTGGCTCCAGGCACCCGTATCGGGCCCTACACCCTCGCCGAAGAGCTGGGTCGCGGGGCCACGGCCACGGTGTACCTGGCCACCGACGACCAGGGACGGAACTTTGCCGTCAAGGTCCGACGCCGCGGCCAGCACGACATGGATCGACGCTTCCTGCGGGAGTTCGAGTCCATGCGGCTGCTCCGCGTCCCCGGCGTCGTGCCCGTCTACGAGGCCGGCATCGAGGACGAGTACCTCTGGTTCAGCATGGAGCGGGTCTTCGGTCGCCCCTTCCACGACATGCTGCAGGACGAGTCCTACCTCATCGCACGGGTCGAGAACGTCGTGCAGGTGGGCATCAAGCTGTTCGACGTCCTCGCCGACCTCCACGACGCCGGGTACACCCACCGCGACGTGAAGCCCAGCAACGTGCTGGTCGATCAGGGCGGCGACGTCCACGTCCTCGACTTCGGCATCGGCCGCTACTTCCAGCACGGCGACACCCTCTCCCACTCCGGCGAGGTCCTCGGCACCGTGCCGTTCATGTCCCCCGAGCAGCTGGCGGGCCTCCCCTCCGACGAGAAGGTGGATCTCTTCGCCGCTGGGCTGATGATCTACGAGGCCATCGCGGGCCGCCGGGAGCGCCCCCTCACCACCGTGGGCTGGATCCCGAAGATCTGCCTGGAGACGCTCACCCCCCTCGCCTGCCGCTTCCGTGAGGTGCCCAGAGGGCTGTCGAAGCTGATCGAGCAGCTGCTCCAGGTCGATCCCTACGACCGTCCCACCGCCCGTCAGGCCGCCACCGCGCTGCGCCAGGTGGCCGGGGGGATCGCGAGCCAGGAGTGGCCCTGCCCCACCTACGTCGAGACCGGCGAGTGGTGGAACCCCCTCCAGGGCACCCTCGGCCACGGCAGCGTGCACCCGCCGGTGTGGATCCTCGAGGGCCCCACGGGCTCGGGCCGCAAGCGGGTCGCCGAGCAGCTGCACCGAATGGGCCTGCTCGAGGGGATCTGGACGGTCCATGTCCACGCCCACATCGACCGGGTGGGAGCGCCGCTCCTGGAGCTCCTCGAGCGCGCCGTCACCCTCCTCGACGACGAGACCCTGGCCGAGGTGGTCGGCTCGGCCGGCACCGCGGTCCGCCAGATGTGGGCCCACCTGCCGCTCCCCATCGACCGGGGCACGGAGGGGAGCGCCGAGTCGACCGGACACGTGGCCGAGGCCCTCGCCCAGCTGGTGGTGCGGCTGGCCCGGGTCCGCCACCTGCTGCTCGTGGTGCACGGCATCGAGCACCTCGACCGCTTCACCCAGCGCATGCTTCCTCTGGTCGCCGCCCACGCCGGCGAGCGACTCGGCCTGCTGCTCCTCCACGAGTCCCGCTGGGCCACCCCGGCCAGCAAGCGCCTCGTCGCCACGCTGCGAAGCCAGGGGGCCGGCGTCCTGTCGGTCCCGAAAGCGCCCCCCGAGGTGTGCGAGGAGCTGGGCGCACAGGTCTGCCCCGCCGACCCGCCCGCCTTCGACCGGCCCATGTACCCGCAGAAGGCCCTGGAAGAAGCCTGGAAGAAGCTCGCCGCGTGGCGAAGCGAGTCCTTCCCCAAGCCCGACGTCTACCTCTGGCCGGCCTCCACCTACGACCGACCGATCCCCGTGCCGCTGTACCGGGCCCTGGCCAAGCGCGACCCCACCATCCTCCCCTGGCTGAAGGCGGAAGACGGCTCCATCCACTTCTCCGGCCCCACTGCCCGCAGCCTCGCGCTGGCCCGGCAGCCGAACCCGAAGCGCTCCGCCGCGATGCTGGCGTCGGCCTGGAAGAAGGCCCCCCTGAACGATCCCGGCGCCCTCGCGACCCTGTGCCTGCTCGCGGGCGACGCCGTCCGAGCCTGGGAGCCGGCGGCGCGGGCCGCGATGCTGTCGGACCAGCGGGGAGAGTTCGCGGCGGCCCGGGAGTGGCTGCTCCTCCTCGACACCCTCCCCGCCAACCCCAGGCGCCCTCCCGAGCTGGACTTCGAGCTCGCCTACGTGCAGGCCCGCGTGGCCCTGCGAACCGACCAGGGAACGATCCGGAGCAACCTGGTCGACGTCGCCGAGAAGCTGGCGCGCCTCGAGGAGCAGCACCACCGGGTCCGCCTGCTCCGCGCGGAGTTCGAGCTGCGCCAGGGCGAGGTCCGCGCCCCCCTGGTGTCGGCGCTGCGGGTGGGGAGCACCTCCAGCGGAGCCCCCCCGAGCGTCCAGGCCCGTGCCCTGCTGGTGGCCATCGAGTGCCGGCTGCTCCTCGGCCAGATCCCCGAGGCCCTCCGCGACCTCGACCGGGCCGAGAACCTCGTCAAAAAGCACGCCGATCCGATGCTCCAGGTGCGGGTCGCCCACGCCCGGGCCGAGCTCGCCTACCGCCAGCACGACCTGCTGTGGTGCCGGGCGCTGTGCCAGAAGAACATCCGCATCGCCTCCGCCAACCACTATGTCCAGGGCGTCGCGTTCGCCGCGCACCGCCTCGGCCACGTCCTCCGGGCCATGGGCCGACGCCGGGAGTCCGAGGCGCAGATCCGCAGCGCCCGCGATGCGTTCATGGCCACCGGCGACCCCTACCCGGACGCCGAGGCCGGCCTGGCCCTGGCCATCCTCCTGGTGGAGCGCGGAGAGCCCCTCGCCGCCCGTCACCTCCTCGACGAGACCATCCACCGGATCCGTGGTCTGGCCCTCGATCACCTGCTGCCGCGCGCGATGCGGGTGACCCTGAAGGTCGCCACCCTCACCGGCGAGACCACCGACGCCACCCTCGCCCTG
>Ga0213839_1001677_pt1 | contig 13749 bp, 11 predicted proteins | sample SWPATP21_FD_160075 | JGI IMG/M metagenome (GOLD analysis project Ga0213839, IMG submission 160075) | Coastal seawater microbial communities from Marineland, Florida, United States - SWPA TP2 #1 | ecosystem: Environmental > Aquatic > Marine > Coastal | place: USA: Florida | collected 2016-08-14 | reverse complement strand
CGGCGGGGGCGGCGGGCTCCGCCGTGGCCAGGGGGGGTGCCGGAGTGGGCTCGCCGACCTCCGGGATGAACGGCAGCTCCGGCTCGCTCAGCAGACCCTCGTCGTTCTCCGGCGTGTTCCGGTCGGCCGCTGGGCTGCGGGCCTCGGACAGCGTCCACTCGGCCACCGTGAGGTCGTCGTCGTCCCAGCCGATCGGCTGCAGCTCGTCGTGACTCCCCAGGGGCAGCGGAGCGAGCGGGGCGGGGGACGGTGGGGGCTCCGGTTCCGGTCCTGGTTCGGGCTCTGGTTCCGGCTCCGGTTCTGGCTCGGGCTCGGGCTCGGGCTCTGGTTCCGGTTCGGGCTCGGGCTCGGGCTCGGGCTCGGGCTCGGGCTCGGGAGCGGGCTCGGGCTCGCGCGGTGGGATCTGGGCGTGGGGAACGGTCTCGTCGAGGGTGCCGTCGGGGTCCCATGGGGGCGCCTCGAGGTCGTCGTCGTCGAAGAACGAGTCGTCGAAGGACGAGCCGAGCTGCTCGAGGTCGGCGTCGCGTACGCCCAGCGACGGCGGGCCTTCGGAGAGGCTGTTGGCCACCGGCGAGAAGGTGGGCGGTGCAGCAGCAGGCGTCGGCTCGCGGGGGCCCCGGGCACGGTGAACGGCGGCGTTGGCCTCGGCGCGCGACATCTCTACGGTGGGCTCGTCGAGGTCGTCGATGGGCTCGAGCTCGTGCTGCTCGTCGAGGGCTCGGAGGGCGTCGGCGAGGTGGTCCATCCGCTCGGTGTGGTGGCTCGACTCGGTGCCGTCGGGGGTGGAGGGCAGGGGCTGCAGGCCGTCGGACGACGCGGACCGCTGACCTGGGTCGGTGTGCTCGCCTTCGAACAAGGAATCGAGCACGTCGTAGCCCGCGGGGGGGCGATGGCGCTGACGGGCCCGACGCACCTCGGCGGGGCTGGCATCGGTGCCCAGCTTGAGCGCTGCGAGCAGCTGCACCTGCTCCATCGTGCGGCCGCACGCGCTGATGGCCAGGGCGTCGAGGCGCTGCGTCGACACCTCGAGGGCCTCGGCCACCGAAGCGGCCATGGCGAGCGCGGGCCCCCGCACCCGGGCAGCAGCGACGGCGAGGTGGAGCACAGCGCGCACGATCAGCTCGCGTTCGTCGATCGTGAGGTCGTCGCGGAGGCCGTCGAGGGCCCCGGGGCCGACCGAGGTGAGGTCGAGGCGATCCAGCTCGGCTTCGACCCAGGCCACCAGGGAGCCGTCGGCGCCCTGAGAGCGCATGTACTTGCCGATGCGCCGGATGTCCGAGCCGTGTGCCATAGGGGTGCCATCCTAACGCGGGGTACCCGCCGCGACGTTCCCGCTCGGGGTTGTCAACGTTTATCTACAATAGGCCCAGGGGTGGACGTCGAGCCCACCCGTGTCCACGTTGAGCAGGGAGCCCAGAAGGGATGTCCGACAAGACCCGCAGAGACGAGCAAGGCGATGTCCTCACGCGAAAGCGCGAAGACGAGCCGAAGCGCTACAAGGTGGTCCTCCTCAACGACGACTACACTCCCATGGAGTTCGTCGTTTGGGTGCTCACGAACGTGTTCCGGCACGGTCAGGCAGCAGCTACGAGGATCATGCTGCACATCCACAACAGCGGCGTAGGCGTCGCGGGGGTGTACAGCCGGGAGGTCGCGGAGACCCGAGTGGCTCAAGTCGAGAAGGTGGCCCGAGACGCGGGCCATCCCCTGCAGTGCACCTTGGAGCCCGAATAGTGTTTGGCGACGACCTGCGTGTGGCGATGGGCATGGCGATGAGCACGGCCCAAGAGAAGCGCCACGAGTTCCTCACCCTGGAGCACCTGTTGTACGGGCTGCTCCACGACCCCCGTGCCTCGGAGGTCCTCGAGGCCTGTGGCGCCGACCTCGCCGAGCTCGAGCGTCAGGTGCTGGCCTATCTCGACGGGGTCGACAGCATCGAGGTGGAGGGCGAGTACGAGCCCATCCAGACCCTCGGCTTTCGCCGGGTGCTCCAGCGTGCGCTGCTGCACGTCCAGTCCTCCAACAAGGGGCCGGTCGACGGGGGCAACGTGCTGGTGGCGCTGTACGCCGAGCCCGACTCCCATGCCGTCTGGCTGCTCAAGCAGCAGGGGGTCGACCGCGTCGACGTGGTGTCGTTCATCAGCCACGGGGTGCGCAAGGGCGGAACCCGCAAGGGGCAGTCGGCTCCCGTGGGGGCCGGCGGTGAGGGGGCCAGCGAGAACCGCTCGCCTTCCGAGGCGCTGGCCGAGTTCACCGTCGACCTCTACGAGCGGGCCGAGCAGGGCCGCATCGACCCGCTGATCGGTCGGGAAGACGAGGTGAAGCGGGCGATCCACGTCCTCGCCCGGCGTCGGAAGAACAACCCGCTGTTCATCGGCGACTCCGGGGTGGGCAAGACGGCCCTGGTGGAGGGGCTGGCCAAGGCGATCTACGAGGGCAACGTCCCCGAGATGCTCGAGGGCGTGCGCATCTATGCCCTCGACATGGGCTCGCTCATGGCGGGCACGCGCTACCGCGGCGACTTCGAGGACCGGCTGAAGGGCGTCGTGCAGGCGCTGGAGAACAACGACAAGGCCATCTTGTTCATCGACGAGATCCACATCCTCGTCGGGGCCGGTGCCACGTCGGGGGGCTCGATGGATGCGTCCAACCTGCTCAAGCCGGCGCTGGCCTCCGGTGATCTGCGGTGCATCGGCTCGACCACCCACGAAGACTTCCGCCAGTCGTTCGGCAAAGACAAGGCCCTCGCCCGGCGCTTCCAGACCATCGAGGTGGTGGAGCCCAGCCTCGACGAGGCGGTCGACATCCTCAAGGGGCTGCAGTCCCGCTACGAGGAACACCACGAGCTCACCTACGATGAAGAGGCCGTCGAGGCCTCCGCCAAGCTCGCTGCTCGCCACATCAACGACCGGCAGCTGCCCGACAAGGCCATCGACGTGCTCGACGAGGTGGGGGCCGCGGTGCGGCTCGCCGGCAAGAAGCTCGTGACCATCGAAGACGTCGAAGAGACGATCGCGCGCATCGCGCGGATCCCGCCCAAGCAGGTGAGCGGCGAAGACCGCGACCGCCTCAAGGAGCTCGACGACGACCTCAAGCGGGTGATCTTCGGCCAAGACAAGGCCATCGACGCTGTCGTGACGGCCATCAAGCTGTCCCGCGCGGGCATCGGAAGCCCCCGTCGCCCCGTGGGCTCGTTCCTGTTCGCCGGGCCCACCGGCGTCGGCAAGACCGAGCTCGCCCGACAGCTCGCCCAGGCTCTCGGGGTCGCCTTCCACCGGTTCGACATGTCGGAGTACATGGAGAAGCACTCGGTCAGCCGGCTGATCGGCGCGCCTCCCGGCTACGTCGGGTTCGAGCAGGGCGGCATGCTCACCGACGCGGTGCACAAGACGCCCCACTGCGTGGTGGTGCTCGACGAGATCGAGAAGGCCCATCGCGACATCTTCAACATCCTGCTGCAGGTGATGGACAACGCGAGCCTCACCGACAACAACGGCCGCAAGACCGACTTCCGCAACACGATCATCATCCTCACCACCAACGCCGGCGCCCGCGAGCAGGCCAAGCCGGGGCTGGGCTTCACCAAGCAGACCGGCAGCAGCCGCGCGGAGACCGTCCTCAAGGACGTGTTCCCGCCCGAGTTCCGCAACCGCCTCGACGAGGTGGTGGTGTTCGACAGCCTCCCCGAAGACGTGGTGCTGCTCATCGTCGACAAGTTCCTGCTCGAGCTCGAGCAGCAGCTGTTCGAGCGGAACGTGACCATCTCGGCCACCGACGCGGCCCGGACGTTCTTCCTGCAGGAGGGCTACAAGCCGGAGTACGGCGCGCGCGAGATGGGGCGGGTGATCCAGGAGCACGTGAAGAAGAAGCTCGCCGACTTCATCCTGTTCGGCGAGCTGTCCGACGGGGGCCACGCCGAGGTCGACTACCTCGAAGGCGAGGTGGTGATCCACGCGCGGGCGCTCAAGATCGCCGAGCCCACCGAAGAGGTGAGCAAGCCCGATGAGCCGGTCGACAGCTGACGACCTCTCAGGGCGTGTTCACCGCGAAGCTGAAGTGCAGTGCCGAGGCGCTGTACGGCAGCCGTGTGACCAGCTGCGGGTCGTTGTAGGCGACGCGCAGCGTGCCCCCGAAGCCAGGCTTGCCCCACGGGAAGTGGGTCTCCACGCCGATGGTCGGGCCGCGCTCACGCTCGGCCTTGTAGCCGGGCAGCTTCGGCACGCGCACCGCGCCCATGAAGCCTCGCAACCCCAGCTTGTCGGGCTCGCGGTAGAACGACTTGGTGTGCACGCCGACGCTGGCCTCGAGCAGGGTGGGGTCGGGGGACAGCGCATACTGCAGGTGCACGTCCATCGACCCGAGGATGTCGTCGTGCACGGCCTCGATCCACCACAGGTCGACGGTCTGCAGCTTGTCGAGATTGGCCAGCCGGGTCTGGTTGCGTAGGCTCCGCACGTCGACCAGATCGATGTTGCGTGCCATGAGGGTGGTGCGGCCGGCGTCTTCGTTGCCCCATCGGTGCCGGTCGAGCCCCACTCGGGCCGAGCGCGCCAGCTGCAGGCCGTTGAACTGGCGCCGGAGGAGTACCTCGCCCATGATGTCGGAGGACTCGTTGCGCAGGTAGAAGTAGGGCCGCAGCGACAGGGTGGTGCCCAGGCGCACCTGCCAGTCGCCCGCCCGGTAGGCTCCGGTGAACAGGTGGGCCGCGCGAGGGAAGCCGACCCGCTCGGGATAGCCCGACAGGTCGGCGAACATGAGCAGCGGCGACAAGGCCCCGTAGGCGGTGGTGTAGACCTGCGGGTAGACGGGCCGCATGTGGTTGCGCGGGTCGATCTGGAGCTGGTTGACCGAGCCCACGTAGACGATGCTGAACTTCTCGCGGTGGGCCCCGATGGTGAGGGTCGAGGCCATGGAGTCGACGGGCACCGCGCGGGTGGTCTGGCCTCGCGGGCACTCGAAGTTGGTGTTGCGGTTCGTCGTGTCGCAGCGCGCGTCGATGAGCCCGATGCCGTAGGCCTGCGACCCTGCCAAGCGCCCCGTGAACACCCAGCGATCCCCGCCCGAGAAGTCCTCTCTCGCTACGCGCTCGAAGGTCCACTCGAGGGGGAGCAGCGTGTCGACCTCGCGACGGGAGACCTGCGCGGCATCGTAGGTGTCGAGCACGTCTTGCTGACTGCGGGGGATGTCGACGCCCACAGGGTTGTGGGGGTCGCCGTCGGCCAGCGCGAGGGAGAGCATGGTGAGGAGGGGCAGCATCTCGGCGCATGGTCGCACATCCCGGCGCCGCATGCGACGGCCCGAGGTGCGTCGGGGTTGCTCGGGCCGGGTGGTCTACAATCGATCGGGAGGTCTCATGAGTGACGACATCAACGCCCTGATCCGTCGGGCGGCGCGCTCGGCGGGCCGCAAGCACCAGGTGTCGTCCACCTCCCAGCCTGCGGTGCTCAAGGAGCAGGCCTACCGAAAGGAGGGCGTGGCGCGGGAAGGGGAGCCGGCGGCTCCCATCGTCGCGGGCGAGTGGGAGGGAGAGGGCTGCTGGATGCTCCAGGGGCAGCCCATCCGCGAGGGGATGATCCTGGAGGTCTACACCAACCGCGCCAACGGTTTCATCCGCGGGCAGGTGCACGATTGCTGGCCCGAGCGGCCGCGCCTGCTGCTCACGGTGTGGAATCCGTGGGGACAGCGCGATGTCGATGGGCTGCCGCCGAAGGTGGGCGCATGGGAGGTCGAGCTGTACGAGGGCATCATGTGCAAGTTCACCGGGGCCCTACCACTGGAGATCGACTAGCGGGATATGTGAGCGTTCCCAAGCTCTGGCAGGACGGGCCGCTTGACGCCACGAGGCGGTTCGGGATTTGCGTCGGGGGCATCTAGCCCGAGCGGTCGTGACTACAGTCCCTCTTCGCAGACGATGTGCAGGGCGAACGGCCCCTCGTCTTCGTCCTTGCCCTCCACCACGAGCAGCCAGGTGGTGGGCTTCTGGCTCACGAGCTCGATCTTCTCGCGCTTGCCGCGTCGGGCCGGCCACATGTCGCAGCGAGGGACGTTGCCCTTGATGGTCGGACAGGTGTCGTCGGCGGTCACCATCATGCCGGCCAGGTCGAGGTCGGCACAGGGCGTGTCGAGCCAGATGTTGGCTGTCCACTCGCCGGCGGGCATCTTCAGCCGGTAGACGCGCTCGTCGCCGCCGTCGTGATCGGTGGTCATCGGGGTGCACTGCTTGCTGTCGTAGAAGCGCGAGTTGAAGCGGTCGGTGCCGCCGATGGTGTGCCCGACCACCACGTCGCCGCACTTCACGTCGGCGGTGATGCAGTCGGGACCGGCCACCGGTCCCCCCTCGGTGACGTCGTCGCACATGTCGGCGGTGACGGCCTCGTCGGGGGCGGCGGGCCCGGTGTTCGTGCCCGGGAGCACCCGTGGCTGGGTGGGCTGTTCCTTTCGCCCGAGCTCGAGCTCCGGGAGCTCTTCGTCGGGCTCTTCCACCACCTCGGGCTCGCCGCCCCCGAGGAAGCAGGCGGTGAGGGAAAACAGGATCATGGCTGCTCCTGCTGCCATACTACCCATGACGGAAGCACGAGGTGAGGTCTGCAGCAGCAGCGACTGGCACGACAGGGCGTGGCGCTCGCCCTCGGGTGCGCCCTCGGCGCCCCGGCGACTGCGGCCGCCTCCGATGGCTTCGAGCGGGTCCGGTCCACCAACGACTGTGTGTTCGAGATGCGTCCCGAAGACCATCCCGACAAGTCGGCGCTGCGGGCGCGGTGCCACTGGGCGGAGATCGACGCGACGGCCATGGGCCGCGAGCTGCGCGAGGTGGGGCGCTACACCGAGTACGTCTACCCGATCGAGGTCTCCGAGATCCGCCGCGACGAGGGGCATCGATGGCTGGTCTACCAGCGGCAGCACGTGTGGCCCATCGCCGACCGCGAGGTGCTCCTGTGGATGACGCCCGAGCAGTCCGACGGCACCACGAGGGTGTCGTGGACCGCCGCGGCCGATGAGCCCCTCACCCTGCGTCACGGGGCCATCCGGGTGCCGCGCAACGACGGCTACTGGCTGGTGAAGCCCCACCCCGAGGGAGGGGCCGAGGTCACCCATCAGATCGCCATGGACGGGGGGGGACGCATCCCCAAGTGGCTGGTCGATCTCGTGCGCACCCGGGGCTTCGTCCAGGTGATGGGCGACGTGCGCAAGCTCATGGCCGCTGACGCGTCCTCCCCCTGAGGTTCGTGGGCGTCGCGGCGGGTTCCGGGCCCCGGGCACCGCAACCGGTTACTCGCGCCAGCCACCCATGACCCGGAGGACCTCGTGTCGCTCGCTCCTGTTCACGGCGGCCTGGATGTGCCCGTCGACCGCATGCTCAAGCTCTCCCGCCGGAAGAGCCTCGAGGCCGAAGCCGAGGGTATGCCCAGCATCACCGTCGTCGAGGCCGACCTCGCGACGGTCTACCGTCTCGCCGACGGCACGCTCTCCCCGCTCACCGGCCCGATGAGCGAGGAGCAGTTCAACCTGGTCCTCGACGAGCGCGTCGTGATGTCCAACGGCAAGAAGTACGCGTGGACCATCCCGCTGTCGCTTCCCCTCACCGATGCCGAGGCCGCGGGCCTGAAGGTCGGTGGCATGGCCGCCCTGCGCACCGAGAGCGGTGAGCTCGTCGGTGTGCTCGAGGTGCAGAGCGTCTTCGACTGGGACAAGGTGCGCTACGTCAAGAGCATCTACGGCACCGAGCGGATGGACCATCCCGGCGGCGCCATCGTCGAGAACGACCCCCGCGCCAAGATGGTCGGTGGCGACATCCACGTTCTGCCGCCCAAGCCCCATCCGGTCTACGGCCACCAGGTGCTCACCCCGGTGGAGACCCGCGCGATGATCCAGTCGCGCAAGTGGGAGAAGGCGCTGGCATTCCAGACGCGCAACCCCCTTCATCGCGCCCACGAGTACGCGCTGGTCTACGGCCTCGAGTCGCTCACCCGCGACGGCCACTACGCCGGCGCCGTGCTCAACCCTCTCGTCGGCCAGCTCAAGGGCGACGATGTCGACGCGGTCACCCGCATGGCCACCTACAACTCGCTGAAGAACGGTCGCTTCCTCGGTGAGGGCGACAGCGACAGCGAGCTGTGGAACAAGGTCGGCTACGAGATCAACGACGTGTTCGAGCTCGTCGGGCTCGACATCAAGATGTTCTACGGCGGCCCGGCCGAGGCGGTGATGCACGCCATCTACCGTCAGAACCACGGCTTCTCCCACATCGTGATCGGCCGGAAGCACGCCGACGCCCCCTTCTTCGACAAGACCGCCATCTGGGGCGACTTCGACGCCCACGCGATCTTCGACGAGCTGCCGGGCGACCTGGCGATCCAGCCCATGAAGGTGGGCTTCGCGGCCTACTACGACAACATGGGTCGGGTCGACCTCATGTCGAACCATCAAGGCGAGAAGGCCTACTTCATCTCCGGCTCCAAGGTGCGCGAGATGTTGGTGAGTGGCGAGCACCCGCCCACCAAGATCATGCGCAGCTCCACGGCCGAGATCCTCATCGAGGCCTACAAGGCCAAGGCGGGCTGATCGATCCGTCCGGTGTCGAGACATGGTCTTGACAACCCGAGGCAGCCGTTCGCGGCTGCCTTTTTTCGTGTTTCTGCTCTGAAACATGCTGACACGTGAGCGTCAGGGGGTGCAGGAGTACCAGGAAGGTGTCGAAGGGAGAGTCGCCATGTCACCCACCGCCCCGCGCCTGCCTGTCGCTCCTCCGTCGAGCAAGCCCGTATACCGCACGAGCGCCGGCCGTGTGGTGGCCTCCGTGGTGCCTCCCGTGACCCTCGACGAATACGTGCTCGTGCGCACCGAGCAGGGGGAGGCCCCTCCTACACCGCCGATTCCTACGTCCGACCCTGGGGTTCAGTCCACCTGGGACGACCTCGACGGCTCGCTCGACCCCACGCCCGAGCCGGTCCCCCGGGCGGTGGCCCCCGGGCGGCAGGCGGCACCGTCCTCCGAGTCGGGGTCGGTGTCCAGCGGGCTGGTGGCCCTGGGCTTCGTCGCGGGCGCGCTGTCGGCGGCAGGCATGGCCGTGGGCGTGCTCCTCGGCACGCTGCTGGTGGCCGGGGGAGCGACGGCCTACGTCCTGTCGGCGGATGCCCCCGACCTGGCCGACGCCACCTTCATCATCATGCCCGAGAACCGTCCGGGGGTCGACGACGCGGCGGCCTCGCTGCCCTGACGACGCCGGTCGCTCGGCTACACTGTCGGCATGTGGTGGCTGTGGCTGGGGCTGGCGCTCGCGGGAACGAAGGCTGACGCGCGGTCTGCGCTCGATGCAGGCCGCTTCGCGGAGGCGGCGGGGCTCTACCGCCTGGAGCTCCTCCAGCATCCCGGGCGAGGCTGGGCCCTGCGTGGCCTCACCCACGCCGTTCACGCCCAGGCGCGGGTCCACCTGTCCGATGCCGAGCGCCTGGTCGCGGATGGCCTCGTGGAGCCCGGGCTCGCGGCGGCCGACAAGGCCGTGACGGTGCTCGCCCGCGGGGCCAAAGAGGGCGCCGATGTCGACCCGCGCGACGCCGAGGCGGTGCGCGAGCGGCTGGTCACGGAGGCGGCCGCCGGAGCACGGGACCGGGGCGCAGCGGCGCTGAAGGCCGGTCGCTTCCAGGAGGCCGTGGATGCGCTCTCCGTGGCCCGTGCCCTGGTTCCCGACGATGGCGAGGCGCTCGCCGGCGCCCACCGGGCGTGGAGCGCCTGGCTGGGGGCCCGCGGAGAGCGGGTGGCGGCCGCCGAGCAGCTCGAGGCTTCCGTCGCACTCACCGGAAGCAGCGACGATCGCGCCGCTGCCGCTCGCCTCTATGCCCAGGCGGGAGCCGACGCCGTGGCGTCCGGAGACTGCGTGGCGGCCATGGCGCCGCTCCGACGTGCGGCTCACCTCGACCCGCAGTGGTCCGACGAGCTCGACGATGCCACGGCGTGTGCCACCATCGATGTGGTGCTCGAGGTGCGCGGGGGCCACATCGGCGAGGCGACCGCTGCGCTGCGGCAGCGCATCGCCGAGGTCCTCGAAGACCGCGGCCGCCGCCACGTGAAGGTGGTGACGCGCTCCGATCGTCCGACGCTGACGCTCAGGGTGGGCCTGCTCACCGCGGAGACGGTGAAGGGCGAGATGCGCTCGGAGCGCACGCGTCGTCCGGGGCCCGGGGCGTCCAGCAAGATCATCCTGGTGCAGTCGATGCCCGTCACCACCACGTGGACGGGGCGCCTGGTGGTGCTGCGTGGCGACGAGGTGGTGCACGAGACGCAGCTGTCGAACAAGGCGGTGTCGACCGCCCGATGGGACGGCAAGGTCGTGGCGGTCGAGATGCTGGGCACCCAGAGCAAGCGTCCGAACGCCAAGCCATCGGGCAACAAGGCGCCTACGGTAGCGAAGGCGGTGGCCGAGTCGGAGGCGGCCGTGGTGCGCGCGCTGGCCTCGTCGATCGTCACCGAGCTCCTCACCCAGCTCGACGCTACTCCTCCGCCGGAGGTTCCTCCGGAGCCGGTGCCGTCTCAGCCAGGGTCTCTGCCTCCTCCGAGTGGGGAAGGTCGCCCGTGAAGAACGTGGACTGCTGGTAGGCGTCGAGCACGTCGGGCAGGAGCACCCGCACGATGCCTGCGACGGGCAGGGCCAGCAGCACGCCGAGCAGACCGAGCAGCTCGCCACCGATGAGCAGCGCGATGATCACGACCACCGGGGACAGGCCCACCTTCTCGCCGACGATCCGTGGGGTGATCACGTAGCCCTCGAGCCCCTGCACGACCGCGAAGGTGACGCACACGCCGGCGATGGCCGCGGGCTCCCAGTCGATGATGCTGACCAGCAAGGACAGGCCGAAGCCGATCACGAACCCGAAGTAGGGGATGATGTTCAAGAAGCCGGCCATCAGGCCGATGGCGATGCCGCTGGTGGGGCCGATGCCCGTCACGCCGAAGGTGATCGCCAGCCCGAGCGCGTACAGCGCCGCCAGGATGGCCGCGACCTCGATCTGGCCTCGGAACCAGGCCCCCACCACCTCGTCCATGCGGCGGATGCGCTCGAGCAGCCACGGACGGTTGTGCTGCGGCAGGTAGTCGACCAGCGCCAGGCGCATCGTGTCGAAGTCGCGGAGGAAGTAGAACGTGAACACCGGAATCATCACGAGGTTCAGCGCGCCCGACACCACACCCCCCGCGCGAATCCACAGGTCGGCGAGGGCCTGACCGGCGCGCTGGAGCATGCCGGGAAGCTGGGCCTGCAGCGTTTCGCGGTATTCCGACACCAGCGCCGAGAGCGTGGCCGGCGCCTCGTAGCCGGTGTTGGCCTCCACCCACGGGATCGCCTGCCGCTCGAGGATGTCCATCAGGGTGGGGACGCCCTCGACCACCGTGCGGATGAGGTGGTGGATGGTCGGGTAGAGGAACAGCAGGAACACCGAGACGCCCAGGGCGCCGATGGCGAGGAACAGCAGGATGCCGGCGGTGCGAGAGAAGCCTCGCTCCTCGAACCAGTCGACCGCAGGATCGAGCAGGTAGGCGAGGAGCAGCGACAGCAGCACCGGGAAGAGCACGGCCTCGACCGCGGTGATCACCCACCAACCCGCCACCAGCGCGACTGCGACGGCCGCCAGGCGGGCGAGGATGAACGGGTACCGCGTGTAGCGGTTCCACACGACCTCGGGAGGGAGCCCCGAGGGATGGCGCGGTGAGCTCACGCCCCGGTTCTACTTGCTGAAGCGACCCTCGAGCAAGCACATCTCGTCGGCGGCCGACCCCCCGCGACGTAGCGCCATCGTAGTGGTCGTGAAGGGTACCGGGAGGTAGCATCGGACGGGCTGCGCCAGGATCGCCCACGAACGCCCCGCGATCGAGCTTCGTGCGCTCCTTGCTCACGTGCGTCGCCTGTCGACGGGCCAGCGCCGGAGAACGTGGCTCGACATCGGCTCTCCCCCTCCCGGTAGGGGTCGTGTGGCCGTGGGCAAGGGGCGCACGATCCGCACGATCAGCGGTTCGGTGACCTACAATGAGCGTGGGGGTACTCCGCTGGCAGGCGGGGTGAAGGGGGGTACATGATTCAAGCGTCACCGACGGGGGCCATGCTCGACGGCCGCTACGAAGTGCGCTCGGTGCTGGGGGGCGGGGCTTCGGCCATCGTCTACCTGGCCCGACAGACGAGGGTCGACCGCGACGTGGCCATCAAGGTCATTCGTCCCGAGGTCTTCGCCAACCAGCGGGAGCTCGAACGCTACCTGCGCGAGGCCCGGATCATCGCCAAGCTCAATCACCCGAACATCGTCACGCTGTTCGACGTGGGGCGGCTACCCGACGATCGACCCTACATGGTGATGGAGTACGTGCGCGGGCAATCGCTCAACCGCACGCTGCGCAACGACGGCTACTTCCCCGTCGACCTGGCGTTCCAGGTGTTCATGCAGGTGGCACGCGCCCTGGCCCACGCCCACCGGCACGGCGTGGTGCACCGCGACATCAAGCCCGGCAACATCCTGCTCGAGCATGGCTCGACGGGCATGGCCCGAGTGCGCGTGGCCGACTTCGGCGTGGCCTCGGTGGCGAGCTCCAACCTCACCCACGAGGGCTGCTTCATCGGCACCCCCATGTACATGTCGCCCGAGCAGGCGCAGGGGGAGCCGGTGACCGCCGCGAGCGACATCTACTCGCTGGGGGTGGTGATGTACCGCCTGTTCACCGGGGTGAAGCCCTTCGAGGCCGACACGCCGGTGGCCCTGGCCATGTGCCACGTCAACGAGCCGGTGCGCCCCATGCGGGAGGTGGCCCCGATCCACGACATCCCCGAAGAGCTCGATCGTCTGGTGCTCAAGTGCATGGCGAAGAACCCCGCCGATCGGTTTCAGTCCTGCGAGGAGCTCCTCGAGCAGCTGGCCGAGGTGCGGGTCACGCTGCTGCCCCACCTCCTCGGGCTGTCGCAGGAATCCCTCGAGCCGCTGCTGATCACCGCCGACCGTGAGCCCACCGACCTGGGCGCCCCAGGCCGCATCCGGGCCCTCATCGGCATGAACGTGCTGGCCCTGGGCGTCTGCTTCGCGGCAGGGATGCTCGTGAGCCATGCGCTCCGGCCGGCGCCGACGGTACAGTCCGTCGAGGTGGAGCGCGTGGTCGAGGTGCCGGTGCTGCCCGAAGAGACCATCGTGCAGGTGGTGCAGGCTCCGCCCGCGGCGGCACCCGCAGTCGTGGCGCCGCCCGCCGAGGCGCCGGTGGCCGAGGTAGGGGTCGTCGAGGCTGCCGCGCCTCCGGCCGAGGCGACGCCGGTCCCCGAGGTCGTTCCGCCCGCGGTACAGCCACTCGTGGGCTACGGCGGCATCGACGAGAACTGGGTCGGCGACATGGAGGGGCGCTCCCTCGAGCTCGATCTGGAGGGCAGCCCGGATGGTCAGGTCGTGGGGCGTCTTCGGGTGCGAAGTGGCCCGGGGTGGTCGACGCGCGATCTGGTGGGGCGCGTGGTGCCGCTCTCCAGCGACCGCGTGCGGCTCACCCTGGTGGAGCTGGAGGGCAAGCACCCGTCGTCCCTGTCCCTCGACGTGGTGCAGCGGGTGGGACGCGGAGCCCTGACCATCGGCGACAAGAGCCGCTCGGTGACCGTGACGCCGCGGTAGGAATGCCGCAGGCAGCGGGCAGGATCGGCGCGCGGTGCGGATCGTTCCCTTGGCCTGGGGGTTGCAACCTTTGGTGGCACCCACCCTCTGGTGGGCCTCCGTGGAGGCTCTATGAACACCGCGA
>Ga0213839_1001675_pt1:12500-13758 | contig 13758 bp, 10 predicted proteins | sample SWPATP21_FD_160075 | JGI IMG/M metagenome (GOLD analysis project Ga0213839, IMG submission 160075) | Coastal seawater microbial communities from Marineland, Florida, United States - SWPA TP2 #1 | ecosystem: Environmental > Aquatic > Marine > Coastal | place: USA: Florida | collected... | reverse complement strand
ACATCGAGGTGCCAAACCGCGCCGTCGATATGAACTCTTGGGCGCGATAAGCCTGTTATCCCCGGAGTACCTTTTATCCGTTGAGCGATGGCCCGTCCATTTGGAACCACCGGATCACTAAGGCCTGGTTTCCCACCTGCTTGACCTGTCAGTCTCGCAGTCAAGCTCTCTTATGCCTTTGCACTCTACGCCTGGTTTCCGATCAGGCTGAGAGAACCTTTGCGCGCCTCCGTTACATTTTGGGAGGCGACCGCCCCAGTCAAACTCCCCACCAGTCAATGTCCCACCGAAGTGGTTAGGCATCCAGAACATCCAGGGTGGTATTTCAACGGTGCCTCCACCGACACTGGCGTGCCGGCTTCATAGGCTCCCACCTATCCTACACAGAATGGACCGAATGCCACTGACAAGTTAGAGTAAAGGTTCACAGGGTCTTTCCGTCTGGCCGCGGGTAGAGGGCATCTTCACCCCCATGTCGATTTCGCCGAGTCCCTGGTCGAGACAGCGTGGAAGTCGTTACGCCATTCGTGCAGGTCGGAACTTACCCGACAAGGAATTTCGCTACCTTAGGACCGTTATAGTTACGGCCGCCGTTTACCGGGGCTTCAATTCGCCGCTTCGCCGAAGCTAACGACTCCTCTTAACCTTCCGGCACCGGGCAGGCGTCAGTCCCTATACGTCAGCTTACGCTTTCGCAGAGACCTGTGTTTTTAGTAAACAGTCGCTACCACCGCTTTGTTGCAACCACCTTCCGCTCCAGCCGCGAGGGCTTTCACGTACCGATGGCACACTTTTTCCCGAAGTTACAGTGTCAATTTGCCTAGTTCCTTAACCAGGGTTCTCTCGAGCGCCTTAGTGTTCTCCACCTGCCCACCTGAGTCGGTTTGCGGTACGGTCACCATTCCATCAACGCAGTCCGCGGCTTTTCTTGGAAGCATGGGATTGATCACTTCGGTCCGGAGACCTTCGACATCACCTCTCGGCGTTGACTTCGCGTTTTGTCCTACGAAGTCCGCCTACAGGCTTGAACCTGAATCCAATGACAGGCTGATTTACCCTTCTCCGTCCCCGCTTTGCTCCAGAATGGTGGTGCAGGAATATTGACCTGCTTCCCATCGGCTACGCCTTTCGGCTGCACCTTAGGGGCCGACTAACCCTGCCCGGATGATCCTTGGACAGGAAACCTTGGGCTTCCGGCGAGCGGGTTTTTCACCCGCTTTATCGCTACTCACGCCAGCATTCTCACTTCCCAACGCTC
>Ga0213839_1001675_pt1:0-7500 | contig 13758 bp, 10 predicted proteins | sample SWPATP21_FD_160075 | JGI IMG/M metagenome (GOLD analysis project Ga0213839, IMG submission 160075) | Coastal seawater microbial communities from Marineland, Florida, United States - SWPA TP2 #1 | ecosystem: Environmental > Aquatic > Marine > Coastal | place: USA: Florida | collected... | reverse complement strand
TGCAGCACCTTCGAGAGCACGAGGAGGTGCAGAACATCGACCTGATGATCCTGGCGGACTTCTGCCGGAACTGCCTCAGCAGGTGGGTGCGCGAGGAGGCCGAGGAGCGAGGCGAGGCCCTGGACGACGCCGACGCACGCGAGTGGGTGTACGGCATGCCCTACGGGGAGTGGAAGTCCAGGCAGCCCCCCGCCACGCCGGAGCAGCTGGCCGCCTACCAGGCCCGGAAGCAGCAACACTGACATGTACTGGCTGTGGACCCTGGCCCTCGCCGCCCCCCCCGAGGTGACGCGACTGCCGGCCCGCCCGCTGGCCATGGCCATGGTGGAGCTCGCCGCGCCGACCCTGCTCGTCCTGGATGGGGAGCGCCTCCTCGCGCTGGAGGGAACCGACATCGTGGCCTCCCGACCCACGGGGGGCACCGACATGTTGGTGGACGACCTCGACGGCGACGGACGGGCCGAGGTGCTGCTCTGTCGAGGCGACGGCGTGGCGGCCGTACCCCTGGCTCCCCGCAGCATCGGCACCCCCATCGCCCTCGGCACCCCTCCCTGCGAGCGCATCCTGTCGATCCGGGGAGACGACGGCAGCGTCGAGGTGGTGTTCACGGGCGCCCAAGGCCCCCATCGGCTGGTGTCGACCGCCGATGGGATGGGCGTGGAGGCGGAGCCCATCGACGCAGCGCCGACCGTACCGGACGGCCCCGCCATGGTCACGGCGGACCTCGATGACGACGGCTGCCCCGACACCCTGAGAGCGGTGGAAGAGGGCTTCGTGTCCGAGGCGGGACGCTGTGACGACGTCGCCGCGACCCAGCCCCCGCCCCCTTCCGACGAACCCATCGCCGCCCCACCCGACGACGCCGAGGTCCCGGCAGAGGCCCCTACCGATGACGTCCCCGTGGCCGACGACAGCTGGCCCCCGGCCCAGTGGACCCGCGGTCCCCGCACTCCGGCGGGCAAGCTGCCCGAGCCCCCCGACACCCTGGTGCTCACCGCCGACAGCCACCCGACCGTCCAGGCCTTCGTCGGCCAGTCGGTTCGGATGCACCTGTCTCCCCCGGCGGGCCGCATCGAGAAGGTCGACGGCGGTCCGCCAGGGGCCCGCCTCGAGGGAGGCGCCTTCGTGCTCGACACCGACGGCTGGGACATCGGTCGCTGGGGGGTGTCCGTCCGCGCCGAGCCGGGTCAGTGGTACAGCTTCGACGTGGAGGTCTGGCCCCGGCCAGCGGAGGGCCAGCCCCTCCCACCCCCTCCAGCAGCTCTGGCGGCGACCACCACGGCGCTGACCGGCGAGCCTGTCGAGGAGCGCTGGTACCACATCGACCGCTGCGCTGTCGGAGCGGGCGTCGCGGGGGGCGTGTCCCGCAGCGGAGGCCTGGTCTGGGAGGACCTGGGCAGCCCCGAGGTGCAGCGCAGCGGCAGCCCTGCCGTCGCGGTCGTGTGCACCGGCGGCGGCGTGGTGAGCTGGGTGCTCGGACTCGATGCGGCACCTTGGTTCCGCTACACCGACCTGCCCGCCGACCGCAGCCACCTCATCGGGGCGACCGCCGGACTTCAGGTCGGCACCGACCGCTTCGGGGTGGGGCCCTATGGGAGCGCGGGCGTCACCGCCGTCAACGTCGGACTCCGCGGCCAGGGCTTCGTCACCGACCGCTTCGGAGCGGAGGTTCGGGCTGGCTGGCTCGCTCCGCTGGCCGGTGTGGAGGCCATGGCCCTGTTCCTCGTCCGCACAGGACGCTGAGGTCTGAACGTAGAAAACCCCCGCCGAGAATCTAATCTCGACGGGGGCTTTCGAATGGTGCACCCAAGAGGAGTCGAACCCCTAACCTTCGGATCCGTAGTCCGACGCTCTATCCAATTGAGCTATGGGTGCTGAAAGTCAAAAGATGGCGGAGTCGGAGGGATTTGAACCCTCGGTGGGCTTGCACCCACACCGGATTAGCAATCCGGCACCTTCGGCCACTCGGTCACGACTCCTTGAGAAAGGCCGACCTCGCGGTCGAGTCCCGTGATTGAACCCCGAAGGGTACGGAGGCGGTGGGATTCGAACCCACGGACCTCTCGGTCGGCGGTTTTCAAGACCGCTGCCTTCAACCACTCGGCCACGCCTCCGCAGCGTGGCCCCGCACTTCTATGCGGAGCGATCCGGAGCGTCAAGCCTCCGGAGGCACCAGGCGATCGACCCCGCCCATGTACGGGCGAAGCACCTCTGGAATCACCACCGATCCATCGGGCTGCTGGAAGTTCTCGAGGATGGCCACGATGGTCCGACCGACCGCCAGACCCGACCCGTTGAGGGTGTGGGCCGGACGCGGCTTCTGCTTCTTGCCGTCGACGGGCGCCGGACGGTAGCGGAGCCCCATGCGGCGGGCCTGGAAGTCCGAGAAGTGGCTCACCGAGGAGATCTCCCGGTAGCCCTGGCTCGGCAGCCACACCTCGAGATCGAAGCAGCGGTGGGCCGCGAAGGACACATCCCCGCCGCACAGCTCCACCACCCGGTAGGCAAGGCCCAGCCGCTGCAGCATGGTCTCCGCATGCCCAAGGAGCTCCTGGTGGTGCTTCTCCGCCTCGTCGGGATGGGCCACCCACACGAGCTCCACCTTGTGGAACTGATGAACCCGAATGAGCCCACGGACATCGCGACCCGCGCTCCCCGCCTCGCTCCGGAAGCAGGGCGAGAAGCAGGCGTAGCGGATCGGCAGCTCCTGCGCGTCGATGATCTCGTCGCGATGGAGGTTGGTGACCGGCAGCTCAGCCGTGGGGATCAGGTAGGCATCTTCCCCGTTCAGGGGCTCCGACAGCTTGAACATGTCGGTGGCGAACTTGGGCAGCTGGCCTGTGCCCTCGGCGATGTTCCTGTGGACGATGTAGGGCGTGAGCACCTCGGTGTAGCCGTGCTCTCCCGTGTGCTGGTCGAGGAAGTAGTTGATCAGCGCCCGCTCGAGGCGCGCCCCCAGTCCCTTCAACACGGCGAAGCGGGCGCCCGTGAGCTTCGCGGCCCGCTCGAAGTCGAGGATCCCAAGCGCTTGCCCGACCTCCACGTGGGCCTCCCCCTCTCCTTCGGTCAAGAGCGGCTCGCCCCAGGTCCGCACGACGACGTTCTCGCTTTCCCCCTTGCCCTCCGGCACCGCGTCGTGAAGAAGGTTCGGAAGACCGAGGATGAGCTCCCGGCGGTGGTTCTCCACCGTGTCGAGCTCCTCCTCGATGATCTTGGTGCGCACGTTGCCGTGGGACACCTTCTCCTTCATCGCCTCGGCCTCGTCGCGGCGACCGGCCTTGTACAGCGCGCCAATCTCCTTCGACAGGCTGTTGCGCTCGGCCCGGAGCCCGTCGCGCTCGGCGATGAGCTCCTTCCGGCGCTCGGAGAGGGCGACGATGCGCTCCAGGTCCGCGAGCATTCCCTCGTCGGCATGACGGCGGGCGAGGTGGGCACGGACCACATCGGGCTGGTCGGCGATCAGGTTGGGGTCGAGCATGACGTCTCCAGGGCCCATCGCCTAACCGGCGTAGCGCCTCAGGCGAGACCCTTCCGCATCCGCTTCAGGTACGACTGGATCTCGTGGCCGATCATGGGGCCCATCAACGGCTTCAGCATCGGCGCCATCATGGCGTTCACGTCGAGATCGACCTTCACCGTCTCGGCGTAGACGACCTCCGTGCCGCCGTCGACCGCCTTGAAGGTGGCCTTGCCGCTCTGGTCGGTGTTGCCCCCCTCAGCCGTCCACACCAGGGTGTCGCCGTCGAGGACGTAGCGGCACTTGTAGTCCCCGGTGAACACCACCACCTGGTGGTTCTGCTCCTCGAGGACGAAGTGGATCACGTCGCCGTCGACGCTGTGGGACGCCAGGTTCTCCGTGTTCGCCGCGATGGTGTCGAGGTCGGCGAAGTGGGCCTTCGTCGCCTCGAGGTCGGCGGGAACGGTGAACGTCTCGGTGTGGCTGCCTTCGAACCAGGGCATGGGTTCCTCCAACGCTGGGCGCCGGACGTAACCCACCGTCAGAGGGCGAAGTCGTACGTGACCGAGAGGACCTCGCCCTCCTTGCTCCACGAGCAGTGGGCGTCCCCGGCGGCCCAGCCGTTCTTCGGGGGCGGATCGGGCATGTGCTCGAGGCACCGGTCGATGCCGGACTCCTCGCTCTCGCGCTCGACGAAGCCGAGGACCCGCTTGAACACCTTGGCCACCGGGCCCTTGGGAGACGGCGAGAGCTCCCACGTCTCGCCCGCGTGGGTGCAGCCCCCGCGGGTCACCCGGACCATCAGGCCGTTCCGCATCACCACGGTCTCCACGATGCGGTTCTTGCCGGCATCCACCTCGACCTCGCCCCCGTCGCTCTGGTCGTCGGACAGCAGCCGGTCGGAGTCCTCGTAGGTCTCGGGCATACAGTCCTCTTCGCGGTCGTCCTCGTCGGGCTCGACGTCCGGGAGGGGGTCCTTGGCCTCCACGTCCTCGTCCTCGTCCTCGTCGCCGTCGTCCTCGGTGGCATCGTCCTCGGTGACGTCGTCCACCGCCTCGTCGTCCATCACGCCGCTGCAGGCCAGCATCCAGCCGCCCACGAGGGCCAGTCCCAGTCGTCGCATTCGACGCCTCCATGTTGCCTGGACGATGCGTCAGGCCGAGTTATGTGTCGACCGTTCAAAAACCGGGAGACCACGATGTCCACCATCCTCTCAGTCGTCGTCGCCGTGCTCCACCTCGGCTTCATGGTGTTGGAGAGCGTGCTCTGGGCGACGCCAACGGGCCGGAAGGTCTTCAAGCTCTCCGAAGAGCACGCAGAGATCACCAAGACCCTGGCCAGCAACCAGGGGATCTACAACGCCATGCTCGCCGTGTGCATCCTGTGGGCGCTCACCGCGGGGAACGACGGTGCCCTCACGATGCTCCTCGCCTTCGTGGTCGTGGTCGGTATCTACGGCGCGGCCACCGTCAGCCCGACCATCCTCGTGCTCCAGGCGGCCCCGGCGCTCCTGGCCCTGATCGCCCAGCAGCTCGGCTACTGACTACTCGTCGAACTGCAGGCGCCAGGTGTTCTCGCTGGGCCCGAAGCCGATGCCCTTGCGGCCGAGCTCCGGCACATCGAAGAACACGCTCCCGTCGGCGGCGTAGGGGATGTCGATCTCCACGTTGCGCCCCGCGAGGACATCGTCGAGGGCATCGGTGAGCACCTCGTCGGTGAGGTCGAGCATCGTGTCGGCGAACAGGTCGAAGCGCAGGGTGGCCTCCACGGTCTCACCGCCGTCGATCCAGCGCCACTGGCCGTTGTCGAAGCCGTCCTCGAGGACCCCCTCGGTGATGCCGACCAGGTCTTCCACCGTGGGGATGAGGTCCTCGGGCTCCTTCACGTCGTCCGCCTCGTCGGCCCGACAGGCATCCTCGGCGTTGCGTGCAGGGCTGCAGTCCTCCGCGTCGGGGTCGCAGAAGGAGATGCACACCGATCCGAGGTTCTGGGCCTCGTACACGCTCATGCCCAAGAGGGCCTCGACCAGGGGGATCGGGATGGCGTCGTTGGGGTTCGTCAGGTCGAAGACCAGGTCGAAGGAGTAGGTCAACGCCTTGTCGCGGGGCTTGTCGTCGAGGCCGGAGAGCGTGCACGGCGACAGCGCGTCGGTCCCGAAGGCGTCCACGCACTGCCAGTTGACCAGCTCCATCACCGTGGGCGCGTGGTGCAGATCGACGCGATTCAAGGCCGCCTCGGGGGCGTCGACGCCATCGGCCAGGTCGTCCAGGATCTGCTCGCAGCCGATGGTCGAGAACGCCACGCCAGCGAGCAACAGCCGGCCGAACAGGGTGCGCGTCATGGTTTCCTCCGTGCCCACAGTGTGCCCGCCAGCGACGCCCGTCACAACCCAGACATTCACCCCGACGTCGAAGGGCCTCGCTCCAGCATCATCGACAGCACCTCGCCGGGCCCGTCGACCGCCAGCACCTCACCATCGAACGGCACGTCGAGGGTGGCAGCCAGGTGCCGAGCCAGCGCCGGCACCGACGACGCCACACCGGGTGCCCACCCCAGGTGATCCGCCACCCGGGTCATCACGTCGGCCTCGAAGCCACAGGGACGGATGCGAGCGAAGCCGGACGGGTCCGGGCTCAGGTTCAGCGCCAGCCCATGCCAGCTCACCCAGCGGCGACAGGCGATGCCGATGCTGCACACCTTCTGGGCGACGCCGTCGCTGTCGGTGAGCCAGACCCCGGTGTTCCGCGGGTCGCGGTGCCCCTCCAGCCCCATGTCGGCCAGCCAGCCGATGACCGCATCCTCCAGGGAGTGCAGGTGCAGGTGCAGGTCGGCCCGGACCCCCTCCAGCTTCACGACCGGGTAGGCCACGAGCTGACCGGGCCCGTGCCACGTGGCGTCCCCTCCCCGCTCGATCGAGACCACCGGGACGCCGCCCGCGTCGAGGACCGAGTCCGCCGCGCCCTTGGAGCGCCCGAGGGTGATGACCTCCGCGTGCTCCAGGAGCAGCACCACGTCGTCGATGGCCCCTGCAGCTCGCTGAGCGACGAGCTCCGCCTGCAGACGGTGCACCTCGCCGTAGTCGGACCGCCCCTTCAGGCGAACGAAGACGGCCATGCCGCCTCCACCGCGCCGCAGATGCCCGCCTCGACGGCGTCCATGTCGCCGGAGCCGTCGACCACGACAATGCGGTCCCCACGGGCTCGGAGACGCTCGATCACCCGGTGATAGGCGTCGCGAATCGCCTCGAGCTTCGCCCGGGTCTCGAACAGCTCGGGCACGCCGCCTTCCTTGGCCAGGCGGGCCTCGATGCGGGCCAGGCTCACGTCGACCGGCACCTCCACGAACACCGTCAGCTCCGGCACCCGGAACGACACGTTCAGCGCCGCGACCTCGTCGAGGGGGCGCTGGAGGCTCTGGTACGCCAGGCTGGAGTGGAGGTAGCGGTCGGAGATCACCACCTCGCCACGACCCAGCGCCGGGTCGACCTCCCGGGCGAGGTGGTCGGCGCGGTCCGCTGCGTACATCCACGGCAGCGTGGACGGCGCCGGCGCCTCCGGGTCGTGGGCGAGGGTGCGACGGATCCATCGGCCGACGGGCCCGTCGCTGGGTTCACGGGTGCGATGCACGACGTGTCCATGCCGCTCCAGCCGGTCGGCGAGGCGGGTCAGCTGGGTCGTGGTTCCGGCCCCATCGAGGCCTTCGAGAACGATGAACATGGGGCCCCCTATCCGGGAGCCAGCAGGTTGCTGAAAAGGGTAGCCTGCGACCGCTTTCGACAGCCTGCGTGAGCGGAGGGCGAAGCGAGCGGTCCCTGCCACACGAGTCCCGCAGTGCGCACCAGCAGCGCCGCCTGCGGCCGTGCGCCAGTGTCGGCGAAAGCCGCGGTTGACGGCTGGACCGCAGGGCCAGGTGTCAGCCGTGGACCGTAGGGTGAAGTGACGGAGGAACGTAGCGAACGGAGGGCCGGGTGGGAGGCGCCGCGTAGCCCGAAGCGACGATGGGTAGGAGCAGGCCGGTGAAGAAGGCCGAGCTTGCGAGGCTTT
>Ga0213839_1001674_pt1 | contig 13762 bp, 16 predicted proteins | sample SWPATP21_FD_160075 | JGI IMG/M metagenome (GOLD analysis project Ga0213839, IMG submission 160075) | Coastal seawater microbial communities from Marineland, Florida, United States - SWPA TP2 #1 | ecosystem: Environmental > Aquatic > Marine > Coastal | place: USA: Florida | collected 2016-08-14 | reverse complement strand
GAAGGTTGTTTCGTTCGTTGTTGTTGGTTGGTTGTTGTTCGTGTGTTCGTGCGTTTGCTTGTTGCTTGTTGCTTGTATGAATCGTTAGTTGTGTTCGTCTGACGCCTTTGTACCATTACTACTACTACGTTCATCTAGGATCTATGGGGTTTGTGGAGTTGTTCTTTTGTGTGTAAGTGCTCCTGCTGCCTGCTGCTGCTGCTGCTGCTGTGCCCCTAACGCTGTTTCTGTTGCGTTGTGAGCGTCGCTGTTCAAATTGGACTTTGTGGTGGTATCAGAGTCTGTGACCCACCAGCCACGAACCACAAGTCTTCGAGCGAGTGATGTCGAGGTGTGAGATACCAGGTGGGTGAAGCTCCAATCCACTACAGAGTTTGATCAAAGCACACGTGGGGGAAGTAGACTCGTGCCATCGTCTCGCTCCTCGCTCTCCCCCGTGGGGGAATCAGCCACCCTGTCATGATAAACAGTGGCACGAAAGCGCCAGCATCCGTGGCGTTGTCTCGACATACACGTGGGGAGCGAATGTCGATATGAGCATAACTCGCCACAGATACCATATGTGGAGATACTATTTCGAGATTGTCGACCGGATTTCTACTTTACCCTTGATTTGACTTTTCTTTACATTTCTTGGTTTCCAAATACTTGTGCCGTGTAGCCCGAAGCGGGTTTCACACAGCAGGACATCATGGGAAATGTCTTCGGAAAGAAGAAAACTGTTGCCGAAATTCTCAAAGATGCGAAGCGACTGGTTAACAGGTCGATTCGTGAATTACAAAGAGAACAAAGGGGAATGGAGCGAGAAGAAAAGCAGCTCATTGCAGACATTAAAAAGCATGCAAAATTGCAGCAGATGGTGCGTGCGTCCCTCGCCATTGCACAGCACATTTTTGCCAGTGCATTGCCCTGCTTGTTGTTATCGTTATTGTGTTGCCCACTTACGTGCGTACCCGACTGTGATGTCAGGACATAGCAACACTCAAAGCAAAAGATTTGGTGAGAACGCGTAACTACATCAAAAAGTTTATCAAGCTTGGCAGTCAACTCCAAGCCGTGAATTTGAAAATGACCACTGCCAAGACACAAGAGACTATGATGAGGTCAATGAAGAATGTGACACGAGCTATGAAAGCAATGAACAAGGCCATGAAGCCGGCCAAACTTCAGGAATTGATGAAGCAGTTTGCTCAGTTGGATGAGCAGCTTGAATTCAAATCCGAGATGATGGGAGATGCCATTGATGACGCAGTCGCGGAAGAAGGTGACGAGGAAGAACAAGAAGAAGTTCTCAGCAAGGTATTCGACGAACTGGGATTCCAATTTGATCGCGAAGTTCCCAATGCCCCAACAAAAGACATTGCTGCGCCGCAGGCTGTGGGCAGTGCGGTACGTTCCGAATTCTGTTTTTATTCACTTGGTTGTCATGTCACGTTTGTCTCACTGTTCCCACGTCGCTCGCTGTTGTTCGGCTGTAGGCAAAGGATCCTGGACTCCCTGTGGCAGTGGCAGGCAGTGACGTTGACGACTTGGAGGCTAGACTCAACAACCTCAAGAAGTAATGCTCGCCCGTTGTCATTGTTCTCAAATCTATTAGTCCTGTTATTCCATAATTTAGTCGGTGAATCGCGTCCGTCGCAGAGGAAAGTGCTCTCAAGATTGGTGAATGAACGATAGTGCACTCGATTGCAGTTCGACGTGCTCACATCTCACATCCCTCCATCAACGCGAATTGTTTGGCCGCTGATAAACGCTGATGTTTCTTGACAAGCCTATACAGTGAGAGTGTTGATATCAAAGGGTTATGTTGTGTCAGCTGCAAAACGCAGAATATGCATGAAATGGTGCACCTACCAAAAATGATACCAGTTGAGCGACATCTTTTGGGGTCCCAAAGCGCTTTAGGGCCGTTGAGCCAAGAATCCTGGTGCATTCGGAGAAAAATTGCACTGATGTGAACACCTGTCGATTAATGCTGCCGTAACAAACAACTTACTCATCGCGTTGACCCTGCCCAAGCAAGTCTGTCATTCCACCACCGTCAATAAATCCAGGCTCGACACAGTTCACCCGAATATTCCTTGCGCCTAGCTCGCGAGAAAGAGACCGAGTGAAACCTTGCAGCCCTGCCTTGGAGGCACCATAAACAGATTGTCCAGTATTGCCGATAGATGCAATCACGCTACCAACGTTAATGATGGATCCTCCGTTCGGGGCTCTCAACAACTGCCGACAAGACTCCCGGCACACCAGAATGGCGCCCTTCAAATTGGTGTCTAATATTTCCTTCACGATTAGCACTTAGTGAGTTGGTACCACCACAATGCATGCACTGAGTTCGAAATCGGCAAAGCTCACCTCTATCTTATCATCGGAGATGCGAACTAACAAACTGTCGTGGTTGACGCCAGCTGCATTCACGACGACTGCTAACGGCTTCTGGGCGGCTGTTGCGCCCCGTTGGATTTCTTTGAACAAAGCGCGCACCTGGTTCGCGTCGCGAACATCACACTGCACGCCTGTATGTTGAGGAAGCTCGCTATTGTCCGAAGTAAGGGCACTGGCAACATCACGAGCGTTCTCCAGGTCGCGACTAGTAATGACAACGCGTGCACCGTCTCGAGCAAGCTTTTCTGCACATGCTCGCCCGATGCCACGGCTTCCGCCCGTCACGAGTGCCGTCACGCCCCTGAGCATATCGATGCAGTTACCGCAACAAATACAAACAGATCTACAAGTTAAATATTTATTAACTTTGCTATTGCATGGTGGCTAGACCCACGCTGTTGAGCATTCGGAGGTTGGAGCAATTGAGTCACTGCACATCAAAGTCAACCAAACGTCGCATAGGACACACAAGACAGCTCAACCCATGGTCTGTCCGTGGGTCTCGGTCCCACATCCTGCGCGCTTGCTGCCCCGAACACCCCGCGCACATTACATGGCGTCCGGATGAGTAGCATCGACATTGTCGTCATCATCACCACCCAACAACGAAATGATGGTGAGGACGAACTGCTGGCAAAGACGGGACCACGCACCACGCAGGACCGCAGGACGCAGGACACGACGTCGTGCAGCAAGCAACGACACAGACAGACAGACGACACGAAAGATTGATCATTCATCAGCGTTCGTTCTGTGGTCGTGTTGGGAGACCCCCCAGTGTGTTGGCAGTTCACAACATCAGAAAAGTTACGGCACCAGGCAACAGCCCCAGTCAACGTCCACGTGCCAGTCCCACGTCACCTTGCTCGGCGGCGACACAACAACGACCAACAACAAACAACAAACAACGAACGAACAGCACAACACAACTCGGTTCGTTGTTCGTTGTTCGTTGTTTGTAGGTTTGTTGTTGGGTCACGGTTGCCCACATTACAACCGAATGAAGTCTGCGCTGTCAAATGACTGTACGATTGAAGGCATCCGTCATCTGTGCCGTCACAGAGCGCCTGCAGAACAATCACTCGTGCATCACAGTGCATCGTTGACTGTGTGCTGACGACCCTTGATTGCCCTTGGTGTGCTGGATGAAAGAAGCGTGCAACCTGCATCACCGTCGGAACAACAGCGCCGACATTGGACAATTCAAAGGACATGCTACGACAAAATGCAAGAGACCTGCTTTGCTGCTGCGATATATATTCGTTTTTTCTCGACCGTCGGAAGGACGCAGGCAGCAATTTGGGGACAAGTTTCGTGCACGTCACGAAACACGCTGCAATGTCGTGGCCTCGGAACAACAAGAAGCGCAAAGCCAGCGGTGGTTCAAGCGTGGAGGTTCCTCGCATGCGTGTGAAGCGAGACGACAAACATATTGCTGACTTCGTGGGCCGATTTTCTTTTCTTTCCAATGGGTACGTGTGTCAATTTGGGGTCCGGTACAAAGAGCGGGTCTTCCCGAGCGTGGAGCACGCCCTCCAAGCAGCGAAGACCGATGATGTTGACCTCATCCGCCAGATTAAGAAAGCTCCGACTGCAGTTGATGCCAAGCGAATTGGGAACAAAATCAAAGTTGACAGAAAGGCGTGGAAAGTTCAGAGCAAAGAAGTGATGGAACGCCTTTTGAGAGACAAATTCAAGAGGAACAAATCATTAGCGCAGGCTTTGGTGGAGACACGTGGGAAAACTCTTGTATACGACAACGAATGGAACGATACATTTTGGGGCGTCAGTAAAGGTCGTGGTTTTAACCACCTGGGCCAGATGCTTGAGGACACTCGCACTGAGCTAATTACTGCTCACGATGCCGGTCTCGGGAAGTGGGTAAAAGAGCAATTTGACTTGTGTACCCGAGAAGAGGCAAACGTCACAGCATTGACGTTGCAGGCGCACCGCGACGGTGAGCCCTGTGATGACCCTCTCATCATTCTCAAACAGGGACAGTTTTACACATTTGGAAAGTCTAGTGGTTGCGATGTCACACTGAGGCACCCGAGCATTAGTCGAATGCACGCTGCGCTCATGATTTTGGACGACGGACTTATTCACTGCATTGACTTTCGAAGTAGTCACTACACACGTGTCAATGGCAAGACATTGCGACCGCTGGAGCCAAAGCTTCTTCGCCAAGGCGACATGCTCCGGTTTGGGGCGTCTTCTTGTTCCTACAAACTTCTGAATGTTGAAAAAGGTTCAGTGGACCGTTCACAAACTGATCTCTACGCCTCCGTGATGACAAGCCAGGAGAAGGAAAAAGAGGAGGCGGGCCGCGATACTTCTCAGGCACTTCGCGGCGCTCGCAAGAAAGGATCTGATTTTAGTGATGGATGCACAATATTCGTCGGAAGTGTCCCAGAGGACGCATCTGAGTCCCTTTTGCGCGATCACTTCAAAGCGTCTGGCAATGTTGTCCGAGTTCACCTCCCTCTTGACTCGAGCACTCGCGCACCGCGAGGAATCGCGTTTGTGACTTTCACAACGTACCAGGAAGCGCTCAAAGCCCAGCAGTTGGACGGGAGTACCCTCCGACAAGAGGACCTCAAGACTCTATCTGTGCGACTGGCAAAGCCATCAAGTAAAAGCAAAGGTGACGATCGGGGTGGCCGACGACCCGCGGATTGGACTTGCCCGAATTGCAAAGCGAATGTATTCGCTTCGAAAAGTGCATGCTACCGCTGCAACGAACCTCGTCCTGGACACGCTACGACAGGTGTCAACAGCACCCCTGTAGGAAGCCACCGCAAGTATTAGCGCATCGGGTCGCACATTTTGCTTTACTTTGGCATGACTAACGAAAGCAGGGCCGATTCAACCTAAGAGCCAAACCGTCGCCGCGGTGCTCGAAATCGCCGTCACCTGCCCGATCACCAGATGTTGCTTCCTTCTACTAAACTCTCACACAGAGATAAACCCGTGTTCTCAATGACACCAATGCCGCTATGTCACTTCTCGTTGTGACCACAGAACGACGTAACCTCTCCAACTAATATCTCTACGCATAAGCACTTGTGGTCATTTCACCAACGTAGCCATGAGGTTCCGCTCCTTCGCTGCGAATGCCGTCGTTGTCGCAACAAGCGTGTGGCCATGTTCACCAGTGCAGACCACCAAAGACACCACCGAACGCCGAATGTCAGGATCCATCCATCATCAACCATGTTCGCGCTCATTGTCTCATCTCAATATTCGGTTCAACGACTAAAACAGCCTTCAGTTTTATACAGGCTAATGCCAAATCCGTGCTCACAATCCACAACACGGATTGTCCCCACCCATTCACTGAAAGCCACTGTTGACGTTTCGTCGGTCGCCTCGCGTTGTGACGTTGTGAACACCAGGTGTCCAGCGACACCAGGTCAACACAACAACATCTGGACTTTTATCTTTCTGGCATGTCCAAGCCAGAGTTTATTGCTTGGCCGGTCTCTAGGTTAGACTACTGTTGATCGTCAATAGGTCGGTCGGCCTTGACTTCTTAAATTTGCGGTGTCGGACAACCACATCGACACCGCGTTCCGAATGTCTTCTTGACATGTGAAATTGAAAGCCCAAGGAGTCGCCGTTCAATGACTTCCACAGCAACGCACGCGGTGGAACGAAAGGGCGAGATACCACCAAGCAAAAGAAAGGCCTGGATTCATCAATTATCCTTTGATCCGCGCAATATCCATATCTACTGTTTGACACAAAAAATCCTTTCCGTCAAAAGAAAGTGGAAAGTAGCTCAAGTTGCGTAGTTTGGCTAGTACAATGCCAGTAGTGGCATCAATTCTGGGTCGGCCGGGTTAGACTGGCACTGCAACTATTCTCCACGACCATGCCCAGGAAAACCACCGATGAAGCTGCCCGTGCTGCCGGCGATCGGCGTGCTCGACTAATTATTGCAGCTTCAGCGCCCCTGACGAACATCGGGCACCTGGGCAAACCTCGAATGTCCGGCCGGCATCAAGCGACAGATTTTTTCACCCCTGAAGATAGAGCTACATCGGTTCGCTTGTCTTCGATTTGGCACTATCGAGCTACAAGCCCGCTATCTCACCGTGTGTGGGTGTTTGGTCACAAAATAGGCAACGTATCGCGCAGACGCTCGAATCGCATCAGAGAAAGCCCAATTGGAGAAGACACAACGTCTTTTAGAAGAGCGATCTCAGAAGGTCAGTGTTCATATTCGGGGTCTCTGAATTGGCGCAATCACCCCGTCCCTGAAATATTCATTGTGTTCAAGCCACGGAAGCCACTGCCGTCCACCCTGAACACCTCCGGTGGCGAATTCAGCACCGCCAAACCCAAGACGCATCTCGAGTACGAACAGAGCTTCTGTATAGTGACCGTTCGACACTCTTGTATTAGCCATTCGCCATTCGCTGTGTCCAGGTGGGAGATCTATCGCGCGAAACAGCTGCCTGGTCCCGGGCAATATGAGACCTCGTCCACTCTTGATCGCAGAGGTGGTCGTATTAGTGTCGCAAAACCGATGAGTGATGTTGAAATGATGATAAAGGATGTACGTTGCACTGCTGCTGGCGCATTATTGCATTTTGTTAAGCCGACGTGAACTTTTGTTGTGTGATCGGTGCTGCGATAGGCGCGGGACAAGCCAGGACCTGGTGCCTATAAGCAACCGACTTCGATGCGCACAAGCGGTGGTGTTCTTTCAACAGCAGTGCCTCAATCGCATGTTGACGTAGCAATGCGTCGTGCAGCTGCAATACCTGGCCCTGGTGAATTCATTCTCCCGTCAACTCTGTCACGAAGTGGTGGTACCTGGGCAACGTACAAGCCGAAGTCCAGTGTGGAAATACAAATGGACCGTGCTCGCAAAATTCCTGGTCCCGGGGCATATCCGCTACCGTCTACTATCTCTGTTGGGGGCGGAAAGTTCAACGATGCCAATGTCCCCTCGGACGTCGAAATTAGAATGCAGCGTGGTGCGAAGATTCCAGGCCCTGGCCAGTACAACGTCGGATCGACCTTGAAAAGTTCTGGAGGCGGTTTTCAAGTATGTTTTCTGAAATGGCTGACATCTCAACAATAGTTCTGAACTGGTGTATCGCTGCTAGACTGGGAGTCGAGAGCTCGGCACAGCAATGCAGCTAGCCATCAAGTCGTCAGAAGGTAAACCTGGCCCGAAGTATTTGCTACGATCGTCCGTCAACGAGGTGTCAGGAGGTGTCATCAGTGAAGCCAAACCGAAGACAGGTGCTTTCGGTCTCAACGATGCTGCGTCGTGCCGATATGTACTGCTAAATGTTCTTCGGATGCGTGCACAGACGTCGAATGGGAAATCTACCGTGCCAAGCAGCTCCCTGGCCCAGGTGACTACAATGTCGCAGGCGACTACAAAGTCAGTGGAGGCGTGATTTCGATTGCGATGCCCAACACTGACGTCGACTGGGCCATCAAGCGCGCGAGGGAACAGGTGATACATTTTGTTTATGGCATACTACATCCACGCAGTCGATACACCGCTCAGTGTTGTCTGCTTTGATCTTCAGCCGTGCCCAGGTGACTATTCCATCAAAGGTGTCGGCGAGCGAACGGATGTGGGTTCCAAAATTGGCAAGAGCAGTCCAAAAAGCGAGTTAGAGTGGAAAATATACCGCGCAAAACAGGTCCCGGGTCCAGGAGAGTATCACATCCCTTCGACGCTGGCGAACACTGGGGGCACCTTCAACAATTATGCCCCAAAGACAGATGTTGAAATTCTCATGGACAGGGCTCGGAAAATCCCTGGTCCAGGTAATTTTGTCATCGTGCTTCCGACCTGCACGCACATTCGGCACGTCACGTGATGGTGTTCGTAAACAGGCCACTACAAACTCAAGTCAACTCTGTTGGTGGGAGGAGGCCGATTCAACACGTCCAATCCCAAGAGTGACGTATGTAGTTGTGGATTATGCTGACTGCTGTCCGTCACAGGGGCTAATAACATTTCATTTGTTAGGTGGAATGGCGAATGTTGCGAGCCGCTGAGGTACCTGGTCCTGGGGCGTACGAGGTGTCCCCATTGCCACTGCCCAAAATGCCGAGCCCCAAAAGGAAAGGGAAGCAAGGCAACCGCAAAAACGCTGGCAGTATTCTTGCGGTAGGTAAAGAGTGTGGCTCATTTGGGGCGCGAAACCCGTCGATTGAACTATGCACACTGTTGTCTAGGCGAAACGACGCAAGTTCTGGGATATGCTCCAGCAAGGTGGGCCAGCCAAGTCTGGTGGAAAGAGAGCGAAAGGGAAGAAAAAAAAGAAAAAAGTTAATCGTCAGACTGTTGCAGCGACTGGAGTCTGGGAGCGATTCCAGCAGGCTCGGCAGCATGGATCGATCAGTGACTGGTGTGTGTGTGGATGCAGTGCAACAATTGTATCGATGATGAAAGTGACGCATGCTTACTGACCACTGTTTGCCACTGTGCAGGTACTTGAAAGAATTCGGCGCAAATCCCAATCGCCAGGCCATGCAAAAAATGCTAGGAATTTGATTTTGAGCTCTTTTCGGAAACACCTCAATTTAATATCCTCACAGCGCGCACGCAAACTCTGGCTCTACCGCGAGTTAACTCTTCGACCACGTAACTGTTGTTTTGATGATGTCGTCTGAGTCGTTGCGCAGTGGTATGGGGTGCATAAGCAAGCAAGTTTGTCACGTATCATGCAACCACTATCTCCCAATGCACGTCTTTGTTCGATATCACCAGCTCTCCGGAACTTCACCGGCACAGCGGCACAGTGGCGCCGACACGCAGCGTTTGTAATCCATCCCAACAGCTGCAATCTACTCCAGTATGATACCAGCATCGATTACTACAACATGCGAGAAAGCGAGAAAGCCAAAAAAAAGAAAACTTCGGCACGGGGAATTGAACCCCGGTCTCCCGCGTGACAGGCGGGTATACTTAACCACTATACTATGCTGAGTGGACGCTAGGACGCACCAAACCCTATCTTAACAACGCACCGGAACACACACACAACAATCGTGCAACCGGCCACCCAGTCATCAGCTGACATGAATGATATTACAGGCTACAGGTCTCATTTGAAGCGACGACGAACAACGACGACGACGACGACGACGACGACGACGACGACGACGACGACGACGACGACGATGACGATGACGACGACGACGACGACGACGACGACGACGACGGACGACAACTCAGATTCACAAACATCGTCAACGTCGTGGCGTTGTGGCGTTGTTGCGCTGTTAGTTGTGCGCTTGGTTGCACGGTTTCAAGTACACCACTTTCAGAGGCTATCGATGCTTACCGGCTGATATTGGCAGCACTTGGTGTTGCCGGGAGAAGTCTCGGTGCGTAGCTATGTTTCAATGAGTAATGCGCGACCCGGCGCTTACGGACAGCTGCGAAGAGATGCATTCCGGCGACCAACTCACATGATTGTGGACTCGCAGGACGGTTTTAAATTCAGTGGGGGAACTGGGCTCAGCAGCGATCTGCTCATTTTCGAATTACTGAGGTCAGTTCGAATTACGTGGACTGCAAGTTTTCTCACACGCGTCGAAAATGGTCGTTTTTCTGAACATCCGCTTAAAAGGATTGCTCGTAATAGTGGCCGTGTTGGTCGGGCTTTGTTTCAACGTTGCCACGTGCCGCGACGAGTTTGTTGTAACAGTATACGTTCCCGAGTACCGCCTCGGCCACGTCCACGACCATACCGATTTCATTTTGCCCAGAGTCACTGACGTGCTTCTATTTTCTGTGGAACCAACTCCGCAAGGGACATTACAAGCAACTGATCGAATCTTGTGGGATGGACAATTGCCAGAGCGATTCCAGAAACAAGCACGAACTTCCCGTGGGCCCGAGCAAGCTGACACCAGATTTTCGGTTTCGATTGGTGGGGCTGGACGGTCTTCGAACTTCGCTGCCGTCGCGTCCTCCGAGCAGTTGACTCGTAAATTTGCACGTACTGTGAGAGATTTTGTCGATACTCACGACCTTGACGGTGTTGACATCGACTGGGAAGCACAATTTCAACCCAAGCAAGTGGAGCAATTCTTTAGAATACTGTCCACCGAGCTGAGGAATGGACCCAACCCCGTTCGAGTGACGGTTGCACTTCATCATTTCATGCCTCTACCAGCAGCAGCCTATGACTTCGTCGACGCTGTCCACTTGATGGCTTATGATCTGTCCTCTGGGCCCGAGGGTCACAGCAGCCTCAAACATAGTAAACAAACGGTGCAGATGATCGAGGAGACAGGTTGTCCGCGTTCAAAGATTGTCCTTGGTGTACCAGCGTACAGTCGACAGATCAACAATCCCGGTAAGGTGAAAACCTACAGCGAGCTTATTTCGGCAGACCCTTCGAACGCTGAGCGAGATCAGTCCTCTGAAGCTGATGGTTTCAACGGCTTACCAACAATCCGAGCCAAAACGCGATGGGCCCGTGAGCAAGGGCTCGGTGGCATCATGGTATGGGAGGTTGGGCAGGATACCGTGGACGACAAAACATCTATTTTGGCCGCAATACAAGCTGAGGCTCTCCGTGATGGAAGCGTCGCAAAATCATCGCAACCACAAGAGTCACAACCGAAGAGAAAGAAGAAAAAGAAGCGTCACAGAAGCGAGTTGTGATCACATGTGTATTGGAGCAGGGATGCGTGCGGACTGAATCATTTGTTTCATAATTTATTACTTTGCAACATCCTCCCAGTCCATCAACATGTACACTTAGACTGCGACCTCTGTTTGCCCAACAACGTCGGCCAGCAACGCGGTATCAACTGAAGAAGGTTCGTGCAATGAAGAACCCCCCGGCTCGAATACGGGTTCAATAATACCCTCAACCACGGAGGACTTGCCATACATCGTGAGCCAACGAATTTTTTGTCTGTCATGGTTGCGGCAATCGACACAGATACTTGCCAGGAGCCCTGATATGAACGTAACGCTGAACCCAAGGGCAGAACACCACCAGGTATTCACACGCAGGAGATACCTACACAATCACAATCACTGCCGTGAGACATCACCAACAATTCTTCGAATGCAGAACTCGCACGGACTACCGACCATGTAAAAATGTGGGTCTCTGTGCAAACGCCGGGAAGTGCCGTAGCATTAGCACTGCTTCCACCAATTGCGCCGTTAGGACACAGAAACTGAGCAATGCCATAGTATAGCATGAACGTGGGGCCGATAACCATGGCCTGCATATAGAGGAACAAGAATATCACTCCGACATGTGCAACACAAGACAGACAGAATACAGCACCCACCACCAGCGCGGACGTTTTGCCGGCACGCTCGGTGAGCATTCCGAGCAAAAAGACTCCGAGCAACGGGCCTCCACATACGCCCAATATAAGGTTCGATAAAGTGATAACACCCCCGACAACTGAGGCTAGAAATGCGATCCCAATCGATGCACTATATCATCACAACCAAAAGAAGCATCAGGCGGCGACCTCAACCTGTTGGTCAACGAATCCCAGACCGAAAGCTCACCAGGAATACAGCAGGGTTAACACTGTCAATCTGCGGCGCTCAGCAACAGAACCACGGACACCGGTGGTTTTCTGGCACATATATGAAAGCAAATCGATATGGGTCGCAGTGGCAGCCGCATTAATGCCGCCACTGTACACTGACATTGTACTTCCAACAACTGCAGCGAGAAGTAGTCCTGCGATACCGGCAGGAAGGACGGTTAGAGCGAAGTACGGCAAGACGTGGTCGGAAGACGTGATATTTCCATCCTGCATTGGTGTAAGTTCCGTCCCATGCGTGAGATAGTATGCCAAGATAACAACCCCTTCCAAACCAAACAGAGTGCTCATCATGGCATTGAGCACACCAGTACTGATGAAACTCTTGATGCACTCTTTCAGGTTCTTTGCAGTCATAAACCGCTGTACTGCTAGTTGGTCTGTTGTGCTTTGAACCAATGCGTTCAGCCCAGAACCAATTAAAAACGCCCAGATACTTTCACCGGGATTGGAGGTTTGTGTTGGGTGAAACGAGAGAAGGCCACTCCACGGAATATAGTCAGTCACGTTGGTACTATGGTTAGCAAGAGCCCTGAATGCACCTACAATTCCGTCCGGAATCTCAGTCGTGGTGTAAGATATACACACCACAACGCCGAGAACCATCGCAACTGATTGCAGTGCATCAGTGTAGATCACAGCCACCATTCCTCCTTTCAAGGTCCATATCGTGGCGACAACTCCTGTGAATAAAATGCTTACCCACAGAGGGATACCAATTGAAGTTTCCAGTATAATGGCCGGAGCATAAAGGACAACACCGAGATACAACAATATTCTCGCGATGAACAGAAACGATGCCGTGACGCGGATCCCTTTAGAGAACCGGAGGGAAAGGTATTCGTAGGCCGTTGTCAGTCTTAGTCGGTGAAAAAATGGGATTATTATGATAGACCCCACCGGTATGCTCACGAAGTATCCCAGTGCCAGGAACATCACACCAACACCATCTCCAAGAGCGTATCCCGGAACACCGATGTATGATATTCCCGAGCACAGTCCGGAGAGCATTGATAAGCCAATCAGGAAGCCATTCATGGACCGTCCTGCGGTCATTTTGTCCTTGGTCTTGCTGAAAATAGACACAAGGACACCAGCGGCAATGGTAAGCGCGAGATGAACTCCAATGACGACCCAATCTGCAACTTGCAAGTGAGCGCCATCGAATCCCTGTGACAGGGACATGACTACTCGAATTTGCTGCAATCACGCAGAACGTGAGGACTCAGAGTGTGAACGACTACTTGTTGGTCGCAGCTCCTGTCATAGTTGGCATGATGCTAACCCGCAAAACAGCACGGGGGGTTTGCAGGCGAACGTGATATTGCCTTGTTAATATTTTCCTTCAACAGTGTGTGTTGTATTGTGTTGTTGCACGCAAAATTTCTGTCCCCCCCGCCTGCACTGCAAATCAGACTACCACATTGTGAATCAGATGCAGTCTTTGGCTCGTGGGTATCACAATGAACTACTCAACAACGAACGACAAGAACGAGAGAAGGAGTGAACATCGATATAACAAAACGACAGAGAGACAGTGACGCTTCGACAGAACGGTTGCAACAAAGAACGACATAACAACACATCAACAGAGCAACAACAACACACTGTTGGAACAGATCGACAGAACCACCACCAAACACAGGATTTCCGAACGTCACTCCCACAGAACGACCGAACGACGTTGACTTTTTTTTAACGGCAGACACTCCCGCACTGCACAACAGAGAGCAACGCAAAGAGCACAACAAGGTCAGGCTGTTGGTTGTTGGTTGTTGGCTGTTGGTTGTTGGTTGTTGTTGGTGGT
>Ga0213839_1001667_pt1 | contig 13830 bp, 10 predicted proteins | sample SWPATP21_FD_160075 | JGI IMG/M metagenome (GOLD analysis project Ga0213839, IMG submission 160075) | Coastal seawater microbial communities from Marineland, Florida, United States - SWPA TP2 #1 | ecosystem: Environmental > Aquatic > Marine > Coastal | place: USA: Florida | collected 2016-08-14 | reverse complement strand
TCGTTCGTTCGTTCGTTCGTTCGTTCGTTCGTTCGTTCGTTCGTTCGTTCGTTCGTTCGTTCGTTCGTTCGTTCGTTCGTTCGTTCGTTCGTTCGTTCGTTCGTTCGTTCGTTCGTTCGTTCGTTCGCTCGTTCGTTCGTTCGTTCGTTCGTTCGTTCGTTCGTTCGTTCGTTCGTTCGTTCGTTCGTTCGTTCGTTCGTTCGTTCGTTCGTTCGTTCGCTCGCTCGCTCGCTCGCTTCGCTTCGTTCTTTCGTTCTTTTGATCGTTGGTACTACGCAATCGGTCACCAAATCGGTCACCGCTCCCTCAGCTCACCGCTCCAACCAAAACAAGTGAGGCCCGAGGCACACTGTCGTTTCGTCCGCGCCTTCGTGTCGCTGGCCACGTCGCCGTCGTTGCGGTGGCCGTTGCCCTTGCCAAGCCACTCGGAACCGGGCACCTAGTCACTGACGATGGCAAAGCAACAACAACAGCACATCATAGTCGACGGCCTTGCACCTCCAGCGTCGACCATTGTGTTGCTGACGTCGTTTGCGTGACTTGCTTGCTTTGCCGCTGCCGGCTGCCTTTTGCTTGTCGAGCTGGTAATGCTGGCGCAGTGAACGGCGGGCAGGCACGCACCCTCGCTCTTGTGCCCCTGTCCTTTGTCTTTTTCGTCCTCCGTTTGCCGGTGCTTTTTTTTTGTTTTTTTGTTTTCTTCTTGCCGCCGCTGCTGCTGCTTCGCGCGCCCGTTGTCTGCGGCTGTGTTTGCTGTGGCATCGTGGCGTCGTCCTACCAGTTCAAGTGTAGCACCGGAACGCGTGCCGCTCCTCCAACGCCTGCTGCTCCTCCTCCCCTACGGACGGACAGACAGACAGACGATTCTCCGCTCACTCACTCACTCACTCACACGCACGCACACACGCACACACGCACGTCGTAGCGTGATGGCGTCCGCAGTCGCCCGGGTCCTCGCGGTCTTCGCCGCGGCTGTCGCGTGCGGCATGTCCGGCACAGCCTCGGCCTCCGGCAATGCCACCGCCAAGTACACTCCGGGCGTGCCCCCTTCCGAGAGCAGCATGGTGAACTTCTACTACCAGATGGAGCAAGCCATGTCCACCTACCTGTGGAGCAAGTCGCCGATCACCGACGACCTCGCGTGCTTCTACGGCGACGTGCCAGGACCCGAGGGCAACCGCGTGCAGGCCGCAGTCGCATCCGGCAAGTCGCTCAACGACATGGGCAACTACGACATGTGCAACCACGCGAACGGCACGCAGTACTGCACCGTCACTATCGGATACAACAACCTGTCCGTGACCGGCATCCGCATGGGGTTCTGCGTCGCCAAGACCTGCAACGAGAGCCAATTGAGCTTCGTCGTCAACGACCTGATCAACATCGTAGCCCCGTCCATCGACCCCTTCATCTACATCAACAACGCAACCGTACACTGCCCCCAGGACCCCGGACCCGTGCGCCCAGCCCTCTACGTGGCCATCGCCATCAACGCGGTGCTCCTCGTTCTGTGCATCGTCGGAACGTGGATGAAGTGGCCCAAGTCCATCCCCCCGCAGAGCGTCTCCGCCGACACGTCCCACGACGGAGCGCTGTCTAGGCCACTCATGGATGTTGCAAAGGACGCGCCTGAGCCGCAGCCAGTCGCAGAAAGGAAGCCCAAAAACGCCCTCGAGCACATCGTGTTCGCATTCGACATCGTCACGAACTGGAAGAAGCTCATGGTCAAACCGGTGGATGAGCGCCTGGCCTGCCTCAACGGCGTGCGCGCGCTGTCGATGTTCTGGATCATCTATTGTACGTGTGACCGCGAGACACCCTCCCCTGCTGCACACGTGTTTTCGCTGTTTGTATTGATCGCCGCCGCCGCCGCCACCACCCGTCACCGCCGATGCGCTGTCTTTAACCTTTGTTTCTGTTTTTGTTTTTGTTTTCGGGTGCTTTTGCCTGCGGCGCTGTTCCGCGGTACGTGCGTGCAGCCCACACATTCTTCAACGCTCTCCAGGCCAACTTCATGAACAGCATGTACATGCTCCCCCCGGACGGCTACACGACTGGGTATGCGTTTGAGATGGTGCCCGGCGGCTACTTCGCCGTGGACGCTTTCTTTTGGCTCGGTGGCTTCCTCGTGGTGTTTGCGCTCGTGGGCCAGATCAACCTAAAGGGCCGCGGCCCGCCTCTGCACTTGGTGTACATCCTGCGCTTCGTTCGGATTGTGCCGTCCTACATGTATTTCCTGCTCATGTTCGTCGGAGTGCTCTTATACGTCGGCGACGGACCGCTGTGGTACATGGTTGAAGAGCACACTGCACCTTGCCTGACCAACTGGTGGACGAACCTGCTCTTCATCAACAACTTCTACCCGACCAACACGTCGGAGGCTTGCATGGACTGGTCGTGGTATCTCGCCAACGACATGCAGTTCTTCATCATCACCCCTTTCCTCATTTGGACGTACCACAAGTCCAAGGCGGCCGGCATCGCCGTGTGCCTGGTCCTGCTCGCTGCCAGCACGGGCATCACCGCGTGGCTCGTCATCGGCGGGACCACTCTGCCGGACGGCACCGTACTCCCGAAGGACCTCTCGTCGTCGTCGCTGAGCCCGAACAACCCCGACTTCGTGGTTGAGGTGTACACCAAACCTTACTGCCGCATCCAGTCTTATCTCATCGGCATTCTGACGGGGTATGCCAACGACATGCTCAAAGTCAGGGACTCGCCGAAGAAGCGCATCAACATTTGGGTCGATGGCATCCTCACCGTCGTCGCCTCGGCCGTGTGCTGGGTGTGCGTGTTCGGCGAGCAGGGCCAGTACTCGGAAACCCCCTCGCCGTGGACGCTGGCGGAGAACGTTCTGTACAATTCGCTGTCCAAGATCGCGTTCAGTGTGGGCTTGGGCGTGCTTTGCCTGCTGTGCATCTCCGGCAACGCCCGTTTCATCAACTGGTTCCTCACGTGGTGGATCTGGAACCCGTTGGCCCGCCTCACCTTCGGGGCCTACCTCGTGCACCCGATCCTCATGGACTTGTTCTACACGTCGTCGCGCGTCGTCTTGTACTGGGACTTGTACTTCATGCCGCAGCATTTCTGTTTCTTCGTCGTCAGTGCGTACATCTGCTCGGCGGGGCAGTTCTTCTTGGTGGAACGGTACGTCGCCCGCACACTCCACGAGCCCACACGCTCTCCCGTCCCACCGCAGCTCACGCGTGCGGTTTATTTGTGTGATTCCAGGCCTCTCATGACCATGTTGAAGTTGTGCAAAGGAGGAGGCAAGAAGAAGAAGCCCAAGGACGAGTTTATTCAAGACGAGGAAGCGCCGAAGCACTAGCTACCAGTCAGTGCCCAACACGAGCACGGCGTGTGGCAAAGAAACGCGCTGGTGCTGTCGCTAACCGTAAAACAATCTGACATGCGATGGGTTTCTTCAAGAGTTGTGGGTGTGTATCGTTATTTGTGATGTGTTACTAAATCGCAGCAGTATGCTTTCTGGCAGAGAATCTTGTGCTGCCTCCAACAATCGTGGTACCAGCTTGTCACGGTGTCTGCGCCTCCAACTTGGAGACGCTAGATTCTTGGTCGTCTTGGTCCAAGGACGCCACGTCATCGTCGACGACGTCAGTTAGGTCGCTGTCGCCAGCGCTTGCAGAAGAAGACTTGTCTCCTAACAGTGACCGAGAGCTTGCCGCGCGCAGTGCGGCGGCGTCTAATTCTCCTCTGTGATGGTTCTCTTTGACCAGTTTGTTGACGTGCGACGTCAGGCAATGCAGTGCCACTGAGACCAGGATCATCCGGAAGACCAAGATGCACAGCGATACGCCGGGATCCGTCACGACAAACTGGAGGGCAAGCGAGACGCCAACGTTGCCGAGCCAGAGGAAGCATTCCTCTTCGTTGAAGTACGCGGAGAACAAAATGCAGCAGTACCTGCGACATCATAGTACCGTTGAACGTCATCAATACATACTGTGGCGTCAGAAGTGTGAATTACACGAGTGGGTCCCGCAACGTACATGGATATGGACAAAATAATGAGCATGAGGATGACGTTCAAAGTCACCAAAGCGTGGCGCGCTGGACGGCATTGTTGATACCACGCGTCGAATTCGATAGCGCGCATCCGACGCACCCACCGCCATCGAGCTCGCGCGGTACGCTGCAGATTGATGATGGATCGGATCATGGACACGGGGAAGCCGTTCGGATAATTGGCTTCCAGCGCCTGCACTGTTTTGGCCGCCTCTTCGCGTGCAATTTTGGCCGCCTCTTTGTAAGCGGACACCGGGACAGACACGTTGAAGACTTGGACCTGCACGCGAGAACGAATCACATTCAGAGATCCACCCAGCCCAATTTGAGGGCTCGTTGCCAGACGGGGGCAACTGCATTTATTTCATCAACAAACCTTGGAAAACTCCACAGTCTCGTCCGACAACGACGATGTCCTCGAGAGTGGTGCTTTGGATGTGGCTGGCGGCGCAGCGGCTGCGGCGGACGCTCCAGCGCCCGGGCCCAACACAGTGCGAAGCGGTGCAACTTTAGCAGAGTTCTTCCACCCGGGCTTCGTTTTCGACGACGTTGCAATTTCGTGGTGCTGGTACTCGTCGTCGCTGAAGGAAGAGACTTGGATGTCATTCATGTCGGGAACCACAGGTGCGGCTGCGTCGATGATCACCTCTCCGTTGTTGCCGACACTTACATGCTCCTTCAAGACCTTGAATGATGGCGTGAACATTGGCATGACCGCCTCGACTTCTTTTGTGAGACGCTCTGTGTCAAGAGTCGACGTCTTCTGGCTGGCAGAGAGAGGTCTACGCGTACACACCCCACAGACATGCCAACCGCGAATCACCGTTGAAATTCCGGTGCCACAGCGAACACGGCATGCATTCGCCAAAGGCACATGGAACTCACCGCTTCTGTTGCTTAGCTGCAACCTCGACTTCCCCCTTGAACTGCCGCACGTGATCGTCGCTCCAGGCAGTGCGGCCTTGTTGCTGCCTTTTAGTCGACAACAGACTCGCCAGCATAATCTTAAGGCGCCGCGAGGCAAGCGCTGTTCCAGTCAGCGTTTGAGTGTCAAGAGTATTCGTATTCTCAATCATGTATCTAGGACAACCGCAACAACACCACGGTCAGAGCACGAAACAAACAACAGCGGGCACCACACACACAACCCAAGTGTGGCTTACGGAAGCACGTAATTGATCGGGATCGTGATCAGGTTCACCAACAGCGCGTCGACGATGGACACCAAAAAGCTCCACTCCGCTTCTGGATCGAGCAGCAGTGCCTCCACCACAAAAGTCACAATCACTTTGATGAAAAGGACATAGAGTTTGTCCAGGGCGTCGAACGCCAGCACCTCGCGCACGTGCTTCAGCAGAATGCAAAACAGAGAGTTTGCCGCAAGGAGGTGCAAGATGATGAGCCGGAAAAACGCACAACCGCCGATTTGCTTGTAGTAGAGCTTCTCCAGCGCCACAGCGTCGACGATGTCGGTGCGTCGGATGTAGCCGAAGCGCACGAAAATCGCGCGGCCTTGTGCGATCCCGCTGTGCCGATTGCAGAATCGGTAGACGAACCACAGAATAACAAACAACGACACCACGCTGATCAAGGTACCCATGACATACGGGTTCAAATCCTCAAGTTTCAGGTTCGCGCTGATTCCGCTGATGCCCTTCACGTTCCCCAGGATCGTGCTCACACGATCTTCCACAGCGTCGGTGATATCCGAAAAGTCCTCAATCGCGAACGCTGTGAGGTGGTTGCTTTGGCAAATTGCTTGGACCTGCAACACACTCGAGGACGAGCCCGAGGTCGAGTTGGTGGCCGCTTCGTCGCTGACTTCAACGGAGAACCCGCGCATTACAACGCCGATGCTGCGCCACTCTTGTGCGGTGACATCCCAGTAAGAACACGCAAGGCTTTTGCGAAGCACGCCTTCGGTGCTGGAGTCAGCAGTCAGCGGCACGACATACGACGTGGAGTTTGGATCTGAGCTCAACGTGTTGTTGTTGCTGTCCAAGGCAGTGCCATTGCTCCAGAACGACACTTCCAGTGATTGGGTGGAAGACAAAAGACCAGATTCGGGTGGGGGGTACCTGGCAGCGGCAAAGCAAGGACGCGCAGGTAAGCAAGAGGTGACAACGTGAGCACATGAGGAAGGCCGTTGACGTACGGATCCACGTCCCAACTTGTGACGGTGACTTCCGTTTGCGTGGCTCCGTCAGCGACGGGCAAGACAAAAGAGCCAGAGGCGTCGGAATCATCAGTTGGCGCGTAAACGGTTGAAGAAGCGGAATCTTCGTCAACAAGCCGCCGCCGACGGCGATCAGAGGAATCGAGGTTCGAACGCCGGCACCCTAAATCGAACGAATCGGCCTCCACACTGAACGTAAGGTCTTCATCGGCATCTGTGGCTTGGGACGAAAGCGCGAGGCCGCACAGGGACGTCAACGAAGCCTGCACGATGTCCGAAACGCCCTGGCTCGAGGACGACGTGTTTGTGGACGAAGCATTGGAGCCTGCAGAGCGTTGGGCAAGCGCGTCGCCGCCTTCGAAAGCAACCATGCCAACAGCTGTGTCCAGCATTTGAACCAGAGAAGTTGCACTGCTGACGTCCACGCTCCCGGCCTCCGCGCTGGCGAATGCAGTGACTGTGGATACGCTCTCCACGAATTGAACGCCACAATCAGCGATGTCCCATGTGTTGACACTGTTGCCCGAAGCTTCGAGCTGCTCTGAGGTGTCTGTGACAGTTTCCAGTGACGTGCTCAGCGTCGACAGAATGTCCACATACTGCGTCACGCGAAGGGCAGATGCGTCGGCGTCAGCTTCAGCGTCCTCGTCGGAGGTCGACTCGGAAGTGGATGAAATGATGAGGAAGATTGACGAAGCGAGCGCAACACTGCTGTCAACCAAAGCCGAGGCAGCAGCGACGTTCGCGGATACATTGTGGTTGCCCGAACCCGTCTGATTGTCGCCGCTGTCGACATCCCAGGTCAACGACGCACTTTCACTGGCGATTTCGCTTCGCAGCACACTGGAGACAGCAGCCAATTGCAACATTGTGGCTTCCTTGTCAACAGACACAGTGTCGTTGAGTCCGCCGTCCTCCAACGCCGCCAAGTCCAGCGTTGCGAAGAATTCTGACGCCGAGATTGTTGGAGCACCGACGAACACAGTCGGGCACTCGACGATTTCATCGTCAGCTCGTGGACCGAGTTCTCCACACGAAATGGATGATCCGGCACTGTCGTAAACTGAAACTAGCAGCGTAACGTTGCCTTGGAAGGGCAACTGCGCCGCGAACGAAGAATTCTTGAGACTCGCAGCGAGGCTGAAGCGAGAACCATACTCGTCGATGGCGACGAATCTACAAACAGGAAGAAACAAGGAGCAACCAATGAAAACGTGAGACGGGTTTTGTTGGAGGTACATATACACGCAATCACATCGTGTACATCACATGCAAGGCATGGCGTCCAAACGTACGAGTACGTGAGAGGCAGGTCGGCCTCCTGCGACGCTTCTGCTGTGACGTTGATGCCGAAAATTGTCGTGAGAATCACGCCTACAGCAGGAGATGCACCGATGCTGTGCAGCTGCGGCGGGGCGTTCAGCACGAAGAACAAGCTTTCAGCGTCTACTTCGTGGCGCACTCCATCAACAAACAATGCCCCTGACACTTCAACGGAGTACGGAACTTCCACATCAATGTTACTGTTGGGCAACTCCAGAACGACGGAGCTCGCGCTCAAAAACGTAGCGAACTTGACTTCGCCACAAAGAGCCGCGCTGGGACCTTGTTGGCTGCATTGGCGCACAACAAGAAGCAGCGAATACTCGAAAGACTGTGCGCTGGGGAAGCTGCTGTCGCTGACAAGCCTCAGCGTGGCGTCGGCGTTCCAATTTAAGCGAGCGGGAGATGAAGAAGACACCCCGAGTGTCGAAGGACACTTGTCGTGCTGACAATAGCCTATCGACACATCAATATCGTCTGGGGACACAGCTTCTGCCCGCCACAAGCTGACGGAATCTGGTCGAATCGACACCAGCAATCCAGTCGCATTGTGAAGAAAACGCTGGAGCACGTGCTCTGTCGCCAAAGTTTCCCACGGCGCGTCCTCGCCCTCACTATGCCCGCTCAAGTCGACCTTGAACGTCAAGTGCGCAAACCACGTCTGCGACGAGGGTCCCGTCGAATTCGCTGCGTGCACGTCAGTTGCGTTGGCGTTCACAACGCTCGCAATTTGCACGGCTGGCTCTTGCAGTTCGAGGCCTAGCGCATACAGAGCTGCGGAGATGTTTTGTTCCCAAACTCGGGAAGCGTCGCGAACGGAGCCAACGATGCCGCGGACGTCTGCGATGAAGGATATGTCGACCATCGATGCTTGGGCATGTGTTGTGGCTACCTCCGTCGCTCGCTGAGTATTGCCAGAGTCCGTTGGGGTGTTGAATAAATGCGTAGTTGCCGAGGTAGTAGTAGTTGTAGGCGTGGGCGTGGAGGCGGTTGTCGACGTCGTCACGGTTGAGGACGTTGTTGAAGACACTGTTGCCGACGCCGTTGTGGACGTTGTCGCCAGCGGTTCCGTGGTGAAGCCACACAGCGAGCAGCCGGTGCAGTCGAACCCATACTCGATGATTATCTGCTCGCACGAGAACTCGCCGCCATAAATCTCGATCACGTCATCACACGAGAGTCGTGTTCGAGGCTCGGTGGGGCAAAGTTGAGAGGCGTTGGCCAGGCAGTCGCCTCCGTCCCAATGCCACTCGGAGCAGTTGTAGTCGGGGTACCGATCCGCATCGCTGTATTCGCCAGAGAAGTCTGGGTACACTATTCCGGCATCGCAGTAGCCATCGCCGATGAAAGACGTTTGTGTGTCCCTGCAGTAGTTGCCAGCACAGTCGTAGCATGGCACCCAAGTGTCGACGTCATCGCAGTCACCTCCGTCGAAATTGAACGCAGAACAGTTGAAGTCCGCTTCGCCCCAAACCCCGTGATCACACTCGCCGTCTCCAAGAGACCACTGTTGCTGTTGCATGCACAGCTGCCCATTGCAGTCATAGCAGGGGACCCACACGTCTTCCCCTTCGCAGTCCCCATCATCGAAGTTGAACTCTGTGCAGTTGAAATCGAATCCACCCCACGCACCTTGGTCACATTGACCATCGCCGACGTTGTAGGCGTACCCGTTGCACGGTTTCCCTGTGCAATCAAAGCAGTCGGTGACGGTGCAATTGCAACCGTCGCACTGCAGGCCATACTCTTCCCGCAAATCCGAGCAAGTGTAGCCGTAAATATCGCCGATGTTGTCACAGCTGGAACGCCAGTCGATGCTTTCGGCTGGACAGGACTCGGCAGCGTTCAGGTTGGGTACGAGGCAGTCTCCGTCGTCGTAATTCCACGTTGTGCAATTGAAGTCCAAGCGATGGTCGTAGCCACTATCGCAGATCCCATCACGAAGGTATTGCGCTTCGCCTTCGCAGTACTTGTTGGCACAGTCCCAGCACCTGCCTTTCGGTGCCGTCCACTCGGTACCAGTACCTTGCGCAGTGGTTGTGCTCGTAGCCGGGACATTGTCCCAGCATTCGTCACAACTATCGCAGACAGATCCCGTGCAGTAAAAGTATCGCTCATCTTCGCAGTGCTCGGCCCACCACACTGCTTCCGAATTCTGAGCTGCGCAGCAGCGTCGGTCGCTGTTCATGCTCGCGTAAGGACCGTCACCGCATTCGAAGCAAGAACCCTCGTCTTCCACGAATTGGTTGAGCCACGGCACAGATCCGTCGGCATCGGTCCAATTGCATCGGTCTGTAGCCGACACACCCGCCCAGAACTCGTACGAATACCATGAGCTCGACATGTCGGAGTCGGTGGCGAACGCATCCATGCCCAGTTCGTGGAGCCGGCGGAACTTGTCCAAAGTCGATGGGATACCCACGTCGGCGCCGTAGGATCGACACGTGGCGACGGCGACTGACCATATCGCAGGGCCTTGAAGTTGGCAACAGAGCGAGGAGCAGCTGGCGGTGTCGATCTCCACACGGTCCACGCACACGCCTTCGTGTTGATCGTAGCCGCAGTAGTTGTCGTAGCAAATTTTTCCACCAACTTCGTCTTCGGCGGTGACGTCGCATGCTCCACAGCAATCTGGGCCGCAGATGGTGCAAGGAGTCGTGTCCGCTGCTGCCGACGTCGTCGTTGATGTGGTAGTTGCAGTAGCGATCGTAGTAGAAGTTGTGACGGTTGTACTGGTGGTGGTGGTGGTTACGGTTGTACTGGTGGTGGTGGTGGTGGTGGTTAAGGTTGTACTGGTGGTGGTGGACGTCGGTGGCGGCCGCGAAGTCGTGGTCCTCGTCGTAGTTGTCGTAGTCGTCGTTGTCGTTGGCGGCTCTGTGGTGTAGCCACAAAGCGAGCAGCCGGTGCAGTCGAACCCATACTCGCTGATTAGCACGTCGCATGGGTACGCGCTGCCGTACACATTGATAACGCCATCACACGTGAGTCGTGTTCGAGGCTCGGTGGGGCAAAGTTGAGAGGCGTTGGCCAGGCAGTCGCCTCCGTCCCAATGCCACTCCGAGCAATTGTAGTCGGGGTATCGATCCTCATCGCTGTACTCGCCAGAGAAGTCTGGGTACACGATTCCGGCATCGCAGTAGCCATCGCCGATGAAAGACGTTTGTGTGTCCCTGCAGTAGTTGCCAGCACAGTCGTAGCATGGCACCCAAGCGTCCACGTCATCGCAGTCACCGTCGTCGAAATTGAATGCAGAACAGTTGAAGTCCGCTTCGCCCCAAACCCCGTGATCACACTCGCCGTCTCCAAGAGACCACTGTTGCTGTTGCATGCACAGCTGCCCATTGCAGTCATAGCAGGGGACCCACACGTCTTCCTCTTCGCAGTCCCCATCATCGAAGTTGAACTCTGTGCAGTTGAAATCGAATCCACCCCACGCACCTTGGTCACATTGACCATCGCCGACGTTGTAGGCGTACCCGTTGCACGGTTTCCCTGTGCAATCAAAGCAGTCGGTGACGGTGCAATTGCAACCGTCGCACTGCAGGCCATACTCTTCCCGCAAATCCGAGCAAGTGTAGCCGTAAATATCGCCGATGTTGTCACAGCTGGAACGCCAGTCGATGCTTTCAGCTGGACAGGACTCGGCAGCGTTCAGGTTGGGTACGAGGCAGTCTCCGTCGTCGTAATTCCATGTCGTGCAATTGAAGTGCAGCCGGTTGTCGTAGCCACTATCGCAGATCCCATCACGAAGGTATTGCGCTTCGCCTTCGCAGTACTTGTTGGCACAGTCCCAGCACCTTCCTGGCGGTGCCGTCCACTCGGTGTTATTGCTGGGCGCAGCGGTTGTCGTTGTTGCAATATCGTCCCAGCATTTGCTGCAACTGTCGCACACGGATCCCGTGCAGTAAAAGTATCGCTCATCTTCGCAGTGCTCGGCCCACCACACTGCTTTCGAATTCTGAGCTGCGCAGCAGCGCCGGTCACTGCTCATGCTCGCGTAAGGACCATCGCCGCACTCGAAGCAAGAGCCCTCTTCTTCGACAAACTGGTTGAGCCACGGCGCAGACCCGTCCGCGTCCGTCCAATTGCATTGGTCTTTGGACGACACACCGGCCCAGAATTCATACGAGTAATACGAGTTCGACATGTCCGTGTCGTTGGCGAACGCGTCCATCGCCATTTCGTGGAGCCGCCGGAACTTGTCCACAGTTGACGGAATGCCCACGTCGGCGCCATAGTACCGGCACGTGGCGACAGCGACAGACCATATCGCAGGGCCTTGGAGTTGGCAACAGAGCGAGGAGCACCGGGTGTCGATTTCCAGCCGGTCCACGCACACGCCTTCGTGTTGATCGTAGCCGCAGTAGTTGTCGTAGCAGATCTTGCCACCGACCTCGTCTTCGGCGGTGACGTTGCATGCTCCACAGCAATCTGGGCCGCAGACGGTGCAAGGAGTCGTCTCCGGCGCAGTCCCCGAGATCGTCGTGGTACTCGTGTTCTGCATCGTCGGTGGCGTTTCAGTGGGCGCGGCAGTTGTGGTGGAAGTCGTATTTTGCGTCGGTGGTGTTTCAGTTGGCGCGGCGGTCGTAGTCGTAGTCGTGGGCGCAGCCGTGGTGGTGGTGGTCGTCGTCGGCGGTGTGGCGGCGGTCGTAGTCGTAGTGGTGGTGGTGGGCATTGTGGTGGTGGTGGTGGTGGTAGGCATCGTCGTCGTGGTAGCAGTCGTCCTAATTGTCGTCGCCGCAATCAGGAACACGACAAGAAGGTGCCCCCACCACGACCAGGACGTGAAACGGCTTGCACGCATGGTGTTCACAACCCAGCAGGCGGGGCGTTTCAGTTCCAGCTAGCTTCTGTGCTGCTCGATTCCGCGCCGTCGTTGTATAGCCAATCAACGGGCTTCAACTCACCAAGTGTCTGCGTTTCGACAACGTGCTTCGGTTCAGCAAAGTGCTTCACTTCATATAAGCAGCGTCACATACTTCACCGCAGAGCACGCGCACATGGCGGCACTTGGATAAGAAATTGCACCGCAAATAAAGCGAGTCGGCCAAAAATTATCACTGTGACGGTGGTGTGCGGGTGTGCGATTCTTCGTTCGCGTCTCGGTTTCAGCCGGGTGACCAGAGTTGGCAAAGTGCTGTCACCAGCGACACGAATCGCGGCGCCTCTCCCACGGAACCACTCCGGCGACTGATCGCAACCAACAATCGGGCCAACGACACAAACGGTTTCCCAACAGACACGCGAGCAACAGCATGGCGTTCACAGCAAGAGCTAGGTCGTCATCAAACACGCCGTAGTTACAGCAACTGAAACGTTTACGCTGACTCCTTGACCGTGATCGTTTCTCATGTCTCCACAAGCAAGATCCCCCACTGCGACAGCACCCACGGCATCTGCGGACACCACCACCCTACCAACCAACAACGGGTGTGACAACATGGCACGACACCACAGAATGCGCAGCTACGACGACTTGCTTGCTGCCACAACACTTCTGCAACGGCTGTTTTCCGTCACCGATCTTGCAACACCCGCAACACCAACAGCACCCCGACCTCCAACTACCTACCTCTCTACCTCCACCTTCTCTTGTTCGACCACCAACCAACAGCAACAATGAAGGCACGAAGGAATAAAGGAGCGAAGGCGCGAAGGAACGAAGGAACGAAGGAACGAAGGAACGAAGGAACGAAGGAACGAAGGAACGAAGGAACGAAGGAACGAAGGAACGAAGGAACGAAGCACCGAAGGAACGAAGCACCGAAGCATCGAAGCACCGAAGCAACGAAGGAACGTCGTCGTCATCGTCGTCGTCGTTGCCACCGCTTTCATCGTCGTCGTCTTCGCCGTTGTCTTCGCTGTTGTCGTTGCAGTTTTCATCGTTGTTTCGGCTTTCATTGTCGTTGTCGTCGTCGTCGTCGTCGTCGTCGTCGTCGTCGTCGTCGTTGTCGTTGTCGTCGTTGTCGTTGTCGTCGTTCGTTCGTTCGTTCGTTCGTTCGTTCGTTCGTCGTCGTCGTTGTCGTCGTCGTTGTCGTTGTCGTTGTCGTTGTCGTCGTTCGTTCGTTCGTTCGTTCGTTCGTTCGTTCGTTCATTCGTTCGTTCGTTCGTTCGTCGTTGCCGTTTCAACGACGACGAACGGTGGCGACAGCGACGCCGGCACTTCGCTGACCCACCCACCCCGGCCGTGTACACCGCGATGTACGCTCCACTTTATAACAGCGTACATATGCACTATACCCGACTGATTAACGCGTGTGTATGCGACCATGGTAAAATGTACGGTACGATGTACATTTTTTGTACAT
>Ga0213839_1001664_pt1 | contig 13860 bp, 11 predicted proteins | sample SWPATP21_FD_160075 | JGI IMG/M metagenome (GOLD analysis project Ga0213839, IMG submission 160075) | Coastal seawater microbial communities from Marineland, Florida, United States - SWPA TP2 #1 | ecosystem: Environmental > Aquatic > Marine > Coastal | place: USA: Florida | collected 2016-08-14 | reverse complement strand
CACACTGAACTCCTCGTCGGGGTCGAGGCCGCGCTGGTCGTAGGTGAGGGCAGTGGGCCGGCCCTGCTGGGCGCGCCGCGCCAGCACGTCGTCGAGGCGCACGCGGGCGAGCGCTGCGGCGCGTTGGGCGGCGTCGGGCCCCTCGAGCACCTCGAGGATCCGTCGCTCGGCGTACACCGTCCAGCCCTCGTTGAGCCAGAAGTGCTCGTTGGTCGCGTTGGTGACCAGGTTCCCCGTCCAGGAGTGGGCGAGCTCGTGGGCCAACACGTTCACCAGCGACCGGTCCCCGGCCACCAGGGTGGGGGTGAGGAAGGTCATCCGAGGGTTCTCCATGCCGCCCATGGGGAACGAAGGGGGCAGCACGATCGCGTCGTAGCGCTCCCACCGGTAGGGACCGAACAGCGACTCCGCCGCACAGAGCATGTCCTCCACCTGGGCGAACTCCCACGCGGCGGCCTCTACCACCTCGGGCTCGGCGTAGACGCGGGTGCGGGGACCCAGATCACGGTGCTCCAGACGCCCCACGGCCAGCGCCAGCAGGTAGGGCGGAATGGCCTGGGGCATGCGGAAGGTCCAGCGGCCGTCGGCCTGGTCTCCGGGGGCGGCCGACATCACGATCGACATGCCTCGGGGTACCTCCACGGACGCTTCGTAGGTGATCCGGGCCCTGGGGGTGTCTTGCAGGGGCACGATGCTGCGCGCGTGGATGGCCTGGCACTGCGACAGGAGGAAGGGCGTGCCCGCGGAGGTCTGGCTGGGCTCCAGCCACATCAGCGCCGTCGCCTCGGGGCTCGTGCGGTAGCGGATCCGTACCGTGTCGGTGGGGGTGGGGCGATCGATCCGCAGGCGCTCCCCGAGCACGGCATCGCTGGGGCCCGTGGTCGTCTGAAGCGGCGTTCCGTCGCCCGTGCACGCGCCCTCGACGATCAGTCCACGGCTGTCGAGGTCGAGAGGCCCCGAGGCGGCGTGGTCGAGGGTCAGCGTGGCCTCTCCGGTGAGGGTGCGGGCGGAGAAGTCCACGGCGAAGGCCCAGGCGAGGTGGACGACGCGGCCCTGCTCGAGGTCGGCATGGCTGTGGGGGTCTGCGCGCATGGCGTCTCCTCGGATGGACCGGGTGCGGAGGTTGACGGGCTCGTCGACGGGCCCGAGCAGGGTAAGGGGGGACGATGGCTCGGCTGACCGACATCGTGAGGGACCGAGTAGCTCGGGAGCGGCCCACCGACGCGCCGGGGAGCCGGTTCGTGCCCGGGCCGCGGCGGGTGGCGCTGTGCTACCCGTCGCCCTATCGCGCGGGAATGTCGTCGCTGGGCTACCAGCAGGTGCTCGGCCGGCTGCGCATGGCGGGGGTGGCAGCCGAGCGTGCGTTCCTGCCGGACGACGTCGATGCCTGGCGGGTGGGCCGCCAGCCGCTGATCACCTACGAGACGGGCGCCGATGTAGGGCGGTTTCCGCTCCTCGCGGTGTCGCTCGCCTACGAGCTCGAGGTGACGGGTCTCATCCAGATGCTGGAGCTGGCGGGCATTCCGCCGCTTCGAAGAGACCGTGGACCCCACGATCCGCAGGTGTTGCTCGGAGGGCCGATCTCCATGGCCAGTCCGCTGGTGGCGGCCCCCTTCGTCGACGCGATGCTGCTCGGGGAGGCAGAAGACACCGCACCGCTGGGCGTCAGCGGCTTCTTCGACTGCGACGATCGGGACAGCTGGCTCGATCTGGTGGCGTCCCTGCCCGGCGGCTACGTGCCCGAGCGTCACGGCGCCCGGCTTCCGCCGCTGGCCAAGGCGAGCGACGAGGGGCTCCCCGCGTGCAGCCGGCTGCTGACGCCCGACGCCGAGCTGTCCGACATGTTCCTCATCGAGGGGGAGCGTGGCTGCCACCGGATGTGCAGCTTCTGTGTGATGCGGCGCACCACGAACGGGGGCATGCGCTTGGTCACCCCCGAGCGGGTGCTGTCCTACGTCCCCGATCACGCACGCAAGGTGGGCCTGGTGGGGGCGGCGATCTCCGACCACCCACAGCTGGTGCCGTTGCTCGAGACCCTGGTGGGCTCGGGGCGTTCGGTGTCCCTGTCGTCGCTTCGGGCCGATCGCATCGCCCGCAAGCCGGCCATCGCGCGCCTGCTCCGCGACAGCGGCGCCCGCACCCTCACGGTCGCCAGCGACGGCGCCAGCGAGCGCCTGAGGCGCACGATCGTGAAGAACACCCGCAGCGACCATCTACGCACCTGTGCCGAGCAAGCGGGAGCGCTTGGCTACGCGGTGTTCAAGGTCTACATGATCGTGGGGCTGCCGTCGGAGACCGACGACGACATCGACGAGCTGATCGCGTTCACCAACGAGCTCGACGTGCTCGCCGGCGGCACCCGCGTGGCCCTCGGGGTCGCCCCTCTGGTGGCGAAGCGGAACACCCCCCTCGATGGCGCGCCGTTCGCGGGCATCGCGACGGTGGATCGCCGGCTCAAGCGCCTCCGCCGTGGGCTACGACGGTCGGTCGAGCTGCGGCCCACCTCGGCCCGCTGGGCGTGGGTGGAGCACGAGCTGTCGCAAGGCGGGCCCGAAGTGGGTGAGGCGATGTACGCGGCCCATCTCGCTGGCGGGCGCTTCGCCCACGTCAAGCGAGCGCTCGCTGCGGTCGACCCGACCACGAGGCGCCCGTGGGCAGCGCACGAGCCAGCGCTGCCGTTGGGCCCGTCCAAGCGATCCGGCACGGGGCGGGTGTCACGAGGGGTGGGTTAGGCGTCGCGTCCACGGAGGACCCACCCACCATGATGTACGCCATCGCCACCAAGCTCACCAAGCCCATCGACGACCCTTCTTACGAGGGCTTCGTGCTGGCGATCAAGGCCCTCGGCCCGTGGTCGGATCGACTCGACAGCACCTGGCTGGTGGAGAGCCCGCTCCACGCAGGGCAGATCCGCACGCTCCTCAAGGCCCATGTCGCCCCCGAGGATCGGCTGTTCGTCTGCCAGTTCACCGGCAACTGGGCTGGCTACAACATGGGCCGGCGCTTCCCGGAGTGGATCGGGCGCCGCAGCTTCCAGCGCCCCACGGTGTCGAAGGCCTGACGCCGGTGACATCTAGATGATGTAGAGCAGCAGCAGCAAGAAGGCGATCAAGCCCACACCCAGCACCATCACCGTGAAGATGGTGAGCAGCCACGCGATGGCGGGGTCGCGGTAGGAGTCGGTGCTGTCTTCGATGGTGGAGATCTCCACCGGCGCGCCCTTGCCCTTGGCCTTGCCGGCCTTGCTCACGGGCTTCTTCGGCTTGCGCGGCGGCGGCTTGGCGGTGGGCTTCCGGGCGGCGGGCTGTTCCGCTCCCTTGTCTCCCGGGTGCACGGCCGTGGTGTCGTCGCTCGGCTTGGCCCGCGGCTTGCCATCGGGCACGGGCACGGGCTGCGTGGGTTCTTGCCCCGGGGGCAGCGGGAGGTTGTCGGCGGGGATCGTCTCTTCGTCGCCGATGCTCCGCCGCTCGCGTCGCATGGTGGTCTCGTCGCTTCCCGGGGGCGCGGGCGGCGGATCGCGCACCACGGTGGGCTCCCCCACCTGCTCGAGGTGCATGGTGAGACTCGGCTCCGCCGCGCGGGCGGGCTTCGTCATGTCGGTCGGAGCATGACCGGGGAGCGAGGCGCTGGGGTCGGGGACGGGGGCGGGGTCGGGGGCCGACGACGCGGCACCGTCGCCCGGCTCGTCGAGCTTCACCCAGCTGGTGTGTTCCTCGTCGCTCACCGAGGCGAGGGCCGCACGGATGCGTGCCTCTTCGTCTTTGGCCCTCGACGTGGCCGAGCTGGCGGTGTCGACGGGGAGCGGAGGGGTAGGCCGCGGACGTGCGCCACGGGAGGGGCCCGAGCGAAGCGGCGGCTTGCCGCGGGGCGGGGCGGGGCGCGGGGTGGCCGTACGCGGATTGGCGGCGGCGGTGCGGCTGGCGGGGGTGGGGGATGCGGGAGTGCGCGGCCGGTTGCCCGAGGAGCGGGAGCCTGCGCGGTTGGTGGACACCCTTCGTGGGCGCTCGCTGCTCGAGGGGGGCGAGCTCGGAGGCGCGGGTGCCTTGGGGTTCTGGGCGGGATGACCACCGGTGTCGCCGGGTAGGTCGATGTCGCTGTTGTCGAGCAGCTCGAGGATGCCGCCGACCGTGGATTCCTTGTCGGGCGGGGCCTCGTCGACGCTGGGCAGCTGGTCGAGGCGCTGCAGGCCGGCCCCGAAGGTGTTGTAGTCGCGGTGGGGCTCGCGAGGCTTTCCGACGTTGCGCGCCGCGCGCTTCAGCGCAGGGTCGTCGACCCGCACGGCGAGGGTCTCCTCTTCGTCGGGACTGGGGGCGTCGGGGCCCTGCAGCGGGGAGAAGCCGCCGACCACACCGGTGATGCCGGGATCGGGGTCGTCGCGCCGAGACCGTGGAGGACTGGGCGCCCGACCTGCCGGGGGCTCCTTGGCAGCCTTGTCGCGGGCGACGGCCCGCTTGGCGGCCTCGCGCATGGCCGCCAGCTCGTCGGGCATGACCCCGGAGATGGTGAACTCTTCGACGGGGCCGAGGTCTTCGAATGCGCCCGACAGCGGAGCCTCGTCGAAGTGCGACTCCGGTGCCCGGGGCTTGCTCACGGGCTTGGAGGGGGCGAGGTCGTTGAGGGGTGGCAGGCCCTCGAAGCGGGGCTCGGTGAGCTCGATCGACGGCTCGGGGCTCGGCGGTGGCTCGGGGGACGGCGGGTCGGTGGGCTGCTCGTCGGTGAAGCCGGCCGCGTTTTCGAACAGGCTGCCGAAGTCGCCACCGGGCAACAGGCTGCCCCCGACGTTCGTCTCGTCGAGGTTCACCCGCTTGCCCGAGCGCACGCGACGCGCCCGAGGGTCGACGTCGTGGACGGCGGTGGCTTCGTCGTCGAGACGGCCGGTCTCGGTGGGTTCGTCGTCGTGGGGAGCGCTTCCCCAAGGCTTGGAGCGATCTCGCGGCACGTGTCTCGCGGGGTTGGTGTGCGACGGAGATGCCATCCTACACCAGGCGACCCGCTCGGCGGGGAAGGTGTGGTAGACAGGCAGTCGGAGGGTGCATGAAGCGCTGGTGGCTTGTGGCGGTGCTGTGGTGGCCGATGTCTGCGTCTGCGCAAGACTTCCAGGCGCCGAACAGCCTCCTCTGGGGCGCCGTGGGCACCCCGTGGCTGGTGAGCGGTCGTGGCGAAGCGTGGATGGCCGATCAGGTGAGCTTCGAGCTGGGCGCCGGCGGGCTGGGGCCCGACGCCAGCCTCGGCTTCGACTGGGCGATCCGGTGGCGCCCCGATCCGCTGTGCATCAACTGCGGCGAGCGCGATCTCGTGACCATCGGCATCGGGCCGGGAGGCCTGGTGGTGCCCCCCCTCGACCAAGACAACTGGGGCCTCGCTGCGGGGGGCGATCTCGGCGTGAACTACGTTCACTGGATGTCTCCCACGCTGGGCCTCACCGTCTCGGGCCGTGCAGGGCTCGGCGCCCAGTGGCCCGACCTCGACTTCGGGGACGCCGAGCTCGGCTTCTGGGCCTTCGGCGGGGCTGGAGTCGCGTTCTGATGGACGACAACATCACCGAGACCTTGGTTCCGATGGGCACGCTGGCGCTGGGGCTCTTCGTCGGCTGGCTCCTCGGGGGATCGGGGAGCCCGCCAGCGGAGGCGCCGGTGCCGCCACCTCCGTCCGCGCAGGCCGAAGAGGTCGTCGCCGCCCAGGCCCAGCGCTGCGAAGACCGCCTGGTGAAGGAGCGGGAGGTCGCCGCACGCGTGGCCCTCGACGCTGCCCTGGTCCGCTTCGAGCAGTCGGAGGCGTGGTGAAGCCGAAGATCGTCGTCGTAGGCCTGGTGACCTTCGTTGTCGGCTTCCTCCTCGGGCAGGCGCGCAGCCTGGTGCCGTCGCCCGGTCCGGCGTCGCGGCCCCCTCCGGCGGCCGAGCCCGCGGCCCTGCCGTCGAGCTGCTCCGAGCTGGCCGAGGTGCGCGAGGGCATGGCGGCCGATCGCAAGGTCCTGCAACAGGTCGACCTCGACGCGATCCGCGCGTCACGGGGGGAGGTCGTGGCGTCGTGGCCGGATGCCGAGATGGGCGAGATGTACCCTGGCGACATGGTGCTCCGGCTGAAGAAGGCCGGCGCCGAGGTCCTCCATTCCAGCTGCCTCGAGTATCCGTGCGTGGTCGGTCTCCGTGGCATCTCCTCGGAGACGGTCACTGCCGCCCTCACCGAGGAAGGCGAGCGCCCCACGGTCACCGAGCGTGACGGTCACGTGGTGGTGGTCGCCCCCCTCCACCCGGGCGACGAGCGCACCACCAAGCGGGTGCGCGCCCTCGCGACGGTTCTCGCGGGTCAGGGTCGAGAGTAGGCCGACTATCGGTGGCGGTCAGCGCTGGCCTTCGACCCATCCGATGGCCTGCTGCACCACCTGGAAGTCGCGCAGGGCTCGGGCTCCCTCCACCGGCTCGGCGTCGTCGGCGAAGATGCGCCAGCTCAGCTCGAGCCCGCTGCGGATCAGGTTGAGGTTCGTGCCGTGGATGGCGACCCAGATCGAGGCAGCGTAGACCTCCTGGGTGGGGAAGATCGGCGACGGGTGGTGCCGGAAGAACAGGATCTCGCCGGGTCGTTGCGTGTAGCTCACCTCGCCCTGGCGGCGGGCCCGCTTGCGCACCTGCGAGCTCACGAGAGGGCGGGGCACCACCAGCTCGAGGCCCACGTGCTGGGCGAGGGTGCGCCCGGTGTTCTGCAGGAAGGCGCGAAACTGCACGAAGGCCCGGGGACCGCGCACGTCGGTGGCGTCGAGATCCGTCTTGCCGTAGGGGCCGAGGCGCGACAGGCGCAGCTCCGGGTCGCGCACCCGTCGGAGCACGTCTTGCACGTGGACGTGGCCCATCGGCCGCGACTTGCCGGCGATCCGCAGGTAGTAGCGGTGGTCCTTGGCCTGATGAGGCGCGTCGTCGCTGGACGGCAGGTCGACGACGTAGACGGCGTGGCCGGGATGGATGGCCGTGTCGCTGCCGTCGGGGCTCACCTCGTAGACGTTGCAGCGACGCAGCGGTGGGTCGACACAGCCAGGGACGATGTCTTCGAGCCACGCGCGCGTGCCACCTCCCTTCAGGTCGATCGGCACGCCGCCGTCGATGCAGCCGTCGTCGTCGAGGCCCAGGAACAGCCGGCCGCCTGCCCCGTTGGAGAATGCGGAGACCTGCTTCGACAGGTCGTACAGGAAGGTGGAGCGCGCTTCGCCGTTGGGGGAGATCCAGGCCGAGCCCTTGAACTCCTGAAAGTCGTGCTCGTGAGGCTCGAGGCCTCGCAGTCGAGCTTCGTTCCAGCGTTCGGGGCTCACAGGAGCAGTGTAGCGCGGCCGCGGGGGTCAGCGGGAGCGGGGAGCGGGGTGCACGCGCTGCAGCTCCTCCCCCGCGACGATCACGACCGTCAGCTCTCCGAAGCGGTAGGTTCCGGGGGGGAGATAGCCCTCGAACACGCCCTCGCGCGCCAGCTGCTCGGCGGCGAAGTCCACGGCGGCGACGGCCTCGGGCAGCCACACGCCCTCGACGACGCGGAGCTCCACGGCCCCTTCGAGGCGGGCCCGCCCCATGCCGGCGTCGATGGACCACAGGGTCTCGATGGCGTCGCGGTTCTCCTCGAGGCGAACCGAGGCGGCGAGCCGCTCGCGAAGCGCGGTGATGTCGCCTCGCGAGCGTGCGGCGTCGGCGGCGCGACGGTGGTCGGCGGCGGTCATGGGCACGCCGAGAGCCACCATGGCCCGATAGGTGCGCTCGACCCCGGTCCATGCCTGCCGGCCCGCCAGCGTCGACAGCTCCTGGGCCAGGCGGTGGTACTCCGAGGTCTGCACATCGTCGGCCCGCCCCGCGACCGCGGGCGTGGAAAGGGCGAGGACGATGGCCATCAGGAGGTGCACGGCAAGGACCTCTGCAAGAGGCGGGCCAGAGACTGCCTTCGGCGAGAACGTGCATGGGCACAGGGTCGTCCATGGCGTGCAGCGTCGATTGCGGAAGAAGTGCCGCATGGCACGGGGACGATCCTGGGGCGTCGCGTCGCACGCTCCTACGACAGCCTCTACTCGGCAGGCATCTCCTCGGCGGTGGGGGGGAGCCCGTCCGGCAGGTCGGCAGGCACCCTCGGCGGCGCTCCGCGCAGCGCCCCCAGCGCAAACCACCACACGCTGCCGAGGCCGCTGGCGAGGCCGGCCACGACGCCCAGGTCGACGATGCCGCGCCACGGCTGGGGCAGCTGCCGCACCAGCAGCACCAGGATCACGATCATGGTGAGCAGCGACCAGCTGACGATCTTGCGCTTGCGGTTGGCGTGCAGCAAGCCCATGCACATGAACGGCGCGAGCACGACCGGTAGCGGTGACGGTCGTTGGGCCAGGGCCAGCGCGCGCACCACCACCCGCGGGGCGAACTGCTTGTGGAAGCCGCGGTAGGCCTCGCTGTACATCATGAACACCAGCCACACGGCAGCGACGCCCCACTGCAGCGGGGTGAGGCCGGTGGACAGGGCCTCGATGGGGTGCGCCGACAGGCGGACGATGGGGTTGAGCAGCACCAACGAGACGCCCCCCACCCCCCAAGCCCAGATCGCCCAGCCGGCCGGCGTGGTGGGGACGGGGAGGGCGGGAGGCGATGATGGGGGGGAGGAAGCCATGGCGCCTCTTCGCTCGCGTGCGCTCCCGCCGCAAGGACCGCCCTCGTGGTGTACCCTCTGCCGCGATGATCTGGCTCGCCCTGTCCCTGGCTGCTGCAGCGCCCGCGTGGAACGACGTGGTGACGCTCGCCGTCGATCCGATGGCGCCCCGAATGCTGCCCGAGGAGCGCGACATCGTGCTCCAGCAGCTCTGCGGTGGGGGTGTCGACCGGGCCTGTCGCTGGCTCGACGGCGCGTCGCCGGCGGAGCTGCTGGTGGAGGCCTGCGAGGACGAAGACCGTCGCCCGTTCGACTGTGTCGCCGCGGGCTGGGCCCTGGAGCCCACGGATCCCGAGGCGGCGTATGGTCACTATGTCGCCCAGTGCGACGCGGGCGACGTCCGTGCGTGTGCCGACGTGGCCCGCGCGGCCCTCGACGGGATCGGCACCTGGTCCTCGCGACGCCGGGCCCGCAAGCTGGCCGAGCCGCTGTGCGACGAGGGGTCGCCCCACGCCTGCCTCGTGCTCGGGCGCCTCGAGCAGCGGTCGCGTCCGCTGGTGGCCGAGAAGCTGGCGACGGCGGCAGTGAGCGAAGGCGTATCGGGCGGGCTCGGAGCGCTGGCCGAGCTGGTGCGCGACGAGGATCGCTGGGCGGTGATGGTGCGTGGCTGTGACGCGGGCATCGGCTCGGTCTGCCGGCAGATGGCCGAGGAGCTGCGCGAGGCGGCACTCGAGGAACTCGACGACGAAGAGGCGACCGATGACGAGGGCGCTGACGAGGAGGGTCCGTCCGACGAAGACGAGGAGCCGTCCGACGAGCCGGTGTCGGCGGCCGACCTGACCGCCTACGAACTCCTCGATCGCGCCTGCCTGCTGGAGGACCGGCCCGCCTGCCTCCTGTCGGTGCTCATCGGGGTGTACCACGAGCGCATCGAGCGGCGTGATGGCCGTGAGCGGCTCGACGAGATGTGCGCGCAGGGGGAAGACCAGGCCTGCCTCGAGGCCGACTACCTCCGTTATGGCGGCGACGTGCAGCCCTTCAAGTTGGGCACGATCAATCCGCTGTTCGTCGAGCGCCTCGGCACGCACGTCACGCCGTCGCTCATCGAGTGCTATCGAGACCAGCTCGATCGCGAGCCCACCTTCGAAGACCCCGACATGGTGGTGCACGCATGGATCGACGAAGAAGGCATCGTGGCGGGCGGCACCGTCGTCACGTCGGGGCCCGACGAGTACAAGGAGTGCCTCGCCCGGCAGGTGAGCGGGCACGAGATCGTCGAGGGCGGCATCGGGGTGTCCCCCGACCATGCCGTGAAGGTGGAGATCCCCATCCACTTCGGCCACGAGGCGGAGATCAAGATCAGCCCCACACGCGTGGTCTCGGGCTTCGCCGAGAACTCGGCCGCGCTGCAGGAGATCGCCCGCGACGAGTGGGCCGAGGAGGCCGACCGCTGCTGGCTCGAGAACCAGGGTTCGGCCTGGGACAGCATCTTCACGATCCGAAAGGCCATCATCCGGCGCGATGGGCGCCTCGAGCTCAAGGGGCTCTTCGAGTCGTCGAGCATCGAGGAGGCCGACGAGTGCCTGGCCGCGATGATGCGGTCGGTCGAGCTGGAGGGGGGCTACGAGTACGACGAGCGGGTGCGCATCTACATCCGCTTCGCTCAGATCTACCGGCACCCGAAGCCGAAGGGGCAGGGGCACGGCGAGGCCATGGACCCCGATCTCTACATGAACCGCGACGACTGGGGCGAAGGCGACCGCCGCTAGAGCGCCCCCGACGCCTCCGGGATGCGGCTACCGGCGTCGCATCGCGACAACGCCCAGCAGAGCCAGCAGACCGAGCGAGCCGAGCGGCGTCGCCTGCTGGCAACCACAGGCGCTGGAGCTCTCGTCCTTGTCGAGGTCGCGGCCGTCGTCGTCGTCGTCGTCGTCCGACGTGGTGTCGTCGTCGTCGTCGTCGTCGTCGCCCACGGTGGGGTCGGTGCCGTCGGTGGTCGTGTCGGGCCGCTCGTCGAGATCGCTGAACTGGTCGGCCGAGGTGGCCGTCGCGTTCCAGCCCTCGATGGTCCACGACAGCCACTCCTCGCCGTCGGTGGCGTAGATGGCGTAGTAGCCGGCGGTGAGGGTGGCGTTGGCGTCGGTGCCCTGGCTCGACGCCCCCAGGCCGGGGTTGGTGTCGGTGAACACCACCTCGCCGTCTTCGTAGTGGGTGGGGTAGCTGCTGTCGTTGCGCACGATGCGCAGCTCGGTGAACGGCCCCAGGTCGGGGTTGGTCCAGGTGAAGTCGACGTAGCCCTGGCTGTCGACGGAGGCCTCGAAGTCGAGGATGGCGAGGCGGTTGTCGACATGGGCGGGCGCATAGATGCACACGTCGTCGATGGTCCACCCACCGAACTCGAGCCCGCCGTCGGACTGCAGCTCCCAGGCGAGCTCCACCTCGCCACGGTCGGCGCGTCCGCCGAGGTCGACGGAGTGGGTCATCCACAGGTTGTCGGTGTGGTGGTCTTCGCCGCCGCTGCTCACCCAGTTGGCCCACACCTCGTCGTCGTTGGCGTAGATGCGCGCCTGGTCGTACAGCCCGTCCTCGATCTGCAGCCAGCGACGGTACTGCAGGAACACGTCGATGTAGTGGCCCGTCTCGATGACCGGAGAGGTGAGGCGGTTGGTCTTGTTCGCCTGGTACAGCCCGTTGTACTGCTGCCCGTTGACCACCTGGCCGAGGTCGTTGGCCCACACGTTGTTGCCCGACCAGGCCGAGCTCGGATCGAAGTTCTGGCCGGCGGGCGTGCCCCACTGCCAGTCGTCGGCGCCGTCGCTGACCTCGCCTGCGAGCAGCTCGTGGGTGAAGCCGCCGTCGTCGGACTCGAAGTTGAAGCAGGTCACCTCGATCACGTCGCCGACGTAGACCGAGTAGGGGGCCGCCTGGCCCGCCGAGGGGCTCGCGAACGGGGTGCCCTCGCCGTCGGTGCCGGCGAAGTAGTACTCGACGAAGGTGCCGAGCTCCATGCCGGGGAGCACCGCCTCGATGGCGTCGGACTGGTTGGACGCAGGCACCGACAGCCAGCTGCCGTTGTCGGCCCGGTAGTGGAGCATGGCGTCGGCGTTGCCGAGGTCGAGGCAGTCGGCGGCGCTGGCGAGGGTCTCGATCCGCAAGGGGGTGTCGACGAGCGGGGTGATGGTCTCGAGGGGCTCGTGGAAGCCGACGAAGCTCGTGCCGATGCCGTCGGTGCCGAGGCCGTGCAGGCCGAAGGCCTCCCCGATGGCGCACTGGTGGGGCGTGCCGTTGGACAGGTCGCCGTCGTCGTCGTCGGCGACGAGCGCCTCGTAGGCGCTGGAGGGGATGTCGGGGCCCCCCTTGAGCAGGCCCGTGAAGATGTCGGTGGTGATCTCGGTGCCGGCGTCGAGCCCCTCGGCGTCGACGAGGATGTCCCAGAGGTCCCACATGGACCCGCCGAAGATCAGCCCGTTGCTGTGCACGGCGTAGGGGTTGCTGCTGTAGTCCTGCGGGTAGACCTGGTTGGGCGCCACGTTGCGGATGGCCCACCCGTTGGTCTGGAAGTAGGGCGCGATGAGCGCGTCGCCCGTGAGGAGGAAGCTGACCGTGTCGGCGGCGCCCTCCGACAGCGACCCGTCGAAGAAGCCGGAGCGCAGGCTGTAGGCGTGAAAGCCGTGCCCCCACTCGTGGTAGTTCACGTCGGCGATCTCACCGGTGTTGTTGCAGCCCGACCCCGAAGCGAAGAAGTTCACGTTGCCGTCGTAGTAGGCGTTGCACACGTCGGGCAGGTTGACGATCGAGGTGAGCGTCGAGGTGACCATCGACACCTCCGGAGCGACGTCGGCGCCCCACTCGCGCACCTGGTTCAGGAACACGTAGGTGCTGATCTCGGCCTGCGTGGCGTCGCTGTCGGTCCAGGTGAGGTCGGGGCCGTTGCCCGAGGCGTAGCCCTCGGCGCCCGTGCTGTTGACCACCCGGATGTAGCTGCCCTCGAGGATGGAGTCGATGGGCCCGTAGCCCACCAGGTCGTAGGTGCCGTCTTCGCGGGCCTCGTCGGCGTCTCCAGCGTTGGCCACCTCGATGAAGGGCATGGGCGAGGTGACGTAGGCCGAGCCGTCGAGGGTGCGCTCGGGGTGCTCGCCGTAGATGGTGCCGCTGATGAACCGCACCTCGTTGTGGATCGACAGCGCCTCGCCGGTCGTCCCGTCGATCATCGCCACCCAGATGCCGGGGGGCTCGGTGGTGCGCGTGGTGACCTGGTAGACCTTCCGCAGCGACAGGCCATGGACGCCCGTTCGCTCCAGCAGCATGGGCTCGACGACGGGATCGGTGTGAGTGGCCGAGGGCGCCGGCCCCTGGGCGATGGCCTCGCGCACGGCCTGCATCTCGCCGATCACGAGGTCGCCTTCGACGGGCGCCTCGGCCCCGGTGGCGACGCGCACCATCACGAGGTTGCCGTGCTTGATGCGGGTGAGGATGCCGCCACGGTAGAGCGGCAAGCCCTCGCGGAGAACGTCGAAGTCGACGTACCAGGTGTCGACACGGTCGACGTAGTGGGCGCTCCGGAGCGAGAGCTGGCCGCCCTCGAGGTGGAACAGCTCACCGTGGGCCTGCAGCAGCGCCCCGAGGCGGTCGGTGAGCTCGGCCTCGTCGTGGACGGGCATCGGGATCCCCTGACCCCACATCGCCAGCGGCTCCTTCGTCAGCTCGTCGAACTGGGCGAACCAGGGCCCGTTCGCTTGCCGCCACCGCACGAACGAGGGCTGCTTGTGCAGCTGTGCCTGCACCTCGGGGTGGGTGATCTGCACACGATGTGGCTCGATCCCCTGCTCGGGGGCGGGTTGGAACGCCAGCGCGATGCCGAGCCACATGCTGATCATGGAGTCCTCCTCCTGGGGGTGGGGCCGTGGGGGCGCCCAGGGAGAGAATGTGGCATGTCGCCAGCACCGCGGCGGGAGGGACGGCGGGGTCTGACGGACGCTTTACAGCTGACCAGGGCGTGTCGACGGTCAGCGGGGCCGCCCAGGAGAGGTGACCCCGCACCGGGACGTGCCCTACATGCGCGAGCAGCCCCGCATCGCCACGACGCAGCGCATCTGCACCTCCTCGTCGTCGCGCGTGAGCTTCACCGTGCCCCAGCGGGCCTTGGTGCCGTCGGACTTCACCCACACCTGGTAGGTGCCCTTGCTGAGCTGGCCGTTGGGTTGCCGGTTGCCCATGGCGTCCGCCACCCACATATCGGCGATCCCCGGGCAGTCG
>Ga0213839_1001662_pt1 | contig 13870 bp, 7 predicted proteins | sample SWPATP21_FD_160075 | JGI IMG/M metagenome (GOLD analysis project Ga0213839, IMG submission 160075) | Coastal seawater microbial communities from Marineland, Florida, United States - SWPA TP2 #1 | ecosystem: Environmental > Aquatic > Marine > Coastal | place: USA: Florida | collected 2016-08-14 | reverse complement strand
GCCAGGGAACGCAGGCCTGCACGCAACACGGGAGGGCCAGGAGGGCTGGCCCTCCGGCGGGGGTCAGAGGGGGCGGAGCCCCCCGACAACTGGTAGTCAGGACGGTGGCCCCTCCACCCGGCCGGTCGCCGAGGCACCCGTTGGCGCTGGCACTGCTGGTCGCGGGAGCACCCCTCGCCGTGGCACACGCATCCGAAGCCATCGGCTACGGCCGGCCTCTCGATGGAGTCCGGGTGATGCCCTCGCCACCACCGGCGCCCTCCGCCGGTGGCTCGTGAGCGGCATCCCGGCCCCTCGAGCGGGGTGAGCCTCCGAGTTCACCACAGAGTCGCAGAGCGCACTGAGGTCCACAGAGGAGACGGCGCACGCGGGTACGCCAAAGGAGTCCGGCCGACCCGGCGGAGGGGGTCAGGCTCCGTCAGGAAGCACCCGCGGCGAGGGAGGCATCCTGCCATTCTGCGACAGCCTCGCGGACCATCTCCCTTCGTTGCGACAGATCGGGCGATCTGGCGTCGACGCCGAACGGGGGAAACGCGATTCTCGAGTAGCCATCCCGCCCCGACCCCTACAGTTGTCGCAACGAGAGGAGATGCCTCCTCGGGGTGTCGCACAGGAGCGAGATGCCTCCCGGAGCCTGACCCCCAAGAGCCTGGGTGGTGACGCCACCAAGCCACGGCCACAGGGCTCTGGTGGTGGCGAAGGCGTGGTTCTCTGGGTCACACGGGTCTCGGTCGAGTGCTCGGACGCGGCCGATGACGTCGGACGTGGGTGCCGCGGCGAAGGGTGCTCCTGCGACCGAAGACGCCAGCGCCAACGGGTGCTTCGGCGACCGGCCGGGTGGTCAGGCCACCGCCCTGACTACCAGTTGCCGGGGGCTCCGCCCCCCTACGGTCCAGCCCCTCTCGGTCCGCAAGCGGACCTCCAGGGCCAGGCTTTCGCCGATCCCGACGGTCCGCCGTCCCGCAAGCGGTCCGACGCACCCCCGGTACGCTGACCCCGCCGGAGGGCCAGCCCTCCTGGCCCTCCCGGGTGGGGCGTGGGCCTGTGAGATGGGAGTGAGGCGTGGCGCATCCGCGCCGTGCCTGGAGGGCCTGCCCTGAGCACAGCAGGCCCGGGGTCGCCCCGAGCCTGCTCCCATCTGCCTGATCCGGTCCTACGCCTCGTAGAACCGTGCCCCGCTCGCCGCCATCTCCCGGAAGCGCTGGGCCGGCGCGAAGCGCTCCCCGTGCTCGGCCTGGAGCGCCTCGAGCTTCTTCACGACCTCGGCAGCCCCGACCCGGTCCACGTAGGACAGCGGCCCACCGGTGTTCGGCGCGAAGCCCAGCCCGAGGATGGCGCCGACGTCGGCGTCGCGAGCCTCCCGCAGCACACCGCTGTCGAGGCAGCGCCCCGCCGCCGCCACCTGGGCCAGCAGCAGCCGCTCCCCGATGGCCTCGTGGGAGAGCTTGTCGGCGTTCCCGACTCGGTCCCTCAGTCCCGCCCAGATCCCCTTCCGCTTGCCGCCGGCGTAGTCGTAGAAGCCCGCCCCTCCGGAGCGGCCGGTACGCCCCTCGTCGACGAGGCCGGCGATGAGCTTCACGCCGGGCATCTCCAGCAGCCAGTCGCCGATGTAAGCGGCCCCCTGGGTCAGGGCGTGCTTGCCCAGCGTCAGGGTGACCTCGTCGAAGACCTGGAGCGGGCCCACCACCATGCCGGCGGCGCGGGCCCCCCACTCGATGAGCCGCGGGTCCTGCCCCTCGGCGACCAGCTCGGCCCCCTCGAGGATGTACGCGCTGAACACGTTGGTGGTGTAGAAGCCGTAGCCGTCGTTCACCAGGATGCAGGTCTTCTTCATCGCCTTGCCGAGGGCCAGGGCGCGACCGAGGGTCTCGTCGCTGGTGGCGGCGCCGGCGATGACCTCCAGCAGCGGCATCTTCTCGACGGGGCTGAAGAAGTGCATGCCCACGACCCGCTCTGGGGCCTGGCTGGCCTCCGCGAGGTCCGTGATGGGCAGGGCCGAGGTGTTCGACGCCCACACTGCGTTCTCGGCGAGGTGGGGCTCGAGCTCCCGCATGACCGCGTGCTTGACGCCCTTGTTCTCGACGACGGCCTCGATGACGAGGTCAGCGCCTTCACAGGGCGCCATCTCCAGGGTGAAGGTCAGCTTCCCCCGCAGGGCCGCCCTGTCCTCGTCGGAGAGGTGACGCATCTTGCCGATGACCTTGTCGACGTGGGCGATGCCGCTGTCGAGGCCTTCCTGGTGGATGTCCTTGAGGACGACCTCGAGCCCCGACCTGGCGCACAGGAGGCCGATGCCTGCTCCCATCATGCCGGCGCCGAGCACCACGGCCTTGCGGAAGCCATGGCCCTCCACCCTCGGCAGGCCGACCTGCTTGTCGGCGGCCTGCTTGTGGAAGAACAGGGTGCGAACCATCGCCTTGGCCTCGGGGCTCACCACCAGCCCCGCGAAGATGCGGGCCTCGATCTGCAGGGAGGTGTCGATGTCGACCAGGCTCCCCTCGTGCACCGCGGTGATGGCCTGCTTCACGGCAGGGAAGGCCCCAGCGGTCTTCTCGTAGGCCATCGCGGAGCCGGCGAGGAACAGGTTCCGCGCGTCGTCGCTGCCGGGACGCACACCGGGCCAGCGGAAGCGCTTCCCGTCCCAGGCCTGCTTGGCCTTGGGGTTGTCCTGGATCCACGCCCTGGCCGCCTCGTACAGGCTGTCTCGGCCGGAGACGAGCCCGTCGACCAGGCCCTTCTTGAGAGCGGACGGCGCCCGCACGATCTTGCCCTGGGTGATGATCTCGAGGGCCGGCTGGATGCCGATGCGGCGGGGAAGCCGCTGGGTGCCGCCGCCGCCGGGGATGAGGCCGAGCATCACCTCGGGCAGCCCCACCTGGAGCTTCGGGCTGTCGACCGCCACGATGTGATGACAGGCCAGCGCCAGCTCGTAGCCACCGCCGAGGGCCGAGCCAGGCAGGGCGCACACGATGGGCAGTCCGTTCTCCATGCGACGGTGCACCTGGTGGAAGCGCAGGGTCATCTCGTGGACCTGGTTCACGTCGCCCGAGGCCAGGATCATGTTGAGGTCGGCACCGACGCAGAAGTCGGCGTGGGCCGAGGTCAGCACGATGCCCTTCAGGCCCTCTTCGCTGTCGATGGCGGCCATGGCGGCCTCGAAGCCATCGAGGAAGTCGAGGTTGATGGTGTTGAAGCGGGGCATCGCGAGGAGAAGGACCGCGAGGTCGTCGCTCGTGCGGAGCACCTTGGCGATGGGGCCTTCGTGGACGAGGGCCGCGTCAGGGACGGGGTTCCAGATGTCGCTCATGATCAGACCCTCTCGATGATGGTGGCGATGCCCATGCCGCCGCCCACGCACAGCGTGATCAGGGCGGTGGACAGGTCCCGGGCTTCCAGCTCGTCGAGGGCGGTGCCCAGCAGCATCGCGCCGGTGGCGCCCAGGGGGTGACCGAAGGCGATGGCGCCTCCGTTGACGTTGACCTTGTCGTGAGGGACGCCCATGTCGTCCATGAAGGCCATCGGCACGACCGCGAAGGCCTCGTTGACCTCGAACAGATCGATGTCGCCGACCTCCATGCCGGCCTTCTTCAGGGCCATGCGCGCGGCGGGCATCGGTCCCTCCAACATGAGCACCGGCTCGGCCCCCACCAGCCCCACGGCACGAACCCTGGCACGGGGCGCCATCCCCAGCGTCTTTCCAGCGTTCTCGTTCCCGACCAGGACGGCAGCCGCGCCGTCGACGATGCCGCTGCTGTTGCCCGCGTGGTGCACGTGACGGATGCGGTCGACCTCGGGGTAGGCCATGCGGGCCAGGGCGTCGATCTTGAACTGGGTACCCATCATCGCGAAGGACGGGTTGAGACCTGCCAGCGACTCCTTCGTGGTGCCGGGGCGGGGGTGCTCGTCGGCGTCCATGATCACGATGCCGTGGTCGTCGACCACCGGCACGATGCTCTTGGCGAAGGCGCTGCGCTCGAGGGCGGCCGCCGCCCGGTTCTGGCTCTCGACCGCGAAGCCGTCGACGTCGTCGCGGGTGTAGCCGCGACGGGTGGCGATGAGATCCGCGGAGATTCCCTGGGGAACCGTGCCCACCTTCCACTGGAAGCTCGGGTCGAACATGGCCCCGCCGTCGGAGCCCATCTTCACCCGGGACATCGACTCGACGCCGCCGGCCACCACCAGGTCGTGAAAGCCACTCGCGACCATCGCGGCGGCATGGTTCACCGACTCCAGGCCGGACGCGCAGAAGCGGTTGATGGTGACACCCGGAGCCTTGTGGCCCTCCCAGGCCTGCAGCGACGCGAGGCGGGCGATGCAGGTTCCCTGCTCCCCAGTCTGGGTGACGCAGCCCACGACGACGTCCTCGACCGTGTCCGGGTCGAGCTGGGTGCGCTGCTGCAGCGTGGAGAGCACGCCGGCGAGGAGGTCGAGGGGACGCACGCTGTGCAGCCCCCCGGTGGCCTTGCCGCGCCCTCGTGGGGTGCGGATGGAGTCGTAGATGTAGGCCTCGCTCACGGGACCTCCGGCGGATGGGGTGGACGGTCGAATGGCCCTCTCGGGCCCAGGGAGGGAATCCTTAGCATGCTCATGATAAGCATGCTAATCGTTTGGGCCGAGACGGAGACTTCCCATGGCCGACCCAGATCAGCTCGCCCTCAGACGGCGACAGACCCAGATCGTCCTCGATCTCCAGCGCCTGCGAAACGCCACCGAGCGGCGCATCGGAGAACTTCTGGAGGCCCACGACCTGGTCCCGATCACCCCTGCCCAGGCCAACGCCCTCATGGTGCTCGTGAACGCCCGGGAACCGCTGACGTCCGCGGATGTGGCCCGAGACCTCGGCCTGTCGGAGGTCACGGTCGGTCGCTTCGTGAAGGCTCTCCTGGAGGGAGAGTGGATCGCCCGAGCACGGGATCCGGACGACGGCCGGCGCTTCCTCCTCACCCCCACCGGCAAGACCCGGGACGCGCTCCCTCGCCTGGTCAAGGTGAGCAACACCATGCTCGACGAGGTCTTCGCCGGGTGGAGCGCCTCGGAGGTGGCCGACCTCGGGGACCGCATGGCCCAGCTGCGGGACCGTCTGGAGTCGCACGCCTGAGCGGCAGCCCGTTAGCCCCGGCCATGTCGACCGAGCTCCAGCCCAGCGAGGAGGGGGGGCGCCCCCTTGCATCCGACCCCGAGGTCGGCCCGACCTGGCCCTACGACGACCCGTCCCTCCAGTGGCTGGCCACCGAGCGCAGGGGCGTCGCCCGCTACGTCGCGGCGAGCTTCTGGCTGCTGCCAGGCAGCCTGTACGGCATCACGGCCTGCAAGGGCACCGGCTGGCTGGACGCGTCGATGATCGCCAACCACGTCCACCTGATGAAGGCCAACGGCTGGGTGAACAGCCACAACCTGTTCCTGTACCTGGCCCGGGTGTGGGTGGAGCTCGTTCCCATCCAGGACATGGCGTACAGCCTGAACCTGCTGGCGGCGCTGTTGGGCACGGTGACGGTGTTCATGGTCTTCCAGACCACGATGGAGCTCACCCGGAACCTGGCGGCGAGCACCCTGGGGGCCATCGCGCTGATGCTCTCCCACAGCCTGTGGTGGCACAGCACCATGGTGGAGGTCTACACCCTCAACACCGCGCTGATGACCGGGATGGTCTACCTGATCGTCCGATACAGCCGGACACGCTCCCTCCATCACCTGTACGGCGCCCTCCTCTGCTGGGGGCTGGGCATCGCGAACCATGTGCTGATGGGCCTGTTCCTGTTCCCGTTCCTCGCGTTGTTCGCCATCCCCCGCTTGTGGTCCCAGCTGTGGAGCCCGCGGGTCATCGGCGGCGGCATGCTCGTGGTGGCCCTCGGTGGCCAGCTGTGGGTCACCAAGGTCTTCGACGACTACACGGCCTTCCTGAACCGCGACGCCCCCACGCTGCAGGAGCGCAGCGCCGAGGTGCGCTGGGCCCAGCTCTCGGAGACCACCAAGCGGGCCTTCGGGGGCCGGTTCCAGGATCGGATGTTCACCGAGTCCATGCCCACGTCGACGAAGTGGAAGTGGCGGGCCAACTTCGCCATGCTCCTCGGCCTGAACTACCCCTCCGTGGCCTTCGTCATGGGCTGGCTCGGCCTGTACGTCTGGGGGCGCAGGCGGGAGGAGCGCGTCTCCTTCGTCTTCCTGACCGTGGGCCTGGCTGCCCAGACCATGTGGTCGGCGAACTACTTCATCTGGGACATGTACGCGTTCGGTCTGCCCGTGTGGGTGCTGTTCTCCCTCCCCATCGGGGTGGGCTTCGACCGGGTGCTTCGGATGAAGGGCCGGATCCGGACCGCCGTGCTGGTCCTCCTGCCCACCCTGCTGATCGGGCCCTGGCTTCACGTCTCCGTGTCCGGATGGGCAAAAGAGCCCGGCTTCTGGAAGGAGTACTTCCGCGGACTGCAGGGCCGGAATCTGTACGACCCCATCGAGTACTTCGTGAACCCGAACAAGCGGGGGTACACCCGCACCGAGGACATCCTCGCCGCCTACGACCGCTCCCTCCCTCCCGACAGCCACATCTGGGACAGCGACAGCAAGGGCTACTTCCCCTACCGGATGTACCACCAGAAGGTCCTCGGACATCGCCCCGACGTCTCCGCCCACCTGGTCTTCGGGGGCTTCATGGACGACACGAAGGCCACCGAGCACGCCGACAAGCTGCTGAACAACCTCGAGTCCGGGGAGCCCGTGTTCATCAGCTCGATCACCTACCCGGAGCGCGCCGTGCTCACCCAGCTGTACAGGAAGCTGGACCCCGCTACGCCCGTCAAGACACTTCGAGGGATGACCCCCAAGGAGCTGGCCGACAGCTTCCCCGGCTGGAGGATCGAGACCTTCCCTCTCGATGGCCTCGACGACGCCCACATCTACCACTTCGTCCGGCGCTGACCTCCGCGCTTCGTCCGCCGCAGACCCGAAGGCCTTGTGCCGACCGCGCAGCGAGCCAGACACGGGTCGCGGGGGCGACGTGCCTGCCCTCGAGGTACACGACCGCCTCACGGAGCCCTCATGCTCGTCGCCACACAGCGCTTCACCGCTCTCTTCGCCGGTGTGTTCGCCATCCTCACCGGCTACGGCCTCACCGCCTCGCTGATCAGCCTCAACCTCGGTGCGAGGGGGCTGGGCCCGTGGGTCGGTGTGGTGGGCGCCGCCTACTTCGTGGGGCTCGGCCTGGGGAGCCTGCGCGCCGAGCGGGTCATCGCCGACGTCGGCTACCTGAGGGCCTACGGCATGCTGACCGCGACCGCCTGCCTGGGCGTCCTCGCCGTCGCGCTCTTCGAGCATCCGCTCGCATGGGCTCTCGCTCGCTGTGTCCAGGGCGTCGCCCTCGGCGGGCTGTTCGTGTGCATCGAGAGCTGGATGGGGTCCAGCTCCGAGGCCAGCAGCCGGGGAGGCCTCCTCGCCGTCTACCAGGTCGTGATCTACCTGGGCCTGCTGCTGGGCCAGGCGCTCCTCGGGAGCCTCGCCTCCGACATCCCCCGGGCGATGGTGGTGGCCGCGATGGCCCTGTGTGTCGCCGCGCTGCCCGTGGGCGCCATCCGCCAGGAGCCTCCTCGCATCATCGTCATGCCCCGACTCAGGCTCGGCGAGCTGTGGGGCTGGGCGAGCATCGGGGTGGCGGGCTCCTTCGTGTCGGGGGTCACCACGGGGGCCGTCTACACCGTCGCTCCGGCGGCAGGCGTCGACGCGGGGCTCACCGACGGGCAGGTCGGGTGGCTGATGTCCGCCTTCATCGGTGGCGGCATGCTGTTCCAGCTGCCCCTGGGGCGCGCCTCCGACACCTTCGACCGACGGGTCGTGCTGGGCGGGGTGGCCCTCCTCGCCGCGGTCGGAGGCATCCTGTCGATGATCACGGTCGGCAGCCCGACCTCCCTGATCGCCGTGGCGGCCGTACAGGGGGCTGGGATCTTCGCGATCTACACGATCTCCCTGGCCTACACCTACGACCGCGTCCCCGACGAGCGCATCGTGTCCGCCAACGCCACGCTCCTCGCGGTGTTCTGCATCGGGAGCGGCGTGGGGTCGGTCGGCTCGTCGACGGCCCTCGACCTCGCCGGCGCCCTCGGCTTCTTTGTGGTCCTCGCCCTTCCGTCCGCCGCGCTGGCGGTCATGGCCTTCCGAGCCGCGCGCCTGTACGACCCCCTTCCCGACGACCAGCAGAGCGAGGCTCACCTCGTGCCCCGGACCTCCCCTGCCCTCGTGGAGTTCGACCCCCGCGTCGATCTCGTGGTCGCCTCCGGCGTGGAGGTGAGCGATGCCGACGACGACAGAGCCCCCCGGGCGGTCGGCGAGGAATGAGCGGGGACAAGGGATGACATGGCGAGCCCATGCCGCGGACGCTAGACTCTGTGGAATTAGTAGACTGACGTGTCAGTCACCCGCCCGCGCAACGGGGAATCCATGGCTCTGCCCAGCAAGATCGCCGTCGGCATCGACATCGGCTCCACCACGGTCAAGGCGGTCGTCTGCGACCCCGACACGCAGGAAATCCTCTGGCAGGACTACCAGCGTCACGAGACCCGGCAGCCGGAGATGGTGCTGGAGTTCCTCGTCCGCATCGGCAAGGCCTTCCCGAAGGCCGAGGACGTCCGCTGCTACCTGACGGGGTCCGGCTCGGCCCCGATCACCAAGGCGGTGGGCGGCAAGTTCGTGCAGGAGGTCAACGCCGTCACCCTCGCCGTCGAGAAGCTCCACCCCGACGTCGGCAGCGTGGTCGAGCTCGGTGGCCAGGACGCGAAGATCATCATCTTCCGAGAGCAGGAGCGGGAGGACGGCACCCGCGAGAAGACCGCCATCACCTCGATGAACGACAAGTGCGCCTCAGGCACCGGCGCCACCATCGACAAGTGCATGATCAAGGTCGGGATGGAGCAGGAGGCCGTCGGCAACCTGGCCTTCGACCCCACCAAGCTCCACCACGTGGCCGCCAAGTGCGGGGTCTTCGCCGAGACCGACATCGTCAACCTCGTGAAGTCCGGCATCCCGTCCAACGAGATCATGAACTCCCTGGCGGACGCCATCGTCCATCAGAACCTCTCGGTCCTCACCCGCGGCAACACCCTCAAGCACAAGGTGCTCCTGCTGGGCGGCCCGAACTGCTACCTGCCCTTCCTGGTGGAGTGCTGGCGGATGCGCATCCCGGAGACGTGGGACAGCCGCGGCTACGCCTACCCGAAGGACGTGCCGATCCAGGAGCTCATCCTCACCCCCGAGAACGCCCAGTACTACGCGGCCTTCGGGGCGGTGATCTACGGCCTCTCTGACGTGACCGACAACGTCGACGAAGCTCGCTTCTACGGCATCGACGGCCTGAAGGACTACATCGAGAACGGCCGCAGCGCCCGCCTCGGCGACTCGGCCAGCGGACCCCTCGTCTCCACCCAGGAAGAGCTCGACGGCTTCCTCGACGAGTACACCATCCCCGAGTTCACCGCGGCCACGTTCGAGGAGGGCCAGCTCGTGCGCGGCGTGGTCGGCCTCGACGGGGGCTCGACCAGCTCCAAGGCCGTCCTCGTCGACCACGAGACCGGGGAGGTCCTCTACAAGGCCTACACCCTGTCCAAGGGCAACCCCATCCAGGACACCAAGGACATCCTGCGGGAGATCCGGGACTACGTGCGCTCTTTCGGCGCCGAGCTCGAGTGCACCGGCTTCGGGGCCACCGGCTACGCCGCACAGGTCCTCGAGGAGTCGGTACGGGCCGACGTCAACATCGTCGAGACCGTCGCCCACATGATGTCGGCGGTTCGCTACGTGCCCGACGCCGACGTCGTCTGCGACATCGGCGGCCAGGACATCAAGGTGCTCTTCCTGCGGGAGAACAAGTCCGGCACCCGCGACGTCCGCGACTTCCGGCTGTCGAACCAGTGCTCCGCAGGCAACGGCATGCTGCTCCAGGCCATGGCCGACCAGTTCGGCGTGAAGCTCCAGGACTACGCCCAGACGGCCTTCGACGCGTCGCTGGCCCCGAAGTTCAGCTATGGCTGCGCCGTCTTCCTCGACGCCGACCGGGTCAACTTCCAGAAGGAGGGATTCTCCAGCACCGAGATGCTCGCCGGTCTCGCCCAGGTCCTCCCCAAGAACGTCTGGCAGTACGTGGTGCAGGTGCCGCGCCTGGCCGAGTTCGGGCGGGTCTTCGTGCTCCAGGGAGGCACCCAGCGCAACCTCGCCGCCGTGAAGGCCCAGGTCGACTACATCAAGGCCCGGGTCCCCGACGCCAGGGTCGTCGTCCATCCCCACACCGGCGAGGCCGGCGCCATCGGAGCCGCCATGGAGACCCGTCGGGTCGTCCGTCGCAACGGAAGCTCCACGTTCATCGGCCTCGAGCAGGCCATCGACCTGCACTACGAGACCATCAACGACGACTCCACCACCTGCCACTTCTGCCCGAACCACTGCTCCCGCACGTTCATCGACACGAAGACGCCGGATGGCCGCAAGAGCCGCTACATCAGCGGCTTCTCCTGCGAGAAGGGCACGGTGGAGAGCAAGGAGGCGCTGAAGGAGCTGACCCGCGAGCGGGCCGTCCTCCGCAAGCAGTACCCCAACGTCGTCGAAGAAGAGGGGCAGCTGGCCTTCAAGCACTTCTACGAGCCGGCCCCGATGCCCCTCGCCGGCTCGAAGAAGGACGACGTCGAGGTGCGCAGGCTCTCCTTCCGCCGGGTCGCCCGACGAGCCTTCCAGCGTGGCTTCAAGCGGTCCAACGTCGACCTGTCCAAGGTGAAGGTCGGAATTCCCCGGGTGCTGAACCTCTACAGCACCGCCCCGTTCTTCCGGACCTACTTCGAGACCCTGGGGATGCCGAAGAACAACATCATCTTCAGCTCCGAGACCACCGAGGAGATGTGGGTCGAGGGCGGCCGCTACGGCTCCATCGACCCGTGCTTCCCCAGCAAGGTGATCCAGTCCCACATCCACGAGCTCCTGTTCCACTTCCACCCGGACAAGCGCAAGCGCAAGGGCCCACTGGACTACATCTTCTTCCCGTGCATCACCCACGTGCCCAGCTTCCTGAACAACACCATGGACACCGCGAGCTGTCCCATCGTGGCGGGGAGCCCGAACGTCACCAAGGCGGCGTTCACCAAGGAGATGGACTTCTTCGAGCGTGCTGGCATCGAGTACCTCGACCCGGCCCTCACCTTCACGGAGCCCAACCTGCTCAAGCGGGCCATGTTCGAGACGTGGGGCGAGCGGCTCGGCGTCACCGAGGACGAGTCCGACTTCGCCATCGACCAGGCCCGGGAAGCCCTGGAGGCCTTCGATCAGCGCATCCAGGACCGCGGTCGCGCCATCCTCGACATGGTCCGGCGGGAGAACCGCGTCGCCATCCTGATGATCGGCCGCCCGTACCACCTCGACCCGGGCCTCCACCACGGAATCCCCGACGAGTTCCAGGTGCGGGGCTACCCCGTGCTCTCCGTCCGGAGCCTGCCGAGAGACCCTGAGACGCTACGTGAGGTATTTGGCGAGGACGTAGACGGGCTCGACATCTGCGACGTGTGGCCCGAAAACTACAGCGCCAACTCCGCCCAAAAGGTGTGGGCCGCCAAGTTCGCCGCGAGGCACCCCAACCTGGCCATCCTCGACCTCTCGAGCTTCAAGTGCGGCCACGACGCCCCCACCTATGGAATCATCGACGGCATCGTGAAGACCGCCAAGGTCCCCTACTCGGCCCTCCACGACATCGACGCCAACAAGCCCGGAGGCTCCATCCTCATTCGGGTCAAGACCTTCATCCACAAGCTCAAGCTGGTGGAAGAGGAGCTGGCCGACCGAGCGGAGGCCAAGGTCGAGCTCGCCAAGCGGGTCGCCGACCAGCGCGCCCGCCTCAGGGCCCAGATCCTCGCTCGTCGCCACGGCGAGGACCGTGTCTCCGTCCCCGCGAAATGACGCTCGGTGTCAGAGCAAGAGGGCTGGAGCCCCGCTCCTAGCCCTCTTGCTCTGACACCGTGGACTTCACGCATCACTTCAGCTTTTTCTCTACGACGTACTGCTCCACGAGGTTTCCCCATGGACGACATCACCCACTCCGAGCCCGAGCTGACCCCCGAAGAGGAGGCGGAGCTCGAAGCCGAGCTCGCCTCCTACGCCGAGGAAGAGGCCCGAACCCTCGGCCTCGAGCGCAAGCAGTACACCGAGAACGTCCAGCAGGAGTTCTGGGCCGATCAGGTTCCTCACACCACCATCCTGGTGTCCGGCCTCTCCATGGCCCACGACCACCTCGTGACCGCCGCCCTCGCCGGCATCGGGTACAAGGTGCAGACCTGCGACGTGCCCGACGTCGAGAGCCTCCAGTACGGCAAGGAGTTCGGCAATCGCGGGCAGTGCTCCCCCACCTACTTCACCGTCGGGAACCTGGTGAAGACCCTGGTGCACATGCGCGACGTCGAGGGCAAGAGCACCCAGGAGATCATCGACGGCTACATCTTCCTGACCGCCGGTGGCTGCGGCCCCTGCCGCTTCGGCATGTACGTCACCGAGTACCGCAAGGCCCTGCGGGACGCGGGCTTCGATGGCTTCCGCGTGCTCACCTTCCAGATGGCCGGCGGCATCCAGCAGGCCACCGGCAAGGAGCTCGGTCTCAAGATCGACCCGAACTTCGCCTGGCACGTGGTCCGCTCCCTCATCGCCGGCGACGTCCTGAACCTGATGGCCTACCGGATGCGCCCCTACGAGGTCGTCGAGGGAAGCACCAACGCCGCCATCGAAGAGTGCAAGGCCGTCCTCTACGACGCCTTCTCCAAGCGCAAGCACGCCAGCGTCGCCCTGTACAAGTGCCGTCGCATCCTCAAGAAGGTCGAGCTGGACCGCACCCGCCCCAAGCCCGTCGTCTCCCTGATCGGCGAGTTCTGGGCGATGACCACCGAGGGCGACGGGAACTACCACATGCAGCAGTTCCTCGAGCAGGAAGGCGCTGAGGTCGACATCCAGGGGATCACCAACTGGCTGCTCTTCATGATCTGGGAGGCCGGCTACGACACCGAGCGTCGCCAGGTCCTTCGCCACGACGACACGGCACGGAAGGGCCTCGAGGGCAAGAACGCCACCAAGAAGCTGTACAGCCTCCGCGGCGGCTACTGGGCGGTCCGCGGCATCTTCCAGGCCTACGCCAACATCCTCGGGCTCCACGGCTACCACCTGCCCGACATGAACCACATCGCGGCCCTGGCGAAGAAGCACTACAGCAACGACGTCCGCGGCGGCGAGGGCCACATGGAGGTGGGCAAGCTCATCCACTTCGTGGAGGACCACGTCAACCACATGACGGTCTCCGTGAAGCCCTTCGGCTGCATGCCGAGCTCCGGCGTGTCCGACGGCGTTCAGAGCAAGATCCTCGCCAAGTGGCCCGAGGCCATCTTCGTCCCCATCGAGACGACGGGCGACCAGGAGGTCAACGCCCACAGCCGCGTGCAGATGATGCTGTTCAAGGCGAAGCAGCGGGCGAAGGAGGAGTTCGACAAGGCCCTGGCCGAGACGGGGCTGACGGAGGACGAGTTCCGCAGCCGGGTCCACACCCGTCGTCGCTGGCGGAACCCCTTCCGGCGCCCGAAGCACAAGGTGGCAGGCATCGCTGCGAACCTCGTGTACGCCGTCGCCTAGAGCACCAATCATGTAGTCGGACCGAGCATCCTGAGGTCCAGCGGATTCCTGGCGCAGACCGGAGGAGGGAGCTTGGCGAGCCAAGTGACCAACGACGGGCAAAGCCAGGGATTCGCTGGGACCAGGAGGCGACGGGAGACTACTTGAGTGGTGCTCTAGCCTCGACTTTAGCGCTTCGGCCTGAAGGGGCTGTGGGCGAGGCCACCGATCGGTATGCGAGGAGCGCCCTGAGATAGGCGAGAGT
>Ga0213839_1001659_pt1 | contig 13888 bp, 17 predicted proteins | sample SWPATP21_FD_160075 | JGI IMG/M metagenome (GOLD analysis project Ga0213839, IMG submission 160075) | Coastal seawater microbial communities from Marineland, Florida, United States - SWPA TP2 #1 | ecosystem: Environmental > Aquatic > Marine > Coastal | place: USA: Florida | collected 2016-08-14 | reverse complement strand
GTATGCAAAGGGTGTGTATCACAGTACAAAGTACATCTTCAGTCGTACATTGGTATTTTCAATTGTTGGATTGTTGTTGGGTTGCTTCTGCTTTTTCTGCGGTGCGGTCGTCGTCGTTCTGTTGTTGTTCATCAGCACTCACCAAACCTCAACCTGCGTGACCTGCGTGCGTTCATCCGCTGTGGCCCAATAACTTACTTCAACACTTCTTCGAGCACCGTCCGCATCATCGCGATTCGCGATGCAAACAGTCACGCCACCGCGCCAACACTACGACACACAACACGCCGCTCCATGCCACCAACACCCCCCGCGCGAGTAGTGCGACCTATTCACAACAGTGCCGCTTCCCATCAATGGATAGTTGCCACGAGCGCGCTTGCTGAAACTGCCCCGACATCTCTGACTTTGAAGAAATGGTATGGCGGATTCCAACACATCCGTCACGCATTGACTTTCAAAACTTTTGGGCGAGCTGCACATCGGAGATTGATGGTGTTGGATGACGAATGTGCATCGTGTGGCACAAACTGTGACTTCAGAAGGCGTCGGCATAATCGAACTCTACCCTGCGTCGATGGCTGTGGCGGGTCGAACTGGAAACTGCGAGTAGGCAAAACAATTGGCCACATAATTTCTAGCGATCAACCCGGCCAAATCAGGACGGGGATTCCAATCGGTCGTTTCGCTTTGATAGCGCCTGCATAAACAGCGATGTCGGCACAGCTCTTGCGCTCATTTGCGCGGAGCACGCACCTCCGCGTCGCGAAGACCGTCCCACGTTACCATCTGCGCGCAGAGTTGCAAAAGCCAAGATACTTTTCGTCCAATGACAGTGACGAACTATGGGAGTTTTGGATTGACCGTGGTGGCACGTTCACTGACATTGTGGCGAAGAAACCTGATGGTTCGCTGGAAGCCACCAAGATCTTGTCGGAAAATCCTGGTGTTTACAAAGACTCTGCTCTTCAGGGGATCCGTCACTTTTTGGGTTTGTCCCCAACTGATCCCATCCCTGCCGAGCGTATCAAAGCTGTCAAAATGGGCACGACCGTTGCAACTAACGCCCTGCTTGAAAGAGAGGGCGAACGCCTCGCCCTCGTGACGAATGAAGGATTCAGCGATGCGCTTCGCATTGGATATCAAAACCGGCCTGATATTTTTGCACTGGACATCAAGTTGCCGGAATTGCTCTACGAAACTGCTGTGGAAGTCCCCGGGCGCTTTGATGCTGCTGGTGCCGAACTGGTCCCTTTGAATGAGGATGTCACTCGCGCAAAGTTGCAAGAGGTCTTTGACTCCGGCATACACGCCCTTGCTGTGGTTATGATGCATGGATACCGTTACACTGATCATGAGAAAGCCATCGCCAAAATTGCGAGGGAGATTGGGTTTACCCAAGTGTCTGTGTCCCATGAAACAAGTCCTCTTATGAAATTGGTGAGCCGTGGCGACACGACAACTGTGGATGCGTATTTGACCCCAATTCTACGCAGATACGTTGACCAGGTACGGCGAGACTGTATTGGTCGTAGAATCGCAGTGCCCTTGGATCCGTTCTAATACGCTTTCTTTTGCATGATGCAATTGTCCTTTCATCACAGGTGGCTTCTGAGCTGGAAGGTACCCAGCTGATGTTTATGCAATCCAACGGCGGATTGAAGGTACTTATAACATCGGGCCTTGCAAGCTCGATTGAGTAGTTGTGGGTGATAGTTGTTCATGAGTGGTTGTGTGGTGCGGGCACAGGCTGCCAGTTTATTCCAAGGCAAGGATAGTATTTTGAGCGGTCCAGCTGGCGGTATCGTCGGTGCGGCTGTGACAAGTGAAGCTGAGAACTTCTCCAATATTATCGGCTTCGATATGGGTGGTACCTCGACAGACGTGGCGCACTATAATGGTGAGTTGAGAATTACGTGGTATTTTGCTGGTGCTTGCGAAATTCCACCCTCAACAACTTGTGGGCACTCGAAAAATGGCTTATCAGGCGAATACGAGCGAACGTTCAACACAGAAGTCGCCGGCGTCCGCATGAGAGCGCCAATGATGCGGATCCATACCGTTGCGGTTCGGCAACTTGCGCTCTACTGCAGTGCTTGCGCACGTCTTCACCTGTTCTGCTGTTTCTTGTCGGCAGGCTGGTGGAGGTTCTATTCTTTCTTTCGATGGCACACGCATGAGGGTTGGGCCTGCATCAGCTGGTGCGAGCCCTGGACCGGTACGACAAGAGCGCAATCTGGCTGAGGTGACGGCATTTTGATCTTCGGCATTACATTATTTTAGGCTTCCTACCGGCGCGGAGGTCCACTCGCAGTTACTGACTGCAACGTGCTCCTGGGACGTCTGCGTCCAGAGTTCTTTGGACATATCTTTGGCCACAACGCTGACGAAGAGCTGGATGTTGGTGTCGTTCGAGAAAAGTTCCAAGTTCTCACCGACGAAATTAACGCTGCCAACCCTCTTGTAGACCCATTGAGTGTCGAGCAAACTGCGGTATGTGTGTCCCCATGGAAAATGTCCCTGCGTGCTTTGCTTCATTTATGCCATGCGACTTCTATGTAGGCCGGTTTCCTGCGCATTGCTGTTGACAACATGGCAACTGCAATCAAAGACATCAGTGTCAAGCGCGGTTATGATATTTCTCAGTGAGTATTTGAATAGTACACGTTTGGTTGACGCTGAATTTGCTCTCTTCACAACCCGCACGTGGTTCTGCAGCTACACGCTTTGTTGTTTCGGTGGGGCTGGCGGACAACACGCCTGCCAGGTTGCGGACGCATTGGGTATGGAGTCTATTCTCTTGCATCCTTTCAGCGGTGTACTGTCCGCCTATGGCATGGGACTGGTTCGTCCCCTTCGCGCGTGCTTGGTGGCACGGTAAAAGTATTGGCAAGTTGATGGCACGATCATTATCGTTCGTTATAGGCCAACGTGCGATCCATGTTGGAGGAGACCGTTGAAGTCCCACTTACACACGAAACACTCGCCGACGTGGTCCCGCCGGTGCAGCAGCGTCTCGAAGACAGCGTCATCAGCGAGCTCCAGGCCCAAGACGTGCCTGATGACCACATTGACACGGTCCTCAAAGCGCACATTAGATACGAGGGCACTGATACATCGTTGGTACGTTGCTGTGCCGAATGCGCGCAGCCACCACTTGGGTTCACCAACACGGGCGTTTGGTTGTTCAGGTCGTCGACATGGTTCCCAGAGACCTAGACGCTTGCATCCGAAACTTCGAAGCAGTTCATCGGCAACAGTACGTACTTGTCATGAATTGCGTTGCAATGGCATCGAGCGTGTAATAATGCCCGCGTGTGCACCGAACAGGTATGGCTTCATCGTTGAAAACAAGGGCTTGATTCTGGAGGCGGTTGGCGTGGAAGCTATGAGCCGGCCGGGACACAACTCCGACGACCCTGCTACCATTGCGTCGTTTGCACCGAACAGTGCGGTCCAAGGAAAAGCCACCCCCGAGGAAGTTGTTGATGTATTTTCAGCTGGCAAGTTTCAACCTACCGGAGTGTACAATCGTGATGATTTGAGCATCCATGACAAAGTGAGTGTAGTTGATTGGTCTTCACAATTACGTCTGTATCGGCTTGACGCATTTGTGTCTGAAATTTGCAGATTCAAGGTCCTGCCATCATTCGTGAACATAATAGTACCACGATGGTTGAACCAGAATGGGAAGCGTCTTTAACTGAAATGGGTGCCTTGCACATCAAACGTCTGGTTCCGATGCAGCAAGATTCCGCCATTGGTACTGAAGCTGCGGACCCTATCACGTTGGAAATATTCAACAACTTGTTCATGTCAGTCGCGGAACAGATGGGATCCACTCTGGAAAATGTGTCGCATTCGGTGAACATCAAGGTTCGGCTGTCGCTCGCATGCGAGGATCCGCGAGCAATGAGCGTTGAAATTTTACCAACCGTGTGTACAATGGCAGGAACGACTCGACTTTTCTTGCGCATTGTTCGACGGTCAAGGACAGCTTATCGCGAACGCTCCGCACATTCCTGTCCACCTGGGGAGCATGGGTGAAGCTGTCAAGAACATCATTGCACTCAGACAAGACTCGTGTATTCCTGGTGACGTTTTCGTTACGAACGCACCGTGAGTTGAAATGGAAAACTTGCCGGGCTGGATGGATTCAATTGCTCACTGTCTTGTTGATTCATCACTAGGTACAATGGTGGAACACATATTCCGGACGTCACAGTCATTACGCCCGTATTTGATCGCGCGGCTCACGAAAAGCATTCTCTCGACGCAAACGACGGTGGGACGCTAGATATTGGCGCGAACAGCGCTCGTGTTTGTGTCTCACGGTTTCATTGTTTGAAGGCACGAAGGCTAAGCCACTATTCTGGGTCGGATCTCGTGGCCACCATCAAGAAATCGGCGGAATTACGCCAGGATCAATTCCCCCATTCAGCAAGACAATTGATGAAGAGGTTAGCATTGTTGATTTGGTCTGTTGGTTAAATACTCTGTTAACAACACAGGGTTGAACTTGTTTGTTGCTAGGGCATTTTAATTGACAACTTCCAGCTCGTGGACGGTGCTCACGGAAAGTTTCAAGAGAAAGAAATTGTTGACTTGCTCTTATCAGGTATACTTCTGTTGATGGTTGGTCCCTCCTGATTGTTGTATTCAGCGATGTGTCTGCTCTGAAGGGCCTTATCCTAGCCGCAACGTAGCCACGAATTTATCCGATTTACGTGCTCAGATAGCTGTAAGTTTGCTTGCATGTGACAAGGTGGCTTCAGGGATGTTGAGCGTGCTGTGTGACGGTGTTTCACAGGCCAACGAGCGCGGCATTAGTGAACTACATTCGATGATTGATCAATTCACGCTACCCGTCGTTGAGGCGTGAGTTGTCTATTCACCGGCGATGCAAGCTGATCCGACCCGTGTTTTTTCACCACTACACTGTACCCGTGTGATACTGTCCTAGGTACATGCAATATGTGCAAGACAACGCCGAGGAATCAGTTCGCAGAGTGATTGACGTGCTCCGAGACGGCCAGTTTTCCTACCCTGACGATGATGGGACACAGATCACTTGCAAGGTGTCCATCGACAAAGCTAGCAGAAGCGCAACAATCGATTTCACTGGTTTGTCATGCGGCAACTGTCAAGCGGCATCCCCTCGCAAGTATGTGAGCATTCGTTGTTGTCTGGTCCATGAACAGGAACGTCACAACAGCAGCAAAACAACTTCAATGCGCCGAAGGTGAGTGATTGAATGTCGTGAAGTTCCATGGGTCCTTCGTTGACCGCGTGTCGTTTGTGCAGGCAATTGGCATGGCTGCGGTTCTTTACGTGTTCCGTACTCTCGTTCAAGATTCCATTCCGCTCAACGAAGGCTGCCTGAAACCTCTGAGAGTGATTCTCCCAGAAGGCACCATGGTGAATCCGCTGCCTCCCGCTGCCGTTGTCGCAGGCAACACTGAGGTATCTCAAATGGTTACGGAGACGCTTTACGGGGCGCTGGGCGTCCTCGCTGGCAGTCAAGGGACCATGAACAACTTCACGTTCGGCAATCAAGGCGACAAGCAGTACTACGAAACGATTTGTGGTGGAACGGGCGCGAGTCCAAACGGTATGATGCATTGGTGTGCATGAACAGTTTGCGCATTCGGCGTTCGTGCGAATTGACGTGTGCCACCGTTATGTGTCGAAGGTCCGGGATGTGACGCTGTGCACTCTCACATGACAAACACACGCCTTACGGACCCCGAAGTCTTGGAATTTCGGTACCCAGTCATGTTAACCGAATTTTCCATTCGGCGCGGAACGGGAGGCAAAGGACGCTTCGACGGTGGGGCTGGTATTCGACGAGCTGTTCAATTCTTGGAGCCAATGGAAGCTCAAATTCTCTCCAATCACAGAAAGGTGCCCACATTCGGCCTCGAAGGGGGCGGTGAAGGCGCAGTCGGGAACAACTATGTCATTCGCGCCGACGGAGCACGTCAGGACCTCGGAAATCGTGGTTCCGTCTCTGTTGATCCGGGCGACACGTTCGTAATCGAGACACCTGGTGGCGGTGCATTTGGTGAAGCCGAAAAGTAGGGTGGAATTGAAGAATAACTCATTGCAAACAAACAGCTTAGCCTTAATTGTCTCGTTTTGTTTGCCGTGCATCAGTTGCTCCTCATGGTTGATATGCGTCGGCGCCATCGAGTCGTGGATGCGTGTTTTGCAAGTCGCTTTTAGTCACGTTGCCATCGGCCAAATCTTCAATTGTACCGTAACTACAACAGCAAACCAAACCGAGTAAAGCAACAAAAACGAAAGACGTTGACAGAGCACAACTGCGATTCGCGTACATGGCTTCGATGCAGGCAATCAAGTCGCCTGTGTGACCAAGCTCACTGATTGTGTGCATATTGCGGATGGGAAACCCTACGGAAGTAGCAGCGCAATCAATGTTCCCAAATACCCCAGCCATTCCATCAGTCCCGGTGTCCCGACCGCGAGCATCTAGTTGCACTGGAATTCCACGCTTAGATGCGGCGTGCTCCACGATATTGTTCAAGGCAAATGAAACAATCGAGCCCACGCTCAGCGTCATTCCAAGTCCCATGGTCAAGGGCTGAAATTTGGACGACGACACTCGCGGTGCCGCCTCGTAGTCATGGTTCACATCAACAGCGATCAACACGTCGGGTTTGCATTCTGCAACACAAATTCTTGAACCATATCTTCCGATTTCTTCATGAGACGAAAACGCAAACTGACAATTTACTTTTGAAGCCAACTCGGGGTTGCGCTCTGCAATCAGCCGGGCCACCTCAGCCGTGACGAAGCATCCCAGTCCATTATCAAGATAAGCGCCAGAAAAGGTGTTGGGAGCGACACATCGTTGAATCGGCCGGTTGAGTAAGACAGGGTCGCCAACTCGAATACCAAGTTCCTCAACCTGTTTTTGCCGATCCTTTCCATGAAGGCCTAGCTCTAAATAAATTTCGGAGTCTTTCAGTCCCCCTTTGCCGTTCCGTACGGCGGCTGGGGCAAAGTGAATTGCACCGACTGCTTCGGCTGTTGCATTGAAGCTCCTGTACGCCACATCGCTGCTCCCTATTGTTTCCGGCGTCGCAGAAAATATTTGCACCTCATTGCCGAGGAGGGTCATTGGCAAAAACGAATCCGTGTTAATCCAAATCTTGCCGTCTTTTCCAATGCTTCTCACTTGCATCCGAATCTTGTCCGCGTGCCCAATAACCATGACGTTTAATTTGTCGTCACTCCCTTCGCGTGGCGACGATTCCCAGACAACACCAGCGTTGCCTTGGAAAGTACGCAGCTTCCAATCTTCAAGAGTGTGCTTCTTTTTCAAGCTCACAAAATGGTCCTCGATTACTCCCCGTGTCATACTCGCTTCCAGACCCACTGGGCTTGGAGCTGCCAAAATATCGCGCATGAAGTTAAATTGGCTGTCAGGCATACTTTGGTTTGTGTACTCGCGAGCGGCATCAGCCGACGAAACGTCCTCCTCGGTATTGGAACGAGAGGAAAAATTGGCTGAGGCCAGTGGACATCTCCTCGTGAACGCAATCGCCGGCCGTATGCAAAGTCGGCGGGCGGTGGCGTGGGACAGCGCAAGCATAGTTAAAACCGTTTTGTTTCAAACTTAAAGTCGCTGGAACTCCGTCAAATAATTAGTGGAAGGTTTCTATCTACTGCACAATTTGCTTAGAATGATGTTGTGCCACAGGCGTTCGGTTTCCAGCTCAACTTTATTCTGAACCATCTCCGACCAACTGCGTTTTGGACTTCGGATCTTCATCTACGGAACGAATGTGAGCATGCGCCGTTCGCGCATTACCACGCCCGCCTTTGTGCAGGGTCACGCCCCAACAACCAAGCAACGATTGAGGAAGCGTGAGTGTTACGAGCAGAGGTGGACACGAGATCCGTGGCACAGGGCAAGGCAGGCAGGTAGGCAGGTAGGCACGGGGCGAAGTAAGTAAGTCAAGTGTAAGTAAGTCGTCAATGAAGTCGTCGAGTACAGAGTACAGTCGACGAACGCAATGCCACGTTGGCACCCGAGCCTGTGACTGCGACTGGGTGCGGTGTGCGGTGCAGTGACCGACTTGTTCTTCTTGCTGGCCCGCCGTCCTGTCTCCTCTGTCCTCTGTCCGCTGTCCTGTGGCCACTCGTCTGCTCGTCTGCTCGTCTACCACTCGTCACCACTCGTCTCTCGTGTCGGTTTCGTGGTCTCGTTGCATCCTTCGAAACTGTGACGGAGTGGAAGTGCTCAGCACGGCCCTCGCTCGTGTTGGGGAATGCGTAGAAGAAGACGACGATGTGAGGCAGATAGTTTTTCGTTCGAAGGCTTGTTCTGATGGAGACTCGACGAACTGCAACGGAAGCAGAGGCCGCGTGGTCCAAGGCGCTTCCGTCTCACAGCCAATGGGATGCAATGACAGTTGACGTGAAAATCAAGTTAATTATCATTTTTTTCTTTGCCGAATTCACAAGTGGCTGGGAGTTCGCCAGAGCACAGCTAGGAAAATGCAGCAGCATACGGCAGCGGCGCCGTCTACGTCTCTGACCCAACATGGCGACCAGCAAAACTCGCAGCACAACCAGCAACCCGCCGGGTACACTACATTTGGGCCGGGCACCCCTGGCACCGCAATTCTTATGGCTCAAAACCAAGAGAATATCGAACAACAGCAACAACAACCACCACCACTCGGGCGGAAGTTGAATATTGGGGAGTTCCTTCTGTACAACTCACTTCTTTTCGGCATGTGCTTCGCAAAGAAGGGTGGGCCTCCTGTGTTCGCGTGCCCTTTGGCTGGGTGCTGTTGCATGGACTTACCTCCACATTTTGACGTACGTTCAGAATTATGTCAAGTGCACGACGAGAACGCGCGTGTCTTACGTCTCTTTCGCCCATTGCATTGTTGTAGGTACGGCATCGGGTCTTCATGTTTTTCTTCTTGTTGTGGCTCACCTTCTTTTTGTCGATACCCGTGTCTTACGGAAATGAATCAGCCTTCTGGATGTTCATTCTGCTCGCTTGTATCGCTGCTCCAGTGGCGTGTATTCTTCGGTGTCACCTCTACCGTTTCAGCATGTGGGCCCAGCGCACTTGCACCTGTACCCCAGCGTGTATTCGTGCTGAGGAAGTTATTTTGATCGCCTTGTATGTGGGAACTATTATCTGGGCTGCTGTGACGGTGCGTTTGCTGGCTTTTGCAATGAATCGCAATGCGTTGACTCCTCATTGTTGCTACTTCAATTTGAAAAGGCAACCGGTCCATATGAGTTCGTCAATGCCATGGATGTGTTTTGGAAGGTTTGGAAATGCGTGTTACTGGCAGCATTGTTTCCCAATCCTGACACTTGGTGTGTGTATCGCAGGCGTGGCTGGTCATGATTGGATTGGATTTACTCAACCTCGTCTACAAGTACCTGTGTTGCTGGATTTGCTGCCGCTGCTGTATCCCGAACGAAGATGTGTTCCGTGGATTTATGCATTGGGAATCCGATGCGGATGTAAAGGACAACCAACCCTTGATCGTACGTACGGCATTGAACTGATGATGTTTTCATGGATGTGGAATTGTTGATTTTTTCTGTGTGATACTGCATCTGTGTGCAGGCTGGCGACGCAGCGAATAATCCACTAGTCTAGCTCAGCCGTTCTGCGAAGCACTGCAGACCGATAACTTCTATAAACACTCACATTCAGAACGTCGCACTCTGACATCTGACATCTGACATCTGGCATCTGACATCTGACATCTGACATCTGACATCTGACATCTTCCAACTGGACAAGAATCACCATCGCCAACAGCAGAAGCACTTACTCAGCCCTACCATACAATCTGTGCCCCATGAAGCAGACGAGACGGCGTCGGAGTATCGAGGACAGTACACAATGAACTACCTGAGCACAGTAATATTGGCAACTGGCGCAGCATGGCACTCATCAATCAACGAGGTAGTACTAGTGTACTCAAAACTACCCGGCAATCAATCAACCAACCAACCAATCACTCAATCACTCAATCAATTCATGAACCATAATCCTTACACCTGTGAAATGGAATGACAGGGAATTAAAGGGAATGAGATGGAATGAGATGGAACGAGCAGAGCTCTAAGCTCGGACGCCTTCATAAATAAATGACGACCCGACCCGATGATACGAAATGACATGACGTGGGTGGGTGGGTGCGCAGCACCCACAACACAGGTCTAAGTCCAGGACCAAATTGTGGAGTCCCGCCATAATAATTGCCAACAAATGGATCGGCATTTACAGTGCAATGCCAACACCACCGACATGCCGTTGTGTGTTGTACTACGCGCCGCCGGGTGGGAACCCGCCGTCTTCGCACTGGCTGGCTGGCGTGTTGTCCTACGCGCTGCGCTGGCGGGCGGTGAGGACTGACTTGTACTTATCCGACTGATTCAATCATGTAAAGTATTGTATTGAATTTACGGTGTTGGGTGTTTATTGTTACTGTGGTCGACTTTGAGGAAACCGTAATTTCAGTATTTGAATTGAATTTGACGTAAGCAGTAAATGACGGGAGTTTATGTATGTAAGTGAGTGAGTGAGTGAGTGGGAGGTGACTCTCGGGTTCTTGGGTGAGTGAGTGAGTGACTGTGAGTGAGTGGGAGTGAGTGAGTGAGTGAGTGACGCTCAGTTGTTGGCAAGACTTTCCAAGACAACGCTGACAACGAACGAACGAACGAACAAAACGAACGAACGAACGAACGATCGAACCGAACGAAGTTCGAAAGACTCGACGGCAGGACGAAGCCAACGCAAGGCAACGCGATGCAGCGGACCACATTGCCGAACGTCGGACCACATAGCCGAACCTCGACGTCCCGTCAACACGGAGTTTTGACAGTGTGCGTGTCCATCAACCCTTTCAATAGACACTCTGATTGTAGGCAGGCGATGCGATGCGATGACACGCCAACTTTGATTGTGGCATGTCAACACGACGGACCCTGACTTGACTTGCTTGCGCCGTGCCGGGTCTTCCGTTTGGTCTGCTCAGTTCGCTTGGTCCGAAATGCTTTGTTGTAGCGTGCTCATGTGTCCCTGTTCGAGGAAGGGAGTGGTGTTCGAAAGTTGATGACGGCGGGTTTGCACCGAAGAGGATGCACCTACAAATGATGAAGCGGTCACAGCTCTAGACAGACAATACAGTCTGCGGAAAAAATTGACAAAATGTGTGGACACGATTCTGCGACGCCGTAAGCCATGTGAGGCCAGCATACCTCCAGGAGGCCACGGGCGATGCCGCTAACAATGCACGCGCCAGCCCGATGGCAGCATCGTCATGTGCGACGGACTCGGCGATCATCTGCGTACAAGCGCATCGCAACTCCCAGTCTTTCGCTGCGCATCGTTGTCGTATTCGTGTTGATGTTTGTATTGCTAGGTCCGGCCCTCGCTCTTGTGATGCCGAACTCACAGCAACTCCACGGGCAAGGTTCCCGACACGGTGTCTACGGCAGTCAACATGGCGCACCTCACAGTGATGATAGCGGCAGTTTTTCGCACATTCATGATGACGATGATCCGGTGGCGCGGGCCGAAGTCATCGACCTCCAGAATCGAATTGACCTCGTGAGAGCTGCCATCAAACGGCACCAGTCTCTCGGAGAGCACGATCACGTGGCTGGCGCCAAACAAGTGTTATACGAGCTCGAAGACGAACTGTCGGAATTGGTTTTGTCCGCACGGAGTGGTGCTCGTCGCGGTGGCAACGGTGGGTACGGGCTGTCCGGCTCTGCCGATGGCGACGCTTTCGACGAGGTGCTCCCAGAAGATCACACTCAAGAAGGCAAAACTTGCATCTCTAACGCTGACGGTGACTGTGCATCCGACTTCGATGATGACAACTTCGACAAGCTCAGTGTTGATGACGGTACGAACCCGCGAATCCAACCAATCGCACGGGCTTCTTCGTCACGACATCCTCGACCTCCTGCTCCTGCCAAGCCGCGATATGTTGAGGCTTTGGAGGATGACGATGTCGAAGAAGAGACTGTGCAATTAGGTGGGTCATTCCACTCGCCAGAAATCGTGGAATACGATGGTCGTCATAGTCTGGCGAAGCAAAATGCCGGTGATGACACCGATGTTTTGGTGGTCGCGACCATCGATGGTACCATTGTTGGTTTGGACGCGGACACTGGCACACAATTGTGGAGTTTCGACGCTGGAAAATCTGTGATTTCGTCTCATCAGAATGATGTCTGCCCATCCATCATCATTCCAGGCACTGATGGAAGCATCTTCCGATACGATCGATCGGATGATGACCTCGAGGCACTGGCATCAAGGTCCTCGCACCGCGGCCTCCCTTTGGGAATCGACGATGACGACTTTGACAGCGAACACCGCCTGGAATACGAAGTGGATTCTGACGGTGACCTGAATGCAGGGTCATCCAGGTCCAGCCCCGCCACATCTCCGGGGCCTAGCATTCACCGATTGCCCTTCGACGTCAGCCAGCTTGTGGCCATGTTTTCCTTTCAAGCTGGCCCAGTTGAGGACTCCAACTTCTTCATTGGAGAAAAAACTACCACGTTGTTCGGTTGGTTCTAATCGCCTTGCTTACAACTTGACTTCGCTGCAAGTAAATGGCGACTTGTATCTGTAGGCCTCGACCCCAACACTGGAACGCTGAAAGCACGCTTTTCTGCCGGAGAAGACCCGGACCAGACGGCCTCTTCGTCATCCACAACGGTATGCTCACCACCGTCGAACGTTTCTGCTCAATGCAGTCACCTTCCTTGTAACGTGTTTCTGGTGCATGTTTTTGTTTCAGAGGGACCAAACTTTGTGGCTCGGTCGAACCGATTATCGTGTCAGATTGATGGACCAGTCTGGTCTGCAGCAGTGGAACTTTTCCATCTCACAATACGACAGTTTGTCTTCCTCCAGTGGTGGTGGAATGCCGAGCGTGCCAGGGCTTGGTGCGTTTGGAGGTACTGCTGGAACACCTGGTGCACCCGGAGATTTTGCTCCAAATGCTCCCGGTCAACGCTTCGATCCGCTCGAATTTCTGGTTACAAAGAATGGCAAAATTGCTCGATATTACTGCAGCGGTGACGATGCTGCGTCAATGGGCAACCCTGACAATGAAGAAGTCGACCTGGACACTTCGGACGGAACCGGAAGTCGCGGCTTTGAAGAGGATGCGAGCGACGAGTGCAATTTGCCACGATGGACCGTGGACTTAGAGAACCCGGTGTCCCAAATGCTCACGTACCCGAGCCACAATCCTCGAAAGTTAAGAGCGCAAGCTTTCACATTGTTCGACCCGAAGGAGGGAGTTGATTCGCAAGAGTTTGGTGATTCTGAAGAAGATAACGGCAACGATGATCCAATGAAAGGAGTTTCGTTGGACCGGCTGCCAAACAACGGGCTGTATGCCGTTGTGCAGACTAGTGCGTATCAACGCGAAGATCACTCCATCAATCCTGGGTTTATGTTCCCTTTCTTGCCCTTCGCGGATCACCTTCAACTCGCTCCCCCAAGTGCTTCGTCACGTGCCCACGGAAGCGACGATGATAGCACCGACTCAGAGCACGGATATTGTATCTACGGCATTGACGGATACTGCCTGATTCATTCCCACAGTGCCGGTTTATACAACTTGTACGCCAACCCTTTGCAGCGTCAGTACCATTATCAACGCCAGTACAACGAAGATCAATTCAGTAGATACTACCCGCAATGGGCGCTGCCTGCCGGAACTGCGAGTCGACCGGTACGCGTTGTTTGTAATTGTCATTGCGAGCTCTGACCTTCGTTTAGACAACACGCCCACTTTTTAACGACTCACCACATTGGTTGTTCGTGTGTGTAGCCTGGCTTCGTTCCAAA
>Ga0213839_1001657_pt1 | contig 13889 bp, 9 predicted proteins | sample SWPATP21_FD_160075 | JGI IMG/M metagenome (GOLD analysis project Ga0213839, IMG submission 160075) | Coastal seawater microbial communities from Marineland, Florida, United States - SWPA TP2 #1 | ecosystem: Environmental > Aquatic > Marine > Coastal | place: USA: Florida | collected 2016-08-14 | reverse complement strand
GTACATGTGGCATTGGTGACGTCTACCCAATATATACCTGAATCGGAAACAGTCAACGTTTGACCTGTAGTTCCGTTATTCCACTCGTAGGACAAGCCAGTGGCCGTTAAACCTGTGCTTAGTGTGAGTGTCTCATAATCGCAGATAGATGTGTCATTGCCCAATGAGTATTGTGGGAAATCGTGGTATTCCAGATGAAAAGAGTCTGTTGCGTGACATCCATGAAGTTCTACCGTAAGGCTATGGTAACCCGAGTCCATGGTAATCAATACCGAATCTGTTCCCGTGTCAGACCATAAGTACGTGTAACCCGGCATGTTCACGGCTCGCACGAAGGTGTCACCCTCACAGAGTACTGAGTCTGGCCCGACAAACGAAGTAGGCATATTGACCACTTCAACGGTCCAGGAAAACGTATCTCCTGTCGTGTCTCCAATAGCTAAGTACGTGGTAGTCACAGTAGGTGATACCCATATAGAGTCTTGTGTAGAAATGACGGTTGACGGGTTGAGGCTATCAACCCAATAAACTGTTTCAAGCAAGGAGGCGTAGACCAGGGCCGTGGAATCCACACAAACGAACGAATCGCCTGACACGAGGTGATGATCTACTATAGATACTTCATCGTAAAACATGTATGTCGTACCCCAGGTAGCACTGGAGTTGATCAGTGAAACTGCCGGAAACGTGTTGAAACTACCGATGGTGATGTATAATTCACCGCCCGTTGCTGTAATGGTATCTGCGTATGTGGCCCACGAGGTGTTATTTGTCAGGTAGTTTCCACTGGCGTTTTGCGAAGTAGGGGTGACGCCCAGTGAACCTGTTCCAGACCCAGTGGGCATGGTAGCGCTGAGCAAAAAACCCAAATCATCCGAAGCATATTGACATCCAGCTGATAAGCGGTATTGAAATGAAACCACATATTGCTGACCAGCCACCAAGGCTTGCGAAAGTGTATCACAAATGTATTCGCGGTAAGTACCTGTTCCCGAGCCAATGGTAATGTATCCGCCTACATAGGCATTTCCCTGGGCTGCAGGAACGTTTCCGGTCCAATTAACTGGCACGTCCATGGCAGCTATGGTTGCGCATGCGTTGTAATAATCTGAACTTCCTGAGTGGTTAGGTGGAAGTCTCCATCCCGGATTACCAATCTGACTCCATGTCCATGGGCAATTTCCGTTTTCAAATCCTCCGTTAACTATGTAGTTCGTTTGCGCGCTAACCTGCACGGTTGGCACAAGAACCAGAAGCAACGTCAAAGTCAGTAATTGCAGATAGAAGGTTCGCAGGGTGGTCACAGTGTTGAAACGTATCGAAACTATGTATAGTTGCTTGACAAGATGAGGTTTTTTCTTCAGGTATTGAGGTAAGGTAGGTCAAAACCCTTTGACTATTAGCTGGGTAGGGCAATGGTTGCTCCGTTCAAAACATCCATGCAACTTGAAATAATGTGACTTTAACGCTTACGTATGCGTGCAACTTTATGAACCAAATTTGTGTCTGATTAGTACAAAACATATATATGGCAGCTTCAAAGTACGCACTGGTTTTTTTGACCATTCTCATAGGACTTTCCGGATGTAAAAAGGAAGGGTGCACGGATGATCAAGCAATAAACTACGACTCAGAAGCCAAGAAGGATGATGGATCGTGTGAATACGCAACTTCTACTCTCGTAGTACACATGAAACATATGCTAGATGGAGAGGATGCCGAGATGAACATGCTCCAATACATGAGCCCAGCCGGGAACGAATACAGCATCACCAAACTGTTTTACTTCATTTCAGATATCGTACTTCATAGCTCAGAAGGCGATGTAGAAGTAGATGCTGCACACTATATCGACTTAGAAGATTCCAGTACACTTACCTGGGAAACGGGGTTAGATATAAACCCAGGAGAATATGATTCGGTTTCGTTCATTTTCGGATTAGATGAAGAAAAGAATGTCAACGGATACTTCACCACATTGCCAGAGGTTAATATGGCCTGGCCCGATGTGATGGGCGGTGGCTATCATTACATGCAGATGGAAGGGTGGTATGATTCCATGAATACCGATGGTGCATTAAAGGGGTACTTGACACATCTGGGACCAACCAACGGAAATCAATACTATGTAAAGGTGGGCTTGGATGGGTCTGGTTTCTCTGTGCCCAGCGATAGAAACTCAACCACCAATGTGGATATCTTCATGCATATCAATAACTGGTATCAACAGCCTCATTTGTACGATTTCAATAATTACTCGGGCATTATGATGAATGAGTCTGTTCAGGCCATGATGCAAGAAAATGGGGCGAACGTGTTTACATTAGACAAGATTTTGATCGAATAGTGCGCTTGAATGACTTATACAGATTAGCGCAGCAAGATCACCGCACCTGTTTGTACATCGCGGAACGGTTGGCCATTGTACTTGGCCTTGTAGTCGATTTTCCAGCCATATGATCCACTTTGCGCTTCTACGCCCCGGTATGTGCCATCCCAATGTTCATCCACCGATTTGGTATGGAAGATGACTTCTCCCCATCGGTCAAAGACTATGAACTCGTATTTGTCAAACTCACAATCTACTTTGGGACCAAAGGTCTGGTTCACACCAGCGGGAGTTGGTCTAAAAGCAGTCGGTAGACGCAAATAGCACTCGCAGTCCTGCACAAGCACGGTATCGCGCGATATGCCGCAGTCGTCCCATGCCTCAACCCAGTAAAACCCAGGTTCGTAAATGGTAGTGACGGTATCGTGTGACAAATCGCTCCACTGATAGTAGTACATGCCCTGATGTGCGGCACTTAGTTCTGCTTGCTCTCCGGCACAGATATATTCCGGAGCTATAATCTCCAGGTTGGGTGGAGTGTAGGCACTGGCGTGCACCTCAGCTTCAGAAGAGCAAATTCCATCTGATACGGTCAGCGTATAAGTGCCTCCAATTGCTGTCTCTAACGTCATGCCTTTGGTGCTGTCCGACCATACGTAGCTCCAACTGGAATCTCCAGTAACCGTGAATAGAACGGTTTTGCCCTGACACAATAAGGTATCACCTTCAATTTCTAAGCTAGGTGGTGTGCGCAAATCAATGGTCACGGAGTCGTAGCTCGCACAAACCGTATTAGATGCCTTCACCCAAATAGTAGTGTCCTGATCCACATATAGCACGTGTTCATCTGAGAGTGAGCCATTGTACCAGCGAAACGAATGCGCATCTGATGTAGCTTTAACATGTACTTCGCCTGGAGCGCACAGAATAGTATCGCGTCCAATGGTCACTTCTGGGTAATCGACAAATAGAATACTCACTCGGTCTGTTTCTTCGCATTGACCATCTGATACGGTCAGGCTATATGAACCAGTTTCAGTGACGTTTAAGTAGGAGAGAGATGAACTATCATTCCACACATATGCCAGGTTAGGATCTGTATTGGTCTGAATCGTGACTATGTCTCCTTTGCAGTGTTTTTGTGTTTCACCCAGTTCCAGGTTCATTCGAGGATACTCGCTGATGTAAATCGAGTCGCGCATGTGGCATATGCCATTGTCAGCCTGGGCCCAGAACAGTGCCTGCACTCCATTGCCAACAATCTGTGATTGCGCTTGTGAACCATTGTTCCAAACGAAACTATGCGTATTGGGGTCTAAGTCTACGGTCAGGATTATGGAGTCTTCTTTGCAATAGGATGTGTCGTTGCCAAGGCTAAAAACGGGGTCATAATGAAACATTAGTGCCACCGAGTCGTTGGCTGTACACCCATTGTTGGTGGCCGTGACATAATAGCTTCCTGAAGCAGAAACGGTTATTGGGTTCCCTGTTTGCGTGTTGGACCATATAAAACTGTTACCGGATTGCGATGTTGCTGTGATATTGGTATCTGTCAGGTAGCATAGGTCTTCACTACTGCCTAAATCCACCGATACATGCGGATGCAGAGCTACTTCAATGCTATCTCGTTTGGTGCATGTGGCGTTGGTGACGTCCACCCAATAGGTACCCGAATCTGAAACTGCCAGCGTTTGACTCGTACTTCCGTTGTTCCACTCATAGGACAGACCAGTAGCCGTTAATCCTGTGCTCAGTGTCAGTGTTTCGTAATCACAAATTGACGTGTCGTTACCCAGCGTATAGACTGGGAAGTCATAGTATTCCAGATGAAAAGAGTCTGTAGCATAGCACCCGTGTATTTCCACTGTCAGGCTGTGATAGCCTGAGTCCATGGTAATTAGTACCGAATCTGTTCCTGTATCAGACCACAGATAGGTATATCCGGGCATGTTCACCGCTCTAACGAATGTGTCACCCTCACAGAGCACTGAATCGGGACCAACAAACGAAGTGGGCATGTTGACCAACTCTACCGTCCAGGAAAATGTATCGCCTGTGCTATCTCCAATGGCCAGGTACGTAGTGGTAGCTGTGGGAGTCACCCAGATTGAGTCCTGGGTAGAAATGACAACGGATGGGTTTAAGCTATCAACCCAATACACTGTTTCATTTAAGAACGAGTAGACCAAGGCAGTGGAGTCCTCACACACAAAGGAATCACCTGTCACATTATAATGCTCAAATATGCTCACCTCATCGTAAAACATGTACGAGTAATTACCGGTGGCACTTGTGTTGACAATGGTCATGACCAATGTTGTGTCAAAGCTTCCAATGGTAATGTATTGTTCGCCACCGGTAGCTGTGATGGTATCGGTATATGTGGCCCAGCTGGTGCTGTTTGACGGAGCAGCCGATAAGTTTTGCGATGTAGGTGGTCCAATGGTGCCAATACCGGCTCCAGTTGGATGCGCTACGGTGAGTTTAAATCCCAGATCATATGAGGCCATCCGGCAGGTACTTGCCAGTCTGTATTTGAAAGACACGATGTACTTGTGACCGGCAATCAACGCTTGTGTGAGCGTATCGGAAATGTATTCACGCGTTGTACTCGAATTAAAACCCTGATAGGCTCCAGCATAAGCCACTCCCTGTGAGGCTGGAACGTTTCCACTCCAGTTGAATGGAACGCTGGCTCCGGCAAAGGTGGCACATGAGTTATAGTAATCCGAAGTTCCTAAATGACCTGTAGGCTTTGTCCAATATGGGAGTCCAATTTGACTGTAACCGGTTGGACAATTGCTGTAGTTTTCAAAACTCCCGTTTGAAATCAGGTTGGTTTGAGAGATAGACCAAAACGGCAAAAGCATGCAGCATAGCATACAGCTGATCAGATAAGGGTAGTTGGCTTGCAGATTGGTCACGTTGTAAAAACGTAGCCAAGTTATGATAGTTGCTTGGGATTCCAAGGTTTTTGCATTCGAGCAAGGTGGGTGCCGTGGTTCTCTTTGTTTAGGGCTTTGGGTAACGTTACCTAAGTAAGACTACAGTACCGGTAAGGATATCCCTGAATGGTTGGCCATTGTACTTAGCCTTGTAGTCGATTTTCCAGCCATAAGACCCGCTTTGTGCTTCTACACCCCGGTATGTGCCATCCCAATGTTCATCCACTGATTTGGTGTGGAAGATGACTTCTCCCCATCGGTCAAAGACTATGAACTCGTATTTGTCAAACTCACAATCTACTTTGGGACCAAAGGTCTGGTTCACACCAGCAGGAGTTGGCCTAAAAGCAGTCGGTAGACGTAAATAGCACTCGCAGTCCTGAACCAACACAGTGTCTCGCGATATGCCGCAGTCGTCCCATGCCTCAACCCAGTAAAACCCTGGTTCGTAAATGGTGGTGACGGTATCGTGTGACAAATCGCTCCACTGATAGTAGTACATGCCTGGATGCGCGGCACTTAGTTCAGCTTGTTCTCCAGCACAGATATATTCTGGAGCCATAATCTCCAGGTTGGGTGGAGTGTAGGCACTCGCGTGTACCTCAGCTTCAGAAGAGCAAATTCCATCTGATACGGTCAGCGTGTATGTGCCTCCAATTGCTGTCTCTAACGTCATGCCTTTGGTGCTGTCCGACCATACGTAGCTCCAACTGGAATCTCCGGCAACCGTGAATAGAACGGTTTTGCCCTGACATAGTAATGTATCACCTTCAATGTCCAAGCTAGGTGGCGTGTGCAAATCAATGGTCACGGAGTCGTAGCTCGCACAAACCGTATTAGATGCCTTCACCCAAATGGTGGTGTCCTGCTCTACATACAATACGTGTTGATCTGAAATTGATCCATTGTACCAACGAAACGAATGTGCATTTGAGATGGTAGTAAAGTGCAATTCTTCTGGTGCGCATAGTACAGTATCATTTCCAATGGAGATTTCCGGATACTCAAAGAACAGAATACCCACTTTGTCTGTTTCCTGGCATTGACCATCAGACACGGTCAGGCTATAGGAACCAGACTCAGTTACGTTTAGATAGGGAAGAGAAGAACCATCATTCCACACATAAACCAAGTTAGAATCTGTATTGGTCTGAATGGTGACCATGTCTCCTTTACAATGTTTTTGTGTTCCGCCCAGTTCCAGATTCATCCGAGGGTATTCACTTATGTGGATTGAATCGCGCATGTGACATGTGCCGTTGTCAGCCTGCGCCCAAAACAACCCCTGTGTTCCATTCTTAATAACGATGCTTTGGGTGTATGCGCCATTATTCCAGAGGAAATCATGCGAGTTGGGGCTGAGGTTTATGGTAAGAACCAGAGAGTCTTCTTTGCAATAGGACGTGTCATTTCCTAAACTGAAAACCGGATCGTTGTGAAAGGTCAGTTCAACCGAGTCTACGGCAAAACAACCGTTGTTGGTTGCAGTAACATAGTAACTTCCCGAATTCGAAACAGTAATGGAACTGCCCGTTTGGGCCGTAGACCATGTAATTGTGTTTCCTGGTTGGGAATTGACTGTAATTGTGCTGTCAGTTAAGTAGCACAAATCTTCATTGCTTCCTAAATCAACCGAAACGTGTGGATGAAGAAATACACTTATGCTATCTCGCGCGGTACACATCACGTTACTCACGTCAACCCAATAAATGCCTGAATCGTTTACCGATAGGCTGGAAGCTAGGCTACCATCGTTCCACTCAAATGTGAGCGTACCCGAGGTAAGACCCGTACTCAATTCTATGCTGTCGTAGTCGCATAGTGTCGTATCGTTTCCAAGGGTAAATTGAGGTGCTAGCAAGTGTTCCAAATGAAACGAGTCCGTGGCATAACATCCATGTAGTTCAATGGTAAGACTGTGATATCCAGAGTCCATGGTGATCAGCACTGAATCGGTACCGCCATCAGACCACAGGTATGTGTAGCCGGGCATGTTGACAGATCGAATAAATGTATCGCCTTCACAAAGCACTGAGTCTGAACCTACAAAGGATGTGGGTATGCTGACGACTTCTACTGTCCAGGAGAAAGTGTCACCCGTTACATTGCCTATGGCCAGATATGTAGTTGTACTATCTGGGCTCACCCAAATGGTGTCTTGCGTAGAGATCACTGTGTTCGGGTTTAGGCTGTCAACCCAATAAACACTTTGATCGACCACAGCATAAATCTCTGCTATCGAATCTTCGCAAACGAATGAGTCTCCATGCACAATAAGGTAATCGACAATTGATACCTCATCGTAGTAATAGTAGGCTGATCCCTGTGTTCCTAGCGTGTTTACAAGAACAGCATTGGATACGGTGTCAAAACTTCCAATGGTAATGAATAACTCTCCTCCAGCTGCAATGATTGTATCGATATAGGTTGTCCATGAAGTTGAGTTGCTTAGGAAGTTTCCGCTGGCATTTTGAGATGTAGGTACCACACCAAGCGTACCCGTTCCTGTGCCTGTTGGATGAGTTGTACTGAGGTAATAACCCATGTCATCTGTGGCATAGCGACTCTTGGAGGCAAGTCGGTACTCGAACGAAACAATGTATGTCTGCCCGGCCAGTAAAGCCTGCGTTAGCGTATCGCTGATGTATTCCCGGGGTGAAGCTGTGGTAGTATTTCCAGTGGCAGCACGTGCTCCCAGGTAGCCCACTCCTTGAGAGGCCGGAGACGAACCGGCAAAGTTGTTAGGGACGGATAACGAAATGCCTGTATTACAGCCATTGAAATAGTCAGAAGACCCCGTGTGTCCGATAGGGCGTGTCCAGTAAGCTCTATTGATTTGTGCGGCTGTAGAAGGGCAAAGCGAGTAGTTTTCGAAACTACCGTTGTCAATGTACTGCGTCTGAGACATCCCTTGTTTTGAAACCGCGCAGAAGAACATCAAACCACACAGCGTAAGAAAAAGGTTAGATAGTTTGGGTGTCACCAATAAAGGACGATTAATCTACCCGATAAGATGCATGCCACCATAAATCGGATTGGTTCGCGAGAGTTCTCAACATTGTTTCGCGTTTTCGAAGTGGTATAGTAGATTCGCGATCCGTTCAAAAAACACCTCGAAAACATGCACAATTTTTCAGCTGCCAGCATCAAAAAAATGATTGTTCACCGTGTTGGAAACAGACACTTCGAAGAAGGGCTGATTCTAAGTGAAAAACACATTAGAACGCTGAGTGTGGAAGAAGAGGAAATGTTGGTGCCTTACTTTCTGAACTCGTTTCAGTCTGATGAGTACGAGGCGTTTTCGCACGCCACTGATTTGGAGTTGAATGAGGCATATAACATCACACATGAGCTATTTCTTACATCGGTCAATTTTGTCGATGCTTCTAAGAAATATGCCGAGCACTTGTTTGACCAGTCTATCCATGCCAGTATCAACGGGGGTGAGTTCTACGTGGTCTTTTTTGATGACGTTGTGTTGGACGGCCAGTCAGTGGAAGCCATAGGCTTATTTAAAAGCGAGCGAAAAGACCGCTTTATGCAGGTCGGCTTTGGCGAAGACCAGGCCAAGCTCAATTTCGAAGAAGGCATTAACCTGAAAAGGTTAGATAAAGGATGCATCATTTTCAATACTGCGGCCGATGATGGCTTTAAAGTGCTGACACAGGATTACATCAACAAAGGGGAAGAGGCCAAGTACTGGAAGGAAGACTTCTTGGGTGTAAAGCCAATCAGCTCTGAATACAGCATGACCAAGGACTACATGAACATGTGCAAAGACTTTGTCATGGAGCAGTTACCCGAAGAGTTTGAGGTAGATAGGACTGTGCAGATCGAAATGCTCAACCGATCATCAGGGTATTTTGTAGAAGCAGACCAGGTCAATTCGCAGCAGTTTGCCGAAAGTGTGTTGGAGCAGCCGCAGCTGATAGAGTCGTTTAACGAGTACAAAGAGAACTACCAGCAAGAGCACAATGTGGTCATTGAGGATGAGTTTGAAGCCTCCAAGCAAGCTGTCAAAAGCCAAAAGAAGAATTTCAAGAGCGTGCTCAAGCTCGATAAGAATTTCCACATCTACGTCCATGGAAATCCAAACAACATTGAGCAGGGTTACGATGATGAACGCGGCATGAAGTTCTACAAGGTATTTTACAAGGAAGAGAAGTAGGCTTTTATCGAATACCAGGGTTATGACTGTGCTTTATCGGTCATAACATGTTTCCACATATTTCTTGACGTATCGGTATAGTCCGAACCCCTGGCGTGCCAATCGTTTCATTTGTTCGACATGCTCTGTACCCGAGCTTCCACCTGAACTGTACGTGTAGCATCGAGGTGTGCCCTTAAACCAAATAGAAATCGAGGATTCAGTTATTTCATAACCGAAAACTTTAGACGTTCCATTGATATTCTTGTACAATTCCATTTTAGCAAAGTGCGTTTTTGTTTTCCTTACTTCTGATCACCTTCTCGGGTCATTTGGACACTATTCATCTACTGCGCATGTGCACACGTGTCTTAAGGGGTAAACATGATTTGATAGGGGTGGTGTCTATTATGTAACGTATATTTCATAACGGTCGTTGGGTGTGTTTTATTCTTTTGATATCATGAGGAGGAGTTTAGTCCCTTCATCAAATTGGTTTATGCGCACATAGGTTGGGGAGAAATCTGTTTGTCATGTACCTTCATCGCATATTCAAATACAGCATCATGAGCAGGGAAGTTGCCATTATCGGTGGTGGAATAGCAGGTCTAACCACAGCCATTAGTCTAACTCAAAAGGGCTTTTCGCCCATCGTTTTTGAAAGTGCCAGTGAATTAAGGCCTGTCGGTGCCGGGCTGGCATTGGCTGCTAATGCCATGATGGCCTATGAGCGTTTAGGGCTGGCTGATAAAGTAGCTGCTGCAGGTCGCAGAATTCCCGCCTTTTCCATTCTGGATGAGCGGGGAGGGGCTATTTCGGAGACGGTGCCTGTTTTTTCAGAGAATACAAGTCAAAGCAACTACGCTATTCACCGGGCGGACTTGCACGCTTTGCTCGCATCAGAATTGAATAAAGAGAATCTGATTTTAAACAAGAAGTCCGTTTCATACGAGCAGAAAGGCGGGCGTGTTGTCGTGCATTTTGAAGATGGCACCAGCCACGAGTGTGACCAACTGATTGTGGCAGAGGGCATTCATTCGCCTCTTCGAAAGCAGGTATTGCCCAATTCAAAACCACGTTATGCGGGCTATACGTGCTGGCGAGGTGTCATCACCAATCCGGGACTGGACCTGGATAGAAGCACAGAAACCTGGGGAAAAGGAAAGCGTTTCGGCATTGTGCCGTTATCCAACAACCACATATACTGGTTCGCCTGTATCAACGGACCGCAGAATAGTGAACAATTCAGAAACTTCACAGTTACAGATTTGCAGAAAGCCTTTGCCTCGTTTCACCATCCTGTTTCCACCATTCTCGAGCATACAAAGAACGAAGATCTCATCTGGTCAGACATCGTTGATTTAAAACCCATTAACCAGTTTGCCTTTGATAATGTTGCGTTGATAGGTGACGCGGCTCATGCCACCACACCCAATATGGGGCAGGGCGCATGCCAGGCTATTGAAGATGCCATTGTGTTAGCCGATGAAATGAGCAAAAAGGCAGAAATATCTGAGGCGTTTAAAGCATTTGAAAAACGAAGGCTGGAGCGTACACACAGCATTGTCAAGCGTTCGTGGACCATTGGGAAAATCGGTCAGTTAGAAAACCCTATCCTCATTGCTTTACGCAATACACTATTCAGACTCATCCCCGAAAGTGCCAGCAAAAAGCAAATGGCGTTTTTGTATGCGGTGGATTTTTAATCTGGCTTAAAGCACAAACCCCACCAGTGAGTAGGCGAGCACATTCGCGAGCGCATGAGCTATCCAGCCAGGTAGGATGCTTCCGTTGGCCAGCTTTTCGTTGAGTATGACAGTCACGTAGGCGCCAATCGATGGCACTACGAAAATGATGGTTAGGAAGAGGGTATTGTCTGTGATCAACGCAAAGAGCGCGGTGTGAATGATTCCAAAGAATGTGGCCTGAGCCAAATTGCCGTTGCGAAACCCAAGAAGACCAATCAGTCGTTTGGCCACAAACCCTCTGAATAAGATTTCTTCTGTCAATGATGTCTTGAATAAGGCCATGACCAGAAGTATGGTCAGCGCTTCAGCACCAAATTCCATGTTTCGGAATTTGCCTGTAATGCTGGTTGGGTCAAACATGATGGTTTGAAACTCTTCGCTGATCAACGTTAACAAGAGCAGAGGAGCTGCAAAGAGCAAGCTAGTGGCTATCGCCAGCACATTGGCCTTTGGCGTGGAACGCGTTAGGCCGATATAGTTTCCAAAACCTTTGACCGATTTGGTTTGAATGACGTACACCAAAAAGGGCAGCGTGGTAAACACGAGTAATTGAAGCAGTGCACCAAAGATTTCATCGAGCATGCTCCAATAATACTATTCTAAAAACGGATTGTACATCATGATGGCGTGGTTCTCCACCAATAAGCTTTCTTCCATAGTGCCATCGGGTGTGGTCATGACTTGCACAATCTGATTGTGGCGGGAATATCCACCCCATAATTGCTGCTGCATGAGGTGGTTGCGCTCTTCGAGCACATACGTGGCTTCGATATGATCTTTCGCTATAAGCTTCCCGTGTAAATGCGTGTCATCTAACCACAGAAGCACCTGAAAGGTATTGTCCGTCTCATTTTTGACTTGTAGGTCAATGTAGTTATACGATAACGTAGCACCTGCTCCAAAAGGTACTTTGCGGTTGACATCAGGGAACACATCAAACCCATGCCGGTATCGCTCGGTTACTGTCAATGGACTATGCGCGAAAATCCAGAACAAGAGATTGCCTAACTGGCATAACCCACCGCCAATGCCTTTATCTATTTTCCCTTGGTTGAGTATCAGCCCTTCTAAGTAACCCTTACTGGCTGAGGGTTTTCCCACTAGCTTCCACACAGAAAAGGTCTCTCCAGGATGAATAACCGTTTGATTCAGCTTGGCACAAGCCAGCTGTAAATTGGTGCGCTTGTTTTCCTGTAAGTACATGTCTACATCCTTGAGCGGACGGAGAATCATGGATTTATGGGCAAACACCTGATGTCCTTCCAATAGCTTAGGTGAGGGCTTTGCAAATTGCTTATCGGAAAGTGCCCAATCTACTTGTCGCTTAAGCATGTAGTACTGCCTGCCAGCAAATTGGCGGAGCTTGTTTCGGAAAATGGGTTGTTGAATCTGAGTCAATGCTTAGGGTTTAATGACATCAGGGAAAATACGCATACTCAGTCTATCTGGTCGAGTTCTTTCCTAAGATTAACAAAGGTTTGGAAAGGCACATCTACTGCAGCACTGTTGGCCAACCAACTCGGAATGCTTCCACCCGGGTCTGCGGTTACCATGTATTCGACCAATGCTTTGCTATCACCTTTGGGTGTTACGGTCCAGCGTGTATCGGACAGGGTAATTCTGACAATGTCTTCCTTCTCTGGAAGGTATGTGGGCAGCGCGCGCGAAAAGACGTTGAACACACCAGTTTTGCGCTCGGTTTTAAATACCATTTCATAAATGCCATCTCTATCGTCTACCGGCCAGGGTGTTTCTGATACAGAGTATTGGATAAGTGTGCTGTCGCTGGGGCGTTTGAGCACCTTGTAATCGCGTGAGTTCGGATACATATCTCGGTGTTCGTCCGTATGCATGAGTATCTCGGTTACCTGATCTACCGAATAGTCAACCATCATGATGGCTTTAAACGAGTCAAACGAGCTGCTTTGGTTTGGGCGCGTGTACACCTTGATGCCGTCTTCGTTTTTGGCGAGCTTCCAATCTTGAGCTCCTACCTGAACGGTGATGAATAGAAGAATGAAGGTGAGATATCGAGTCATATGCGCTAAACGCATAGACGGATAATTATTGCCTGAAGATGGTCTGCTTAAGCCATCTTAACACAGACTTTACATACATCTCATCTTTTCCTTGTTACGATCGTAGTAGTCGATGCGGTTCCGATGCGACTCTTCCAGCATATGGTTGGCCTGATCTGCACCAATGTTTTCAATACCATGCCAGGCCTTTACTTGTGGTCGTATGATATCAATATTGGTTGAATCAATAAAGTTCGGGATGAACTCACACATGGTCAAATCACAGACCTTGGATGGAACTACATACCCATCACAGAACTGAGCCAGGTTGAAATTGGGATATCCGTTGGCATAAAACCCATTGCTGTCAATCACCTTTCCGAGGGGAGAGGTTTGGGTATAAAAGCCATAGGATTTCTGATTATCGCTCAAACTGTCGGTGAGTTGATCCAGTCTTCCGTTGAGAGGATTGACGCTGATCTCGGTTTCACCGTCTTTGCTGTCCCACGGAATATGAAATGAAAGCATGGAGCATCTTTCGCCCAGAGCGTCAAATAAGTATTGGCCCACACGATCGCGTGCAGCCATCCGATAAAACGTACCGTCTTCATCCAAAATGGGCTGATTATAGAATGTAAATGCATGGTTGATTCCACAATAGACTAGAGCTTTTTCGTTTTTCTCTACGGTTTCGCTAAGTAC
>Ga0213839_1001656_pt1 | contig 13898 bp, 10 predicted proteins | sample SWPATP21_FD_160075 | JGI IMG/M metagenome (GOLD analysis project Ga0213839, IMG submission 160075) | Coastal seawater microbial communities from Marineland, Florida, United States - SWPA TP2 #1 | ecosystem: Environmental > Aquatic > Marine > Coastal | place: USA: Florida | collected 2016-08-14 | reverse complement strand
GCCGCGCTGACGGAGCTCCTCGACACCGTCGACGCCACCGTGGGCCTCGCCCGCGGCGACGCACCGATGACGCCGCCGCCCTCGCCGTCGCCGCTGTCGTTCGTGCGCGTGGCGCAGCGGGTCTACGCCTCCGAGGCCCAGCGCCGCACCGGCTCCGGCTCTGGCTCTGGCTCCGGCCCGGTCTCGCTCAGCGCACCGTGAACTCGAGGGTGCGGCAGCTCACGTTGCCCTCGATGTCGTCGACGCAGAACTCGATGGCGTGCTTGCCCGCGGGCATGGCCGCGTCGGGCATGCGCACCTCGGTTCGCCGGGGGCGAGGTCGCGCTGCAAGGCGGGCGCGTCGGCCTGCAGCTGGCAGTCGGAGCCGTTCATCCGTGTCGGGCGTAGCTTGGCGTGCATGGCGTGACGGCCCCCGGCCAGGTCGATGCGGCGCACCAGCTGGAGCAGGTCTTCGACGGTGAACCGGCCGATGGTCATGCCGCGGGTGAGCTCGATGGGCGGGTCCTCGAGGCAGACCATACCTACCCGACAGGAGTTGAGGAGCGTCGGCCTATCGGCTCCCCAGCGCATCGTGGACAGACGGAGCCTGTCGTGGGCGCGGACGGCGGCGGCTCAGCAGCGCGAACGGTGCGTCAAGGGCCGCACCGGAGCGACACCCCCGGCACCCATTCTCCGCTTCGGTGTCGGTTCCGGCTGCGCGGGACTCCGCGATGGCTCCGCTGCCGTCGACCGCCGAGGGTTCCCCCGTGTCCGACGTCGGCTCCGTCGGCTCCGTCGACCCGGTATGGCCGCTCGGCGCCACAAGCCCCGTGTCGCCCGTCGTCCCGGTATCCAAGGGTAGGGTTGGCGCGGCCCCGGGCAACGCGGCGAGCTGGTCGTAGTCCCACACCCCGTCGCCGTCGGAGTCGACGTTGTACGGATCGGTGCCGAAGTGGGCCTCGGCGTCGTCCGAGAGCCCGTCGCCGTCAGCATCGTCGAAGCCCGGGTTCCACAGGAAGCGGAAGCGCGGGGACGTTTGGTAGCCCCAAAGGTCGTACTCGTTGCTGAGGATGGCGAGGTCTGCGGCTCGGTCTAGGTCGTAGCGCCCCACCGTCAGGCTGCTCACGGAATTGAACGTGTCGGTGACCACGTCGCCGATGTCACCCGAGAGCACGCCCCCGGCGTTGTTGCGCACGCGGAGATGGTCGTCGCCGTCGATCATCACCACATCCGGGTCGAGGTCGCCATCGAGATCGGCGGCGGCCAGATCATGCACCCGCATCCCCACGTCCTCGAGGAGCACCGGCGGCTCGAAGGTGCCATCGCCGTTGTTCGCGCACCAGTGCACGGTCCCCACATCACCAGCCAGGATGTCGAGGTCTCCGTCGAGGTCGAAGTCCGTCAAGACGACGGGCGTGAGGTAGCCTGTGCACGCGGGCGCCGGCGTGTCGAACCCCGAGCCGAGGTTCGAGACAACCAGGATGTCTCGCTTCTCGAGCACGACGAGGTCGGACAACCCATCGCCGGAGAGATCACCGATCGCCACAACAATGACCGGCACGGCCTCCACCACCGGCGCAGCAAAGGACCCACCCAGGTTCTCCACCCGGAACACAGAGTTCCATGCGTCGCGGACCAGGAGGTCGTCGTCGCCGTCTCCTTCGAGGTCGAGGACGTAGATGTCGACGATCTGCTCGAAGGTCGTGGAGCCCACACGCTGACCACGAGCGACAGCGCCGCCGCCGAGGTTCTCGTACCAGTGCAGCTCGCTCTGCCCGCCGACGAAGTCGACATCGCCATCTCCGTCGACGTCGACCAAGCCCAGCACCCTGGTGTCGGTGTCGGCGATGACCACCGGCGCTACGAACGCCGGCCCTCGCGACCAGGCCACGTCCTCGTCGACCAGGCCGACCAGGTCGATGAAGCCGTCCGCGTCGATGTCGGCCGTTCCCGCCGGAAGCAGGCCGTTCAGCGTGGGTGCCTCGTCGATGGCCCATGGCGCGGCATGGGCGGAGAGGATCAGGAGGAGTCCTGTCATGCGTCCCATTCTATCCGGTCGCCCACAGCCGGCGCACCGCGGGCAACGACGCCTCACCCGCGTCGGTCACCTTCAGGCCGCGGGGGTCTCGGCGGACGCAGGCAGGGCGAGCGCCAGCCCGAGCAGCGGAACGAGCCAGCGAGCCGCCGTGGTCACAGCTCCTCGTCGTCGCCTTCGTCTTCGCCGTCTTCGCCTTCCCCCTCGCCGTCGACGGGCTCGGTCACCACCTCCACCTTCGGCTCCGGCAGGGGCACGGTCTGCAGGAAGTAGTCGAGCTTCTCGAGCAGCTCGTCGTCGAGCTCGGGCGGGTCGCTCGGGGAGACCAGGTTGGTGAGCCCGTGCCCGACGCCGGGAAGCAGGTGGAACTCGGCGTCGCCGCCCGCCGTCGCCTCACGGATGAGCACCAGCTCCTCCGGAGCCACGTTGCGGTCGACGGTGCCCGCCAGCACGGCCAGGGGCACGTCGAGGGTGGCGAGCACGTCGGGGGTGGTGCGGTTGAGCTCGTCGTACTCCGCCACCGCCTGCAGAGTGACCCCGCCGCCGAGGCATGGGTCGCTGGGGTCGTAGTCGCCCTCGTCGATCGGCGCGAGGCAGGTGCGGAAGCCCATGGCCTGCAGGTCGACGACCCAGGCCGTGAACACGTCGAGCCGCCCGCGATGGATGCCCGCGAGGCGCTCGAGCTGCTCGACGATCAGGTCGCCGAACTCGCCCTGGAAGCCGGCGAGCATCACCGCTGCGACGAAGCGCTCGTCGCGGGAGGCGATGTGGGGCGCGAAGCCCCCTCCCTGGCTGTGCCCCACCACCACCAACGCGTCGCTCATCACCTCGGGCCGACCCGCCAGGAAGTCGCCGGCCGCCAGGGCGTCCTCCAGCAGCCACTGGAAGCGGAAGTCGGTCCACACCGCGTCTTTCTGCTCGGGGTAGCAGGCCACGCAGCTGCGCTTGTCGTAGGTGAGCACCACCATGCCCATGCCGGCGAGGTGCTCGGCGAGGGCGTCGAACACCGGCAGGGGCTCGCTGTAGCGCGCCACCAGCTCCCCCGGAGCCGCAGCGTGACGGTCGGTGGGGCCCGAGCCATGCACCAGGATCACCCCTGGACGCGCCTCGGTGAGCCCCTGAGGAAGGTAGAGCGTGCCGTTGAGCTCGGCGATCGGCTGACCATGGGGGTCGATCGGGAAGCTCACGTCGGTGGTGAGCACCTCGGTGGGACGCGCCGGGCGGCAGTCGGGGCGCATCCGGGTGAGCCCGCAGCCCTCGGACTCGACCCGCTGGCTGCGGTCGTTGATGGGCGAGTACTCGGCGTCGAGCGAGGTGACGTCGATCGGGAACAGCGGCGCGATCGACAACACGGTGAGCGGCACCATGGGACTGCCCAGGGCCAGCACCCCGACGAACATCCACGGCAGGTCGGAGAAGAAGCTGCCCCGGAAGGTGCGGCGCGTGTCGGCGTTGAGCCAGCACACCCACAGGGCGTAGGCGCCATAGGCGGTGCCGATCGGCAGGTTGGGAAGGCTCACCAGCGCCAGCACCGTCTGGGCCCAGCGTCCGCGCCCCCACATGACCCCGCGGGCCGCGATGATCGCCAGCACCGTCAGCGCCGCGATGAGCATCAGCACCACGCCGGTGATCACCGCCGAGGGCAGCACGGCGAGGGCGGCGCGCGGGTCGGAGAGCCAGGCGACGCCGAGCGACAACATCACGGACGCCACCGTGAACGCGGCCGAGCCCATCAGGAGCACGATGGACAGCACGTTGAGTCTCATCAGGATGCGGGGGTGATCCATGCCACGAAGCATAGACCAAGAGGGGCAGCCACAAGATGGCAGGTCGCCGACGGTGCGAGCTGGGTGCAACACCTTGCAGGGGCGACGGCGCCGCAGCACCGGCGTAGAGTCCAGGAATGCACCGACGTGTCCTCGATGTGGCGCTGATCTTGTGGCTGGTCACCATGGCGTCGACCGGCCTGCCCCAGTGGGTGCCGGGGGTGAAGCCCGCCGAGCGCTTCCTGTGGTCGAAGGCCAACTGGATCGGCGTGGCCCAGTGCGACTGGCGCTTGTTCGCCCCCAACCCCGACCGCACGAACACGTGGGTGGAGGTGGTGCTCACCGCCTCCGACGGTACCGAGGGCCGGTGGACGACACCGAACTGGCGGGAGCTGTCGCACCTGCAGCGGGTGCTGCACATCCGCTGGTACAAGTACGCCGACAAGCTGCGGCAAGACAACGGCGCCGCGCTGCGGGGGCCCGTGCTGCGCTACGTACGACGCGAGCTGCAGCCGCCCGAAGGAGAGCGCTGGGTGCACGCCAAGCTGATCCGCCACTGGTGGACCGTGCCCAACTCCACCCGCATGGGGAAGACGAAGATCCCGCTGCCGTGGCCGCCGCCGCGGGAGCAATATCCGGGAAGCTACGTCGTGGTGGAGCGTGACCTGTGACCGGCGAGCGGCTGCTCGCAGCGTGGGACCGCTTCTGGCACACGCCGGCCGACCCACGCATCGCCGCCGGCTTCCGCATCGTCTTCGGCATCATCGTCGCGCTGATGTTCCTCGGACAGCTGCCGTTCGTCGAGCTGTGGTGGGGCGACCAGGGCCTGTGCCCTCCGCAGCTCGGGCGCAAGATGCGGGCCGACAGCTCGTGGAGCCTGCTGTTCATGCTCCCGAGCGGCTACCTGCACGTCTACCTGGGACTGGCGGTGGGCCACGCGCTGCTCATCTCCGCCGGCGTGTTCCACCGCGTGAACGCCGCCATGCTGTTCGTGTGGCTGGTGTCGTTCCAGAACCGCTGCACGTTCATCAACGACGGCGAAGACACGATGGTGCGGCTGTTCTGCTTCTTCCTCATCTTCCTCGACGCCAACCGGGTGTGGGCCCTGGTGCCACGAAAGCCCGATGCCCCCACCCACTCGGGCTTCGCCCTGCGGCTCATCCAGCTGCAGACGGTGTTCACCTTCGGGGTGGCGGGGATGGAGAAGTGGCCGGGGCCCGCCTGGTGGAATGGCGAGGCGATGTTCCACGTGCTGCACCTCGACGACTACACCGACCGCATGCCGTTCATGGCGCCGCTCATCGAGGCCGCCCCCTGGCTGTCGTGGCCCATGTCCACCGGCACCCTGTTCCTCGAGTTCGTCATCCCGATCATCGTGTGGGTGCCGCGGCTGCGCATCGTGGCCGTGGCCATGGCGGTCACCTGGCACATCATCCTCGAGTCGATGGCCTTCCTCTACGCCTTCGAGTTCCTGATGATGCTCGGCTGGCTGTCGTTCCTCACCTGGCCGGGCCACCGACGCTCCCTCGACGAGCCGTCGACCGAGCCTCCTGCCGCCGACGCCGCGTAGGCGCTTCCCGGACCGGAGAGGGGTCCAAGAGGGTGCCCGCGGAACCGGTGAGGGGTTCAAGAGGGTGTCTCGGCCGCCAAGGAGCGAGTGACCGCTCCATTGGGTGGGTTTCATCGAAGCCGCGGCGCCACAGTCAGGGGAGAACACCCTCCTCGATGTCTCACCGGTTCGAGGGAGACCCTCCTCAGGGCCCCACCGGTCGAGGGCCCCCCACGAGGCGTGAGTCACCGCTGCTGGGGGGCCCCGGCTCGCGACGCAGGGGTTGCTTCGGGGCCCCCCACGAGGCGTGAGTCGCCGCTGCTGGGGGGCGCCGGCTCGGCCCGTAGGGGTTGCTTCGAGGGCCCCCCACGAGGCGTGAGTCACCGCTGCTGGGGGGCCCCTGCCCGAAACGACGAACGCCCGCCGACCGTCCGGTCAGCGGGCGTTCACGCCGAGAGGCGGTCGCGGCCTACTTGGCGAACTCGAGGCTCCAGCCGAGGAGCGTGCCCTCGTCCGACGCCGCGGTGTCGGTGACCGTCAGGCGCCAGGTGCCCGCCGCGTCTTCGCCGTTGAAGTCGTTGAGGGCGAAGCTCTTCGACCCGAAGTTGCCCGAGCTCGCGTCGGCCTCCACCAGCACCACCTCGCCGGGCTGGCCCACCCGCTGCAGCTTGACCGTGAGGTCGCCCTTGTAGGGGTGCTCGATGTTCACGATGGCCTTGAGCCCCTCGATGCTGCCCGCCTCGTCCACGTCGATGTTCGTGAACACGCCCACCGGGTCGTTGTCGGGGATGGCGACCTGCTCGAAGGAGTCGTAGGCGTCGACGTTCGACTCGCCGCCGGTCTTGATCTCGAGGCTGAAGCCGTTGACCGTGCCCGTGTCTTGCGCCTGATCGTCGATGACCACCAGCGTGTAGATGGCGGCGGCGTCGAGGCCGTTCCAGTCGGTGAGCGAGAAGGTGCGCTTCACGTCGTCGGCGCCGGCGCCGGTCTTGTCGTGAAGGGTGATGGGGCTGCCGCCGTCACGGAGCAGCTGCACGGTGAGGTCGCCCTGGTAGGTGTGGGAGATGTCGACCGTGACCGCCAGGGCCTGGATGGTGCCGGGCTGGTCGACCACCAGGTCGAGCTCCACGCCCGCCCCGTCGTTGTCGGGGATGGCCGTGGCCTGGTCGTAGGTGTGGATCTCGGAGCCACCCGCCGCGCAGGCCGGCTCGGAGGCACAGTCCTCGTCGACGCAGTCGATGGCGTCGTCGTGGTCGTTGTCGATGGCATCGCCACAGTCTTCGTCGAGGTCGACCACCGGCAGGTCGCTGACGTAGCCGGTGAGGAAGTCTTCGACGTAGTCCATCGAGATCCAGCCGTAGCCGGCGCCGTAGGGGTTGCGCGTGCCGAAGGAGCCGGTGCCCCAGCTGTTGCGGAACAGGAAGAAGCCCTTCTCCATGAGGGGGTCGCCGTTGTCGTCGAAGAGCATGTTGCCTTCGCCGTCACGCTTCTGCACCTCGAGCTCGTCGTCCCAACCCACGAGCACGAAGCTGTGACCGGCGGGGTCTTGCGTCTTGTCGGCCTCGTTGGGGTAGGTGACGTAGCCATTGGCGAAGTAGTCGGTGTTGACCGTGTTCTCCGACCGGCGATGGTTCCAGGACTGGTAGAAGAAGTCGCCCCCGACCACCACACCCTGCTCGGTGGCCACCATGTGGGCCTTGATCGAGTCGCGACGGGTGGAGATCCACCGGCCCGACGGAATGTGCCAGCGCTCGGCGCTCATCACCTCTTGGGGCGGCGTGCCCTGCGTGTAGCACTTGGTGGGCTGGTCGTCGCCTTCGCACTCCTCGTCGTCGGCGACGCCCCAGGCGCTGGTACGGTAGGGGTAGACGCCCTCTTCCACCACGCCGTAGCGCGACAGGGACTGCAGGTTGTAGTAGCTCGAGCTGCCCTCGGAGTTCGGGAAGGCGCCCACCTCGGTCTTCACCGACCACTGCAGGAACTGCTCGGAGAAGTCGGGGGAGGTGATGGTGCCTTCCTTGATGTACAGGTGCTCCATCAGGCCGATGGCGCTGAAGATGCTGCACACGCCACGCCCGCTCTGGTTGCGGATGGGGGCCTGCCACTGCATCGGCGCATCGAAGGACTTGGGGTAGACCGCGTCGGCCTTGCCCTCGTCGGCGAGCTTGTCGTTGCCCGGCCACCCCTCGTACATCACCCAGGCCTCGGACAGCGCCGGGTCGTTGTCGATGTTGCCTGCGCCCTTGTTCTTGCCGTTGCCGCCCGCTTGTTCGGGTGCGCCACACGCGGTGGCGAGGGAAGCGAGCAGGCCGAGCATCAGGGTGCGGGACAGCGACATGGTGACCTCAGGGACAGAGCGACAGAGTAGAACATCGAAGCGAGGCGCATCCAGGGAGCGCCCCTTCAGTGGCCGGTGGGTAACGGTGGCCTGTGGGCCGTTCCACGGACACACCGGCATTGTGACGGAAGGCCACCCCGGTTGTGACATTGAACGAGCGGAGCGGGTACATTGGCTACCGTGCCGGACAACCCGATGAACACGAGCATCCCGACCCCATCGACCCCGCCGCGCGGCCCCACCGTCACCACGATCGTGGCGATCGGCTGTGTGTTGCTGGGCCCCTTCGGCGCCGCCGCGTGCAAGAAGAACGAGCCGCCCCAGCTCACCTCGCCGCAGGATCAGCGCGCCACCGTGCAGCAGCTCCTGGAGCTGTCGTTCACCGCCGTCGACCCCGAAGGCGACGAGCTCACCTACGCCTTCGACGCCGACCTGCCGGGCATCGGCACCCGAGCGACGATGAAGCCCACCGCCCGCGGGGCGCGGTTCTCGTGGACGCCCCTCATCTCCGACGTGGGCACCCACCGCTTCCAGTTCTCGGTGAGCGACGGCGCGAACACCACCACGCGCCGCCTCCAGATCGAGGTGGTGAGCGGCGAGGGCAGCTCGGCGCCGGTGTTCGTCCAGCCCCTCGGCACCGGCACCACCCTCGATCTCGGGCGGGCCCCGTGCATCGACGTGCCCGTGGCCGTCACCGACCCCGACACCCCCGGCGTCACCCTCGGCCAGGCCGATCCGGTGCTCGATGCCTCCGAGCTCGTGCAGACCACGGAGACCGACGCCACCTGGAGCTGGTGCCCCACCCGCGAGCAGATCGCCGCGTCCGACCGCTACACGCTGCGGCTCACCGCCGACGACTACGACAACCCCGTCACCATCAAGGACTACCTCCTCGTGCTGCGGGCCTCCGCCGGCGAAGACTGCCCCGGAGAGGCCCCCGAGATCGATCATCAGCCCGGCGACTGGGACAGCGTGCTCGACCTGCCGATCACCGCCACCGTGCGCGACGCCGAGGGCCTGAAGTTCGAGCCGCTGCTCTACTACAGCCTCCGCGACCCCGGCTCGCCCCCCGACATCACGCTGATGACCCAGCTGACGATGAGCTTGTCGAGCGGCACCATGCAAGACGGCACGTGGACCGTGGCCGTGCCCAACCCCGTGGCCAACGACCCGGGCGCCAGCGCCACCGTCTTCTATGCCATCGCGGCCACCGACAACGACGACGACGACGGCAACTGCGACCACACCACCGAGGCGCCCGCCGGCGGCACCTACCAGGTGGTGGTGTCGAACGGCGGGAGCGGCGGCGGCGGCGCCGAGGTCTGCGAGCCCTGCTCCGCCGACGTGCAGTGCGGCGGCACCGACGACCACTGCCTCTTCCTCGACAGCACCTTCGTGTGCGGCGCGGCCTGTGACGGCGACGACGACTGCCCCGACGACACCTACTGCTCCCTGTCGAGCTACACGAGCATCGACGGGGCCGTCGCCCGCCAGTGCGTCCCCACCGGGCTGTCGTGCACCGACCCCGAGCCCACCTGCGTCGACGACAGCTACGAAGAGAACGACACCCAGTCGGCCGCCGCGTCCTTGGGCACCGGCAGCTACGACATGGTGATCTGCCCCGAGGGCGCCGGCTCCGACGAGGACTGGTTCGAGGTGAGCATCTCGTCGGAGTCCACCATCGAGGTCATCCTCGACGGCGACTCCACCAGCGACCTCGACCTCGCCTTGTTCGACGCCAGCGGCGCGCTGGTCGAGCGCAGCGACTCGCTGTCGTCGCTCGAGGTCGTCAGCGCCTGCGTCGACGACGACGTCACCCTGCAGATCAAGGCCTACGGCCTAGGCGAGGTCAACGAGTACGAGCTCGACGTGTCGGTGGTGCCCGGCAACTGCGACGGCTCGTGCGACGACGATGCCCACGAGCCCGACGACGACGCCACCAGCGCCCGCTACGCCGACCTCTACTACGGCGCCTACACCTCCACCGACGACCGCATCTGCGCCTACGACGAGGACTGGATCGGGGTCTACATGTACGCGGGCGAAGACATCTACGCGTCCCTCGACTTCGACCAGTTCGCCCCCGACGAAGACCTCGACCTCATCGTGCGCGACGCCAGCGGCGTCAACCTCACCGGCTGCGACGAGGTCGACCCCTACGCCTGCGACGCATGGAACGGCCAGTCGGGCACTTCCGACGAGTACATGGTCTGGCCCGTGTTCAGCTCGGGCCTCTACTACGTGGTGGTGCGCGGCTGGAGCGGCTCGGAGAACGACTACGACGTGTGCGTCGGCCTGTCCTACGGGGACTGTCCATGAGGGGCGCCGCCGCTGCCGTCACCGCCGCTCGTTGCGCAGTCGTGGTCGGCCTCGCGGTGTCGTGCGGCAAGGGCCTCGAGCGGCACAACCCCAAGAAGAAGAAGAAGACCGTACAGGTCACCGACATCGTGCTCGACACGGTGAGCCCGTCAGTGGTGCTGCCGGGCTCCACGCTGGTGCTCTCGGGCCTCGACTTCTACCCCGAGCTCGCCGGCGAGACGAAGCTCTACCTCGACGGCCCCAAGAAGAACGACGTCGCGGTCGTGGCGCGGTTCGTCGACTACGGCCGCATGGAGGTCGACTGGCCCGGCGCCGCCTCGATGGGGCTCAGCGACGGCGACTACGGCGCCACCGCCCACGTCGAGACACGCAACGGCTTCGATGGCGCCCAGCACGTCTCCAACGACCTGCCGGTGCAGCTGTCCTTCGCCACCACGCTCACGCCCCGCATCGATGCCGTGCTCGCCGAGCCGGGGTCGGTGAACGCGCCACTGGCGCTGTCCGGCGACGGCTTCCTCCTCGGCGGCAACGAGGGCGAGTCGCTCGCCACCATCTCGGGCTGCTTCGTCGCCGACGACGACCCCACCGGCGGCTGCGCGCCCATCGACCCGGTCACGCTGCCGGGCGTCGCCATCCAGCGCGACGTGCTCGAGGTTCCCTTCGACCCCGCCATCGCCGGCATCCGGCCCGGCGTCTTCGAGGGGCAGGTCGGCGTCACCAACCAGCACGCCGACGGGACACGGATCTCGGCCGATGGAGCCTTGCGCTTCGAGGCACGCCTGCGCCCCCCGTCGATCCAGAGCATGACCCCCGTGGCGGCGAGCCTCGGCCAGTACATCGACATCGACGGCAACGGGTTCATCGGCCCGGGCCCCGGCGACTACGCGGCGGTCACCCTCCTCGAGCTCGACGGGACCTTCTCGGTGCAGGGAGGGCCCGCCTCCCCCACCCGCCTCACGCTGATCCCCGCCTTCGAGAGCGGCCAGCGCGTGCGCTACGTGGTCAACGAGGAAGACGAGCTCGGGCGCGCCGTGAACGTGCGCACCACCCGCGGCACCTTCCAGGGCACCGCCACCCCGGTCACCGAGTTCCTCGACGACGCGGTCGAAGGAAGCCCCGTCCCCGTCACCTTGCAGCTCGTGCCCGTGCGCCAGGTGGTGTGGCTGCGCTTCCTCCCGAGCTTCGTGGAGAGCCTGCACCACTTCGGGCTGCGCGACGCGCAAGACACGGTGATCGAGCGCATCGTCACCGTGGTCGAGCGCGACTACGAGGGGGTCAACCTCGATCTGCGCCTCGACGAGCCCACCGACTTCGCCCTGTACAGCGAGGTGGAGGTGAGCGGCACCGATCCGAACGGCATCGGCCTGCTCGGCTACGACAACACCCCCGGCAAGGACGTGGGCAACCTCCGGCTCTACGACAAGATCGGCGGCGTGAACGCGCTCACGCAGCTCGACGGCTACCCCGGCTACGGCGGGGTGTTCATCGAGAGCCTGTTCACCTTCTCCGCCCACCCCAACGGCCTGGCCCCCGAAGGGGAGGCCGCCGACCCCGCCTTCGACGAGCTGTTCGACGGCTTCCGGCCCGACCAGGGCGGCGAGCCGGTCGCTCGGTCCGAGCTCGCGAGCGCCACTGTGGTCACCACCACCGACCAGTGCCCGGCCCGCGGGCGGGCGAACCAGGTGGGCTGTGCCGTGTGGGCCCTCGGCAGCCTCGTGGGCACCACCGTCACCCACGAGATCGCCCACAGCCTGGGGCTCGCCGACCCCGACGGCGAGGGCTTCCACAACACCGGCGACTGGGCCGACGCCATCATGGACGGCGGCTCCACCCGCACCTTCCGCGAGCGGGCCGAGGTCTACGGCGAGGGCCCGGGGGTGTTCTGCCAGACCAACTACGACTACCTCGAAGACATCCTCCCCTCCGACGTGCCCGACCCCCTGAGCGGGCTGCGCGAAGACTGCTACTGATGCTGTGGCTCGTGCTCGCGTGCACGCCGGGCGACGGCTCGTCCTCCGACCCCACAGCCGCGGCCACGACCCCGTCGGCCGACACCGCGGTCCCGGCCACCCTCCGCGACCGTCCCCTGCCCGAGATCCCGCTGGTGATGGCCCACAACGCGATGGCCTCGGCCCACGACGACTATCTCGCGCCCAACCAGACCCTGAACTACGAAGAGCAGCTCGCCCTGGGGGTCCGTGGGTTCATGCTCGACATCCACGACGAGGGCGATGGCCCGGAGCTGTGCCACAACACCTGCAGCCTCGGCCGCCAGCCCCTGGCCGACGGCCTCGCCCGCTTCGACCGCTGGCTCGACGACCACCCCGACGAACTGGTGGTGTTCGTGCTCCAAGACGAGGTGGCGCCCCCGGCCGTGCTCGATGCCTTCGCTGCCTCGGGTCTCGACCAGCGGGTGGTCACCCCGCCCGAGGGCACGGCGTGGCCCAGCTGGCGTGCGCTGGTGGACCGCGGCGAGCAGGTGCTCGTCACCACCGAGGGCGTCCACGACGACGTGCCCCCCTGGTATGTCGCCGCCTACGGGGGGCTGGCCTTCGACAACGACTACGCCGCGAAGACGGTCGACGACTTCGACTGCGACGTGCTCCGCGGCACCGCCCCGGCCCCGTTCGCGCTCCTCAACCACTTCCTCACCAACCCCATCGCGCTGCCGGAGCTCGCCGAGCAGGCCAACACGGCCGAGGCGCTGGGCGTGCACATCGATGCGTGCACCGAGGCGTGGGGACGGCCGCCGAGCTGGGTGGCCGTCGACTTCGTGAGCATCGGCGAGGTGATGGCCACCGTCACCGCGGGGGCTCAGATCGAGTAGGTGCGCCCCTGCACCAGCGGCTCGATCACGCTGGCGTCGAGGTCGAAGTCGTCGGGGTAGTGGGTGAGCCACATCCGATCGCGCAGCGCCGCGGGCAGCGCCGCCAGGGCCTCGTAGGGCGTGTGGGCCCCGAGGTTGGTCTCGTGGACCAGCCGGTCGGCGTCGGCCAGCCAGGCGATCAGGCCCGGATCGAAGGCCGTGTCGGAGCTCCACCCCACCCGTCGCCCACCGGCGGTGATCCGCAGTGCGAAGGTGGGGATGTGGTGGATGGTGCGCCGCGCCTCCACCCGGAACGGGCCGACGGTGACCGCCTCGGTCTCCGACAGCTCGGTCACCTCGAAGAAGTCGGCGAGCTCGTGGGCGTGAGGGGCATGGGCGTGGGCGTCGATCAGCTGGCGCATGCCCCCGCGGAGGTGACCGGGCCAGAGCTCGGCGTGCACCGAAGGGTGGCACAGCAGCCGCGCCCGCCGCTGCAGAACGAAGTGACTGAAGAAGCCGAAGCCTTCGAGCCCCGAGGCGTGGTCGGCGTGCAGGTGGGTGAGCGCCACCGCGAGCACGTCGCCCACATCGAGCCCGCCATCGCCGAGCACGCGCCGGATGGGGTGGGGACAGTCGATCAACAGCGTGGCGCCCTCGGCGTGCACCGCGACGCAGGTGGTCCAGTAGCGGGCCGTGAAGGCATCCCCGACCCCCAGTGCCTGCAGCTGCATGGTCATGCTCCCTCCGCCCGGGTGGTCGCCCACCATGCCATCGCCGCCGCCGCCGCGCAGGCGACCGCGCACAGCCCGAAGTGCCCCGCGTAGCCGAGCCGGGCCGCGCTCGCGCCGGACAGCGACGCCCCTACCCCCGAGGCGATCACCACCAGGCTCGCCTGCAGCGTGTAGTCGGTGGCCTCCAGCCGGCGACGACACCGGTCCATCATCGCCGTGAACAGCGAGGCGGTGGCCATGCCGCTCGCCACGTGCTCGACGAGCACCGCCGGCACCAGCCCGCCCACCTCGGCCGCCAGCCCCTGCCCCGCCACGGCCAGACACTGCACGCCGGCACAGCCCACCAGCGCCCAGCGTCGGTGCCGACCGGCGAGC
>Ga0213839_1001654_pt1 | contig 13899 bp, 8 predicted proteins | sample SWPATP21_FD_160075 | JGI IMG/M metagenome (GOLD analysis project Ga0213839, IMG submission 160075) | Coastal seawater microbial communities from Marineland, Florida, United States - SWPA TP2 #1 | ecosystem: Environmental > Aquatic > Marine > Coastal | place: USA: Florida | collected 2016-08-14 | reverse complement strand
TCGAGCCCGAGCAGATCGACGCCGAGGTGCGTCGGCAGGTGGAGGCGGTCCCCGAGGACTGCGCCGTCGTGGTGCACCTCGTCGCCCACTCCAAGACCGGCCTGCGAGCCCCGTCGACCCAGGTGTGCAGCGAGCTGTCCACGTCGCTGGGCGACCGGCTCACCGTGCTCGTCGACGCCGCCCAGGGTCGCCTCGCCCCCCGCGACGTACGCCGGGCGCTCGCCCTCGGCTTCCAGGTGCTGTTCACCGGGTCGAAGTTCTACAGCGGCCCGCCGTTCAGCAGCGTGCTCGTGCTCCCCGAGGGCGACCGGCCCGACCCCGGGCCCCTGCCCGAGTCGCTGCAGGCCTGGTTCGCCCGCACCGACCTGCCCCCCTCGTGGACCGAGGCCCGCGCCAGCCTCGCCGAGGCGTGGAACCCGGGGCTGGCCCTGCGCTGGGAGGCCGCGCTGGCCGAGATCGAGGCCTACCACGACACGCTCCCGCGCTACCGGGCCTGCGTCTACCACACCTTCGCGGGGGCCGTGCACGAGGTGTTCGGTCCGTCCCACCTGGTGCGCCTCGACGTGCCGCTGCCCCCCGTGCACGCCCTGGTCACCGCGCTCGGCGCCTACCCCTCGGTCTTCGGCTTCGTCGTCGAGGGGCCCGAGGGACCCCTCTCCCATGCCGCCCTCGGCAAGCTGCACGGGCTGCTCGACACCGACCTGTCCAGCGAAGACCCCGACGAGCCCAGCCTCGGCACCTGCTTCCACCTCGGCCAGCCGGTGTCGCTGGGGCCGCCGGAAGACGACGAGGCGGCGGTGCTCCGGGTGGCCCTCGGCGCACGGCTGGTCACCGACCTGGCCCCCACCGCCGACGCAGGAGCCGCCTACCTGCGCAGCGCCATGCGGGGAATCCGCGCGAAGACCGAGTGGCTCGTCCGCAACGGGTGGGTCCAGTGACCCCGCCCACCCCCGTCGCCGCCCGCACCCCCGTGCTCGAGGTGGCCGACGCACTGGCCGCTGCACGCCAGGCCGGCCGGTTCACCGACGACACCCGGGCCGCGCTGTTCCACGACCTCGACCGGCTCCACGCCCGCTTCGCCGAGCTGTCGGCCGCGTTCCCGCCGTCCACACTGCACGCCATCGCCGTGAAGGCCAACCCCCTCGTGGCCCTGCTCGAGCCCCTGGTGGCTGCGGGCGCCGGCCTCGAGGCCGCCAGCTGGGAAGAGGTGGCCATCGCGCGGGCCGCGGGCTGCCCGGGCGACCGCATCGTCTTCGACTCGCCCGCGAAGACCGACGCCGAGCTGCGCGACGCGCTGGCCCTCGGCGTGTGGCTCAACGTCGACCACGAGGGCGAGCTCGCCCGCCTCGAGGCGCTGGGGGCGCCCGCGAACGCGCGCATCGGCCTGCGGGTCAACCCCCAGCTCGGCACCGGCGCCATCGCGTTCACCAGCACCGTCGGCAAGGCCAGCAAGTTCGGCGTGCCCCTGCCCCAGGCCGAGGCGCTGGTGCGCCGCTACCCCTTCGTCACCGGGCTGCACGTGCACACGGGCTCCCAGGGCTGCGGCCTCGAGCTGCTCGTCGCCGCCGCCGAGCGGGTGGCCGAGGAGGTCGAGCGGCTCGGCCTGCACTGGCTCGACATCGGCGGCGGCCTGCCCGTGCGCTACACCGACGCCGACCCCGAGCCCCCCAGCTTCGCCGCCTGGGCTCGCCGCTTGCGCCACCTGCCGGGCTGGGGGCAGCGGCCGGTGGTCACCGAGCTCGGCCGCAGCCTGCACGCCGGCTGTGGCTGGGCGGTGTCGCGCATCGAGGGGGTGAAAGTGGTCGACGGCGTGCCCACCCTCGTGGTGCACCTCGGCGCCGACCTGCTCCTGCGCCGGGTCTACCGCCCCGACGACTGGGACCACGACTTCGTGGTGCTCAACCCCGACGGCACCCCCAAGATCGGCGAGGCCGTGCCCACGCAGGTGGCCGGTCCGCTGTGCTTCGCCGGCGATCTGCTGGCCCGCCGCCGCCCCCTGCCCGCCGCCGAGCGCGGCGACATGCTGCTCGTCCGCGACACCGGCGCCTACACCCTGAGCATGTGGTCGCGTCACTGCAGCCGCGGGCTGCCCCCGTCGCTCGGCTACGGGCGCGATGGCGTGGTGCAGCTGCACCCGGGCGAGGCGCCGGACGACGTCGTCGACTTCTGGTCGCCCTGAGCGCTCGGGTCTACGGCCTCGGCTACGGCTGGTCGGTGTGGAACACGTCGTCGCCGGCCCGCCCCACCGACAGCGCATACGGGCCGTGGAACATGCCGTTGATCTTCGGCAGCGCCGCGGCTTCCCGCGCCAGGTAGAGCACCACGCGGCGGCCGTCGTGCTCGGCGGCGAGCACCAGCTGATCAGCGCCTTCTTCCGCCCAGCCCTCCCCGCGCACCCCGTCGGCGTCGAAGGTCATGCCCAGCTCGCCCAGCACCGCCGCGGCCACGGGGTGGTCGGGGGTGACGTAGTAGGTGGCGTCGCCCTTCGGCGTGGGCGCATCGGTCGGACCGGCGGGGACCACCTCGGCCTCGGGCCAGAACTTCGCCGCCATCGCCGACACCGCGTCGACGGCTTCGGGGGCCACCACCACCGCCACCGGCTCGTGACGGTTGGGGATGTGGGGTGCGTAGACGAAGGCGGACCTCGGCTTCTTGCGCCAGCGGTCGAGCACCGCGCGCACGTCGTCGGTGGCCGCCGGCAGGTCGAGGGCGCCATCGGCCCTGCGGTGCTTCTCGACGGCGTCGGCCACCTCGGGCACCCAGAAGAAGCTCTGCGCGAAGTTCGACGCGGCGTCGCCCGCCACCACCCGGGCGTCGTGCCGCTCCCGCAGGTAGACCGTCGTGACCGCACGGGTCATCGTCTCGTAGAGCATGATCTCGGGCGCACCGTAGGCCAGCGCCTCCATCTCGTCCGCCACCTTCTTGAACAGCTTCGCGTTGCTCTTGCGCAGCGGGTCGGCCGCGGCGGTGTCGACGTAGGGGTTGGCGTAGCTATGGGCGATCTCGTGCACGAGCACGTGCAGATCGGGCTTGCCGCCCACCATGCCCACGTCGTCCCAGCGCATGGCGGAGAGCACGGCGAGACGCTCACCGCCGTGCTCGGGGGGCAGCGCGGCGGCGAAGTTGCCCGTCCAGGCGATCAGCTCGGGCACGACCAGCAGCGAGCCCGGCTCCTGCTCGGGGAAGCTGGCGTCGAACCACGCCTGCGGGTCTTCCTGGGCGATCGCCGCCCCCACGGCCTTCTCCACCTTTCGTCGGCGGTCGGCGTCGCGGGTGCGCCAGCCCTCCCAGTCCACGTCCTGGACGAACGAGGCGAGCAGCTCGACGAAGGCCTCGGTCTCTGCGGTGTCGAGGCGGTCGTCGATGGGGTGTGGGAACGGGTCGAGGGGGACGCGGAGCGCGGGCGTCACGTCGTCGTCGAGCAGGAAGGCAAGCGCCGACAGCGCGTTGAAGCCCACGCCCTGCGTGCGGCGCAGCGACGTCAGCTTCGCCACGGCCGGGTGATCTTCGTGGTCGGCCAGATAGCGGTCGAGGCGCTGGATGTAGTCGTGGGCGTCGGGCGCGTGGTGGAACTCGTCGAAGTCGGCCAGGCGGGCCATGGCGTGCAGCAGCTCCACCCGACCGTCGACCCGCACCACCACCGAGGGGCGGTGCTCGGCCACCAGCGCGTTGTAGCGGTCGGTGCCGCGGACGAGCTGCAGATCGGGGTCCCACTCGAGGTGCTGCAGGTCGTCGAAGCCCGCCGCCAGGGCGCCGTCGAGCCGGTCGAGGGCCTCGTCCACCCGACCGGCCTTGGCCGAGCAGCACGCGCCGTTGAACCAGGCGCCCGCCACGTCACGTACCGCCACCACCTCCCCGTAGCGGTCGGCGCAGGCCTCCCAGTCCTCGTCTCGGTAGGCCGCCTGGGCCTTCGCCTCGTTCCCGTCGCAGTCGAAGCGTAGGGCGTAGTCGCCCAGGGGACCCAGTCCCACCTCGGCACGAAGCGCATCGACCGCGTCGGGGTCCTCGAGATCGCGGGGGCTCCACAGCGCCCCGTCGCAGCGCCCCTGCGTGCCATAGCGCTGCGGCTGCTCGGTGTTCACCATCACCCGGTCGTGCAGGTAGGCCACCCGCTTCGGCGCCACCTCGCCGTCGGCCAGCAGCGCCTCCAGGCGGGCGAGCGCGGCCTGCTGCAGCTCGGGGTCGGTGTCGGCGTGCTGCACCAGCAACCAGGCGTGCATCGACGCCTCCTCGCCGTGGACCGACAGCGTGGGCCAGTCCCCCTCCACCAGCGAGCGCACGAATGCGCGGTTGGCCTCGTCGACCGCACGCACCTCCTCGGCCCAGGCCGCCTCGGCCTCCTCCCCGCCGCGATCGGCCTTCCGGGCGCGCTGATCGACGTCGACCCGCAGGGCCAGCTCTTCGGCCAGGGACAGGTCGTCGGGGATCTCGGCGAGCTCGTCGGCGAGGGGGCCGGCCAGTGCGAGCGCGGTCCACCACATGGGCACCTCCGGCCGCAGGCTACCCCAACGATCGTAGGCTCTCGGCGGAGGACCGATGGACCCGCTCACCGACGAGGCCACCAAGGCCCCTCACCTCGACCCGCTCCCCCTCGACGAGCCCGGCACGAACTCGCTGCAGGTCTTCTCCGAGGCGGAGGCGACGGCGATCGAGGCCGCCTGGTTCGCCGCCCCCACCTTCTGGCCCCAGCACAGCGAAGAGGAGGCCGCGGAGCGCGCCCGCGACAGCCTCGAGCGGCACTGGCACCGCGACCGCAAGAAGGCCCCGCTGAAGACCGTGCTCCGGCACCTGCGGGGCGACGAGGCCGAGGCAGCCCTATGGGACGGGGTGGTGCGCGGCACGCCGCCGCCGGCGGGGATGGAGGGCCTGGCCGCACGGCTCTTCGCTCCCTACGACGCCGACGTCATGCACCTGCTGGCCGCCCGCTACCCCCACCGCATCGTCGAGGCCTGGGAAGCCTGGGACCGCGGCGGCGACCCCTTCGCGGCCTACGAGGTGGGCCTGCCCGGGGCCGTGGCGAAGATCACGAACCGCCTGCGCAGCGACACGCCCGCCCGCCGCGACGAGGCGGAGCGCTGGGTGCGCGCCCACGCCGCCGAGGCGATCGGCGAGGTGGCCCATCGCCACTTCGGTCCGCGGGTGCGCGCCCTCGTCGAGGCCGACCCCGCCCTGCTGCCCCAGGTGGTACGCACCCTCGAGCGCCTCGCACGCCCCGCCGACCTCGGCCGGCTGGTCTGCTGGTACGGGCGCGATGCGGTCATCGCCCACGCCGAGGAGCCGGAGCGCATCGAGTCGCTCCTCGACCCGCTGCACCACCAGTGGGTGCCCCAGTCCCAGGCCCACCAGCCGAAGACCTGGCCACCGTCGGCGCCGGTCCACACGCGGGACGGCCAGCCACTGGACGCCGAGGTCGTCGCGCATGTCGTGGCCCAGCTGCGTCGGGGACCGGGTCCTCGGCATCCCTGGTGTGTCGCGCTGCGCGAGCGCCTCGATCCCACGACGGCCGCGGCGTGGGCCGACGAAGCCATCGACCACTTCGTCACCGACAAGGCCAAGCCCCAGAACCGCTGGGTGCTCGTGGCGGCGGTGGGGATCGGGGGCGAGGCAGCGGCCCGTCGCCTGATCCGCGAAGGCAACAGCTGGCCGCGGTCGAGGAACCGCAACCACCGCAACCACCTGGGACTGCTGATCCGCCTGCTCGCCGACCTGGGCACGCCGACCACCCTGGCGATCCTCGGCATCTGGAGCGAGGACCTCGGTCGCAGCTGGATGTGCGACAGCGCCCGCACCCACCTGACCCTGCTGGCCGAGCGTGCTGGCGTGCCCGTCGACCAGCTGCTCGACACCGAGCTCGATCTCGGCTTCGACGCCGACGGCTCGCTGGTGCTCGACTACGGCCCGCGCACGTTCACGGTCACGGTGGGCGACGACGGACGCGCGCTCGGCGTGCGCGACGCCAAGGGCAAGCCCCGGGCGAAGCTGCCGAAGCCCGGCAAGCGCGACGACCCCGACCTCGCCGCCGCGTCCCTCGCCCGCTTCGCCGAGCTGAGCACGCTCGTGCCCCAGCTCCTGGCCGCCGCCGCCGCCCGCCTCGAGCGAGCCATGGTGCACCGCACCGCGGCAGACGCCGAGCACGTGGCAGGCTTCGGTCCCCTGCGGATGCCGGTCGCCCGCGGCGTGGTGTGGCGCACCTCGGCGGGGCTGGCGCGTCCCAGCGCCGAGGGCTGGCGCGACGTGCACGACGACCCGGTGAGCCCCGAGGGCGAGGTGTTCGTGGTCCATCCGCTGCACCTCAGCGCCGAGCAGCGCGCCGCCTGGACCCAAGCGCTCGCAGCCGCCGGCATTCGCCAGCCCTTCGATCAGCTCCAGCGCACGACGTACGCCCCGTCCCTGCCGCGGGAGGGCGCGGGTCCGTTCCAGGTGCCCGGCGGGCGGCTGTTCGCCATGCTCTCCGGGGGCTGGCGGGGGGAGTGGGACGAGCACGGCCACCTCCGCGAGCTGCGGCGGGACGCGGGCACGAGCCAGCTGCGACTGGGCTTCGACCCCGTCGACCCCAAGCAGGTGCGGGGGGTGGTGGTCGCTGCGCGCCTGTGGGCCTGGCCCCTGGACGGCACGCCAGATGCGGTGGTGCTGTCGGAGGCGGTGCGGGACCTTTCCTGAGCCTCGCTACCCTACCGGTGAGGGGTCGAGGAGGGTGCGCTGACAACCGGTGAGGGGTCGAGGAGGGTGTCTCAGGCCCAACGCGGCGCCCGAGCACTCCATTGTGGGGGTTGTCTCGTAGCCGACAGGGCGAAGACGAGCGCGAGCACCCTCTTCGATGTCTCACCGGTTCGGGAGGCACCCTCTTCAGGGCCTCACCGGTCATTCCCTTCGTGTTCGCGCGCGCTGACCATCGGTCCCACGAGTGCGGCGCACCCGCCAACGAGAAGGGCCCGGGCTGGGTGCTCGGCTGACGGATTCACCACCGTCCCACGCACGTGGGCACCCCGCAGCTCGAGCCACCGACCAAGGCCCACGCCACAGCGTCGCGGCGGTGGTGGTGGTCGTTGGCCTCGTCGCGACGGCGCTGCGCTCCGCGAGCGCGAGGTCATCGCGCGCGGCGGCCACGAGATGGCCCACGTGGGGGCGAGCTCAGCTGAACTGCCCCGCCACGATCAACAGAACCCACACCGCCAACACCGCCGCCCCGGCGAAGAACGTCACCAGGTGGATGCCCGCCAGCGCCATGCCCAGCCCCCGCGCCCCCGAGCGCCGCGCCACCACCGCCGCCGCCCCGCCGATCGGGTGGAGCAGCACGCTCAGGACGGAGATCGGCAGCGCCGCCACGAACCCCGGCACCATGGTGATGGCCGTGGCCCAGAGGAACGCCGGGATGCCGTGCTGCGGAGAGTCGGCCATGACGAACAGGGCCACCACGAGCTGGAAGACGCTGGCGACGCACAGCCCCCCGATGGTGAGCACGGTCGGCGCGAGGCAGAGCACCGAGACGAGCACGGCGACCGCGCCCACGGGGCTGCATCCAGAGGGCTGCGGCTCGTCCATCCAGTCTCCGCGGGGCTCAGAAGTCGAGCGTGCCGTCGATGTGCTTCGTGGGGTCGACGATCGTGAAGTTCGGCCCCGCCACCGAGGAGTGGCACCCCTCGCAGCTGCTGCTCGCCGGATGGGGATCGGGCGGGGGACTGTCGTGGCAGTTCCGGCAGCTGCGCGGCATGTCGGCGTCGGTCCACTCGGGCGACGGAATCTGCCCGCCCGGGCCGGTGTGGCAGTAGGTGTTCGTGCAGCTGAGCCCGTCGTAGACCGGATTGGCGCCCCCCGCGACCGCGAGCCCCGAGAAGACCACCTCGGCGGGCGCGGCGTCGAGGTGGCCCGGCGCATCGACCGTGGCGGGCACCACGTGGCAGGTGGTGCAGGGGATGGCGTCGGCCAGATCGGTGCCCTCGGTGTGAACCTGGTGGGCGCCGACCGTGGGGACCGTGGGGTCGACGTTGCCCGAGGTGTCGGGGGGCGGCGCGGGGTTGGAGGCGCTGCCGTGACAGTCGCCGCAGCCCTGGGGGATCACCGTGCCGGTGTCGTCGGTGTCGCCCGTGGCCGCCGTGGGACCGGTGGGCGGCCCCGTGTCGGTGCCCGTCGGCGTGGTGGGCGTGGACCCGAGCAGCTGCACCGTGCCGTCGATGTGGGTCTCCTGCGAGATCGCCGGGTGGCACAAGCCGCAGTCGTCGAGCTGCGGGTGGGGCGCCTCGGGCGGCAGGCCATGGCAGGTTCCGCAGCCCGCCGTGCCCTGCACCCAGGCCGGCGCGTCGGTGCCGTGGCACCACACCGTGCACGTGCCGGCTTCGCGATCCCAGGGCTCGGCGCGGCCGTCGGTCTTCGCGACCGTGCCCCAGGCCACCTCTGCGGGCCAGGGCGTGTCGATGTGCCCCTCGGCGTCGAGGGTCTCGGGGAAGGGATGGCACTCGCCGCAGCCCATGCCCTTGCTCGTGTCGCCGGGGACGACGTGGGCCTGGTGTGCGCCCACCCCGATGTAGGTGGGGTCGGTGATGCCCCCGAGCGCCGAGGGGGGCGCCGGGTTGGCTTCGCTGCCGTGGCACGCGCCACAGCTCGGCGCAGCCGGCGGCACCGACTCGGACAGACAGGCGGCGAGCAGCCACAGCACCACGGCGGTCCTCCCGGCGGCAGCGTGACCGACCGCCGAGCCGACGTCAAGCGTGCAACCCTTGCAACGTGGGAGCACCTGCGGCACGCTGCGCCCGTGCTCTGGCTGGTTCCCATCGTCGCTGCCCACGCGGGCGAACTCGACGCCGAGGTCGCCGTCGACGTCTTCACGGCGACCAGCCGCAGCGCCGAGGAGCTCTCCGGCCCCGACGAGACCAGCGGCACCACCGACGTGGGGGCGCGCCTGCGTGGCGAGCTCGACGAGCTCGACGACCGGCTGCACGCCGAGGTCGACTACCGGGGTCGGCAGCCGATCGCCGGCCTGGCGCAGAACCGTCCGCTGCACCTGCTCACCGAGGCCTTCGTCGGCTACGAGGTGGTCACCGACCGGCTCGAGCTCGCGGTGGGCCGCCAGGTGGCCGACAGCTTCCAGTGGATCCCCTACGACGGCGCGCAGGCCACCGTGTGGTTCGACGAGCACACCTCGCTGTCGGGCTTCGGCGGGCGCCGTGCGATCTCGACGGCCCGCCGCAACCTCGGCGGCTTCCTCCCGGCGGCGGGGGGGTCCCTGCACCGCGCCACCGATCGCTACCAGTTCTCGGCCATGGCCAGCTACGCCGTCGACGAGTACGAGCTGGGCACCGAGGAGACGCCGGTCACCGACGAGCAGGGCAGCGTCTCGGCGCTGGTGCGCACCTCGGCCCAGGTGGTCGACCCCCTTTGGCTGGGCGGCCACATCGCCTTCGCGCAGCGTGCTGCCTACGTCCTCGGTCCGAACCGGGCCGACGCGGTCATCCAGCTCGACTCGGTCGACCTGGCGAGCGGCGTGGCCTGGGCCTCGTGGCGTCCCGTCGAGCCCCTGCGCCTCGACTACGACCTGCACGCGCAGCAAGCCGCCTTCCGCACCGGCGGCAGCGACGGCACCCGCGACAACACCCTGGTCGATCCCAACTTCCTCGACAACCGCGTGCGGGTCACCGGGTCGCACGACATCGGCGTGGCCCGGGCCGACGCGCGGCTGCGGCTGCGTCCCGAGCGCCAGGAGCGTCGCTTCGGCGCGCAGCTCGACGCCAACCAGCTCTTCGTGCCCGGGCTGTTCGCCCGCGGGCGCACCTTCTACGACGACATCGTCAACAGCGAGGAGAGCCTGGCCACCGACGATCTCGGCGGGGTCGACCGCCTCTTCTGGTCGGCGTCGCTGGGCTACGACCGGCAGGGGCTGTCGCTCGAGGCCGGGGCGTCGTTCATCGAGCGTGCCGCGGTGCCCGTGTCGGGCCGGGTGGGCAACACCGTGGGCGCCGGCGCCCTCACCCCCGACGATCTGTCCCCCTTCGTGCTCGAGGCCCAGCGTCTCGCCTTCCTGCGCGGCTTCCTCGTGAGCCGCCACGGCTTCGTCGGCGCCGACGTGGAGCGGCAGCTGGGCGACGACGAGTGGCGCGTGTACGTGCAGGTGGGCACGTTCCTGGAGCGATCGTGGTGAGCAGCACCCACCGGCATGCATGGGGGGCCCTGGCCCTCGTCCTGGGCCTCGGCTGGGCGACGGCCACCGGCTGGGCCCAAGACGGTCCGTCGCTGAACACCGCGCACGAGGGCTCGGCCCACGACAGCGACGTCTCCTGCGCCACCTGCCACGACGACGCCCACGAGGGCGCCGTGGGCGATGCCTGCGACAGCTGCCACACGTCGGAGGCCTGGTCGCCGTCGCTGTTCGACGCCGCGCGCCACGCCGCCACCGACTTCCCCCTCGAGGGCCAGCACGCCGAGCAGGCCTGCGCCGAGTGCCACCCCTCGGGCAAGCTCGCCGGCTTGCCGCTCGAGTGCAGCGGCTGCCACGTCGACCGCCACCGCGGCAAGCTCGGGGGCGCATGCGCCGACTGCCACTCCGTCGAGGGCTTCGTGCCCGTCGAGGGCTTCGACCACGCCGAGCGCACCGGCTTCGCCCTGGCGGGGGTCCACCAGTCCCCCAGCTGCGACGACTGCCACGACGGCGACAACGGGCGCGCGCTCCGCCTCACCATGGAGCCCGGCTGCGACACCTGCCACACCGCCGGCCACGGCGACTTCGACGGCCGGGCCTGCGACAGCTGCCACGCGCTGAACCGCGACAGCTTCGCCTCGGCGAAGAGGCACTTCGACCACCGCCCCACCGGCTTCGATCTCGAGCGACGCCACCGCGCCACGAGCTGCGCGAGCTGCCACCCCAAGGACGGCGCCGACCCGCAGCCGCGCTGCGCCAGCTGCCACACCGACGTGCACAACGGGCAGGCCGGCCGGGTGTGCGCCGACTGTCACCGTCCCGACCGCTGGTCGCTGGTGCGCTTCGACCACAACCTCGCGCTGTGGCCGCTGCGCGGCAAGCACTTCGTGGTGCCCTGCCTCGACTGCCACCGGCAGCAGCAGTGGGTGGGGCTGCGGGGCGAGTGCATCGACTGCCACTTCTCCGAGGCCGCCCGTGGCCCGGCCACCATCCCGGCGCACATCGGCGGCCCCGCGGAGTGCACCGACTGCCACGTCTCGCTGTGGAGCTGGGAGCTGTAGATGGCCGACGACGACACCCCGCCCGAGCGGGTGCCCCTCGACCCGCACACCTTCGGCGAGGAGCAGCAGTGCTTCGGCTGCGGTCCCCACAACCACCACGGCATGCAGCTGCGCTTCTTCCGCGAGGGCGACGAGGTGGTCACCACCTTCGAGGCCCGCGAGGGCTGGGAGGGCGCGCCGGGCATCGTCCACGGCGGGCTGCAGGCCACCCTCGCCGACGAGATCGGCGCATGGACCCTCATCGGGCTCAAGGGTCGCTTCGGGTTCACCAGCTCGCTGCAGCTGCGCTACCTGCGGCCTGCCCGGGCCGACCGTGCCATCGAGGCCCGCGGCCGGATCACCGACGATCTGGGTAGCCGCGTGAAGGTGCGCATCGTGCTGCGGCAAGACGGCAAGCGCCTGCTGGCCGGCACCGCCACCTACGTGCTGCCCACCATCGCGCTGGCCGAGAAGATGCTCGAGCAGCCCCTGCCCGAGGCGTGGCACCACCTCGCGCGACCCGACCCCGAGGGGTGAAGGTCCCCGACCCGCTGACGCCAGAGGCCCTGCGGACGTGGGCGGACTGGCTGTGGTCGACGCGGCTGAACACCGCGCCCGCCGACGACATCGAGCAGGCGTTGGCCGCGGCCCGCCGCTTCGGCGACCTCGACACGGCGGTGGTGCTGATGCTGGTGCTGGCCCGCGAGGCGCACCTCGAGCGACGCTTCGCCCGCTCCCGCACCTGGCTCGACCAGGCTCGAGCGACGGCGGCCACCCCCGTCGCACAAGGCAGGGTGGCGCTGCGCTTCACCCGCTACTTCCAGGCGGTGGGCCACCGCGACCGGGCCCTCACCGAGAGCCTCGCGGCCCGCGACCTGCTCTGGGACCACGACCGTACGGCCGCCATGGAGGCATGGCTCGACGCGACGCTGCTGCGGGTCGAGGACGGGGACCCCAGCGACGTGCCGGCGCTGACCGACGCCATCGCGGCGAGCGGGAGCGACCGGCTCGCCTACCGCATGGGCTTCCTGCGGTTCCGCGCGGCCATGGTGGCAGGCGACCTGGACGGCGGCGCGGCGGTGCTCGACGCCATGGCCCACACCTACGCCGACGATGTCCAGCGTCTGTGCCTGGTGTGGCTGAACCAAGCCACCCTGGCGCTGCTGAGCGAGGACCCCGACGAGGCCGACCAGCGAGCCCGGGCGGCGGTCGACGCCAACCCCCGGCTGCGGGAGGCCATGCTGCTGCGGGCCCGCGCCGCGGCGCGCCGAGGCGACGGCGAGCAGGCCCTGGCGTGGATGGACGAGCTGGTCACCGAGCGACCCGACGCCACCCTGCGTGGCCCGATGCAGGCCTACGTCGCGCTCACCCGCGTGGCGGCCCGCGTGGCCTGCGACGCCGACCCCGCCCCCACCGACCTCGTGGGGCTCGAGCGCATCGGGCCGTCCCTGTTCTCGATGCCGGTGATGGAGGGACTGGAGGCGCTGCGCTGGGCTGAGACGGCCCAGGCCCACCGGGGATCGGCACGGTCGGCCCGCACCGACCGATGCGTCCGGCTGCTCGCGCTGGCCCATCGCCTGCTGTCCACCCCCCTCCCCGACCGGACCGCCGAGGCAGAGCGGGCGCTGCAGCGTCTCTACCGCGACGGGGCGGGCGTCCCCCTGGGTCCGTGGACCCTCATCGAGCCGCTCGCCCAGGGGGCGCAGGGGGCGGTGTGGCGTGCGCGGCACGTGGGCTCCGGGCAGGCGGCGGCGGTGAAGGTGCAGCACGACCCCGACGGGCGCGACGCCGACAACGAGCTGCTGGCCATCGCCCGCCTGTCGCATCCGGGCATCGTCGCGCTCTACGACCACGGTCGCATCCCGCCCCACGCCGAGGCGATGACCGGCGGCCAGCTGCGCACGGGGGCCCCGTGGATGGCGCTGGAGCTGGTGCAGGGCGGGTCGCTGCGCCAGGCCTGCGGGCGCCTCCCCTGGGGACAGGTGCGGTCGGTGGCCACCACCCTGCTCGACGCCCTGGCCCACGCCCATGCTCGCGACGTGCTCCACCTCGACGTGAAGCCCCACAACGTGCTGCTGCAGCAGACCGCCGACGGCACCCACGTGCAGCTCACCGACTTCGGCCTGGCGACCACCGCCGAGCAGGCCCGGGGGCGCATCCTGGGGACCCCCGCCTACATGAGCCCGGAGCAGGCCCGTGGGCAGTGGCGGTCCCTGGGTCCGCCCACCGACCTGTACGGACTCGGCGCCACCCTGTGGCACCTGGTCACGGGCTCCGTCCCCTTCCTGCCCGACACCCGCCCGACCGAGCGGCCGCCCCTGCCACCGCTGCGGCCCCGCTTCCCCGTCCCTGCGGGCACCGAGGCCTGGCTGGGACGCCTGCTGGCGGAGCATCCCGGCGACCGCTTCCCGACGGCCGCCCACGCCGCGCGGGCGCTGGCGACGCTGCCCACCGACCTCGACCACGACCCGCTCGGCGACGCCACGAGCTCGGCTCCGCTGCGGATGGCGGGCACCACGGTCGTGCTCGGTGGCGGCGACGACGCACCTCTGTCGGCGTCGCACACCCGCTCGGCCTGGTTCGACCTGCCTCGGCAGCTGGTGCCCGAGACCCCCGGCGCCCCCCAGCGCCCGGCCGGCGACCGCCTGCTCGCGCCGCGACCGGTCCTGCGGGGGCGCGACGAGCTCCAGGCGGCGCTGTGGTCGGAGGTGCACGACGCGATCGGGGCGC
>Ga0213839_1001653_pt1 | contig 13900 bp, 10 predicted proteins | sample SWPATP21_FD_160075 | JGI IMG/M metagenome (GOLD analysis project Ga0213839, IMG submission 160075) | Coastal seawater microbial communities from Marineland, Florida, United States - SWPA TP2 #1 | ecosystem: Environmental > Aquatic > Marine > Coastal | place: USA: Florida | collected 2016-08-14 | reverse complement strand
TCGCCGCCACCGGTCCCGCCGTCGGCGCCACCCTCACCACCGTCGAGCGAGACGGCGCCGTGGAGATCGACACCCCCTTCGGCCCGATCCCGCAGCAGCCCGAGTCCCAGATCGACGCCGGGGTCGACGCCTCGCTGCCGCTCCTCCGCGCCCAGGGCTGGGCCGAGGCCAGCGCTGCCACCGCCGCCAGCAAGGCCGCCCGCGACCAGGCCGACCGCCGGATCCAGGACCAGCAGCGCCAGGTCGCGGCCCTCGTGTTCGACCTGTGGACCCTCGACGCCCAGAGAGACGCCGCCCAGGCCTTCGCCGACAGCCTCCAGGCCGTCAGCACCCGCCTCCAGGAGCAGGAGGACCAGGGCCTCGTCGTCCCGGCCGACCGCCTGCGCGCCGAGGTCGCCTTCCTCGGCGCCGACCAGGACGTCTTCGCCCTCGACCAGCAGCGACAGGTCCTCCAGCTGCAGCTGGGCGCCCTCCTCGGCCGCGACGGCCCCGTCGATGTCACCCCCTCCACGACCGAGTCCGCCACCGCACCCACCGATCGACTCGACCTCGCCGCCATCGACCACCAGCTCGACGCCCTGGCCCGTCAGCGGACCGCCCTGGCGCTGGGCTGGGTCCCGGAGCTCGAGCTGTACGGCCGCGCCCTGTACAGCGACAACGAGGCACTGGTCGACGACACCTGGCTCGAGGGAGGCCTGCGAGCCACCTGGACGCCCCTCGCCCGTGGAACCCGCATCCCCCGCATCGCCTCGGTCTCCGCCCAGCGTCGCAGCGCCGCGGCCCAGCGCCGGGCCCTCGAGCTGCAGATCGACGTCGACGTGCAGCGGGCCGCCGCCGGCCTCCGCACCGCCGAGCGCGGGGTGGACGTCCGCCGACGGGCCCTGGTCCAGGCCGAGCAGGCCGCCGAGGTGGTCGACGACCGCTACGCCCAGGGCCTCGCCACCCTCACCGATCTGCTCCAGGTCCAGGCTGAGCGACGCCGGGCCCAGGCCGCCCTCCGCACCGCGGAGATCGACGTCCAGCGGCAGCAGGTCGAGGACCGCTGGGCCCGAGGCATCCTGTAGCTACTCGATGACCACCTGCAGCTCGAGATCGGAGCAGGTGTCGTAGTAGTACCCGGGGTTGCACTCGTAGGTCAGGTAGTGGGTCTCTACGCTTCCCGACGTGTTCGTGTAGGTGATCTGCGGCGACTGGCCTGCGTCTCCGGCCACGCAGGTGCTGCCATCGTTGCAGTCCTCGGTGAGGTAGAGCTGCACCTCACCGAACAGGTAGTAGTAGTAATAGTAATAGTAATAGTAGAAGTAGAAAGGCGAGTCTCCCGTGGTCGTGTCCGCGTACAGCCGCTCGCCGGGCTGCAGCTGCACCCGGAAGGTGGCGTCGGGGTCGCCGGTGGGGCTGCCGGTGCACATGAAGCCGATGTCCAGCTGGTTGTTCAGCGACGAGTAGTTCCCGAGGAAGCCGTAGCCGCCGGTGGTCAGGACGGGGACGGAGCTGGCCGGGCAGGCATCGGCACGCCAGCTCTGCTCCTCGATGATGGACGCCTCGACGACCACATCCCCGCAGCCTCCAGGCGCGGCGCAGCCCACCACCAGGTAGGCCTCGAGGTCGCTCCCCTGGTTCTCGTACACGATCTGCTCGGCGCCGCTCTCGATCGCGTCGCCGCCGAACAGGCAGGATCCTGCCACGTTGCAGCTGGAGAACAGCGCGATGTAGGTGTCGTCGTCGGACGTGACCGTGGCCCGGAGCGACTTCCCGCTCTGGAGGTTCACGGGCAGGATGGCGTCGCCCGTGGCCCCGGTTCCCGTCACGCAGGTCGGGTTGCCCAGGTTGTCCTCGTAGGCCCCCAGCGACACCGCGTACACCTGCGTGCCGACCTCCAGAGCCTCCGCAGCCGTGGCCTCGGCACAGGTGTCGGAGAGACACCCGAGCTCGCCACCGTCGTCGCCGTTGCAGTCGCTGTCGATGCCGTCGCCGCACTCGTCCGGAGCCCCCGGGTACACGGCGAGGGCGTCGTCGTCGCAGTCCTCCGGGTGAATGGCCGGCACCGCGCTGCCTCCGGGCGAGTCGCACTGGGGTCCGACCTTGGCCCCAGCACCGAAGCCGTCGCCATCGACGTCGCTCCACCACTCCACCTCAGCGCCCGAGAGCTCGTCGCTGTCGTCGCAGTCCAGGTCGTTGCCCACATAGAAGTTCGGCTGTTCGCACGACACGACGGGCAGCGAGGCGTTGCCCCAGCCGTCCTCGTCGAAGTCGGCGTACCAGGTGGGGGCCGTGGACAGATCCACGTCGAGGTCGGCGGTGTCGATCAGCTCGTCGCAGTCGTCGTCGATTCCGTTGCAGGCCTCGATGGCATCCGGAGCGACCAGATCGTTGCGGTCGTCGCAGTCTCCGTCGTTGTCGACGTAGCCGGGCAGTCCCACCCCTTCGCAGGCCAGGGCCTGGCCGTCGGCATCGCCGAAGCCATCCATGTCGAGGTCCCGCCAGACCGGCACCGCCGTGTACACGTCGAGGTCCTCGTCGGCGACGTCGACGAAGCCATCGCAGTCGTTGTCGCGGGCGTCGCACACCTCGGGCGCGCCAGGGTAGTCGTCGATCTCGCCGTCGTTGCAGTCCTCCCCGAGAGCCGGCAGCACGTAGTCGGCCCCGGGCGCGTTGCACACGGGGCTCGACAGGTCGCCGGCCCCGAAGCCGTCGCCATCGCCGTCGATCCACCAGCCGGTGGGTCCCTGGAGGTAGGGGTTGGTGTCGTCGCAGTCGTCGCTGTTGAACGAGGTGAACCACGGCTGGAAGCAGGCGTCGGTCGGGCGGCTGGGGTCGCCGGCACCGTCGAGATCGTCGTCGGCGTAGAAGGTGATCAGCTCGGCCGGATCGAGGTCCGGGTCGGAGTCGTCGATGAGCCCATCGCAGTCGTCGTCGATGAGGTTGCACGTCTCGACGCCGTCCGGCGAGACCGCCGGGTTGGTGTCATCGCAGTCCTCGACGTTGCCGACGAAGGTTCCGGGAATCCCCTGGAGCTGCTGGGGCAGCACCGGCCGGATGCACGACGGGAAGGGATTGGTGAGGCCGGTGACCTCCAGCGCCTTCTCGGTGAACGGAAGGTCCAGGGTACCGCCGTAGCCATCGTCGTCGCGGTCGTAGTACCAGTCGGTGGCCGTGGTCCGGTCGAGGGTGGGATCGTCGTCGTCCGCACGACCGTTGCAGTTGTCGTCGGTGCCGCCGTTGCAGATCTCCCTCGCGAGCGGGTTGACCTGGGCGTTGAGGTCGTCGCAGTCGTCGAAGTTCTCGACGTAGCCGGGCGGGGGCGTGCAGGCCTCGGTCGTCTCCTCGTAGGAGCCGAAGCCGTCGCCATCGAGGTCCTGATAGTAGTCCAGCTCCCGCTGCCCCTCGTCGACCTCGCCGTCGCAGTTGTTGTCGATGCCGTCGCAGGCCTCGAGGGCGTCCGGATGGACGTTGGAGCGCTGGTCGTCGCAGTCGTCCTTGTTCTGCACCAGGCCGTCGCGGAGCTGGCAGACGAGCTCGCGGGTCCCGGGATCGCCAAAGCCGTCCAGATCGGCATCGATCCAGGACTCGATGAGATCGGCGTTCTCGCACTGCCCTGGGGGCAGCTCTTGTTCACACCCCAGCAGGGCGAGCATCAGGACGAACATGGGACTCCTCGTGCAACGGTCGCAAGCTACCGCAAGGTGCCCGCTCGGTCCCCTCAGCGTCACCTCAATCTTTGCGTTCGTAGCTCCCCTCGAACGTCACGTTGAGACCCCCGCACCTCAGGTTGTCGGTCACCCACAGCGCCGCACCGTCGAGCCCGAGACGCATCGTGCAGCCGTCCTTGTCGTAGAGGAGCCCGTCGCCATCCGCCTTCAGCGGGCCATCGACCTCCCCGGTGTGCACGCGATCCGGGCCTCCGTACCAGCTGGCGTCCCCCTTCACCGTCCACCGATCGCCGGCTGCAGAGACCACCAGCGTCCCCGTCGGTCCGGACCACGTGCCCACCCAGCGCTCGGCCGGGGGGGCGGGGAGCGCGATCTCCGTCAGGTCCGCCCCTTTCAGCTCTGCGCAGGGAAGCGACGCGAGCCGCTTTCCTCCCTTGGCGACGTCGATCCGCACGTCGAACTGGTCCTCGGTCCGCGCGACGACGACGGCGTAGGTGTGACCCTCCCGCTCGAAGCCGACCGTGCGGACCTCCCCGTCGGGCCCCCGCTGGATCCGGCTCGTCCAGAACGCACCGTCGTGGGCGAGCTCCACCGCCTTGGTGCCGTAGCGGTAGCTCCAGCCCGCATCGGTCTGGCACAGCGCCAGCGTCGCCCCCTTGGTGGTGGTGCACTGCACGCGCACCCGCTCCGCTTCCTCACAGGACAGGCCGGGCCCTGCCCACGCCATCGTCCACAGCAGCCACATCATGCCGACCTCCACCTGGAGCATGACACGGCAGCCAGGCGCCGCAATACCGTGAGACCCTCGGACGAAGAGTCGACAGCGAGGGGTTCCATGGACGAGCTGGAGCAGGCGAAGGCGGAGGTCACGTCCCACCGGGAAGGCCTTCGCACCACGGAGGCGGAGCTGAAGGAGGCACGCCTCGAGCGGGAGTCCCTGACGTCGTCCGGGGGCTTGTTCGGTCTGTTCGCCTCCGCCCCCGACCCGGCGAAGCTCGAGGAGATCGACACGGTGATCGCAGTCCTCCAGGAGGAGGTCCGCCTCCGTCGGCAGACCCTCCACGAGGCCCTCCAGAAGATGGAGCGCATGGAGGCCGACGCCGCACGGGGCGCGATCTTGCCGCCGGGCATCGACTCCCTCGATCGGGCCGTCCTCTGCGTGCAGGCCCTCCGGAGGCTGGATCCCCTCCTCCGGGATCTCGAGCGCATCGCTTCGAAGGCCGACCAGGCCCGCGACGCCGTGCCCCTCACCAGGCGCGCCGGCCGCAGCGGGCGCGCGGCCGACCCCCACGCCGCAGCCAAGCGGGGAAGCGCGGTCTACAAGTACACCGAAGGCTGGGAGCAGCTGGTCGACGAGGCAGAGCTCCTGGCCGACGTCGCCGGCATCCCCCTGGTCCTCCCCCGTCGGTGGGACGCCGAGGCCCGACCCGACCACGGACCCCAGCCCGCCCCCGACGTCGCCCTGGCACGGCAGCAGGCCCTGGCGGGCGGCAACCAGGACTTCGGCCTGGCCATCGCCTTCGTCCGCACCGACCTGGAGGCCCTCCAGCGCAAGGGATGGAACATCGTCGAGGCGGTCATCGAGACGTTCCCCGAGGCGTCGGCCCTGGCCGCCGAGCGTCCCTTCGAGCCGATGAAGGCCGGACGGGGTGGCCAGGGGGCACAACAGGCCGGACCGGCCATGCTCGAGGAGCACTGGCGCGGCCTCCGAGACGCACACACCGCCCTCGCAGCCCTCGTGGCGCGGGGCGCCCGCACGGTCGACTACCTCGACACCCTGGGCCTCTGGCAGCGGCACGCCCAGCAGGTCCACAAGCAGCCCATCGCCCAGGATCACGGCCTGCTGCCTCCCCTCAACGATGGAGGCGACCTCCAGCGCTTCCTGGCCACCCTCCTGAAGGAGTGGCCCGAGCTCGACGCCCGCTACGAGGCCCAGCGTGCGGAGGGATTCGGTCCCATCGAAGCCACTGCCCCCGCCTCAGCCCCAGCCCACGACCCCAGCGCGTTCTCGACGCGCTGGGAGGACCTACGGAAGGCCCACGACGCCCTGGCGACCCTGGCTGCTCGCGGCGCCCGCATGGTGGACTACCTCGACCCCATGGCTGGCTGGCAGCGGCATGCGACCGCCATCGCGGCCATGCCCTTCGCCCAGGAGCACGACCTGGCGCCGCCAATCAACGACGGCGGCGACCTCACCCGGTTCGTCCAGCAGGTCCTGGAGACGTGGCCGGACCTGGATGCACGCTACCGCTTCGCCGTGGGGCGTCGCTGACGAGGTAGCGGAAGATCGGGCGCACACCCCGGCGGTCCACATCGTCCGGCATCCAGTCGTGGAGCGGCTCTCCGTAGCTGACGACGCGGGCCCCGGGCCTCAGTCCCGCCCGAAGCCAGGCGGCGAAGGCCTCGGTCCCCACGAAGTAGCCGGTGCCCCACACGTACACGGCGTCCATGTCGGGGAGCGGGGCGCTCCGCAGGTCGCCGAGGCGCACCTGGACCCCCGACAGCGGCCACGACGCCAGCCAGGACCACAGCCACAGGCCCGGCGCCGCCTCGATCCCCAGCCCGTCGGCCCCCGTGGCGCGATGAACGGCCCGCAGGACCCGCCCGTCGCCCGAACCCAGGTCGACGAAGCGCTGCCCAGGGCCCAGATCCAGCGCGGCCACGATCCGCTCCAGGTCGGCGCTGGGTGTGGGAACGAAGGGCGCATGGGTCCATGTGAGCCACAGCATCGGTCCCACCAGCAGCCCCACCCCGAGCACCCAGGGAAGGGTCAACCACGAGGGACCGAGCCACGCGGGGGTGAGCGCGATGCCCACGACCGCTGCCGTCTGCAGCAGGTCTCGACCCCGTGGGTGCATGTCCTACGCGGCCGTGGTGAGGGGGAGCTGCACGCGGACCGTCGTGCCACGCCCCGGCTCGGAGTCGATCCCCACCACGCCCCCGGCTTCCTCCACCACCGAGCGCACGATCGCGAGACCGAGTCCGGTGCCGTCGGAGCCCTTCGTGGTGAACAGGGTGTCGAACGCGTGCTGCCGGACCGCATCCGGCATCCCGGGGCCGTCGTCGTGGACCTCGAGCACCGCCGCCGGACGGCCACGGAGCGAGCCGGAGCCCACCCGAACCAGCACGCGGCCCTGGTTCTTCATGGCGTCCCGGGCGTTGACCACCAGGTTGAGCAGCACCTGCTGTAGCTTGATCCGAGCGGCCAGGACCCAGTAGGGGTCCTCCTCGACCTCCAGCTCCACGCGGCAGGAGGACGCGGCTCGCCGCATCAGCCCCATGGAGTCGTAGACCAACGCCCTCAGGTCCAGGGGCGAGGCGGGCGACACCCGTCGCTGGACCATCTCCGTGAGGGTCTGGATGAGCTCGGTGCTGGTCCTCACCCCCTCTCCGATGTCCCGGGCGGCCTCCATCAGCATCGCCTCGTCGGCCCCGCCGGAGAGGACGATGTCGGCGGAGAGGCTCAGGGGCGTCAGCAGGTTCCTCAGGTCGTGGGCGACACCCGCCGCCAGCACGCCGAGGAGCTCCAGGCGGTCGCGGTGCTGGAGCTCCTCGACGTCCCGCGCCAGCTGGGCATCTCGCTCGACCGCGTCCGTCACGGGCACCACCATCGCCAGGGCGCCCCCGGGCCGCTCGTCGTCCTCGAGCCACGGAGCGACCACCAGCTGAGCCCACTCCTCCCGGTCCCCGACCCGGACCGCAACGGGATCGGAGGTGACCGCCTGCTCTCCGGTCTCCAGGCAGGTGCGCAGGAGCTCACCAAGCGCCCCACCGAGGGCGCCCTCGGACGGGAGCGGGCGCCCCTCGAGGCCGTCGTCGACGCCCATCCAACGTGCCCAGTCGCTGCTGCAGGCGAGGTGGCGACCCCGCTGGTCCACCAGGGCCAGGGGCACGACGGCGTGGTCGAAGACCAGTCGGAGCTGCCGCTCCCGCTCCTCGAAGCGTCGAAGGGCGAGCTCCAGGCCCCCCGCCGACACGGTGAACAGCCACGTCACGGGTACGAGGATAGCCAGCAGCTCCCCGAAGCGAGCCACCTCCTCCGCTCCGCTCCACTCCGCCAGCTCCGACACGTTGGCGGTCACCGTCGCCAGCAGCAGCAGCGCCAGAGGCAGGCGCATCGCCCGCAGCTCGCCACGGGAGCGACCAGCCAGCATCCCCAGGGCGCCCAGGCCGACGAGGACAGAGAGCAGGTGGATCGCCGAGATCACGATGCCGTGTCCCGGCCGGCAGCAGCCACCCAGGCGGCCAGGCAGAGCACGTGGGCCAGGTAGCCGAGGTGCTCGACCCCGTTGACCAGCCCGGCGGCCCCCCCGGCATAGTCCTCGACCACGGTAGCGACGGCGGCCACCGTCCAGGACACGCCCGCACCGACCATCCAGCGCACGCCGGGAAGCAGGTGCAGCTCCCGCCGCAGAAAGACGAGAGAGAAGAGGCACCCCAGCGACACCAGCAGCTGGGCCATCTCGCGAACCCCGTCCCCCATGGCCCTCCTCGAGTACGTCGGTAGTCTACCGAGATCGGACATCCTGCGCCGAGATAGTCGGGCTCATGCCCACCCTCTCACAGCTCACCTACATCGTCGCCGTGCACCGCACGGGCCACTTCGGGCGGGCCGCGGAGGCCTGCCACGTCTCCCAGCCCACCCTCTCGGCTCAGATCGCCAAGGCTGAAGAGGAGCTCCGCGTGGTGCTCTTCGACCGTCGCACCAAGCCCATCACCGCCACGGATCCGGGCCGCCCCCTCATCGAGCTCGCTGGAGAGGTGCTCGCCGCCCACGAGCGCCTCATGGCCGCCAGCGCCGAGGTCGGGCAGCTGTCGGGCCGCTTCACCCTCGGCGTCATCCCCACCCTTGCCGCCTACGTGCTCCCCTGGTTTCTCGCCGACTTCGCCGAGCGCCACCCCGAGATCGAGCTCACGGTGCGGGAGCGTCCGACCGAGGTCATCGTGCGGGAGCTCGGCAGCCAACAGATGGACGCCGCGATCCTCGCCACCCCCCTCGAGGAGCCCAGCATCACCGAGATCCCGCTCTTCCAGGATCCCTTCTACGTCTACGCCGACGAGGACTCCCCCGTGCTCGACGACGACGAGATCGACGTGTCCACGCTGGAGGAGGGCAGCCTGTGGCTCCTGGAGGACGGCCACTGCTTTCGCAACCAGGTCGTCTACCTCTGCGGGCTCCACGAGCGCACCGTGCTGGGCTCCGTGCGGATGGAGGGTGGCAGCTTCGAGTCGCTTCGCGGGCTGGTCGACGCCGCTGGGGGCCACACCCTGGTCCCGGAGACCTACGCCCAGACCCTTCCCCGCGCGGTGCGCCGCCGGCAGATTCGGCCGTTCGCCGGGCCGACCCCGAGCCGTGAGGTCAGCCTCGTCCACCACCGGAGCCAGTGGAAGACGGAGGTGCTGCAGGCGTTGTCGACCTGCGTGATCGACAACCTGCCCCGCCCCCTCCGCAGCGCCCCCACGGACGCCCAGGTCCTGCCCGTGGTGTAGCTACAGCAGGCTGCCGTCGCAGTCTTCGTCGACGTTGTTGAACAGGATCTCCGACGCGCCGGGGTTGATCTCGTCGTCCTCGTCGTCGCAGTCATCCCCTCCGTAGGTGTCGATGTCGTAGCCATCGCCGTCCTGGTCGTAGTCGCTGCCCCCGTCGCAGGCCTGGTCGACGCCGTCGTACCAGATCTCGTCCGCTCCCGGGTAGGCGTCGGCGTCCTCGTCGTCGCAGTCGACATCGACCTCGAACCCGTCGCCGTCCTGGTCATCGTCGTTGCCCCCGTCGCAGGCCTGATCGACGCCGTCGTACCAGACCTCCTCCGCCCCCGGGTAGGCCTCGGGGTTGGCGTCGTCACAGTCGTCGCCGTAGCCCTCCGCGTCGTGCCCGTCCCGGTCCGCGTCGTAGTCGCTGGCGCCGTCGCAGTCCTGGTCGATCCCGTCGTACCAGATCTCCTCTGCCCCCGGGGACCGGGTGGGATCCTCGTCGTTGCAGTCGATGCCCAGCTCGTAGCCGTCGCCGTCCTGATCGTAGTCGCTGCCGAGGTCACAGTCCTGATCGACGCCGTCGTACCAGATCTCCTCCGCCTCGGGGTTGATGGCGGGGTCCTCGTCGTTGCAGTCCCCCTCGGCCCCCGTGTACCCGTCGCCGTCGCCGTCGACGGTGTCGTCCTCGTCCACCTGCCCGTCGCAGTCGTCGTCGATCTTGTTGCCGAGGGTCTCGACGACCTCGGGGCTCACCGACGCGTCGGCATCGTCGCAGTCGTTGCCGCCGTACCAGAGGCTGGCGTAGCCATCCCCGTCGGCGTCGAAGTCGTCGTCGAAGCCGCAGTCGGCGTCGAGGCCGTCGTAGGGCTCGTCGTAGGCATCGGGGCGCACGTTGGCATCGCCATCGTCGCAGTCACCGTCCAGCTCGGAGAACCCGTCACCGTCGACGTCCAGCGTGCTCAGGGGCTCGTCGATCACGTCGTCGCAGTCGTTGTCGATCCCGTCCTCGCTGTCCTCGGGCAGGCCCGGCGAGCGGTTGGGGTTGGTGTCGTCGCAGTCCCGACCATCGACCGCGTCGGTGGTGTAGCCGTCCCCGTCCTGATCGAAGTCGGAGCGCTGGTCGCAGTCCTGATCGACCCCGTCGTACCAGACCTCGGTGGCGATGGGCGAGACGTCGGCGTCGACGTCGTCGCAGTCCAGGCCGCCATGGTCGCTGCTCTCGAAGCCGTCTCCGTCCTGGTCGTAGTCCGAGAGCCCGTCGCAGTTCTGGTCGATCCCGTCGTACCAGACCTCCTCGGCATCGGGTCCGAAGGCCGGGTCGGTGTCGTCACAGTCGGTGGCCAGAGGCGCCCCGTCCCCGTCCTGGTCCGTGTCGTTGCCGTCGCAGTCCTGATCGATGCCGTCGTACCAGATCTCCTCGGCCCCCGGATTCACCGACGCGTCGGTGTCGTCGCAGTCCTCGTCGGCGTCGTAGCCATCGCCGTCGCCGTCGCTGCCGCTGTTCTGGGTGGTGCCGGGGTCGGAGGTCTCCTTGGTGTCGGACGAGCCACCGCCACCGCAGGCGACGAGGGCAAGAAGGGTGAGGAGCACAGACGGGCGCATGATTTTTCTCCAGGGTGTTGCATGTACGACGGTGCCCCCGATCTCCCATCCACCGCTGCTTCACGGGTGCTTCAGCGGCCCCCCTTTACGGAGGGCCCTGCCACCGCGTACGTTGGAGCGTCATGGTTCGGCTGGTTGTCTACGCAGAGAACGGTTCCGTGGCGGTCGAGTGTCCCCTCGGCCGTCAGCCGCTCTACGTGGGCCGCAACCCCGCCAACTCGGTGGTGTTGAGCCAGCCCTCCGTGAGCGGTCGCCACGCCATCTTCTGGGTCGACGAGACCGGCGCGTGGGTGGAGGACCTGTCCAGTCGCAACGGCACCTTTCGCACCAACGGCACCCGCCTGAAGGGGCCCTGCCAGCTGCGACCGGGGGAAGCCATCCGCCTCGGTCACGACGCCTGGGTCACCGTGCGAGGCGACCCCGCGAGCGACCCCTGGCCCATGGTCCTCCTCGACGACGGAGCGGCGGCGGTGCCCTTCCGCGGAGACACCTTCCGGATCGGCCCCGAGCTCGATGCCCAGGTCCACGGCATCAGCGGCCTCACCCTCACGCGGACCGAGCGGGGCCTGCACCTGAGCACCGACGACGGCACGGCGGACCACGCCCTGGCCTACGGCACCTCCTTCGTGCTCGACGGCAAGACCTACCGGGTCGAGGTCGCCGAGGGAGAGATCGCCGCCACCTTCGACGCCGGGGATGCGGGCTACCCGTACGAGGTCACGGTGGCACCGCCAGGGCCCCACGCCGCCCGCGCCCGCTTCGACGACCCCCGTGCAGAGCGCATCCACGTGCTGGGGTCCGAGAACCGGGCCACCCTGATCTACCTGCTGGCCACCGCCCTCGGCGACGACCGACAGCAGGGCTCGGCCCCCGACGCAGCCGGCTGGCGCCCCGACACCGACATCGCCGCAGGGTTGTGGGGGCGCGCAGGAGAGGGTCGCAACCTCAACGTGCTCGTCACCCGGGTCCGTGCCGAGCTCCGAGGGGCCTCGTTCAACCCGTGGTGCATCGAGAAGCGGGCAGGCCAGACCCGCCTCCTCGTCGACACAGTGAGGGTAGCGGACGGAGAGCTCTGGTGAACGAACCCGCAGCGCTCGCCCCGGGCGAGGTCGTCTCCGGACACACCGTGGTGCGGCCCCTCGGCACGGGCGCCGCCGCCGACGTCTACGAGGTCCGCGGCCCCGACGCCGTCCCCCGGGCGCTCAAGCTGCTGCGGACCACGGCCCCCCGCAAGGTGAAGCGGATGGAGCGGGAGGCCGAGGCCCTGGCCCGCTTGAGCCATCCCAACGTCGTTCGAGTCCACGAGCTCCTACACCACGACGGCCGCCTGGGGGTGGTGTTGGAGCTGGTCGACGGGCTCGATCTGGAGCGCTTCCTCACCGTCCACAAGCCGTCCCACGCCCAGCTCGACGACCTGGCCGAACAGCTCTTCCAGGCCCTGGGGGCCGTCCACGAGGCGGGGCTGGTCCACCGCGACCTCAAGCCCGCCAACATCCTCGTGGGGCTGGGCGAACAGGTGTCCCTGAAGGTCGGGGACTTCGGGCTGGCGCTGGCCGTCGACGCGGTGGAGCGACCTCGACTCACCCGGTCCGGAGCGCCGCTGGGCACCCCAGCCCACATGGCTCCCGAGCAGCACCGCACCCCGCACAAGGTCGATGCCCGCGCCGACATCTTCGGGCTGGGCACCGTGCTCTACGAGCTCCTCACCGGCCGCGGAGCCTTCGCCGGGAGGGAGCTGATCGACGTGCTGGTCGCGGTACGCCGGGGGTCGTACCCACCGATCACCGAGGTGCGAACCGATCTACCCCAGCGAATGGTCCAGGCGGTCGACGCAGCGCTGCGCCCCAGACCCGAGGAGCGCCCCGGAAGCATCGACGCCCTCGCGGCCCTGTGGTGGGTCGGGGAGCGCCGGGGTCGTCGTCCCGACGCGTGGCGTCCAGGGGAGGCCGAGACCATCCGGAGCCGCCTGGGAGGAGCGGTTCGGGGCATCATCCAGCAGACCGCATCGATGGAGTCGGAGGCCCCCGTTCCCGTGGCGCCCCCCGAGCGCCCGACCATGCCGACCCGCCCCTCTCAGCGCCGCACCCTTCCCGCCCGCACACCGCCCCCCCCGGCCCCTGCGGTCCACGTTCCGCCGCCGGGCCCCGGTCATCCGATGTGGTGGACCCTCGGGGGAGCCGCCGGGGCCACGACCCTCCTCGTGGCGGTCGGGTCGCTGCTGGCGGCAGTGGCCATCGGAGGCTGGTGGTGGCTGGGCTGACCCCCCGGGCTGGGCGACGCGACCCGGATCCAGCGGGTGGCGTCGAACCTTGCCGCCCACGCCATGATGAAGCGCTCCTGAAGTCGGCCCGGATCCGGCCCTCTCGGTAGGCTCGGAGTGGAGGCATCCATGCGACGAGCCCTGCTCCTGGCCACGTGCCTGTCGGCCTGCAAGCCCATCGGTGACTACGACCAGGTGGTGATCGAGAGCGCGCAGCTCCAGGACATGCACCTCAACACGATGGCGGTGATCGGCGGCGTCACCGGCGGCGACGCCCTGCTGGTCTACGAGCGCAGCGACGGCTCCCACGAGGGGCTCCCGGTCGCGCTCCGCGGAGGACTGGTGGGCGCCGCGCTCCAGCTCACCGTCGACCCCGAGGGCCACTGGGGCTCAGTGCCCCTCCACCTCGAGGACGCCGATGCGCCCCACACCCTCGACCAGGTCCTCGGCACCTACTCCGGTGCCACCGGCAGCCTGACCCTGGGCATCGGCGGCTCCACGCGCCGCATGAGCAACGGGAAGGGCGTGTGGTTCGAGGAGTCCCAGTTCGAGGCCGGCGTCGGCATCATGGGGGGCATCGGCTGGCTGCGGATCCGCCCAGGAGGGAACGACGGCCTCGACGACGACGACGGAGCGAACGACGGCCTCGACGACGACGATGGTACGTGGACCGGTGACACCGGCGCGCCGTCTGCAGGAACGGTCGTGCTCTCGCCACCGGTGGAGGCCCCAGCGGGAAGGGGCTGCTTCCGGAGGCCCGTGGATGACCCGGTGCGGGACACCGGACCCGGGACGATGCCGACGGACGCCGACACCGACACCGACACCGACACCGATGCCGATGCCGACACCGACACCGACGCCGACGGAGACTCGGATGCGGACGCCGGCACCTCGAGCGGCCGCTCCTCCAGCG
>Ga0213839_1001652_pt1 | contig 13908 bp, 9 predicted proteins | sample SWPATP21_FD_160075 | JGI IMG/M metagenome (GOLD analysis project Ga0213839, IMG submission 160075) | Coastal seawater microbial communities from Marineland, Florida, United States - SWPA TP2 #1 | ecosystem: Environmental > Aquatic > Marine > Coastal | place: USA: Florida | collected 2016-08-14 | reverse complement strand
AAAATATTCATTACTTTTTTTACAATGATTAAATATTAGATATATTCTATCTGTTTATATTAAAAAACGAAGTTATTTTCGATATACGTTTTTTAACACAATTTTAAAACAATTAAAATATAAATTACTATATAAAGTTAAAAATTATTTAGATTTTTCTACCTTTTATTTAAAAAAATTAAAAAATAATACACGTTCATTTTTTGTTTCATTATTTGAAATGAAATTATTTATTGTGTTATATCGATTAGGTTGGTTTTTAAAATTAAATGTAAGTTATTATTTTTTTCAGTTAGGAGTTGTTATTCATAATAATCAATATGTTAAAAACCCTTATGTAATTTTAGAATATGGTGATTATTTATCAGTTGATTATAAATTTTATAATTCAATTTATTTGAATTTATTAAATCGTACGTCATTTATGATTTTACCGTATTATAATACGTTTTTTAAACGTCGAAAACGAAAAGTTTTTGCACGATTTAATTTTAATAAGCGAATGCTAAAATTTAGTCGATTTAGTGCAGGTTTAATGAAAACATCAATTAAAATGTTAATTAAAAAATCTATATTTTTTAAACGGCGATACTTTTATACAAATAAAGTGTTAAAAAAATCATTATTTTTAAAAAAATTATATATTTATAATGTATATCGTTATTTGTATTATTATACTCAATCACAAAATTTTAATTTTTTTCAATCAAATGATATTTTTTATTTACTGTTTAATTTTTGTGATCAATCAATCAATCAATATAAAAGCACGTATTTTTTAAATAAAAAGAACAACCTTTTTAATAATATTAGTTTTACTTTTAGATCAAGTATGATGATTTTGTTTAAAATTTATTTGTTTCAGTTAAAAATGAATACACAATTTTATTTTTTAAAAAAATTTTTTTGATTTAAAAAATTTTTTTTTGTTGATCGGTTTTTATTTATGTTTCCATATTATTTTGTTATTAATTTTAATACATTAGAATTATTAGTAATCGATTCAATTGATTCAATTAATTATAATAAATCAAGTTATTTTTTTAAAAATTTAATTAGTGATTTTTAATAGGAATTGGTTAAAGAGTTTTGTTAGGTAAAACATGGAATTGCAAATTCTGAGTCATCGGTTCGATCCCGGTTTTAACCTTTTTAGTTAATATTTTAATTTAAATTGTTTTTAAATAATATGATTTTTGATATAATTATGGTAAGTTTATTATTTTTTTTTTTGATACTTTTATTTAATTTACTTTTAATTAAACATAGTTATTTAATTATGTTTTTATATTTTGAATTATTGTTATTAATGGCAAGTTTAGGTTGCTTAATTTCAAGTTTTTATTATAATGATAATACGGGTTTTCTAATTGTAATTAGCTTATTAGTGTTAGCAGCATGCGAAGCATCAATCGGGTTGATTTTATTAATTTTAAATAGTAGATCAGGTTTAGATATGTCTGAAAATAGTCAATTTAAATTAAAAAAATAAGTTATGAATTTTTTAATGAAAAGAGTGAGAGTAAAATTAAAATCTGCTTTTGTTTCAATGTGCACAATTGCCCGACGTTTTGAATGTGGTGGAACTTTGTTCCGATGGTTATTAGAATTAACCCCTTCGGCTGTGCATAGTTATGGAATTAAATTATTTTTAAAGTTCGAAACATTTTTATTATTTAAATCTGATGATACTGCATATACTAATCATTTTAATGAAAAATTAGATACCCGAGTAGAATTAGAAAATATTATTTTAAATAAAAGTTTGTACGAACTACCTGATGTGGTCGAATCACGTTTAACGAAAAAAAAACGTAAGTTTTTTAAACGTGTTATTGGTTTACAACCAGCTTATCCATTATTAAAAGACGTTAAGTCTTGATCACAGTCTACATTATTAACTCATTATCAACAATTAATGGAATATAATGAAAATGTAGACAAATTTATGTTGATTTATAATAAAAAAAATTCAAGTGGGTTATCAGTAGATAAAACTAAATCAGTTTATTTTTATGAGACTGTCTCTAAATTATTATTAGGGAGTTTTTATCAATTTGGTATTTTTTTTATTATTATTCTTGCATTGAGTGTCAATCAATTATCTGCGGGAGAGGTTGATGCTAATAGTGCAAAACTTGTTTTAACAAGTTCTAATATACTTGAATATCGAGATGCTTGACGATATGAAGAGTTAGAATCATATATTGTGTGCAATATCTTAGGTTTAGAAAAATTAGCTGAAAATAAATCGTGACTTGATTATATTCAAGAAGATAATTCATTAGCACCTTTAGTTTTTAATCAGTTAGAGCAATTAACTGAAGAATTTTTATTTGATAACCCGAATCATTTTAAAATTTTATATCAAGCTTTATTAAATCATATGGATGAATTAAATTTAGAAAATTATAATCATGCATTAGTAAATAATCCTGAGGTTTTTTATGCAATTAATGATGGTATTTTAAGTAGTCCTAATGAAGATTATTTTTATGATTTATTTAGTAATTTTTGTCAATTCTATAATGTTGACATTAGTGCGGTTACACCGGATTTTCAAAAAGCTTTAAAAGTTTATTATTTTGGTAAATTGTACAATAATATCGATGGTTTTAGTTCTTGATTTATTATTGATGCTCCACGATTTTTATTAAATGATCGTTATTTGGATTGTTTGGAAGTAACAGGTCTTGCGAGTCATAAAGAATTATATTCTTTTGAAACTGCTTTTGATGCTTTAGCAGCTTATTCATCATTTGCTGATGTTTGTTATTTGCAAAGTTTTGGTTTTTATAAAATGGTTAATCCATTTGCATTTACACCTACTGAAGAAATTGTACCATTTATTGATATTTACGATGCTTCAGCTAGATCAACTATGTTGGCTTTTAATGAAACATTAGGTCGAGTAGTTCATTTACGATTACTTGTAAATTCATTGTATAGTTTAGAATCATTAAATGGGGATACTTTGAATATTAATTCTTTTTTTCAAGAGTTACAAACTGATTTAATGAATGTAAATTCAGCATATTTGTTGCCAGTTCAATCTTTATTATACGTTGGCTTTGTTTTAATGATTTTATTAAGTTTGGTTTTATTATTTATATATATTCCAATTTCATCAATTATTTATAAAATTATTATTGGTTTATCTATTTTTTTAGGGAGTGCTGGTTTTATTTTTTTAATGATTCCTGATTTTTCAGTTTTTGGTATTTTAATTGTTATTATTTATTGTAGTGCAATTGCAATTTTAATTGTGATTGCTTTTTTTTTATTACGATCAAAAATTGGTGGTGACTTACAAAACCCGGCTGTATCAAAAATTATTTTTGTGATTTCAATTATAGGATCAGTATCATTTAGTTTATATATTGGATATTTAATTTTTTTAAATTCTGATATGTTGAATTCAATTTCAACCGAATTGTATATAAAAGCACGAATTGTTGAATATATAATTGCAAAAATTGATTATTTTCATGTTACGGAATCATTTTTTTCTGGAACTAATTTTTATTCACGTTTTGGTTTTTATACTACACATTTAGTAAATAGTTGATACTTAGATTATATGTATATAATTTATAATGATTTTATTGAATTTTTAATTTTAAATAATGAATCAATGGGTGTATTGAGTACATTAAATGTAGATGAAGTTTCAATTTTTCAACGATTAGGTTATGTTATTTATAATCCACAATATTATTTAATATTATTATTATTAGGAATTGTTTTATTAATTGTGTTTGTTTTAATTACATGATTATTAAAAAAAAATAAGTAAATTACATTTATTTAAATTAATTTTAATCCTTATGTGGAATGATATTAACACAAATGATGAGTTTAATAGTATATATTAGTATTTCAGTTATTTTAGCTATAATTATTCAGTTTATTAGTTTTTTATTTTTATCAAATTTTCAAGATTCAGAAAAATTAAGTACTTATGAATGTGGGTTTGAACCATATGAAGATTCACGTAATCAAGTTCATATTCATTTTTATATTATAGCTGTTTTATTTTTAATTTTTGATTTAGAAATAATTTTATTATTTCCATTTGTTTATATGCCATTTGATATTATGTCATATAGTTTTAAATTTTTTTTATTTTTTGATTTTATTTTAGAATTAGTTATTGGGTATATTTATGTTTGACGATATAATTTATTAGATTTAACTTAATATAAATATTTTATAAAATGCCTCAGTTTGATTTAGGAACATTTATTATTGAAATTAGTTGATTTTTTATTATTTTTTCAATGTTTTATTTAATTGTTGTTTATTATATATTACCTCAATTAGGAGTTGTATTAAAGTTAAGAGCTCGACGAATTAATAAATTTAATTTTTTAAAAAATGAAAATAAAATTTCGATTTTTAAAACAATTCGACATATGTTAAAAAAATCAAGTTATTTTAGTTTTTAATTAATAAATTGGTTTTGTTTGGGTACGGTATATTTAAATTAAATTGCTGTTAATTTTTTTAATGAAATATTTAAACAAATTGAAATTTCAATTATTAATTCATGGGCAATCTGTTCGTCAATTAAATAAAACTAATAATAGTAATTTAATTAATGATTCAAATATAAAAATTGAGTTATTTTTTGATAAGTATATTAATAAATTAAAAACTCAAAATGAGCGATTTTTTTTAAAAAAATCAGCATTAAATAAAACAATAAAAATAACTCGAAAAAGATACGGGTTTCCGATTAATGGACAACGAACTCGATCAAATAGCCGAACAGCATTGTTGTTAAAAAATAAATATAAAAATTAAACTTTAATTTAAAATATTTTTATCAAAAATAGATTATTTATTATATAAATAATTAGTATAAAAAGGATGCCTAGATATTAAAAATAACAAATAGTAGTGTAGTGCTTAAAGTATAAAGAAATAAAATTATTTATGAATTTATAATTACTATAACGAAAACGTATAAATTAGATTTTATAAAAATTAAGTGAATTGAAACATCTTAGTAACTTAATAAAAAAATCAACCGAGAAATTGAAAGTAGTGGCGAGCGAAATCAATAGTAGATTTAATAAAAATAAATTATATTATAGTTTTTTTTTTTATTTTAATTTAATTATAATTTTTTATAATTAGTCCAAAGAAGGTGAAAGTCCTGTAAAAATAAAATTAAAAATTATAAATTTATTAACATATCAATGTTTAGAGTAAATTTAAATATGATCAAATTTTGATTGAAAAAAAGGGGATTCATCCTCTTGATCTATAATTTTTAATAATCGATAGCGAAATAGTATCGTGAGAGAAAGGTGAAAAATCTTGAAATATAACTGAAATTTTATACTAATACTTATTAGAGCATTATATATTAATAGTAATATATTTTATGTGATAATGTACCTTTTGTATAATGGATTAGTGAGTTTATATAGTAAGCAAACTTAATAAAATATTAGAAGGTGTAGAGAAATCGAATAGTATGAATAATGCTATAAAGTTTACTATATAAGACCCGAAACCAGGTGATCTAATTATGATCAGGTGATTAAAAAGACCGAACTCGTGTATGTGGAAAAATACTGAGGTGAATTGTAATTAGGAGTGAAAGGCTAATCAAACTTGGTGATAGCTGGTTTTCTGCGAAATCTATTTAAGTAGAGTATCTTAATAAAATTATTAATTTTAAATTCAGGTAAAGCACTTTCATTAAGCGGGGGTTTATTATACTTACTAATTAATGAAAATCTTAGAATTGGATTTAAAATTTGATAAACAGTCTTAAAGCGATAAGGTTTTAGGACAAGAGGGAAACAGCCCAGATTATTAGATAAGGTCTAGAATTAAATTTAAGTGATAAAAAAAATTAAAATGTTGAGAATTAAAAGATAGGCTTAGAAGCAGCCACACTTTAAAAAAAGCGTAACAGCTTATTAAAAGAGTTTTAGTTTTTTAAAGATGTATATAGACTTAAAATTTAAACCGAATCTATAAAATTTAACTATAAGTTAAATTGGTAGCAGAACGTTTTGTATATTGTAGAAGGTAATTTGTAAAAATTATTGAAGATATCAGAAGTGAGAATACTAATATGAGTAGAATATTACAATGTAAAAAACATTGTCACCGAAAACTCAAGGTTTCTAATGTAAAGTTAAACTTCATTAGTATCTAATATATACGGTCCCTTAGATAATATTTGAAAAAATATATTGATGGGAGGAATAATGTGACAGGTATTTAAATATATTTTTGTGTTTGAATATTTCTAGAAATAGCATTATTAATGCAATTTTTAATTGTATTTATAGTTAATCTATACCAAACCGTACTGTAAACCGAATCAGGTGAGTGGGTAGAGAATACTCAGGTGTTAAGGTAATTGTGTTTAAGGAACTCGGCAAAATGGCCTTGTAAGTTCGTGATAAAAGGTGGATATTTAAATTTTTAAAATTTAAATCTAGCATTAACTAGGGAGGAACGACTGTTTAATAAAAACACAGGTCTCTGCTAAATCGTAAGATGATGTATAGGGGCTGACTCCTGCCCGGTGCTATAAGATAACAGGTGAGATTTTGGTTTCAAATGTAATGTGTAGTAAACGGCGGCTGTAACTCTGACGGTCCTAAGGTAGCGAAATTCCTTGTCGGGTAAGTTCCGACGTGCATGAATGGAGTAACGATTCCTCCACTGTCTCAAACACAATCTTATTGAAATTAAAGTAACTGTGAAGATGCAGTTTATTTACAGTTAGACGGAAAGACCCTGTGCACCTTTACTATAAATATTAAATGTTAATTAGAATTAATTGTGTAGAATATGTGGGAGTTTTTTTATGAAATTAATTGTGAAATACCACTCTTTTAATTAAAATTAACTAAGTATACATCGTATGTATATGACATTTTGTATTTGGTAGTTTAGCTGGGGTGGCTTCCTCCTCAATAGTAACGGAGGAGAACAAAATTAAGTTCAAATAATAAATTTTTATTGTAGAGTTTAATGGCATAAACTTAATTGACTGAAAGGTTGACCAACCAATCAGAGATGACTTGTTTGTCGGTCATAGTGAGCCGATAGTTTTGAATGAAAAAGCTATCGCACAACGAATAAAAGGTACGCCAGGGATAACAGGCTAATGGTTTTTGAGAGTCCTTATCGATGAGACCGTTTGGCACCTCGATGTCGGCCCATCATATCCTGGAGCTGTATATGGTTCCAAGGGTTCGGCTGTTCGCCGATTAAAATGGTACGCGAGCTGGGTTTAGAGCGTTGTGAAACAGTTTGGTCCCTATCTGCTGTAAATGATAATTTATATAATAAGAAAAATGAAAATTGAAGATTGTATTTTCTAGTACGAGAGGACCGAAAATACTAGATCACTGGTGTATCAATTGTTTTTAATTTTTATTAAAAGCAGTGTTGAGTAGCTATATCTTAAAAAATAATTATTATATCATAAAAAATAAGAAGTTTTATCTAAAAATATTTTCAATACTTTGTATAAGATTAATACATAAATAGGATTAAGGTGTACAAATTTGTAAAAATTTTAGCTTTTAATTACTAATTTTTAAAATTAAATTTGAAAAGATGGCTGAGTGGTTAAAGCAGCAGTTTGCTAAACTGTCACCCTTTTAAAAAGGGTTCATGGGTTCAAATCCCATTCTTTTCATGTGTCTGTTACGAGCAAATTTACAACTTTAAAGTTAAAAAAACAAGTATCTATTAAAAATTTAAAAAAAAAATCTATTCAAATGGATACAAGTAATATTACTAAAAAATTTAATACGAAATTAACTAAACATAATAATATATTATCTAAAAGTAATATGTTGAAAAATTTTAATAAAACTTATAATAAATATCAAAATTATAAGAAAATTAATAAGTATTCTAATAATTTATTAAAGACAAATAAAAAAAATATATTTAATACTAGAAAACAAAACAATATCAAAGTTAGAATTAAGCCATTTAATAAAAATTTTAAAATGAATTCATTTTATTCTTTTTCAATATCAATTGGTACTATTTTAGATAGTTATTTAAATTACAAAAAAAAATTTTCAAAAATAAAACAATTTACTAATATTTATACTTTTAAAAAATTTAATCTTCATTTAAATTCAAATGGAAGTTTTTCTTTAAAAGCTAATTTATTAATAAATTATTGAAAAAAGATAAATTTAATTAAGAAACATCAGTTAAATCAGACTAAATTTAATACTCGATTTATTAGTGATACTGAATTTAAGAAATCGTTTTTGTTAACAAAAAAAAAAGATTGATTTTTAAAAAAAAAAAATTATTCTATTTATATGTTACGTCAATTAAAGTTGAAACAAATTTATTTACTTTTAAAACATGTAACAGTTTTATATAAAAAAAATAATTATGTTTTTTATAATCAATTTAAAATTATTGATAAAATTTTTAATTTTTGTGAAAATAATGATTTTACAATTAAGCAATTAATTCGTTATTATATAAAAAAATCACGTTTAAAATTAAAAAAAAAGTATAAACGTTGAACTTTTGGTAGAGTAAAATTAAATAAATTAAAACAATTTTTAGTAATTGTTGGTAAATATTTTGTGAGTCAGAGTTATATTAATTATAAATCAAAGTTAAATTCATTGGTAATTAATGGTTCTAAATCAGTAACAAAACTAGCTAATCAATATAAAGCTTATAATATAAAATCTGTTTCAAATTTACATAAAAGTCTTATTGGTAAGTATGTTTATGTAAAATTTGGAATCGTTAATACTTATTTAAATTTAAAATCGGTTACTCGGTATAAACAATATGTATTACAAAATACAGTTCGATTAGCTTCAAAAAATTTAAAACGATTTCGACATGTTTTTAATCATAGTTTAAATTATTATAGATTGTTAAATTTTAAATTGTTATTTATCGGGTTTAATGTTAATTGAAATAAAGTTTATACAGATTATTTTAATTTTTTTAAGATTGAATTTATTGACTATAAAAGTTATAAATCAAATTTTAATGTTAATAGTTTAGGTTTAAATAAAGCAAATTTAAAATATAATCATTCAATGAGTTTATTTTTAATGTATATAGCTAAGATTACGTTAGATTTAAAATTAGTTCGAAAATATTTAAAAACTGCATTAATTTTATTAACATATAATTTATATAAATTTAGTCATTATATAATTTTTTGTCATTATAAAATTTATGAAAATCAACAATGAAATTTATCATTAATTAAAAATATTTTATTTTAATATTAAAATAAAATATTTTTAAAATTGGCAAATATAGCTCAATTGGTGGAGCATTAAATTGTGGTTTTAATGGTTATCGGTTCAAATCCGGTTATTTGCCTATGAAAAAAAAAATTTATAAACAACAGCATATTATTAATAATTCAGGTTCATTATTTATGTATTATCAAATTTATAAAAGTTTACAAATGAATAACATGTTACCCTATAAAATTCAAGTAATGTTAGAATTTTTTAAAACACCATCTTATTATTTATATTTAATTCAATATAATACATTAAAATTAATTTGTTTTATTAGTTTTAGAATGAAAAGTGTTTTTAAATTTTTTAATGTATCACGACTTGATTTAAAAGGAATTTTGTTTAAAAATTTATTGTTTGGATATATGAAGTATTAATAATCTTTAAATTAACATATGTTAAATATATTTTGATATTATAAAATTATTATTTAATGAAAATTAATTTTTATATCTTTTAGCTAAAGTGAACAAAGTTGATTTGAATACGAATTTTATAATTGTTTGCTTCTTTCGTCTAGCTAGGTTAGGACATAGCATTTTCAATGCTAAAAGATCGGTTCAATTCCGGTAAGAAGTATTCTAGTTTTAAGTTAAAATTAAAGAATTATGAATTTTATTAAAAATAAAATTATAAGTATTGTAACCTTTATAACTGTTGTAATTTTTATTATATTAACAAATCCAGTTTTAGAAAGTGCACCTAAAGCATGAGATTGAACATTTCAAACTCCAGCATCATCATATATGATGCATTTAATTGAGTTTCATAATTATTTAGTTTTATATTTAGCAATTGTTGTCATTTTAGTGACTTATATTTTATATAGAACTATTAAATTATTTACTTCAAAATATTATATTTTTTTAGGAGAAAAATTTAATCATTCAGAAACATTAGAAATTGTTTGAACTTTGGTTCCTGCAGCTATTTTATTATTAATTGCAGCACCATCATTTACTTTATTATATAGATATGCTTTAGAATTGTCACCATATAATTGATGAACAACTCATAGTAATATTATAACTGTTAAAGTAATTGGTCATCAATGATACTGAAGTTATGAATATTCAAATAACATTAGTAATTATATTGGAGATGATGATAGTGAATATTTAGTTTCATTTGATTTTGATTCATATATGATTTCAACTGATGACTTAACTTTTGGAAGTTATCGATTATTAGAAGTTGATAATCGATTAATTTTACCATTTAGAGGTAAAATTCGATTTTTAATTACTTCAACCGACGTTTTACATTCATTTGCAGTTCCTTCATTAGGAATTAAATTAGATGCTTGTCCAGGTCGACTATCAGCAGTATGATCAGTTTTAGGAAAACAAGGTTTGTTTTTTGGACAATGTTCAGAAATTTGTGGTATTAATCATGGTTTTATGCCTATTGCTATTTATATAACAAATTATGAAGAATATTTTTTTTGATGTGTTGCTAATGCATCAGAAATTATTCATACAGAAATGGTTAAAACATTAAATTAAAATCATTTTATATTTTTTTAATATAATAATATAAAAAAATAATGTTTATAAAAATATAAATAATTTTATTATTTATATATGTGTATGATTAAAAATTTTATTAATATGAGTTTGATCCTGGCTCAGAATGAACGCTAGTATTAGGCATTACACATGCAAGTATTTATTTTTTTATAAAATTTAAATGCGAACGGGTGAGTAATAGAATAAGATTAACCATTTATTATTTTATTTATAAAGTATAAATTTAGAATAAATGACAAATTATTTTCAGATTAGATATAAGAGAATATTTAATAATCTTGTCAAAAATCTGTAGTTGAATTGAGAGATTTTACAGCCACAAGGGAACTGAGACAAGGTCCTTGCTTTATAAGCCAGCAGTGGGGAATATTAGGCAATGAGCGAAAGCTTGACCTAGCTATAATATACAAATGATGACAGTATCTAAGGTTTTTAACCGACTGTAAAGTTTATTTTTTAAAAATGAAATATGATGTGTTTTTAAAAAAAGTTCCAGCTAATCTTCGTGCCAGCAGCTGCGGTAATACGGATGGAGCAAGCGTTATTCTTATAGACTGGGCATTAAGAGTTTGACAGATGGTTTTATCTGTTTTCTTTAAAGATAAAAATATTCTTTTTATTTGAGTTTTTGACAGATTAAACTTTGAGTTATTATAATGTTAATAGAATGTAATATAAAGGGGTAAAATCCGTGTGTATATATTAACGAAATCCGAAAGTGAAAACAATTAGCATATATTATACTGACGTTTCAGAACGAAAGCTAAGGTAGCAAAGAGGATTTGGTACCCTCGTAGTCTTAGCCGTAAAATATGAATGGGTGATTTTTGGAATTTTAATTCTAAAATCTACGTGTAAACAAGTAACATTCCGCCTGAGGAGTATGATCGCAAGATTAAAACTTAAAGGAATTGGCGGGGAGTCATACAAATGGTGAAACATGTGGTTTAATTCGATAATCCGCGCAAAATCTTACCGAAGTTTGACATATATTATATTATAATTATTAATATAATTATAATTATTAATAATACAGGCGTTGCATGGCTGTCGTCAGTTCGTGCTGTCAAGTGTTCAATTAATTTTGAGCAACGTAACGTAATCTTTAGTTAAATAATAAATTTTATAAATATAGTTATTAATTATTAATAAATAGTATATATAAAATAATATTTATAATAAAATGATTTTGTTTTGAATTTTAATATTTACATTTGTATATATTTTTATGAAAAATAAAATATTTTTTAAAGATGAAGTCAAGTCAGTATGGCCCTTATACTTCGGGCTACACATGTGTTATAAAAATAATTACAATATCAAATTATAAATGTAAATTTAAATATATTTATTAATTAAAAATTATTATAGTACAGATAATAGTTTGAAACTTAACTATTTGAAGAAGGAATCATAAGTAATCGTAAATTAGAACGTTACGGTGAAAATGTTACTGGCTTCTGCACACACCGCCCGTCACATGCAAGAAGTATGGAATCGCATGAACTTTATCTGCTAGTATAAAATATAATATTTCTTATGTTTTTAATATTGAGGTAGAAAAACGAAGCGGATTTATATGACTTGTATGAAGTCGTAACAAGGTTATTGTAAGGGAACTTGCAGTAGGATGGATAAAAGCAGTTGAAGAGTAAGGTTACTCATTGGGCTCATAATCCAACATAAAAAAATATTTAATATTTTAATCGGTTCAATTCCGACAACTGCTATTAAATAAATTTAATTTAATAAATTAAAGTATGTATAATATTAATATAAAATTTTTTTTTTTTTTAATTTTGAAAACTTTAATCATTATTGTTCCTATTTTATTATGTGTTGCTTATTTTACACATATTGAACGAAAAATTATGGGAACTGTGCAACGTCGGCAAGGACCTAATGTTGTAGGTTCTTTTGGAACATTACAAGCAATTGCTGACGGTTTAAAATTATTAGTTAAAGAAGTTATTTTACCTTCAAATTCAAATTTAAGTATTTTTTTATTAACTCCAGTTTTAACATTTAGTTTATCATTAATGAATTGAGCAGTAATCCCATTTGATTTTCATGCTTTTTATGTAAATATTAATGTTTCGTTATTATATTTATTTGCAATATCATCATTATCTATTTATGGAATATTATTATCTGGATGAGCATCTAATTCAAAATATTCTTTTTTAGGATCTATTAGATCTGTTGCACAGATGATTTCGTATGAAGTATGTATTGGTTTTATTTTATTAATTATTGTTTTAATTACAGGATCATTTAATTTGATTGATATTGTAATGGTACAACAAAACTATAATTGATTAATGATTTTTCAGCTATTATTATTTATTATTTTTTTAATTTGTATTTTAGCTGAAACTAATAGACATCCATTTGATTTACCCGAAGCAGAATCAGAATTAGTTTCAGGTTATAATACAGAATACTCATCAATGTCATTTGCTTTATTTTTTTTAGGCGAATATGGAAACATGTTATTAATGAGTTCGTTAACTGCTCTTATATTTTGCGGTGGGTGATTAATGCCTGATTTATTAATTTTTACATTAATTCCTGGTTCAATTATTTTTGCGATTAAAACATTGGTGTTTGTTATTTTTTTTGCTTGAATGCGAGTATTGTTACCACGATATCGATATGATCAATTAATGATTTTAGGTTGAAAAAAATTATTACCGTTTGTAATGGTAATTTTTATAATAACATATTTATTATTAATAACTTTTAATGGTATTCCAAACTTATTAATTTAAACTAATGTAAACATATATAATGAAAAATATTCACATGAATTTAAAAAGTTTTTATATTTTACATTTGTTAATAAATTTTTTATTAAAATCTGGAAAAAAAAATAAATTAATCAAATTAATTTTTATAAATTTATTTAATATTATTAAACTTTATAATTTACCTTTAAATTATATAATGTTATTAATTTTTTATATTTGACGTCCTATTCTAGAAATTAGAACTGTTTCAACTAAAACTCAAAAGTATACTATTGGTGTTCCAGTAAAACAAAATAGAATGTTCTATATTTTATTTAAAACGCATTTTATTGATTTAAAAAA
>Ga0213839_1001651_pt1 | contig 13914 bp, 9 predicted proteins | sample SWPATP21_FD_160075 | JGI IMG/M metagenome (GOLD analysis project Ga0213839, IMG submission 160075) | Coastal seawater microbial communities from Marineland, Florida, United States - SWPA TP2 #1 | ecosystem: Environmental > Aquatic > Marine > Coastal | place: USA: Florida | collected 2016-08-14 | reverse complement strand
ACACCCCGACGCCCTCGCTTTCCTTCGACGAGATGGTCGCGGTGCTCTCCGGCGTGATCGCCGTGAAGACCGGCTACGAGCTCGACGAGCTCGAACCCGACTTCGAGCTCGAGGCCGACCTCGGCATCGACACCGTCAAGCAGGCCGAGATCATGAGCGAGCTCACCGAGCGCTACGGCCTCGAGCGCGACGAAGACTTCCGCATGGCCGACTACCCCACCATCGAGGCCCTGGCGGGCTACCTCTCCGGCGCCCTCGCCGCCCAAGGCCCCACGGCCTCCGCGAGCACGCCCGATGCGGGCGAGGTGGTGGCGACGGTCGCCGCGCCCGAGCCCGAGCCCGAGCCTGCGCCCGCGAGCGAGCCAGAGCTTCCCGACGAGCCATTGCTCGGCGCCAACCCGCTGATCACCGCCGACGGTGAGCCGAACGCCGTCAACCTGACCCAGTCCCTGAGCGACCTGCTCCACGTGGTGGCCGAGAAGACCGGCTACGAACCCGAAGAGCTCGAGCCCGACTTCGAGCTCGAGGCCGACCTCGGCATCGACACCGTCAAGCAGGCCGAGATCATGAGCGAGCTCACCGAGCGGTATGGCCTCGAGCGCGACGAGGACTTCAAGCTCGCCGACTACCCCACCCTCGAGGGACTGGCGGAATACCTCGCACAGCGGCGCGCGAGCACCCCCGTTCCCCCCGTGCGCCCCGCCCAGGAAGCCACCGCTGTGCCCCCGGTGAGCGACGACGCCGACCATGTCGACGCGACGGCTCCCACCGTCGTTCCCGTGTCCACGCCCATGGCGGCCGCTCCCTCGGGCCTGCCCGACTCCCTGCAGGCACCCGCGACGCAGACCGTCCCAGCCACGCCCGCAGCCACCGCCGCGCCGGCCGCGCCCAGCACGGGCGACATCACCCTGGCCGACACCCTCGGCGAGCTCGTCGCACTGGTCGCCGAGCGCACCGGCTACGACACCGTCGATCTCGAGCCCGACTTCGAGCTCGAGGCCGACCTCGGCATCGACACGGTCAAGCAGGCCGAGCTGCTGGGTGAGCTCCGCGACCGCTATTCGCTCCCGCCGGTCGACGACTTCGTCCCTGCCGAGCACCCCACCCTCGAGGCACTGGCTCGGTGGATCCACGACCGTCGAATCGCCGGCACGGGCCCAGCAGCACCTCCCGACGCAGAAGAACTCGACGAGCTGCCGCTGGTCCCCAGCCCGACCACCGAGGGCATGGACGCACCGCCTGCGAGCTCGCTGCGTGCCTCCCCGTCGCCGGCCGCGATGCGCGAGGCCGCCGCACCGCCGACTGCGACCCGCGTCGAGCTCCCCGACACATTCCGGATCCGACGACCGGTGCTGACGCCGTCGCCTGGAAGCACGCGTGGGAGCCTGGGCTCGCGCCGCGTTCAGGTGCTGGGCGACGGGCCCATCGCCTCGGCGATTCGGCAAGAGCTGGTGAGCCGCGGCGCGGTGACGGAGGGGCCCTACGATGCCGTGGTCGACGCAGGCCACAGCGTGGTCGACGTGTTCCACCGGGCCCAGGAGCTCGACCGTGAGCGCCCCGGTCAGTGGGTGACCGTGACCCGTCTCGGCGCCCTCGACCGCGGCGACTGGATGCTCGAGCACGGGATGTCGGACGGCGCCCGTGCCGGGTTCACGAAGAGCCTCGGTCGCGAGTGGCCCGACACCCACTCGGTGGTCGTCGATGCCCACCCCGACCTCGCCCCCGTCGAGGTGGCGCAGGTGGTGTGCGACGAGATGCTCTGCGACACCGCTGCCCCCGAGGTGTTCTACGACGATGACGGCGTACGCCACACGGTGGGCTACGCGATCGTCGCTCGACCCGAGGGCGTGCCTACCTTCGGCGACAACCCGGTGGTGCTCATCACCGGGGGTGCCCGAGGGATCTGCGCCGAGGTCGCCCGTGAGCTCGCCCGCCGGGGCCCGGTGCAGCTGGCCCTCGTGGGCCGCAGCGAGGTGCCCACCGAGAAGCTCGACGAGGCGGCGGAGAAGGCGCGCATCAAGACGCAGCTGCAGGCCGAGGGACAGCGCGTCACCCCGAAGATGGTGTCCGACCAGCTCGCCCCGCTGCGCAAGGCCGAGGAGGCCCGACAGACCCTCGAAGACCTCCGCGCGCTCGGCGCCGACGTGGGCTACTTCCGCGCCGATGTGTCGCGTCCCGAGTACTGCCGCCGCCTCGTGGCCGACGTCTATGAGCAGTTCGGGTCGGTCGACCTCGTCATTCATGGCGCGGGCGTCGAGGAGAGTCGCCTGATCGCCGACAAGGACGACGAGGCTTTCCACCGTGTCTTCGACGGCAAGGCGATCGGCGGCCGAGCCTTGCTCGAGGCGGTTCCCAGCACCGCCTTCGCGGTGAGCATGGGATCGGTGGCCGGGCGCTTCGGCAACCCCGGACAGGTCGACTACGCGGCGGCGAACGACGCCCTGGCGCGCATGTGCCAGTCACGGCCGCGCAGCCTGCACGTCGACTGGACCGCCTGGGGCAACGTAGGCATGGCCGTGCGCGGCGGGATGCAGCGGCTGCTCGAGGAGCGCGGGGTCGATCTGCTCCCGGCCGACGCAGGGGCAGCCGTCCTGGTCGACCTCGTGGCCGCCGAGGTCACCGGCGAGGTGGTGGTGGCCGGGCGCCTCGGCGACTTCGAGCCCGACGACGGTCGACATCCCCTGCTCGACCGTGTGGAGCGCGAGGGCGACACCGTCCGCTGCACCCGGGAGCTGTCGCGCGACAGCGACCCGTGGATCGTCGACCACAGCATCGAAGGCACCCCCGTGCTGCCCGGCGTCATCGGCCTCGAGCTGATGGTCGCGGCAGCCGCCGAGCTGTTCCCCGGAGCGACGTTCACCGGGGCGCGCAACGTACGCTTCGACGCACCGGTGAAGGTGCACCGCGACCAGGTGACGACCCTGCTCATCGAGGCCGAGCCTGCCCGCGACGGCGAGGCACGCACCCGCCTCGTCTCGACGCGCACCCTGCGAACCGGGCGTGTCCGGCGCACCGAGCACTTCAGCGCGACCGTGCGCTTCGCCCCCACCGAGACCCTCGACAGCCTCCCGTCGGCCTTCCTGCCCGACGAGGTCGTTCCGCGGGACGGCATCTACCGCCGCTTCTTCCACGGGCCGAAGTTCCAGGTGCTCGAGACGGTGTTCGGCGCCTCCCAGGACGGCCTGCTCGCCGAGGGGCGTGTCGACCATCGCGGCATCGCCGAGGGGCTCCTCACGCAGCCCCTCGTGCTCGAGGCAGCGTTCCAGGCTGCGGGTCTCCATCGGATGATGACCGCCCACGAGATGGGGCTGCCGCTGGAGATCGAGGAGCTGCAGCTCCTCGGCGTCCCGGCCCCCGACGAGGCACTGTCCCTGCTGGTTCAGCTGGTCGACGGCGTCTACCACGTCGATGTCGACGGCCTGAACGGCTCGGTGCTCCGCGTACGGGGCTTCCACATGGTCGATCGCGGGCCCGTGCCCCCGGGCGACCGCTTCCCGGAGCCCGAGGGCGGCCGACCGATCTGCTTCCCCGCGCGCCCCATCCGTCGGGGCACCTCGACGCGGTCGGTCACCGCCGAGGCGCGCTCCGACGACGATCCCGAGGCCTGGCTCGACGCCACCGAGCTCGCGGCCCTCACCGCGAGAGGCACCGACAAGCGCGTCCGAGATCGGGTGGCCGGGCGCATCGCCGCCAAGCGTGCGCTGTCGCAGCTCACCGGCGTGGGTCCCCTCGCCATCCGGGTGCACAGCGCCGCGTCCGGGGAGCCGGTCGCGAGCGTCCCCGGTCACCCCACGGCCCGCGTGAGCGTGTCCCACCGAGAGGGGCACGCCGTCGCCATCGCCGTCGACTCCGGACGGATCGGCGTCGACCTGGAGCGCATCGAGGCCCGGCCCTTCAGCTTCGCCCGCACCTGGTTCTCGGACGACGAGCGAGCGCTCACCGGCGACGACGCACTGCGCCAGACGGTGGTGTGGTGCATCAAGGAGGCCGTCCTGAAGGCCCTGGGAACCGGCATGGCCCTGCGCCCCCAAGACATCGTCGTCGTCGACCTGTCCCCCCAAGGAGCCCGCGTGGTGCTCCACGGCGACGCGCGGTCGCGCCACGCCGCGCTCGGTGGAGGAGAGCTCTCCGTGACCTGGGCCACAGCGTCGTCCGACGAGGTCGTCGTGGCGGTCCGCCTCGCCGCATGAGCCCAGCCCCTTGCCGCGTCGACGCGGTTGGGCCATGATGGGCGCGTCATGCTGATCACCGAGCTGGACGACATCGCGATTCGTCGGATCACCTCCGACGACGACGCACAGACCTGGCGGGCAGGCTTCGTCGGAGCCTACCAGTCCGTCTTCAGCGGGTTTCCCTACTTCGAGCGGTTCTATCCGTCCGAGGCCGAGGGGGTCTACCGCAAGCTGCTGAAGACCCCCGGGAACATCGTGCTCGTGGCCACGCGAGGGGTCAGCCAGGTCGTCGGCTTCGCAGCCGCCTACCCGCTGGTCCACAAGGAAGCGGTGGCCACTCAGCTCACCGGGCTCGTGCCCATCCAGCACACCTACTACCTCGCCGAGCTCGGCATCCTCGAAGCCTACCGGGGGCGTGGTCTCGGGGCACGCATGGTCAAGGAGCGGGTGCGTCTCATCGACCGCGACCGCTTCAGCCACGTGGTGCTCCGGGTGTCGATGAACCACAACCCGTCGAGCGAGATGTACCGCGCGCTGGGCTTCGAGGAGATGGGCGTGCACATGGACGTGTCGGCCATGCGCACCGACGGCCGGGTCACCACCGACCGACGCATGTTCATGTCGAAGGTGCTCTCCCAGGTGCAGGTCGACTGACGCCCCCCGTGATCGCGCTCACCCTGTCCCTGTGGAGCGGCTGCTCCTCCCACCCGCCCACGGTCGAGCCGACGGCGCCCCCTCCTCCGGTGGCGAGGCCGGCCCCCGAGGCCGCGCCGCCTCCGCCGCCGCCCATGCCCACGGTCGTGCAGCGCGACGAGGTTCGTGGGGTGTGGGTCACCCGCTGGTCGTTCCAGAAGCCCGAGCACCTCGACGCCATCCTCGACGATGCCGCAGCGGCCGGCTTCACCCACGTCTTCCTGCAGGTCCGTGGCCGCTTCGACGCCTTCTACCCGAGCGAGCTCGAGCCGTGGGCGAAGGAGCTGACGGGCACCCTGGGCGAAGATCCCGGATGGGACCCTCTGCAGCACGCCATCGACGGCGCCCACCAGCGCGGCCTGGAGCTGCACGCCTGGGTCAACGTCTATGCCCTGTGGCAAGGCAAGGGCGCGCCGCGGTCGGCAGGGGTCGCCCACCCCTTCTCGGCCCACCCCGACTGGACCATCGCCCACCGCGACGGCCGAACGACCGACGCCAGCGTGTCCTACCGCTTCGCCTCGCCCGGCAACCCCGAGGTGCGCCACCACCTCGTCCGGGTGTTCGACGACCTCGACGAGCGCTACGCCATCGACGGCCTCCACCTCGACTACGTGCGGTATCCGGGCAAGGACTGGGGACACGACGGCCCCTCGAAGGCGGCGGCGGGCGCCACCGACGACTTCGACGAGTGGCGACGCGAGGCGATCCGGCAGACCGTCGCCGCCATCGACGAGGTGGTCGATGCGCCCATCTCGGCCGCCACCTGGGGCGTGCACGAGGACCGCTGGAGCTGGGGGCTGGGCGGCGCGAGCGGCTACACCGCCTACTTCCAGGATGCCCACGGGATGCTGGGTGCCGGCTCGCTCGTGGCCGCGGCGCCGATGATCTACTGGACCGTCAAGCAGCCCGGCCAGCGGCTCGACTTCGCGACCCTCGTGCAAGACCACGTCGACCACCGAGGGCCCGGGCAGATCTGGGCGGGCATCGACGCCCACAAGCTCTCCCCCGAGCAGACCCTCGCCTGCATCGAGGCGGCCCGGGCCGCGGGAGCCGACGGCGTGGTGTTGTTCGAGTACAAGGCCGTGCGCGACAAGGCGCTGGGGAAGCGCCTCGCCGAGGGGCCGTTCGCCACGCCCCGACGGGTGGAGCGCACCATCGACCCGAGCGGGCCGGCCGAGCCCCCTCAGTCGTCGAGGTAGCCCAGCGCCTTGAGCGCCTTCTTCGTGGACGGCGCGAGGTCCTCGTCACGGTGGTCGGGTGGGTCGGCGTCCCAGGTGTCGAGGATTCCTCGAAGCACCGGCAGCATCGACGCCTCGTAGCCCACCGACCCATCGTAGAACGTGGTCGAGCGGTCGAGGAAGGGGGCGTGCCACGCTCCCCACCCACCCGCGAACACCCCACGATGCAGGGGGAGGTTGTTCCACTCGGTCTCGCTGGTGTGCTGTCGTGGACGTGACGCCTCGAAGTAGGCGGTGTGGGTGGGCCGCTCGGGCCAGCCGTCTTCGTCGCGCACGGGCCCGGGACGCACCAGATCGTAGAAGTCGGGGTGGTCGCCCAGCGTGCGCTCGAGACCGAGCAGCCGCTCGAGGGTGGGCGCCAGCCCCGCCATGTAGGCATGGGACGACACCACCGCGGGCCCGCCCACCGCAGCCCCGTAGCCCCGGACAAGCAGGGGCACGTGCATCACCTCCTCGGCGGCGTTCGACCCGTGACTGTAGGCGTAGATGCGGTCGTCGGCGAGGGACTCCCCGTGGTCGGCGGTCACCACGAGCAGGGTGTTGTCGAGCAGACCGCGCTCCTCCAGGCCGGCGAGCAGCACGCCCACCTGCTCGTCGACGTAGGCCACCTCGGCCAGGTAGAGCTCACCCACCCGGGCCACGTCGTCGGGATCGGCGACGTCCTTGCGGAGCTTCTTGACGTAGGAACGGAAGCCCGCCCCCTCTCCCACCACCCGCCCGCGGTAGGCAGGGTCGCAGTGGCGCCGGATCATGCGCGCCGGCGGCACGTAGGGCGTGTGCGCGTCGTAGAGGTGGACGAAGAGGAACAGCGGCGGCTCCGAAGCGGCGCGGTCGTCGACGCGGGCGAGCGTGCGCTGCACGACGTTCTCGGCGCGGGCCTGGTACATGATCGACAGCAGCTCGGGCGTGTCGTCGTCGTAGACGTCGAAGCCGCGGTCGAGGCCCATGACCGACTCCAGGGCGGCCGCCCCCACCACCCCGATGGTGTCGTAGCCTTCGCCGGCGAGCCGCTCGGCGAGGGTCGGCGCGTCCTCGAGGTAGGGAAAGCCGTTGCGCACCACGCTGTGGCCGTGGGGGTCGAGGCCCGTGAACATCGTGGTGTGCGAGCTCAGGGTCGTGGGCGTGCCCACCCAGAAGTTCTCGAAGCGGAGGCTCTCCGCGGCCAGCGCGTCGAGCACCGGGGTGTTGGTCGGATCGGCGCGGAAGGGCCCCACGTCGGAGCGATACACCGACAGGGCGTCAGAGCGGGTGGTGTCGAGGGAGACCAGCACCAGGTTGGGCGGGGCCGCCAGCGCGAGCGATGCGAGCAACGCAGTCATCATGCTCCCGAGTAGCCAGCTTGCCTCTCGCCGGAAAGCCGACGGTTCCCGCACCCGGCCAGCGGCCCCGCGGATTACGGTGCGACCATGTGGATCGCCCTGCTCCTCCTCGCCTGCGGAACGCCGGCGCCGGCCGACGAACCGACGGTCGACCTCACCTCCCCGTGGACCGACTGGAACCTGCCCCTGGCCGGGGCCGAGGTGGTGGTGAGCCGGTCGCAGGCGCTGCATCTGCAGACCGAGGCCGGGCTGTCGGAGACCCACGAGCACTGGGTGATGTCGCTGGGCGCGCTGGGCTGGAGCGCCGACCACACCGCGAAGTCCCCCCAGCTCATCAGCTCGCGCCTTCGCAAGGGCTCCAGCGACCGCCTGCACCTCGCCGTGCGTCGCCTCGGCAGCCACACCGCCGTCACCCTCGCCCTCGAGCCCGCGCCTCCTCCGCCCCCGGGGGTGGAGCTGTGAGCACGCCCCTCGTGCTGTTTGCCGTCTTGCTGCTCGGCACCGGCGCCATGCGGCTCGTGGAGCTAGCGGTGTCGGTGCGGCGCATGCGCTCCCGGGGGGAGCGAGCCGTGGTCGCTGAGCCCGCGCTGTTTCCCCTGATGGCGCTACTCCACACGTTGCTCGTGTTCGCGCCCCTCGCGGAGGTGTGGCTCCTGGCACGGCCGTTCGTGCCCGCGGCCGCGGCGCTCTCGGCGGGCATCCTGGTGGCCGCCACCGCGCTGCGGGTGTGGACGCTGTCGACCATCGGCGTCGCATGGAACGTGCGGGTGGTGCGCCCCGAGGACGGCACCGTGGTCACCACCGGGCCCTACGCGTGGATCCGCCATCCGAACTACCTGGCGGTGATCCTGGAGATTGCCGGGCTGCCGCTGTTCCACGGTGCGTGGCTGTCGCTGGTGGGCCTGTCGCTGCTCAACGGCCTCGTGCTCGCCATCCGCATTCCCACCGAGGAACGCATGCTCGCCGAGCTTCCTGCGTGGCGCGAGGCCATGGCCGATCGGGCACGCCTCGTCCCTGGAGTATTCTGATGTCCTGGCTCTTGATGGCCCTCCTCGCCTGCCGCAGCGACACCGTCGAGCTGCAGGCGGGCGCGTTCACGATCACCCTCGACGAGTCGACCGGCACCCTCGACATCCGTCACCCGGCGGGGGGCCGCCTGGAAGGCCTGCGCTTCGTTCACGGCACGGGCAGCGCCGAGATCGACACCCAGTTCGGCGCCTGGTCGTTCACCGAGGTCACCCGCACCCTCGCGGAACCCGCGTCCACCCATCCCCTCAGCCGCCGCGAGCGCAAAGACCCGCCCTACTTCGTGCAGATGCTGAACGGCGACGGCTCCCGCTTCGGCAACCTGCAGATCACCCCGCTGGCCGACAAGCTCCTGCTGCAGTTCGCCCCCGAGGGCGGCGTGAGCAACCGCGTGGGGTTCTCCGCCGACTGCGACGCCGACGACCACTTCCTCGGCTTCGGGGGCCACGCGATGGACGTCGACCACGTGGGCCAGGCGTTCCCCTTGTGGGTCGGCGAGCCCGGGATCGGCAAGTCCACCGACGAGGAAGAGCCCGACGGCTACCCCATCGAGGGCACGCGCCACGATGCGTCCTTCCCCATGCCCTGGGCGATGCGCCCCCACCACCCCGACGGCGTGCTGTTCGACACCACCGGCCGCGTCGAGGTCGACCTGTGCAAGACCGACCCCGAGCGCTGGGAGATGGTCGCGTGGGACGAGCGGGCCGACCTCGTGTTCATCGGGGGCGGCAGCCCGAAAGACACCGTGGCCCAGCTCACGGAGATCACCGGGCGGCCCGAGCTTCCCTCCCCGTGGGTGTTCGCGCCCTGGGGCGACGCCATCCGTGGCCGCGACCGCGTCGAGGAGGTGGCCGCTCGGCTGCGCGCGCTCGGCGCCCCGGTCAGCGTGATCTGGAGCGAGGACTGGAAGGGAGCGGTCGATGGCCCCACCGGCTTCCGCCTGAAGGGAGAGTGGTTCGCCGACGAGGAGCTCTACCCCGACTTCGCCGGGCTGGCGGCGGATCTCGAGGACCAAGGCTTCAAGTGGTTCGGCTACTTCTCCCCGTTCCTCGACGTGGGCGACGCCACCTACGACGACGCCCTGGCCAACGACGCGGTCGTGAAGGACGCCGACGGAGAGCCCTACGTCTTCTTCGGCGTGCGGGGCCAGCAGACCACCCTGGTCGACGTGAGCACCCCGGCCGGCCGCACCTGGGCCGCCGGCTACTTCCGCGCCGCCCTCGATCTGGGGCTCGACGGGTGGATGTGCGACTACGCCGAGTGGCTGCCCGTCGACGCCCGGCTGGGGCTCGGCCCGGAGGGCCTGCAGTACCACAACATCTACCCGGAGTGGTGGCAGGCCGCGCATGCCGAAGGCACCGAGGGCTACGACGCCACCTACTTCTGTCGCTCGGGATGGACCCGCTCCACGGGGCTCGCCCCGATCGTGTGGGCCGGCGACCAGAGCACCGACTTCGCCAGTGACGACGGCTTCCCCACCGTGGTGGCGATGGGCCTGGGCTACAGCGCCTCGGGGGTGGGGGTGTTCACCCACGACGTCGCCGGCTACCAGTCGTTCCTCACCGAAGAACGCAGCAAGGAGCTGTTCTTCCGGTGGGCGGCGCTGGGAACCTACTCCCCCGTCTACCGCCTGCACCACGGCTCCTCCACCGACGACAACCACCAGTGGGACTCCGACGAGGAGACCGAGGCCTTCTACGTCGCCACCACCCGCGAGCACATGCGCCTGTGGCCCTACCGCTACGGGCTCGCCCGCCGGGCCAGCGACGACGGCATTCCGATGGTGCTCCCGGTGGCCTTCGTCCACGGAGGGGGTGACTGGGGCCGCAGCGACGCATGGATGCTGGGCGACGCCTTGCTCGTGGCGCCCGTGCTGGAGGAGGGCGCCGAGGGCCGAGAGGTCGAGCTGCCGGGCGATGGCTGGCACACCTGGCCCCAGCTCGCCCCCGCATCGTCGGGCTGGCACGACGCGGCCCTCGACGAGATCCCGGTGTTCGTGGCCGCCGGCACCACCGTGCCCACCTTCGCCACCATCCCCGACTCTCTGGTGGAAGGAGCGGCGGTGGCCACACCGTTCGAGGTGGCCGACCAGTCGCGCGTGGTCTACCTCGTCGGCGGCGGCGGCGACTTCGTGGAAGGTGACGGCACCACCTACCGCACCAGCGGCACGCCCACGGGCGCGGCGGAGGTCACCGAGACGCTCACCAGCGGTCGCGTCGACGTGGCGGGCGTGACGGTGACCGTCGAGGGCCCGGTGGAGCGCACGTACACCTTCGTGGTGCCCTGACCGGCGTTCACGCGCGCGCTAAAAAGTCACCGGCGTGAACTAGTTCCGGGCCACCGCGACGGAGCTCGCGACCAGCGACCAGGCCTTCGTCTTGCCGGCCTCGGGGTGCTCGGTGGCCCCCTCCTCGGCGTAGTGCTCGAGCTGCTTGGGGTCGACGTCCTTCGAGACGAGGGTTCCTTCCACGTCGACCTTGCGACCCTTGGTGTCTTTGTCGATGCCGAAGGCGTGGTCTTTCATGGTGATGCGCACGCTGTGGCCTTCTCCGTCACGAACCACGGCCCAGCAGCCCATCTTCTGGCAGACCTCGGACAGCTCGCCGGTCATGCGGACGGGGGCGCTCGCGTGGGCGGCCGGATCCGCGAGGACGGTAGAGGCCGGCACCGAGGTGGCCACGGTGAAGGGCTCACCGAAGTACTTCCAGGTGGCATCGTCGCGGGCCACCTCGGTCGTCTCGGCCTTCTCCGCCCCGTGGTCGTGGTGGTGCGCGCCGCCCGACTCGTCGTGGGCGTGGCTGGTGCCGCAGGCAGCGAGGGCGAGGGTAGCGGCGGTGAGGAAGCTGAACGAGCGCATGGGAACCTCCGTGGCGGCCGACTAACCCGCCGGCCCTCGGACGGGTTCCCCCTTGCGGTCAGGGGACGACGAGGGCCACGGTGGACACTTCGTCGATGAGCACGCCCCCTTCGAGGAAGCCACCGCCGACCGTGACGGTGCCGGCGGAGTGCCAGGCGCTGTCGTCGTAGGACGCGACCCACACCTCGTAGCTGGTGCCGTCCTTGAGCTTCCACAAGTTCTCGAAGCGGATCGGAAGCCCGCCATTGACGGCCTTGTGGTGGTAGGGCGCGAGGAACCACTGGTCGACCACCTCGGTGGCGCCGATGACCGGGATCCAGTCGGCCTGGGGCACCCGAACCCCGGCGACCTCGGTGGCCGGGTCGACGAACAGGGGCGGCTCGATGTCGCCCCCCGAGATGGTGAGGAGCAGCCCCTCGCCCATCTCGACCTCGGTGGGGCTCGAGGGCATGGACGACGCTGCGTCGAGGTCGGGCACGTTCACGTCGAGGGAGAACACCTCCTCGGCGCCCAGCTGCACCGGCACCAGCACCGTGGCCCGAGAGGAGTCGGTGGCCACGATCTCGAAGCTGTGCCAGTCGGCGGCGACGTCGGCGAAGGCGAAGCTGCCGTCGCTGCCGGTGAACTCGTTGAGGCAGGCCAGGCCCCGGCACAGCTTCAGCGGGTTGTCTTGCAGCGCGCCCCCCCCCGACACGACGGTGCCCGACAGCGTGCCCCGGGCGATGTCGGTGTCGGTGTCGGTGTCGGTGTCGGCATCCGTGTCGGCATCCGTGTCGGTGTCGGCATCGGCATCCGAGTCGGTGTCGGTGTCGGTGTCGGTGTCGCTGGCGGTTCCAGCGGCGCCCGTGTCGCCCGCCTTGTCGTCACCGCCGCTGCACGCTGCCACGAGCACCAGGCCCGCTGTCATGAACCACCACCGCATTGCCGCCTCCTTGCATGACGAGGTACCCGATCGGTCCACCGAACCGCAACGCCGTAACGTGCAGGCCCCTCTTCCGGTGATCTTCCGCATTCCCGAGCGCCACGTGTTTCCCGACCCCGAGCTGGCCGAACCCAACGGCCTGCTGGGCGTCGGTGGCGACCTCGCGCCCGAGCGCGTGCTGCTCGCCTACCAGCTGGGCATCTTTCCCTGGTACAGCGAGGGGCAGCCGGTGCTCTGGTGGAGCCCCGATCCTCGGATGGTGCTGCGCACCGACGAGCTCATGGTGCGGCGCAGCCTGGCCAAGCGGGTGCGCCAGCGACGCTATCGGATCACGCTCGACCGTGCGTTCGCCGAGGTGATCGAGGCGTGCGGCGAGGTGCCCCGCCCCGGACAGCAGGGAACCTGGATCACCGACGACATGAAGCAGGCCTACCTCGCGCTGCACCGCCAGGGCTTCGCCCACTCGGTGGAGGCCTGGCGCGACGACGAGCTGGTCGGTGGCCTCTACGGGGTGGCGATGGGCCGACTGTACTGCGGCGAGTCCATGTTCGCGCGGGCACCCGACGCCTCGAAGGTGGCATTCGTCCACCTCGCACGCCAGCTCGCCCTGTGGGACATGCCGCTGATCGACTGCCAGGTCTACACCGACCACCTCGCTCGGTTCGGCGCCGTCGAGGTGCCGCGGACCGACTACCTCCACCAGATCAGCCAGCTGGTCATGGGCCCCCACCGCCCCGGACCCTGGCGGTTCGACGCCGACTTCCACTGTGCCGGATGACGGGTGGAGCGCCCCCGAGACCGCCAGACACCCGCGGGTGGTAGGGGACGGTTAGGATGAGCCGCTCAGTGCAGGCGCTACAATGCGCCCCCACCCCCCAGGGAGGTCCCCCCCATGTCTGACGAGGAGCTCGAAGCGTTCCTGGCGTCTGTCCGACGCACACGCTTCATCGACTACCTCGATCCGCTCGGGGAGACGGCCCAGGCAGCCTTCGATCGCCGCCTGTCGTGGGCGCGGGTGAGCCAACACGACCCCGCCTACGCCGACGAGGCGCGGTTCCTCCTCGACAACGAGGGGGCGCTGCGGCGCGTGCTCAACGACGAGCTCGAGAGCGACGACTGGGTGGAGGTGGCCGAGGCAGACTTCAGCTACCAGACGGGCAACCGGCAGAGCTGGGTCAAGGAAGACGGGGCCTCCAACGAGGTGTTCCGTGCCGTCGAGCTCACCGACGAGCAGCCGCTCCCCCCGCCCGACTTCGCTGCCCCCACCGCGCCGGCCTCTCCCGTGCGCACCGTCTCCCCCGACGCGGCCACCCCACGGCCTGCCCCAGAGCGCCCGTCGCTGCGCTCGGCCACGATCGTTCCCGGCGACGACGACGATCTCGAGTGGGACCCCGACGAGTCCCCCACCGGCATCATGCAGATGGAGGACATCACCCATCCGCCGCTCGCCCCCCGGGCCTCGAATCCGCCGTCCCCGGCGCCCCGGCCCCCCGACTCGCTGCCGCCCACGGCGCAGGTGTTCGGCGACCTGTACAGCGGTGGGGCCGTCGGGCCGGTCCGCGACGACGAAGAGAGCGAAGACTCCGACCCCCTCGACAAAGACGAGTTCGCCACGGCGCCGGCTGCGGTCGTGCGCCGCCACAAGCCGGATCGCGCCAAGCCGCCGCCGCCCAAGCTCGCCACCCCC
>Ga0213839_1001649_pt1 | contig 13922 bp, 8 predicted proteins | sample SWPATP21_FD_160075 | JGI IMG/M metagenome (GOLD analysis project Ga0213839, IMG submission 160075) | Coastal seawater microbial communities from Marineland, Florida, United States - SWPA TP2 #1 | ecosystem: Environmental > Aquatic > Marine > Coastal | place: USA: Florida | collected 2016-08-14 | reverse complement strand
GCCGCCGCGGCCGCCGACACTGCCAAGGCCGCCCGGGCCGACGCCGACGCCGCTCTGAACGCCGCCACCGACGCCGCCCACGCGTTCGTCGACAGCGCCGCCACCGACGCCGCGCTGCTCGCCGCCATGGACGAGGCAGTGCAGGCCGCCCGCGACGCCATCCGCGACGAGGAGATCCGGATCGAGACCGAGACGGCCCACCTGCGGGAGCAGCAGGCGCGCGTCGCCACGGACCAGCGCGACTGCGCCTCCAGCCTCGCCGGGATCGACCGGGACCGCGCGGCCACCGCGAGCGAGGCGGACGCCCTCCGAGCGGACGCGGAGCTGGGCGCGAAGCTGCGTTCGTTGTCCAAGGCGTTCAAGGCGGTCCAGCAGGATCTGCGTGAGCAGGCGACGGCCTCGATGGCCACCCGGTCCCTCGAGCTGCACCGCCACCTCTCCGGCGACGACAAGGAGCTCAAGGACCTGTCGATCGACAGCAAGCGCTACACCGTCGAGGTCACGCCGACCGACGTGGGCAGCAAGGTCCCCGCGGCGCTGTACCAGGGCGGGGGCCACCGCCTCCTCCTCGGCCTCGCCGCCCGTCTCGCCCTCGCGGAGCAGCTGGGCCCCGTGCCCTTCGTCCTCCTCGACGAGCCGACGTACGGCCTCGACCGGGACCGGCGCAAGGCGCTCCTCGACCGGATCAGCTCGCTCGACGTGGCGAAGCAGCTCCTCCTCATCACCCACCACGACGCCGCCGACGCCGGCGGACGCCGGATCCAGGTCACCCGCGAGGGCAAGACCAGCCGCGCCCAGGGAGCCACGCCATGACGACCGCCACCGAACTGTGGACCAGCAAGCTCCAGGACACGATGCGGTGGAGCTGGCGGGTCCGGGAAGAGGACCTGCTCGCCCTGACCGGGGATCTCTCGGCGTTCCCCGGCCCCGTCGCCGAAGCCCGAGCCCAGAAGGCCGCGCTGATCTGGGTGAAGAAGACGCTGGACAAGGACCCCGCGGACAACCGGCTCTGGAAGGACAAGACGGGCATCGGCTGGCTCGACAAGCTGCTGACGGCGGCGCGCCTCAAGGAGCTCGCCACGGTCAAGATCGTCAAGGCGGGCAAGAAGTCGGGCCTCCGCTACGACATCGCGGGCCTCGGCCAGACCTTCTACGGGCGCAAGATCCTCGACGGGCTCGGCTTCGGCCAGCGCCGCACCAGAGCCACCCGGGAGGAGTTCGCCCGCATCCAGCAGGCGTGTTCCAAGATCAAGCTGCGCCTCCCCCAGACCGTCGAACCCACCACCACCGAGCTCTTCTTCGACCCGCCGGTCGAGACCGAAGAGTCCTGAGCTCCCCCAGCCCCGAAGACGAAGGAACGCCCGTGGACACTCTCCAGCTGCTCGAATCCGCGAAGGTCGAGGACCTCACCGAGAAGTCGAACATCATCCTCGAAGGCCAGTACAAGGTCGCGTACGACGCGATGATGGACGCCCACAACGCCGGACTCTACGTGGGCCTCATCGGGCCCGTGGGCGCGGGGAAGACCGCCCTGTGCCGCAAGTTTGCCGAAGACCTGGGCAAACCCTTCGACTGGGTCACGTTCAGCGACCTGGTCCGGCCGAGCAACCTCATCGGCTCCTTCGACCCGACGCTCGTCTTCAAGTACGGCTTCGCCCAGGACGCCTTCTCCCCCGGGCCCTTCACCGTCTCGGCGCTCCAGGGCGGCGTGTTCCTCGCCAACGAGCTCAACCGCGGCGACGAGTACGTGCTGAACACGCTGCTGGACGCCCTCGAGGAGAAGAAGCTCTACATCCCGTCGCTGCGCCAGTGGTACGCCGTCTCCGACGACTTCTACCTCATCGCCGCGATGAACCCGGTGGAGAACCGGGGGACGCGGCGCCTGCCGTCCGCGGTGCAGGACCGCATCAAGGTCTGGGTCGACCTGGGGTACCCCAACAAGTCCACGGAGCTGAAGATCGTCAAGGGCAAGTGCGGCGAGTACACGCTGTCCGGGGGGACCCTGGAGCGCATCCTGGAGCTCGTCGAGGCCACCCGGACCGACCCCGCGGTCGAGCGTCCCGCCTCGATCCGCTCGTCCATCGGCATCGCCCGGCTCGCCGGAGAGCGCGCGCGGCGCCTCGGCACCGACGTCACCGCCGAGATCCTCGCGGACGCCGCGAAGCTCACCCTCACCCAGGCCATCGCGCTCAAGCCCGGCCGCAACAAGGACAAGTACCTCGCGAGCCTGTTCACGAAGGTCCTGGGCACGAAGGGCTCCTGATGGCGGACCTCTCCAAGCTCCCGGGCGACGTGGCCGACGGCGTCGAGCCGGTGCAGTTCGCCGTCGACTTCACGCGGGCGATGCGCAAGCAGAAGACCGCCCGGTGGGTCCCCTCGCTGCGCACGTCGCTCGCCATCCCCCGGCTCCTCTTCGCGCGCTGGTGCCGCACCCGGGAGCTCGCGGCGAACGACTACCTCGACGCGGCCGTGCTCTGCACCCCGCCCCAGGACCAGGACCTCGCAGCCGCCGTCGCGCGCGCGCTTCTCTTCCCCGAAGCCGAGGAGGAGAAGGCCGCGGAGATGGCCGCCACCGAGGCGAAGGAAGAGGTGGGCGACCCCGACGACCCCATGGCCGACATCCTCGGGGACCTCGCCTCGCTCGACCTCGGCATCGACGGTCTCGACGACCTCGGCGACCTCTCCGACCTGGATGCCCTGCTCGCGGTGGACGAGGACGACGAGCAGGCGGAGCCGGGCGCCTTCGAGCTCTTCGAGACCCTCTACAGCTCGGCGGACCCCGAGGAGCGCGCCCTCGGCGAGCTCATCCATGCGTTCGGCGGGCCCGCCGAGCTCGAAGCCAACGGCTTCCGCACCCTCTTCCTCGCCAAGGTCTACGTGGCCCGGCAGCTGCTCGCGACCGTCGGCGACCTCACCCCGGACATGGTCGCCTGGGGCGTCACCGCGGGCTACGCCGAGGAGCTCGGCAAGGCGTGCACGCTGCCCTGGGAGCTGGCGGGGGTCCTCGCCGGGACTGGAGACCCGGGCCTCGAGGCCCACCTGAGCGACCTCTTCGCCTCCGGCACCGGCCGGGAGCTGGGACGGACGCTGGCGTTCCTCGCGCCGCACCCCGGCGTGGCCGAGCGTCGGGAGCAGCTCGCGGCCGACGCCCTGGCCAAGGCGACGGATCTCAACGAGTTCGCCGAGCTCGTCGTGGGGCTCGACGAGTGGCTCGACCCCCCGGACGATCTCTGCGAAGCGTCGATGGCCGTGGCCCCGCGCCGCGCGCTGGAGGCCGCGAAGTGGCTCGAGCAGATGTTCGGCGTCGATCTGCGGCCTGACCTGTTCACCCGCTGGTTCGCGGACCAACCGAAGGCGGACCTGGGGATGCTGTCCGTCGTCGTCGCCGACTGCCCCGCGTGGGAGGAGGCCGTGGAGCAGGCCTGGCCCGCCGAGGTCGCCAAGCTCGAGGCGGTCGAGGACAGCACCGCGGACGTCCTTCCCACCCCCATGACCGACGCCACCACCCTGGCGACCTCCCTCATCGAGATCGGCCTGCCCAAGGGCGAGGAGATGGCGCGGCGCCTCGCGACGGAGGCGATGGCCCACTGCCCGAAGGAGGAGCAGTTCCTGCCGCTGCTGGACGATCTGCTGGAGCGGGGTGCGCCGCCTGACGACCTGGAGCGGGTCGTCGTCCGCGCCAAGGACCTCGGCGTCTCCGAGGACGAGGTGTACGACCGGCTGGGCCAGGCTCTGGAGCAGCTCCGCATGATGGTCATCGGCGACATGCGGGACGCGGACCGCTACCAGCGCCTCATCTCCCGCATCAAGACGATGCCGCGCGAGATGATGAAGGACCTCGCCCAGCGCGCCGCGGACACGGGCAACTTCGAAGCCATGGCCGCGCTCCTCGCGGTGGACATGGGGGCCGCGGCCGAGGATCTGCCGGACGACCTCGTCCCCGACGCCCTCGGCTACAAGGGCATCGGCGGGGGGCGCAACCTGCTGACCCAGTGGTTCACCCACCGCCGCCGCCTCTCGTCCGCCATCAAGGAGAAGGTGAAGGAACAGGCGAAGGCCGCCTTGCTGGACGAGGCCTTCGACTGGATGGGGAAGGGCGAGGGCTCCGGCGAGAAGGGGCTCATCCCCCAGAACCAGACGCGGCCGTTCTCCGCCGGCGACGGGCTCGACGTCCTCGATCTCGACGAGACCCTCGAGAGCATCGTCGCGTCGGGCAAGCAGCTCGAGTTCGTGACCGAGGAAGACCTGTTCGCGCGGGAGCGCAGCCGCGGCAAGGCGGCGATGGGCGTGCTCATCGACATCTCAGGCTCCATGAGCGGCGGCGAGCTCGCGGTGTGCGCGATGGCCATCGTGATGCTGCTCGGGAAGCTGCTCCCGCAGGAGGTGGCCCTCGCCGCGTTCGAGTCGGACACCCACGTCATCAAGGACTTCAACGACGGCTCCGACCTGGACCAGGTGGCGGACACGGTGCTCGACCTCGAGGCGACCGGCGGCACCCGCGTCGACGCCGCCCTCACCTGGGTGAAGGACCAGTTCGCCTCGGTGCCCGAAGCAGACACCCGCATCCTGTTCCTGCTCTCGGACTTCGCGTTCTGGGAGGGCGAGGCTGCGCTCCGCGCCCACTGCGAGGGCATCTCGGGGATCGGCGTGCGCATGCTCGCCGCGAGCCACGGCTACGTCGCCCAGAGCACCCTGGAGCTGATGCTCGAGGCGCTGGGCGGCGAGCACCTCAAGATGAAGGACCTGAACCGCCTGCCCGCGATGCTCCTCGCCGCGCTGGCCGCCCTGCGGGGCTGAGCGCCGCCGGGCTCCCGGGGGTCAGTCGCACTCCTGGGCGAGCTTCGTGAGCGCGGCCTGGAGCTCCGCCGCCAGGGCCTGCAGATCGAGGTAGAGCTGGTCGACGACGTCGGACGCGGCCTGCTCCGCCGCGGCCCCTTCGAGCGTGTCCTCGATCTCCTCGAGGGCCTCCTGCGCGTCCTCGATGAGCTCCTCGGACTCGTCCTCGAACCAGTCCTCGAGGTCCTCGAACTCCTCCTCGCAGTCGTCGCTCGCGTCCTCGAAGGTGTCCTCGTCCACCCCCAGGTCGTCGAGGACGCCCTCGAAGAGGTCCTCGGAGATGTCCTCCACGTCGTCCTCGTCCCACCCGCTCACGTCGTCCGCGTCGAACGGCGGGTCCACCGGGGGGGCGGTGCTGTCGTCGTCGTCGCCCGTCGCGTCGTCGTCGTCGCCCGTCGCGTCGTCGTCGTCGCCCGTCGCGTCGTCGTCGTCGCCCGTCGCGTCGTCGTCGTCGCCCGTCGCGTCGTCGTCGTCCGCGCCGCTGATGTCGTCGTCGTCATCCGCGACGTCCCCCCCGAGCGCGCCGCTGCTCGTGCAGCCGGGGGCGACGATGAAGGCTCCGACCAGCATGAAGAACAGGGCGGCGAGCAGCGAGGGGATGCGCATGAGGTCTCCGGGGCAGGATCCAGGGGGCACGGTACCCGCGCCCGCGCAGGGCGTCGTGACCGGCCCACGCGGGGCGATGGTCTTTCGTACCGGCGTGAGTACGGCCCCGATGGGGTCCTGTCCACCCCGTCAGGGCAGCCGGAGTCAGCCCGCCTTCGCCCCCTTGCGGGCCGCCTTCTGCTTGCCCGCGTCCGCCTCCGCGACCACCCCGTCCTCGCCCCGCACCTCGTACCCGCGCTCGAGCGCGACCGACAGGCTCCCGTCGCCGGCTCGGAGGTGCAGGTCCGTCTGGGGGAACGGGATCTCCACGTCGTGCTCCCGGAACGACGCGTCCACGAGGTGCCGCAGGGCCGACGCCACGACGAACCGCTGCTCGGGATCGTCGATCCAGGGCAGCATCGTGAAGTCGAGGGAGCTGTCCCCGAACCCGTCGAACCGCACCGTGGGCCGCGGACGCCGCAGCACCCGCGGCTCCTTCTGCATGGCCTCTTCGAGCAGCCGCTCCACCAGCGCCACGTCGGACCCGTAGGCCACCCCCACCGCCACCTGGATCCGGACGCGCGTCTCGTCGCCGGTCCAGTTCACCACGGTGCCGCCGAGCAGATCCGAGTTCGGGATGACGACGTCGAGGTTGTCGAGCGTCCGCACCACCGTGGAGAACGGAGCGATGCGCATCACCCGCCCGGTCACTCCCGACACCTCGATGACGTCGTCGACCGTGAGCGGCCGGGTGAACAGCAGGATCAGCCCCGCGATGAAGTTCGCGGCCAGGGTCTGGGACCCGAAGCCGACGCCGATGCCCACCACGCCGGCGAACACCGTGAGGAAGCCAACCCCGAGCCCCACCACGTCGAGGCAGACCACCAGGCCCACCACGAGCACCACGTACCCCGCGAGCGTGTCCATCGTGGACCGCATGCCCTTGTCCAGGTCGTAGATCGGGTAGACGACGGTGTTGAGGAGCCGGTTGAACTGGCGGGAGATCACCAGGGTGATCGCGATGGTGAGGCCGAGCAGGAGCAGCGAGCCCACGGAGACGTTGCTGCCGCCGATCTCGAACAGGGGCCGCGTGATGAGCGAGCCGAGATCCCCCAGGCGCTGTCCGGAGTTCCACCCGGCGAGGATGAGGAGGATCGAGGACAGGCCGATGAACAGCATCACCAGCGGCGCGAGCGCCCGGTACCCGGACCGGGCCGCCTCCTTCTCCAGGGCGAGCATGCCCCCGCCGTCGGGGTAGCCGATGGCCTTCGCCAGCGCGGTCATCAGTGTCTCGTGGAGCCACGGCGCCAGCATCAGGACCGCGAGCGTGACGAGGCCGCCCTGCACCAGGAACCCGGCGAGGTTCGCGTAGCCGCTGGCGTAGAGGACGTAGACGGCGAGGGGCCCGAGGGCGAACGCCCGGTAGAGCCGACGAATCCCCGCCTTGATCATCGACTCCTTGGCCAGCCCGCCCGTCGCCCCGACGAGGGACAGGATCTCCTGCTTGCGGACCATCAGGAGGAGCCAGACCATCAGGACCCAGCCCAGGGACACGCCGCGGAGCACCGCGCGCGTCTCCTCGGAGTAGCCGAACAAGGGCAGGACCGTGTTGATCAGTCCGAAGAGGCAGGTGACCGCCGCCCCGAACCGCACGAGGAAGCGCGCGTAGCGGGCCACCGACGCGCTCATGCTGTCCGTGCCTCCCCGGGGGAAGAGCGAGACGCCAGTGGCCACCAGCGCCGCAACCACGGCCGGGGCCCAGCCCGAGAAACGATAGAGCGGTTGCAGCGCCTCAGGCACCAGGTCGAGGGCGTACAGCGGGACGCTCACGAGCGCCACGGGGAGCAGGGGCAGGGCGGCGTACAGCGCGTGCAGCCCCAAGGCCTCGCCCTTGGACCGCGGCTGGATCCGGCCGATGCGTCCGCGGTTGCGCCACACGAGGCCCATCCCGAGCAACCCCACGAGGAACACCGCGATGAGCGTGCCCGGCGCGGCGTGCTCCACGTCGTCCCCGGGCCGGATGCGGGCCACCACCTCTTCCAGGGTCCCCTGAGGGTTGAGGAGGAGTCCGGCGGTGTGGTCGAGGGCGCGGCTGATCACCGGGCCTGCGAGGAGCGGCGGCCTGCGGCCGAGGAGGCCGTCGGCGGCGCGCTGCGCGAGGTCTGCCTTCTTCTCGAGCCAGGCGTCCCGGGCGAACTCGAGGACCGGGATCTCCAGCTGGAGGTGGTCGATCTGCGCCTCGAGCCGGGCCACGAGGACCCGGTCGAGCTCCCGCTCCCGCTCCATGTGGGACACCTGCAGCGTCGCGAGGGTGTCGCCGAGGCGGAGCAGCTCCCGCTCGGCCTCCGTCATCATCACGACGGGCGTCGGCGGCTCCTCGGGCTCGGAGTCCTCCTCGGACTCTTCCCCGTCCTCTTCCTCCTCCTCCACCGCGACCGAGTCGGGGAGGTCGCCGAGACCCTTCGGGACGATGACGAGCTCCGCCGAGCGGTCGAGCATCTCCTGATCCCGCTCCCGGAGCACCTTGCGCGCCTGCTCGAGCAGCGTCCGGTGGGCATCGGTCTGGCGGAGGAGTCCGCTGCGCTCCTCCTCCAGCTCACTGATCCGACGTTCGAGGGCGACGAGCTCCTGCTCGGCCCGGTCGAGCTGCGCGTCGACCTCCTCAGGGGTGCGCTGCTCCCCCAGCAGCGAGACGATGCGGTCCACCTTGAGGCGGTACCGGCTCGCCTCGCTCTGGCTGTCGGCGAGGTCGTCCAGGTGGCTGACCCAGACCTCCTCGATCCGGGTGATGCTCAACCGGATCGCCCGGATCTCCGCCAGGATCGCGGCGAGCGCCTCCTGCCTCTGCCGGGAGGCCCGGACGCGGAGCAGCGCATTGCGGCGCTCCGTGAACCGCTCTTCCTGCTCCCGCAGGTCCCGGCCGCGCATGTCCAGCCGCTCGAGCACGAACGACGTGCGCTCCTGCATCCGCCCGAGGCGCTCCTCGATCTGCTCCTCACGCTCGGAGAGCTCGAGCTTCACCACCTCCGCCGGCTCGTTCACGACCGGCAGCTCGAGCGATGCGTCGCCGAGCATGGGGAGGCGGACCTGGGCCGGGGCCCCCGCCGGCACGACGAGGGCGACGAGGAGCAGCGCGGTGACGAGGGAGCGCATCACCCGGACTCTACCCCGGGCTCGAGGTCCGGCTCGGACCCCTCCCCGCCGTCCGGCGCCCAGCGCCAGTCCGCCGGCGGCTCCGTGAGGCCCCACGGGGGCGCCGACATCCGAAGGACCGCCGCGTCGAGGCCGTCCGGGAAGCGAACGAACCCCTGCACCTCCCAGGAGAACCACCGGTCGAGCTTGAGCGCCCGGGAGCGGACGACGAGGCCGTCGAGGCGGTGCTCGCCGAAGTCCCGGAGCCACAGGATGCAGCCGTCGTGGTCGCGCCAGTGGCTGGCCGCCTCCCCGGGCTCCATGAGGTTGAAGTGACTCCCCGCGAGGCCGCGCTCCCAGAGCCGCTCGTTGTCGGTGATGAGGTAGCAGCCACCTCCTTCGATCTCCTCGGGGGCGAGCGCACGGCCCGAGAACGCGGGCGCGGCGGCGACGTACTCCTCCACCGTGGCGTGGTAGCGGGCGGCGTAGGCGGGGAGGAGGAGGAGCGAGGCGCCGACGGTGGCGAGGAGGAGGGCGCCGACGGCGGCGGCCACGGGGGGCTTGCCCGCCGACGGTCCGAGCACCCAGTCGGCGGCGCGCGCCACCAACAGGAGGACCGCCAATGACGGGAGCATCGCGTGGCGGTAGGCGAAGTCGTTGAAGGTGGCGAGGCCACACCAGGCGACGAGGAAGAACCCGAAGAGTCCCAGCGCGAGGCGGCGCTCCCCGGCCCGTACGCACGCCACGGCCCCCAGCGCAGCGGCGGCGAGGGCCCACGGCCGGTCGAGGGGCTCGAGGAGCGCGAGGAGGCCCAGCTGACGCCCGACCGTCTCCACGTAGCCCATCGGATCGTGGTAGCCGCCCTGACTGGTCAGCTCCCCCGCCCCCACGAACAAGGTCACGGCGAAGGGCACGAGGACGGCGACAGCGGCCCCCCAGAACCGGGGCGTGGAGACCGCCGCGTGGCGCCCCCAGAACCGGTCGAGCCCCAGGAAGAGGAGGACGGCCAGGGCAGGGGCGAGCAAGCCGAACTCCACCCGCGTCGCCACCACGAGGCAGCCGGAGGCGGCGCCGGCGGCGAGGACGAGGCGGTCGCCGGTCTGCCAGGCGACGACCGCCTGGAGCATGCAGAGCGTCGCGAGGAGGATCGGCAACGCGACGTTGAAGATGCTCGCGCCCCAGAACGCGTGCGTGGGGTGGACCGCGAGGAGGAGGGCGGCGAGGACCGCGGTCCGATCCGAGCGGAAGAGCGACCTGGCGAGGGCGCCGACGGCGAGGACGGTGGCCCCCCGGATCAGGGCGTTGACCACGAGCAGCGCGCCGAGGTGGTCCCGCCCCACGAGCCCTCCCAGCGCCCAGTAGCTCCAGCGCAACACGGGGTAGGTGACGTAGGGGTGCCAGCCGGTGACGGTGGCGGGGCTCGCGGCGCCAGTGAAGCAGTCGGCGTAGGACGCCTCGTGACCCAGGGGCTCGAAGCGGGAGAAGGCAGGGAACCACACCAGGGAGACCAGGGCAGCGAACACCGCGAGCGCGACGAGGGCGCCGCGAGTCAGGGGCTCCGCGGGGCGGGACTCGGCGTAGACGGCGCGGCCGGTGACCGCGAAGAGCACCAGCCACGCGCCGAGCTGCGCGGCGACGACGAAGGCGTCGTGGTCGGCGAGCCAGGAGATCACGAGCTCGACGGAGCCTCCCCAGAGGCCTCGCCCGACGCCTCGTCAGCGGACGTCGCCTCGTCCTCGTCCGCCACCCGCAGCGTGATCACGAACGTGGCCCCGCCCGCCATCATCGAGTCCTCGGGGGCGAGGTCGGGCTGCCGGAAGTTCAGGGAGCCCTTCATCCCCTCCATGAGCTGCAGCGACACGGACAGCCCGAGGCCGGTCCCCTCCCCCACGTCCTTCGTGGTGAAGAACGGCTCGAACACGTTGCCCGCGACCGTGGGCGGCAGCCCCGGGCCCTCGTCCTGGACCTCCACCTGCACCACGTGCGGAGCGTCGGGGTTGCGGTACGCCCGAGTGCGGATGCGGCCACCCATGGACATGGCCTCGGCGGCGTTCACGAACAGGTTCAGGAGCACCTGCTGGAGCCGAGCCTCGTGGGCGAGGACGAGGGGCAAGCCGGGGTCGACGACCTCATCGAAGGACACGGCCTTGAACCGGGGCTGGACCTCGATGAGGCGCCGGGCGGCCTCGAGCGGCTGCGCGATGTCCACACGGTCGAGGGCGTCGGCGGTGCCGTCCGTCGGCCGGGCGTAGCTGAGGAGCTCGCGGATGATGTGGTGGATGCGGTCCAGCTCCTTGCGGATCCGGGGCAGGAAGTCGGCGGCCAGCGTTCCGTCCTCGTCGTCATCGAGGAGATCCACGAACCCGATGATGGACGCCAGGGGGTTGCCCACCTCGTGCGCGATCCCCGCCGCGAGGCGCCCCACGGTCGCCATCTTCTCGGCGAACACGAGTTCCTTGCGGGTGCGCTGCAGGTCCTCGTTCACCCGCTGCAGATCAGCCACCTGCTGCTCGTTGCGGGCCTGGTAGCTCTCGAGCGCGGCGGCGAGGGCGTCGAACTGGCTGGCGAGGGCGCCGAGCTCGTTCGCCGCCGACGCATCCAGCCGCACGTCGAAGCGACCCGACGCGAGCTGGGCGGTGCCGGCGCTCAGCTCGCCGATGGGCAGCAGGATCCGCCGGCGGAACAGCGCGTAGCCGAAGAGCCCCATCCCCACGGCGGAGAGGAGGGTGATGATCCCGAACACCGGCAGCGTCCGTCGATCGACCGGGCCGATGAGCGGCACCCCGACGGGCAGGGCGACCCGGACGCCGCCGATGACCCGCCCCGACAGGTCTCCGATGGGCGCCGTCGCCACCGCGTGGACCTCGCCCGCGAACAGGGAGTCACGCACGGTCCACTCCCCGCGCTCGATCTGGTTGCCGGCGAGCGCGGCCCGGACGTCGACTCCATCGAGGACCCAGCGGGCGACGGGCTCATCCTCGGGCCCGACCCCGCGCGGAGGGGGCCCCATGGTGGCGACGGGGGCGAGGCCTGGGGTGGTGACGACCACGAAGGGCGCGGTCCCTGCGGGGACGTCGGCGGCGCGCAGGGCGTCCCGCCACGGACCCGGACGCGCCGGATCCGGTGGACCGATGGAGTCCGCGACCCCACCGAGACGCACCGCGTAGGCCCGCGCGAGCTCCGCGGCGAGGTCCGACCGCAGGGTCTGCTCCCGCCCCTGGCCGAGCCGCCACAGGAGCACGGCGTTCAACACGATGGTGAGCACCGTGAGGATGGCCAGGTTGAGGACGACGTCCGTCCACAACGAGGAGCGGCGTTCGCGCTCGGTCACGGACCCCGCCTACGCATACATCTCGTCGAGGAGATGCTGGTAGTTCTTGATGACGTTGCGGCGCTTGAGCTTGAGCGTCGGGGTGAGCATGTCGTTGTCGGGGGTGAACTCGTCGGGGATGAGGCGGAACACCTTGACCCGCTCGAAGCCCTTGAACTTGCTCTTGCTCCACTCGGCGATCTCGGCCTCGATGAGGGCCTTGAACTGCTCGTTCTTGCACAGGGCCGCGAGATCCCCCGCGACCCCGTTCGCCTTGCCCCACTCGGCCGCTGCGTCCGCGTCCGGCACGACGATGGCGACGTTGAAGAGCTTGTTCGCGCCGTAGACCATCGCCTGGTTGACGTACCCGCTGAGCTTGAGCTGCTCCTCCAGGGGCGCCGGCACCACGTACTTGCCGTTCTCGAGCTTGTACTGCTCCTTGATCCGCCCGGTGATGTAGACGTAGCCGTCCTTGTCCATGCGCCCCAGATCGCCGGTCCGGAAGGCGCCGTCCTCGCGGATGACCTCGGCGGTCTTGTCCGGGAGGTTGTGGTAGCCCTGCATGATGTTGGGGCCTTTGATGAGGATCTCGCCCTGGTCCCCCATCTCGCCGCCGACGGCGTCCACGTCGATGATGATCTCGACGCCGGGGATGGCCTTGCCCACCGAGCCGATGCGCTGGTTGTCCGGGTAGTTGGCCGTGGCGACGGGAGACGTCTCGGACAGGCCGTAGCCCTCGTAGACCGTGATGCCGACATTGTCGATGAACTCGGCGACCTCCTTGCTGATCGCGGCGCCGCCGGAGAACGCGTAGCGGAGCTGGCCCCCGAGGGTCTCCCGGACCTTGCTGAACACGATCTTGTCGAAGAGGTTGTGCTTGAAGTCGACCCAGCCGGAGCTCTTGCCGTCGGCGGTCAGGGCCCGGCGCCGGCTCGCGTTCTCGAACGCGGCGTTCATCAGCGCACGGCGCAGCGGGGGGCTGCTCGCAGCCCGCTTGTTCAGCCGGTCGTAGACCTTGTTGAAGATGCGCGGCACCGAGAAGAGCAGCGTCGGGTGCACCTCGGACATGTACGGGATGAGGTTGTTGACGTCGTCCACGATGGCGCTGCTGCAGCCGAAGCTCGACAGCACGTGCAGCTCGAGCGTCTGACCGAAGCTGTGGGCCCAGGGCAGGAACGACAGCGAGCGGTCCTCGCTCATGGGGAGCAGCGACTGCATCGCGTTCACGTTGCTGACGATGTTGCCGTGGCTGAGCTGGACGCCCTTCGGGTTGCCCGTCGTCCCCGACGTGTAGATGAGTCCGCAGAGATCCCCCGGCTCGGGGTCCGCGGCGGGCACGGGGTTCTCGGCCCCGATCGCGCGCAGGGCCGCGTACGAGGTGGGCTCCGAGGCGGCCCCCGACAGGTTCACGATGTGCCGCAGCGCCTCGATCTCGTCAGCGAGGGGGCCCGCCTTCGTCGCGATGGCGTCGCCGGAGACGAGGAGCACCTGCGCGCCCGAGTCGTTGATGATGTAGCGCCAGTCGTCGGCGTTCTGCTTCTCGTACATGGGGACGTAGAAGGCGCCGAGCGAGTAGGTGGCGTAGGCGCCGATGGCCCACTCGGGGCTGTTGTTCGCGATGACCGCGACGACGTCGCCCTTGCCGATGCCCAGGCTCGCGAGCCCGGCGCGGAACTCGTCCACTGCCTGCCCCCACTGGCGATACGTCATCCACTCCCAGGTGCCGGCGGACGTGCGCGTGCCGAAGCGCGGCCGGTCGCCGAAGCGGGCGACGCTCTGGGCGAGCAGGTCGGGCAGGTTCTTGAACTTGGCGCTGGCGGGCTCCATGGACACTCCCTCGCGTGGCCGCCTGGCAGGGACCTCGCGCGCGCGACTGTATCAAGGGTGCCGTCGCCTGCGCCGCCGCCGACGCCGCGCCGCCGTCGCAGTCGGCAGGGACCTACCCGGCCTCCACGGCGCGGCTCGCCTCGAGGCGAGCCTCGGCCGCCGTCCGGAGCGGGCTCCACGCCTCGTCGCCCTCGAACGCCGGGTCCTCCACCACCCGCCGGGCCGCCTCCCA